>WNFE01000191.1_pt1 | contig 68413 bp, 57 predicted proteins | sample 5400451 | NCBI WGS metagenome assembly WNFE01 (sample SAMN13153344, study PRJNA577476) | soil metagenome | isolation source: 200 cm saprolite under Douglas fir tree site 2 hole 2 | place: USA:California | collected 2015-04-18
TTCAACTGTGTCCATGCCCTGGTCTTGCAATTCGTAAGCGCGCAATTTATTCATCAGACCGATGCCGCGGCCCTCTTGTGGAAGATAAAGAAGAATCCCTGCTGGCGCTTCACCGATGGTTTTCATGGACAGTTCGAGTTGTGCGCGACAATCGCAGCGCAGCGAACTTAGAACATCGCCGGTGAGGCATTGTGAATGGACTCTCACCATGGGCAGGGATTTCTTGGACTTGAACGAGCCGCGAATCTTGCCCCGGACCAGCGCAATGGCTTCATCTTGCGGTCCCAAGCCACGAAATCCGTGAATTGTGAATTGGCCGTAGCGGGTGGGAAGTTTTGCGTGCGCAACTTCTTCGACAACTTGTATTTTCGAGCGCACCGCTGTCGATTTTTTCTTTGCCATGAGAATTCATGATTATAGCCTCCTATTTGTTCTTCAACATAGAAACGAATATTTGTGGCTCGTCGAGCGTAGGACTATTCACGCCTAGCGGTCCTGTAAGGATGACGGACTTTGCCCATGAAGCCGCAAGGTACCGACCGTCGACATGCGACCGGCGCACAGCTATTTCGCGGCTGGCCGAGAATCCGAGTGCGAGCCCGAAAACGATTCATCGCTTTCGCCTGACAGGTGAGTAATTCAGCAGGGGTGATACTTACGCGCGGATGGGCCGGCTGGCTTTACAGACGTGCGACGATTGGCTAGCGTTGGATGCGTAACGCCGCGGGCGATTCGCGCTGAGGATTATGGACGTTCCTTCATTTTCTCCAAGAGATTTTCTATTTACGCTGCTGCTGAAGGTGGGAGTGGCGGCGTCGATTGGCGCGCTGCTGGCGCGCTGGAACACCTTTCGCCGCGTGCTGTTCACAGAAGAGCGCGACGTTGATCAGAAAATTAAGCTGATGTTTTTTATGGTACCGCCGCTGATTTTAGGCGTGACCCTGCGGCTGGTCGGCACGCAATACCGCTTTGCGGATTTGTCATTGGAAGGCGCGTTTCTGATGGGACTGCTGGGAGGCCGGGTGGTCGGTCCGATCGGCGGAGCCATCATCACTATTCCTGCGCTGATTATGCATGAGTGGCTGGGAATGCCGGCCGCTTCGGCTGCAGGACTACTTGGTGGGCTGATGCGGCAGGCGATTCCCAATAAAGAAGAGTTGTGGAATTTCGGCCCTTTCACATTTTTGAACATTCCAAAAGCGGTGGTGCGATTTTTACGCAAAGTGGATATTCCGTGGGAGATGTTGCCGCTTGGAGCTTGTGTCGGACTGGAATTGGGCCGCGTGGGATTGGTGATTGCCACCAAGCCGAAGTGGTTGTTTGCCATCGATCCGCATTGGGATTGGTGGCTGGGATTGGCGGTGATCGCGACGCTGATGTCGGTGGCTGCGCCGCTGAAGATCTGGAACAACACGCGCATCGAAATGAATCTGGAGCGGCACCAGCAGTTGCTGCTGAAGGCGCGCATGGACGCGTTGTCCAGCCAGATCAATCCGCACTTTTTGTTTAACACGCTGAATACGGTTTCGGCGTTGATTCGGTTCGATCCGGACACGGCACGCGGAGTGGTGCTGCGCTTGAGCAGTATCTTGCGGCGGCTGCTGCGCAAGCACGAAACGTTTGTGCCGCTGAAGGAAGAGTTGCAATTCATCGACGACTATCTGGACATCGAAGTGGCGCGGTTTGGAAAAGACAACCTGGAAATTATTAAAGAGATTGACGACGAGACGCTGGAGGCCTTTGTGCCCAGCATGCTGCTGCAGCCCATGGTGGAAAACTGCTTGAAACACGGCTTAGCGCCAAAAATTGAAGGGGGCAGAATTCGTCTACATGCAGATCAGCGGGACGGGCGGCTGCACCTGGAGATTGAGGACAATGGCGTGGGAATTTCGGAAGAGCGCATGCCTCACGTATACGTTGAGGGAATCGGTTTGAGCAACGTGCGCGAGCGCCTGCGGGTGCTGTACGGCACGGATTTCCGTTTGGAGATTGAGAGCCGTCCAGGAGAGGGAACGACTATCCGGATTGAGGTGCCAGAGCTGGTTCCGGCGGTGGCCGAGACAGCACGGCTGTGAGGCGGCCCAAAGAACCGCGATCGGACAAGCCTACCGGATCAGATGGCGGACGAAACGTCAGTTCGGGAGAAATCAGCGCCCTTGAAGAGAAGTGGCTCACCTAGTGTTCTTGCCAAGGCGTATGAGAAACAGTCGGTGAAATTGAGTTTCGCGGGGCTGCGACCCTTGCCGAAGTCCGACCAGGCTTGGCGAGCAGCGTAGGCTTGTTCCTCGGTAACGGGTTCGAGTGCGAATCCAGCACGACGGAAAAACTGATCCCATTGACGGCTGCCGCGATCGCCCGTTTGGGATTCCATGACGATCGAGATCTCTACGAATGTTGCCACTGACATTCGGCAGACGGGCGCATTGCTGATAGCACCGGCGTAACGCTCGGCATCAGGCTGGGCGAAGAGTATGGCAAGGACGGCACAGGTATCGACAATCACTTTGGTAAGCCGTTTTCGTCGAAGAGCACGGTAGCGTGATCTACTGGCCTGCCCTTTAAGCTTGCGGCACAACGCGTGCCAATCGCCAACAATTCAGCAGCTGTCGCATCCGCCTTGCGGGCCCGGCGGAGTCTGGCGATGCGCTCTCGAAGAGCAACCGTTACGGCTTCGGTCATGGTCTCGCCAGTAGCTTTGGAGAGCTCCTGTGCCAGTTGATGCGCTTCTGGATCCTTTATATTCAGGCTCATCCCTATTCAGCCTCATTGTCTACCCATACAGAAGTAAGTCTACCTGACTACCAATCATAAATCGGGTTTTGAGGATGCCAAGCTCGGCCGGCCCCGGTTCCACTAGCAGCTTGACAAACAGACGTTATTCTCTGTATATTCTGTATATACAGAACAAACAGATATATCGGGTATAACGGTCTTTACTGAAAGAAAAGGGGGACAGCAATGAGTGCCGAGGCAAAGACGGGGTTGGCGCCCGTGCAGGAGAAATTTATTTTGCATTGGGGCGAGATGGGGACGAAGTGGGGGATCAACCGGACGGTGGCGCAGGTACATGCGCTGTTGTACCTGGCGGCGAAGCCGATGCCGGCGGATGAAATTTCTACGACGCTTTCGGTGGCGCGGTCGAATGTGAGCACCAGTTTGCGGGAGCTGCAGGGTTGGGGAATTGTGCGTGTGGTGCATGTACTGGGCGACCGGCGAGATCATTTCGAGACGTTGAAAGATGTGTGGGAGATTTTCCGGATTGTGGCTGAGGAACGGAAGAAGCGGGAGATCGATCCGACGCTTCGCGTGCTTGCGGAGTGCGTGCAGGAAGCGAAGAGCGGGCAGGGCGACGCGCACACGAAAGAGCGTTTGGAAGCGATGCTGGAATTTCTGGTGGCCATATCGGGATTGTTCGAAGAGATTTTGCGAATGCCTACGGGGGCGTTGAAGAGTGTCGTGAAGCTGCGCGGGAAGGTGATCACTCTGCTGGGGACTGGGGCGAAGAAAGCCGGCTAAGGACGAAGTAATGAGACCACTCGCGAAGTCCGCCCTGATCGGCACGACAATCTCGTTGAGCCTTACCTTGGCGTTGCTCAGCTTGATACCGCCAGTGATAGCAGTCTTAATCTGGATCATGATTCCTGGATTCCTACTGGCTTGGGGGGCAAGCGGTATGCTTCACGGGACGTATGCCGACATTTTTGCCTTGGGAAACGCACAATTGCTCGTTTTGGTGACGATTGGGAACGCAATCTTTTATTGGTGCGTGTCGCACTTCCTGTTGAGGGCGCCTAGAGATGGCTAAGTCCAGGCGGTTGCAGATCGAAAGGAAATCATGATTACTTTGGCGGATGAATTCACGGATCGAAAAGAAAAAACGGCGCCTGGCTGGCTGTTCTTCGATGCGGAGTGCGAATTCTGCACGCGGATGGCGCGGTGGGTAGCGCCGATTTTGTTGCCGCGCGGGTTGGGTGTGGCGCCATTGCAGGACCCGCGAGTGGGCGCGCTGCTTGGACTGAAGCGTGAGGAGTTGCTGACGGAGCTGCGATTTTTGCTCAGCGATGGAAAACAGTTTGGCGGGGTGGCGGCATTAGTCGCCGTTGCGCGCGAGATTTGGTGGGCGCGACCCTTTGTGTGGTTTGCCGCGCTGCCGGGGATGATGCGCGTTTTGGATGCAGCTTACAAATGGATCGCCGAGCAGCGCGGCTGCGTCAGCCAAACTTGCGAGTCGCGAAGCAGGTCGTAGCCGGAGGCCGTTGATGCGCATAGAAAATTTCTGGCAATGGGAAGGGCGCGTGAACCGTGCCACGTATTTCTTGGTTGGAGTGTCGGCGTTTCTGTTGAAGTTTGCCGTGGACTGGGTCGTGGTTACGCGGCTATTCCACCGGCCTTGGAGTTTGTTGAATTACTGGCGGCCGTTTGGCGCGATTACCGGACTGCACTCGCTGCGCCTCGAAGACCGCCTGTTCGCGGGCACGATGATGTTTGTAGCGCTGCCTTTCATCTGGCTGGGGTTAGCGATGACGGTGAAGCGGTTGCGCGACGCGGGCGAACCGACCTGGCTTGCCGCACTGTTTTTTGCGCCGATTGCAAATTTGCTGTTTTATCTGGTGTTGAGCGTGAAGCCGTCCGTCGCTGTTACCGATTCGGAAGAGGGCGCTCCGTGGCCGGCTCGCAATGTTATCGAACGATGGATACCGCGCACACGGGCGGCCAGTGCGCTGGTCAGCATCGGGCTCACTGCTGTGATCGGCCTGGGATTTACGTTCCTCGGTACGCAAGTCATCGCGCAATATGGCTGGGGACTATTTGTCGGATTGCCATTTTGCCTGGGCTTGTTCGCCGTCTTAACGCATAGCTATCACCAGCCACGCGGTTACGGGGAGTGCGTGACGGTAGCCGTTCTGCCGATTGCCATACTCGGAGCCATTCTGCTGATGGTGGCAATGGAAGGTGTGATCTGTCTTCTGATGGCGGCGCCGCTAGCGGCGATACTGGCGCTGCTCGGCGGAAGCCTGGGATTTGTAATTCAGGCGGCGCACTGGGGTAGAAGGAACGCGCCCGCGATTTTGTCGATGGCGGTGTTGCTGACGCCGGGAGTTTACGGCATTGAACATTTCACGCGGCCGCAGGCGGGAGTGTTTGAAGTAAAGAGCGCGATCGAAATCAGCGCGCCTCCCGAACAAGTCTGGCAGAAGGTTGTGGCGTTCACGGAGATACCGGCGCCACAAGAGATGCTTTTCCGTGCAGGGATTGCCTATCCGATACGCGCGGAAATTACGGGACATGGGGCGGGTGCGGTACGGCACTGCGTTTTTTCTACCGGACCGTTTGTTGAGCCGATTGTCGTGTGGGACGAACCGCATCTATTGCGATTTAGTGTGACGGCGAATCCCGCTCCTTTGAATGAGTTGACACCCTACGGGCATATCGAGCCGCGGCATCTGCATGGATATTTCGAATCGCATCAGGGGCAATTTCTGTTGACGGAGCTGCCGGGCGGCCACACGCGGGTGGAAGGGGCGACATGGTATTCACATTCGATGTGGCCGGAGACTTACTGGCATTGCTGGTCGGACTACGTGATTCATCGGATTCACATGCGGGTGCTGGAGCATATTCGCGCAGAAGCTGAACACAGTGGTGATGGATCCAATTAAAAGAAATCTTGGATGGCAGATCGAACTGCCCGTGGGAACAGGTAACTAAACCCGCCATTGCTCGGTATTTAGACACCCTCCTCGCTCAATGTCGCATATGTTTGAAATTGACGATCTGAGGTGCGCGACATGTCGAAGCGAAAACGAATCCTGATCTGGGCAGCAGGACTTGTTCTCGTCCTATTTGCATATGGATGGCTCTTCGGAGTGGCGTCACTGATTGCCGTTGAAGCGCGTTATATCGGGTGGAAAGTTCCGGTGGTCAGAAAAACTCCGGTGGAATTGGCTGACACATCGATTTCACCACTGCCAGGTTTTGAGCACGCTTTCTCAGGGTTCGCCTTTGAGCTCCCCTGGAGCGACATAGATGAGTCACGATCGAAAACCGTCGGGAAAATGCAAGTGGTGGCGTTTCGTTCAGGCAATGCAATATTGCTTGGTGCCCCGGGTCCCCGAGAATTTGCGAGCGCAGTTCTAGAACACGGCTGGGATCGCGAAACGTTCACCGAGCTTTACGGCGCTGAGCCACTAGAGTCTGACTACAAAATGTACGACCTCATGTTGAGAACTTCCCCTAGCAGCGTATCGATTTTCAGCGGACGAAAAACGGCAGTCGCGAATACGATGATGTTGACAATAAAGGCGATCGCGGAGCCGTCTGGCGCCGCGACCGGAGTTTTCACGATACGTACGCCACATTTCAAAGGTTTTCAATATGGCGACCCGAGCGCGGGCGCAAAACGGATCACGCTCGACCTTCTTGACGATGCCGGCGGATTGGAACTTAGTATCAGCCCCAAAAACAATGGACCGGACGCACGCATCTCACAGCCACAAATCAATCGAATCATTCAGTCAGTTCGCCGCATTTCGTCGTCCGATCTAAGCTGAAGCGGCGCGGGTTTCTGAAAGGATGCGCCCTTCGTCAAACTCGACTAGGAAGCAGCTGCCTTAGATTTGCTCAGGATAAACTGATAGTAGCGTTCGTAGGAAGGGATGACGTCGTTGGCGCAAAAGTTTTTCTTGGCGTGAATGCGGGCGCGCTGGCCCATTTCGCGACCGCGATCGGCACGCGAGAGAAGATCGATTGCGTACTTAGCGGCGGTGGAGACATCGCCGGGTTCTACCAAGTAGCCGCCCACTCCGTGCTCGATCACTTCGGGGACGCCACCAACGTTGGTGGCAATCACGGGAACCTCGCAGGCCATGGCTTCGAGAGCCGCGAGTCCAAACGATTCCAACTGAGAAGGCAATAAGAAGAGATCGGCGTCGGAAAGCAGGCGATAGACCTGGTCCTGCTTGCCGAGGAAGTGTACGTCTTTCTGCAACTTTTTCTTGCGGACCAGGTATTCGGCGGCGCCGCGGTCGGGTCCGTCTCCGATGAGCACGAGTTTTGCGGGCATCTTGGCGCGGGCTTGCGCGAAGATTTCGATGGTGTCGGTAATGCGCTTTACGGGGCGGAAATTCGAGAGATGCATGAGGATGGGCTCGCCGGCTGGCGCCCACTTGGCGCGCTGCGCCGGACTCGGCTGGCGCGTGTACAGATCGCAATTGACGAAATTCGGAATGACTTCGATGGGCCGCTTGATGTCAAACTCGCGGACGGTTTGCTCCTGCAAATAACGTGAAATGGCGGTGACGCCGTCGCTTTGTTCGATGGAAAATTTGGTGATGGGAAGATAGGAGCGGTTGCTGCCTACGAGCGTGATGTCCGTTCCGTGCAGCGTAGTAATGAACGGCAAACGACGCGGAGCGGCCATCGAGCGGGCCAGCATGGCGCTGACCGAATGTGGAATGGCGTAGTGAACGTGCAGCAAATCCAATTGCTCGGCTTCGAAAACCTCGAGCATTTTGGTGGCGAGCGCCAGGGCGTAAGGCGGGTGGTCGAAGAGTGGGTAGGAAGCTACCTCGACTTCGTGGAAAAAAATGTGCGGGTCGTTCAGGTTCATGCGGATCGGCGGGGCGTAGCTGATGAAATGGACGTCGTGACCGCGGGCAGCCAGCTCCTGGCCGAGCTCGGTGGCGACGACGCCGGAGCCGCCGTAAGTGGGGTAGCAGGTTATGCCAATGCGCATGATTTCGAGGTTCCCAGGCCGCCGCGAGGCTAACATACCCGTGCTGCGAGTTGCTGCTAGAATGGCGGCCTTCGCCCGACGTGCCGCTGGTGCGATCGGGTGCTGTATTAGACGCCAGCCGGGGCAATCCGTGACATCTTACGAGAGGCGGGATTGACAGGGTCCGAGACGGTACTAGGGGGAATCTTGGGTAATGAGCTTAAGCACGAGCTGAACGCGGAGCTTTTGGCGTACGCCCAGAGCCGGCTGAAATTGAGTAATTTCAGCGTATTGGTAGGTCTTGAGGTGGCGAAGCTGTATGAGGGTGGCGCGGTCTTGGAACTGACAGTAAAGGACGACCATCGCCAGATTCACAACGTTGTCCACGGAGGAGTAATTGCAACTCTGGCCGATACGGCCGGAGCCATCGCAGCCTATACGGTGTCGCCTGTAGGGGCGGAACTGGCGACCATCGAGCTGAAGATCAACTACCTGTTGCCCATCGCGGAGGGCAAGGTGGAGGCAGAAGGCCAGGTTTTGCGGGCTGGAAGGAATTTTATCGTTGTGGAATGCGATGTTAGGAACGCGCAGGGCCAATTGGCTGCAAAAGCGCTGATGACATTTGGCGGGTCTGGAACTCGAACACCGCAGACCGCTTCTGAGTGAAACCCGCAGTTTGAACGGAGTTAGCGTTACAGTAAGACCAAGACGACGCACAACTCCTTACCGCTTTCCTATTCGTCGCCGTTTTCGCCGCCTTCTTTGTGGACGTATTTGATGGTGCGTTTGAAGATCATCAGGTTTGGGCTGCCCTGGCGCGTAAGCTTGATGCAATCGCGGTCATACCACTCCACGATGCCGTGCAGGGTTTCGCCGTTTTCCAGCGCCACCACCATCGGAGTGCGGGATTGCATCTGTTTGATCCAATAGAAATTTTCGGCATGCGTGATTTCTGGCGGAGCGGGCTTCTTGCTGGGGGCCGGGCCGGCGTTGTGGTTCTGATGCACGATGCGGGGCGGGAGAGATTCCTTTACGTCAGGAAAACCGGGGCGAAACATACGGCGATTCACCATAAACACTCCTTATTTTTGGCCCAAAGGTGGGAAATTAGCACCAATATGGGTGAGATGCGCTTTGCGGGCACGTGGTTACAGCTGAGAAAAAAAAGTTGGCGGGAATAGATGGGGAACTTTGCCGGCTATTTGCGGGAAGCAAGCGCGGGAGAAAGTTCAGCGGCGAATGCATCGAGGCTCAGCTGCCGATTGAGATTGCGGCGCGCTCCAGCAGCAACTTGATCCAGGGCGCGAAGAGCGCGCATCACCCAGCGGATGTCGATTTGTCTTGCCATGGCGTCCAAGTCTTTGCGCAGCGGCAAGTTGCGCAGTTGCGGTGACGGGATGCCGGAGCTGAGTTCGAGCAGGTCGCAAAGCAAACTATAAAAAACAGAAAGCTGTTCTTCGAAGGAAACTTCGCGGTCTTTCGAAATGGCGTTGGTGAGCGCGAAAAGCTGAGCGAATTCTTCGCCACGCGCGGCGCGTGCCAGGATTTTGAGTCCGTTGCTGCGGCGCTCGCTCTCTTTTAGGGCATCCATTTCCAGTGCGTAGCCTGGGCGGCCCTCGGAAAGCTGTGCCGCAAGGCGGGCAGCGTTGGGCGACAGTTGCGATTTTTCCTTGAGGATGGCTCCGACTTCGCTGGCAGGCAGCGGAGCGAAATGGAATTGCAAGCATCTTGACACGATGGTGGGCAGCAGCGAATAGGGCGACGGCGCGGTGAGGATGAGAGTGGCGGAGCCGGGCGGCTCTTCGAGAATTTTCAGGAACACGCTGGCTACGTCCCAGCGCATGGTATCTGCAGCGTCGAGAATGAAAACTCGCCGTCGTCTCATCGGCTGAAAATAGGCGGCGCGCTGTACGGCGCGGAGCTGGCCGATACGCAGTACTGGCCGCACAACCGGGGATTTCAGGCGAACGGGATCGGGAACCAGCGCCCAGACGTCGGGATGGGTTTGCAGGATGAGCGGGGTGCGCTCGACCATGGCGGCGTCGGCGCTTTCGCCGCGCTCGGCGAGGCCTTGTTCGATGAGCCGTTGCGGTTCGGCGAGCAGCGCGATGCGCTGGCAGGTGTAACACTCGCCGCAGGCATCGTCGGTGAGGCGTTCGCAGTTTGCAGCTTGCGCAAAGATGCGCGCAAGAGTGTATTTGCCAAGGCCCTGTGGTCCGGTAAAAAGCAGCGCATGTGGCACGCGCCCGGCGCGTAACGCGCCGCGTAGCGCAGTAACGATTTGTGGATTGCCGCGAAATTCAGAGAAGGTCACGGCTAGACCTTTTCCTTTTGCTGCTGAGCGATGCTGGGAAGCACCGCAGCGAGAACTTCCGCGGAAATTTCATCGGCGGGCCGAATCATTTGCTTCGTAGAGTCGAAACACTCGATGGTTTTCCAGTTCGAAGCGCGCGCGAGGTCATCATACATATCCGCGGCAGCCTGCAGGTGGCGAACGTTGGATTCCAAAATGTCGTGCGCGGAATCGGTGTAGGCGCGCGCTGATTTTTTCGCGATCAGCGTTTGTGCTTCACGCGGCGGAAGGCGTAAGTACAGCACCAAATCTTCTTTGGGCAGGCCGTAGATGTTGTATTCCAGGTGCTCGATCCAGGCGCGGAATTCTGCGCGCTTTTCCGGAACAGCGCGTGCGGCCTGGTGAGCTAAACTCGATGCAACATAACGATCTGCGAGGACCACGGCGCCGCTTTCGAGAGCCGTGACGATGGGTTGTTTACACTCGAAGCGGTCCCCTGCATACAGCAATGCGGCAAAATGCGGGTCCACGGAACTCAATGGTCCGAGCTCGCCATTGAGAAATTGCCCAACCATTTTTCCGAACCACGAACCGTACTGCGGAAAGCCAGTGGACAAGACTTGGTAGCCGCGCGATTCCAGTTCGCGCGCCAGCAGGCGCACTTGCGTTTGTTTGCCGCTGCCGTCGATACCTTCAACGGCGATGAATGTTCCTCGATCGTTCATGAGCTCAACGTGTACCGAGCGTTAGTCTAACCGGAGCCGCAGCAAGCCGCAAAGGCGCGCGTGGTAGGATTTTAGTTTGCGTATGAACGAAGCAAATTTACAGGAACGGCTGGCGGCAATTCGTGAACGCATCGCGGCCGCAGCAGAGAGGGCGGGCCGCGTCGCCGATGACATCACGCTGATGGCAGTGTCGAAGACGCATTCGGCGGATACGATTCGTGCCGCGTTCGAGCTCGGCGTAAGGCATTTCGGGGAAAACCGTGTACAGGAGTGGGAAGGGAAGCGAACTGCGTTGCAAGATTTGCAGGCAGAGTGGCATTTAGTCGGGCACTTGCAAGGTAACAAGGCTGCGAAAGCCGCGAGACTCTTTCACAGCGTTGATTCGGTGGATGATTTTGCCCTGGCACAGCGGCTGGATCGCGCGCGCGCCGAGCTTGGCGAATCGCGGAAATTGCGTGTGCTGATCGAAGTTCGCATCGCGCCGGAAGAGGCGAAGAGCGGCGTTGTGCGGGAGGGACTCGCTCCGCTCGCCGAACAGCTTCCGGCATTGAGCGGCCTCGATTTGCAAGGGCTGATGTGCATTCCGCCGTTTCTCGATGAGCCGGAAAGAGTGCGGCCGTATTTCAGCGAGCTTCGTGAACTGAAAGAGAATATCGAGCGACGGCTGGGAAAAAGGCTGCCCGTATTGTCTATGGGCATGTCTCACGACTTCGAAGTGGCCATCGAGGAAGGCGCAACCGAAGTGCGCATTGGTACCGCACTATTTGGAACGCGCGCGCTCCCGCCGCATCCAACAGCCTAGAGGAAAACAGAGAATGAATCTTTTCAGTTCGATCCGGTTGCGGGAACTGCAATTGAAGAACCGCATTGTGGTTTCGCCCATGTGCGAATATTCCGCTGTGGAAGGGCATCCGCAGCCCTGGCATCTGGTGCATCTCGGCAGCCGCGCTATAGGTGGCGCAGGATTGGTTTTCACTGAAGCTACTGCAGTCGAGGAGCGGGGAAGAATTTCCCCTGCCGACACTGGTATTTATCTGGACGCACACGTTGATTCCTGGCGGCCAATTGCGAAGTTTGTTCGCGAGCATGGTGCCGTAGCGGGGATGCAACTGGCGCATGCGGGACGCAAAGGAAGCACGAACGTGCCTTGGCGTGGCGGCAAGGCTCTGCCCGCGGCGGACGGCGCGTGGGAGCCGGTCGCGCCGAGCGCAATTCGCTTCGCTGAGGATTACCCCGCGCCACGCGCTTTGACGCTTGCCGAAATCGAGTTTGTGGTTAAAAGCTTCGCGCGGGCAGCCGAACGCGCGCTGGCCGCTGGATTCGAAGTAGTCGAGATTCATTCCGCACATGGCTATCTCCTGCACGAATTTCTGTCCCCGCTTTCGAATCAACGCACCGACGAATATGGCGGCCGCTTCGAAAATCGCGTCCGGCTGGTGGTGCGTGTAGCAGAAGCGATTCGCAAAGTGTGGCCAGAACGACTGCCACTTGTTTGCCGAATATCTGCGACGGATTGGAAGGAAGGAGGCTGGGATTTGCCGCAATCCATCGAGCTGGCGAAACTATTGAGGACGGCGGGCGTGGATTTGATTGATACCTCGAGCGGCGGGTTGGTGCCGAATGTGAAAATTCCCGTCCGGCCCGGCTACCAAGCGCCGTTCGCTGAGGCAATTCGCAAGAAAGCCAGCATCGCCACTGGAGCGGTCGGTATGATCACGGAACCCGCACAAGCGGAGGCTATTCTGGCAAGCGGTCAGGCCGATCTCATTTTTCTCGCGCGTGAACTGCTCCGCGATCCGTACTGGCCGATGCGCGCCGCGAAACGATTCGGCGCCGCTGTCCATGCCCCGGTGCAATACGAAAGAGCCTGGTAAAAAATGAACCAACTGGAGTTGCAAACGCATGCGGACCGAGGATCGGTATCGTTCGCAGTGCGTGTACAGCCGCGAGCCAGCAAGAACGAAGTGTCTGGCGTGATGGATGGCGCGCTGAAAATCAGATTGCAGGCGCCCGCGGTGGAGAACCGAGCGAACGAAGCCCTGTGCGCATTTTTGGCGGAACTTTTGAAAAGGCCGAAGTCGGCTGTTAGACTTTTGTCCGGCGAACGCAGCCGCAGCAAACGCGTGGAAATCTTTGGCGTTAGCTCGTTGGAAATCGAAGCACTCGCGCTGCACGAAGTCTAAGATTCACGCTGACAAGGGAGTACGCCGCACCGATGAGCTTCCAACTCCACGAAATCCAAAGTGATTTGCGGGCCGCCAAGCTGGATGGCTGGCTGTTTTACGATTTTCGCGGCCGCGATCCGATTGCGCATCGCATCCTGCACCTGCCGAATGCCATGCGCACGCGCCGCTGGTTTTATTTTGTTCCGGCAAAGGGCACACCAAGAAAGCTCGCGCACAAGATTGAAACTGAGTCGCTGGTCACGTTGCCTGGTGAAACGCTTTATTATTCGGGCCAGGAAGAACTGCGGAAAAACCTGAAGAAAATGTTGCGCCGCGCGAAAAACGTTGCCATGCAGTATTCGCCGAAGAATGCGATTCCCTATGTGGCGATGGTGGACGCCGGTACGGTGGAACTGGTCAAGAGTTGCGGCGTGAAAGTGGTCACGTCCGCCGATCTGGTGCAGAAATACGAAGCGTGCTGGACGCCGGAACAACTGCAATCGCATCTGCTGGCCGGAAAAACCATCGACCGCATTGTCCACGATGCATTTGCCCTTGCCGCGAAATGCGTGCGCGATAAAAAGCCACTGACCGAAGTGGCGCTGCAGCAATGGATCCTGACGGAATTTGAGAAAGCCGATATCACCACCGATGAAGGCCCGGACGTTGCGGTAAATGCTCACGCCAGCGATCCGCACTACGCGCCATCGAATGAGAGGCCAACCGAGATCACGGAAGGCGATTTGCTGCTCTTGGACGTCTGGGGAAAGTTGAAGACCCCCGACAGCGTTTACTACGACGTTGCGTGGGTTGGCTATCTGGGGGCAAACGTTCCGGAAAAGTACGCGAAGATTTTCAAAGTATTGGTCGAGGCGCGAGACCGGGCTGTCAGCTTGATCCGATCTTCGGTCGCGGCGGGCAAGCCGCTGCAAGGCTGGCAAGTCGACAAGGCGGCGCGCAGCGTGGTGGAAAAAGCCGGCTACGGAAAATATTTTATTCATCGCACCGGCCACAGCATCGGCCAAACCGTGCACGGAAACGGCGTGAACATGGACGGACTCGAAACGCACGATACTCGCCGGTTGATCGCCAAAACGTGCAATTCCGTCGAGCCGGGGGTCTATCTTCCGGAATTTGGCATGCGCAGCGAAGTGAACGTGTACGTTGATGAAAACCAGGCGAGCGTTACCGGCGCTGTACAAAAGGAGATTCTCGCGCTGCTAGCCTAGTTGCTGACCCATTTTCAGCGAAGAAGAAAAATGTTCGACGACACCATCGAGAACAAGGCAGCAAATGACGCAGCCACTGCGGCGGGCGCGGAAAACATTGATCCCGCCGCGTCGGTTCACGAAGTTCAGGCGCCGAAGGAGCATCCCAGTCATACGACCGCTTACGATTTTCGCGCCATTGCAATCGCTATTGCCGGCTGGATTTTGCCGGGCTTCGGCCACGCCTTGCTGCGAATGTGGGGCCGCGCCGTAACGGTTTTTCTCGCAGTGGGATTTCTGGTCTATCTCGGCGCCGGAATGCGAGGGAATCTGTTTGCGCCGGGCGGTGAAGATGCTTTTGCGCGGCTTGGTTACGCAGCGGACCTGGGAACCGGCAGTTTTTATTTTATTGCGCATAGCCTGGAGACATCTGGTGCCGATGTTTCTCATGCCGACGGCGATTACGGTACGCGTTTCCTGGCTACGGCTGGAGTCTTGAACCTGCTGGCCGCATTGCACGCTTATGAAGCGGCGCGCCGGCGCAAAGCATGATAGCTATGGTGCCGTTGCATTTGTCGCACTTTCAATCGCTGCTGCTTTTTGCGGTGATCATTTCGCTGGCGTTTGGCACGCTCGGCCGCCGCGATCCTCTCGAACGCCTCAAGTACGCTGCATGGTCCTTCGCCATGTTTGTGCTGGTAGCGGTGGCGCTGGGGTGGCTGATGTATCCCGTTTCGCGCTAAAGATGCTTGAGTCTTCTTGATCTCAAATTTCAGCAAGTACAACTTCTTCAACTGTAAGACAAGCCTGGAAACCATGAAACCTTCTTAAACTCAGGGTTTGCAAGTACAAACCCTGAAACCTGCGCCATAATTGCGGAAACGAATCGCCAATGTTATCGTAAATAAATCGCGCCGAGGTAGCTCAGTGGTAGAGCAGCCGATTCGTAATCGGCAGGTCGCGAGTTCAACTCTCGCCCTCGGCTCCAATCTGCTGCGGAGTTAGCCGTGCCAATAAGGTTCCGATCCACACCGCATCCCGAACCGGGACGCCTTGCTCGATCCGCTCGGCTTGCCTGTATTTGTTAAAGTACTCTTTGTGGAATTGCATTATGAAATACGGCGCTCTCGTATGCATCTCGAAAGTCACTGCATCGCCCGAAACCGCTCGGATAAATCTGGCATGCTCATAGTCCTTCAATACTCCCTTGGTGGCGTGCGGGAAGAGAGGAACGTGTGATGGTGGCCACTCTGTCTTCCCAAAGGTCGCCCCCAAGTCGCTGACCATGTAATGCCGCTCATTGTCCGCTACGTACACCTTGTTGTTTTGCGTCGTTAAATCCCAATCGTTAAGCAGCGCCATTAACGCGCGCAGCCCGTTGAGTTCCCGTGAACCAGTAAACGGGTTCTCGAACCAGTCCCAGTTCTCGACCTTATCCAGGCCCTCGCCTGTCCGTTTCAACCTTACATTAAGGACGACCCCGGTTTTCAAAGAAGCCCCGAGCATTTTGCGCCGCAGTTTGGGCAGGCCGCGGACGTGAATCTGCCGCAGAAAATAATCCTCGTCTGTGAAGTAGCCGATGGCCCAAACCAAGCGCGTGGCCGCCGTTTCCGGTCTGGCCTCCACGCCAAGTTTCACCAGCCACTTCACCGCGCTGCTGTCTCGCACGTAAAATTTCGTTGAGGTCCCGTTCAAGTCTTCCTTGACGAAGGTATAGTCCGCGCGTGGATCCGGAGCGTCCTTGTCACCGCCCTCGCCGTTTAACAGGTCGAGCGAAGCAATGTCTCCCGGATCGCGCCACAGCACAGCGGGTAAGCGGTTCGCGGCCTCGGCTTTGCGCTCTTTCTTGGCTTGTTTCTCGGATTGTTCCGCGGACGCTTCCGGCTTGTCCTGCTCTTGGGAAGCAAGAGCCCTCAGGGTAGGCCCGCCGCACAGGATCAAGGCGAGCAGAAAGGGAAGCAAGCGACTGCCCCATCGAGCGCGCTTGGCTGGCATTTCCATGTCGTTGTCTAAGATAAGCAAGCTGAAGGCTGGAGGCAAGGTTTCGGCTGAGAGAGAGTCCAGCGCTAGTTCGGTTCAGTCCGAAAGCGGGTTGCTAGCCTAACGCCGGCTGAGCAAGCGCACGGCGCCTACCGAAGCAGTTCTTTGGCGTATTTCACGGGCACCGCCAGGTTCGATCCGCCGAATCCATTCAAGATCGCGAAATTGACGCCGATCACTTTCCCATTGCGGTTGAAGAGCGGCCCGCCGGACCCGCCCGACGTAGTCGCAGCGTCGTACACAATTTTGTCTTGTAGAACGTCGCCGATGTGGCCTTGCGTAGTGGTGGGCCGAATCAATTTCTGCGCCGCCAGCTGCGCGACGATTTGCCGCACTTCCGTATTATTTCCAGTAATTTCTTTCGCCGCTTCCGGTCCGGCGCGGGCCAGAATTCCTTCGATACCGGTCGGGTAGCCGATCAGCACCACTGCGTCGCCGGCCACACTGGCGTCCTTTCGATCATCCAGGTCCAGCAAGGTACTGTGCGCGGGCAAGCCGCCATCGAGCCGCAGTGTGGCCACATCGGCCTGCGCGGAAATTTTATCGAGCTTCGCGGAAATACCATTCTGGCCGCCGGGAAAATACGCAGTGTATGAGAGTGCGTAAGCTGCAGCGCCGTGGTCAATCAGCGTTTTCAGCTCGTCGTTTCCCCACCACGGCTCCGCAACGTGGTGATTGGTCAGCAGGCGCCCGTCGTTGCGTACCAAAAACCCCGTGCCGAAAACGTCCAACTGCAGGTGCGGGCCGTTACCTGCAGTGTCCAATTGCACCATGCCCTTGTCATCCAAAAGTGGCTTGCCGAGCGAGTCCACGGCAATGCGGATCGAATTTCCGGTGCCGCGGTCGAGAAATTCCACCACCACGTGCAGCAGGCATACACTTGAACCATAGGACTTCACAATCGTTTCGGCGAATTTGCCTTCGCTCTCCAGGCGATTCAGCCGGCCTTGCGTGTCCAGCAATTGTTTCCGCAGTTCGCCGTCGCCATTTCCGCCAACGCCGGCCATTTTTTTCTTAAGCTCCTCCGATTGCGCCAGCAGCGATTCGCGTGCGGCCGAGTTGGTTTTTCCTTGCGCGTCCAGCGCGTGACGCTCGTCCTCCGCGCGGCGTAGAAGATCGCTTTGCTGCACCACGCCGCGGTTCAATCTCGCCATCTCTGCCTTTAGTTGCAGTGTGTCCGTGCGGCTGCGCCGGTAGGTCAGCGAGGTAACCAATGCCGCCACAACAGCAACCACGCAGAGCACAAATAGCGCCGGAAGCACCCAAAGTCGCTTCCGCGTAACCGCGCCGCCGCTCAGCGTTTCTACCGCAATCCCCGCCAAATGCTCCTTTTCTTCGGCTTGTTTGAGTTTGGACCGCAATTCCAATTCCGGTTGGCGCTCGCGAAACTGCGTGCGAACCCTTGCAGCAAACTCCAGGGTTTCGAACGGAGCTGAAATAACGTCGTCCGCGCCGAGATCCAGCGCTCGCGCCCGCTCCAGCGCCCCTCCTTGCACCACCATCAGTACTCGAATGGATTTCGTCTGTTCGCGCGATTTGATTTGCGTGATGATCCCGCAGCAACTCAGGTCCGAAGGCGTGGCCTCGGTAATGAGCAGTTCCGGAGCCATCAGTTCGATGTGCTCGACGTCCAATCCCGTCTCGCTGGCGATTTCGTAACCTTGGCCCGCGAGCGCGGTATTCACTTCGCTGGCGGAGTCTGTGTTGAGATTCAAGAGAAGAATTCGCATCGTTCAGATTTTAGCACTCTCTTGGAATTTTCATATTGTCGCGCGACGCGTCGCGAAAATTCTGCGGCGGGCGCTCTAAGGATAACCATGCAGGAACAAAAATTAGTAGGGGAGAGAAGAAGCAGGCAAAAAAAAGCGGACGGCATTTGATTTGCCGTCCGCTTGATGTTTCCTAGAGGTTGAACTCGGTCGAGCTCAGATCAATTACCGGTGGCCGCCCCCATGTCCGCCGCCACCTCCATGGAACCCGCCACCACCGCCGCCATGGAAACCGCCGCCACCTCCGTGGAAGCCACCGCCGCCGCTTCCATGAAAGCCCCCGCCTCCGCCGCCGCGAAATCCGCCTCCGGCAAAGCCGCGAGTGCCTCCGCCGCGGTTGGCGAAGCCTGACCTATTTCCAAATCCCGATCGGCCATTGAACCCGCGTCCAGCGAACCCACGACTATTAAATCCGCGACCATCATGAAATCCACGACCGAATCCGCCGCGACCGCGAAATCCGCGACCGAATCCCCATCCATACCACGGGCCGACTCCGATGAACAGGCCGTCCACGAAGTAGGTAGGTCCCCAGTATCCGTAAGGTGCACAGGCATACGGATAGTAGCTAAAGTAGCCGTACGGGCAAACCGGTGGAGGACCGTAGGAGCCGTAGTCAGCGTAATAGTCGCCACCATAATCCTGCGCCTTCACGCTTCCTACCGAAATCAAAAGCAACGCCCCCAGCAACGCAAAATATTTTAGATATCGCATAATCTCGACCTTGATTCCGGCTCGGCCTCCAGATTCTACACCCAAGCGGGCCGAATAGCCTCCCGGCAAATTTGTCGGAGAAAGTTGCCTGGGGAAGCCGCCTACGACAATAGAAACCCGCCTCAGGGAAAAAAGTTTCTCATCGTAAGCCGCTGAAAATGGGCAGGATAGCATGGAAATGCAAATCCCGCTCGCAACCAGTTCCTCTGCAAATCCCAACCTGCCGTATCCGGAAGGTGCAACCGCCGCGTGGACAAACTATAATTCCCAGGCGCAAATCGTGCTCATGTTTTCAGAACGCACCGGCTGGAACCTGGAAAAAAATCGACTCAGCCACAAGCTCGCGGAATTGCGCGCGTCGGGCCAGACAATTCTCGACCTCACGCGTTCGAATCCCACCGAATGTGGATTCAGCTACGACCAAGAGAGAATTCAAAACGCGCTCGCAAGACCGGAGTCGCTTCGTTATCAGCCTGACCCGCGCGGAATCAAAAGCGCCCGTCGAGCGGTCAGTGCCTATTACCAACAGCAGCAGGTACAGATGGCTGCAGACGATCTGATACTGGCATCCGGAACCAGCGAAGCGTATTCGTTCATTTTTCGCCTGCTCTGCAATCCCGGCGACCAGGTCCTGATTCCTGCTCCCAGCTATCCGCTGTTTGACTTCCTTGCTGACCTCTCCGACGTCAAATTGGTGCGCTATCCGCTGTTGTACGATCACGGCTGGCAGATTGATTTCGCGGCACTGGCTGCCGCGTCATCCCCGCGCACGAAAGCTCTGATCGTTGTCCATCCTAACAATCCCACGGGCCACTATGCATCGCCGGCAGAACAATCGAAGCTTGCCGACTTTTGTGCACAACGCAGAATTGCGCTGATTGCCGACGAAGTCTTTCTGGATTTTTCACTTAACAACTCTCGCGCCCAGAGCTTGGTTTCCTTAAACAAAGCGCTCACCTTCACATTGAGTGGTCTCTCAAAAAGTTGCGGACTGCCACAGATGAAATTGGCGTGGATTGCCGTTAGCGGTCCTTCCCATGACAAAGCACAAGCTTTGGCGCGGCTGGAAGTCATCGCGGACGCTTATTTGTCAGTCGGGACGCCGGTGCAACTTGCAACGCCGGAGTTGCTGGCGACACGCGCTGAATTTCAGGCTCAGGTGATCGCCCGCGTGCAAGCCAATTTGCGTGAACTGGACGCGCAGCTTTCCCGCCAGTCAGCATGCAATCGTTTGTTATGCGAAGGCGGCTGGGCCGCCGTTTTGCGTGTACCGGCGGTAGGCTCCGACGAAGATTTGGCGATCACGCTGCTGTCGAAGGAGGGAGTGTACGTTCATCCCGGGCATTTCTACGACTTCGCGCAGCCCGGTTATGTAATTGTCAGTCTGATTGTTCGCGAAGATGAATTCGCGGAAAGTATCCGCCGCGCCTTATCACACTTCAAATAATTTTTTGTGGCATGAATGAGCAGTAACGGGAGAGATTTAAACCAGATCGCTGCGCACGCGCCTGCCGTCAAGATTGGTCCACAATCCCCGCTCCGGTGTGATCGCATTGTGCGCGGGCTTGGACCGCATCACTTCCTGAAACGCTGTTTGAAACTTTTCCATCTCCAATTTTGTGCCGACGGTAATTCGCACATGCGTCGGCCACACCGGCCACGCGCGTCCAATGAATACATTGCGCGCCGCCATCGCTTCGATAATTTCTTTCGCCGGCCGTTTGGCGTCCAACATGAAGCAATTCGAAACCGACGGCACGTAGCTGTAGCCGTTGCTGTCAAGCCACGCGAAAGTTTCGCTGCGAACCGCAGCATTGATCCGCTTGCGTTCCGGTACTACAGCCGCATCATCCAGGCTGGTCAGCGCCGCCGCAACCGCCGTCACCGGCAGACTGTTCCATCCGCTGAAGCTCGAAAGCTTAGTCACCAGCTCCGGCCGTCCGATCGCCAGGCCGCAGCGCAATCCCGCCATGCCATAAATCTTCGAGAAAGTACGCAACACCACAACGTCTTTATCCGCCTTCACCAGGTCCAATGCCGTGGTCGCGTCGGAAAAATGAATGTAGGCCTCATCCACCAGCACAATCGAGCCTTTGGGTTTGTGCTCCACCAGGTATTCAATGTTCGCGTGAGGCGTCAGCGTGCCCGTCGGATTATTCGGCGTGCAAACATAAAAAAGTCCAGCGTCTGGCGCCGCTCCGAGCATGGCCTTCACGTCGTGTGCGTAGCTTGAACTGAGCGGCGTCTTGACCACTCGCGCGCCTGAAATCTTCGCCGCGTGCATTCCGGCCTCGTAACCAGGGTCAGCGGTTACGTAGCTCCGCGCGTTTGAGGTGAATGCCAGGACGGAAAAGTGCAACGGTTCGCCTGAACCAGGAAACGCTCGCACGTATTCCGGCTTCAGTCCTTGTTGTTGGGCAAAGCGTTTTCCCAAATCCTCAGTCAGCCAAAAACTGTATCGCCCCGAGTCGCCAGTAATCTCGGCAATCGCTTGGCGCGCCACCGAACAAGGCCCAAGCGGATTTTCATTGGCATCAATGATCACCGCATCTTTTGGAAAAGGACCGTGAGGAAGGGAAGCAGCGCGAGCGGAGACAGCAAAAAACGATTCGCCAAGAATTCCAGAAGCCAGTGCCGCCGATCCGCCAGCTCCATGTTGCAAAAACGTCCGCCGCGAAGGAGTAGTGCGGATACAGCGTGAATCGCTTCCCACGTCGCCACCTCCGAACGTTTCAAAGGCTGCTCACACATTACGCCAAATAATTGCTACCGGCGAACGCTCAGCATTCGCCGGTAGCATCATATCCGAAGCGCCGGAGTTAGAACGTAATCTTCAACGCCAGCTGCATGTTAAACGCTTCTCCAGGCCCAATGCCCGGTGCACCGTTATAGTCTCCAATGGTGTCTGCTGTTAATCCAAGCCCGCTGCTGGCTAGGCAAACGCGGTCGCTTTGCACGAGGGATTTCGGGTCAGTGGCGCCGCAACCAGTGCTCGGCGGCGCAAGATTTTTACGATTGAACAGATTATACATCTCGATGCGGAGTTGCGCACCGACGCGCTCAGTGATTTTCGTGTTTTTAACGACAGAGAAATCGACTGACCCAAATCCAGGGCCGTAGAGAAAGTTGCGCGGAAGTGTGCCGTACGTTCCGGGAGCAGGAGCCGCGAAGGCGGCGGGATTAATCCACTGAACTCCGCCACTGCTGAACGCCCGCGAGATTCCAGCGAACGGATCTCCGATTAGATCCACTCGTTGTACACCTTCGCCCGTTCCCGTCGTGTCCACGTTGGTTGTGATGTTGAATGGTTGTCCGGTGTGGAAAGAAAGCAAGCTACTCAGAGTCCAGCCATTGAGTAGCGGCTTCAAGAACGAGCCGTTCGGAAGATCATAGTTCAACAGCGAGGTGAAGTTGTGGCGTGTATCAAAGTCGCTGTTTCCATAGTCTCCGTGGATGTTGAAGCTATCCTGCGGCGTAGCTCCGCGATATGCAGTCATATCGTCGAACGCATGCGCCCAGGTGTAAGTGAACTGGGCCGTAAACCGGTGCCAGTCGCGTATCTTCAATACTGTTTGCAAGGAGTTGTAATTCGAGTTTCCGTCGCTGTTGATCTCGTTGATGATTCCGAAGCTCGGGAACTGCCCATTGTAAGGCCGCGTCGCCTGATCAACGATTGCGCTGGGATTCAAGGCTGCCTGGTTGATGTCCTGAGTCGAAAGCAGGTGATGAGCCGCACTTCCGACGTATCCAACCTGCAAGAGAAGTGACCTTCCTAGCGACTTCTCGATATTCAGGTTGTAGTTATAGTTGTAGGCGTTGCGGAAATCCTGGCTGACAGAAAAAAGGTTATACACCTGTTGGCAAGAAATATCTCCCGTCGGGCAGACCGAGCCGCCCGCAGGAAAGATCGGTTGTCCAGAGACAATTTGGCCATCGCCATTGACAGGTCCCACGGTGCTGACCGGACTCGGTCCAGCTGGATTGCCTTCCAACCCGTTTGGCGCTCCGTTTGCCGGGCGATTATCCAGGAATGGATTCAGGTTTGGTGTGTCGAAGTAAACTCCGAATCCAGCACGTACAACCAGGTCAGACCGGCCACCCGGCTGATAAGCCAGTCCGATGCGGGGCGAAAAGTTTTTGTATCTCTTCGGATAGACAGAGTCAATTCCCGCACCTTGAAAGACCAGACCACCTTTAGAGGGGATGAAGACCGAGAGATTCTTCTTGTCGTTACCTAGCGGTCCTTCATAGTCCCAGCGTATTCCATAATTGAGAGTTAACGTGCGACTAATTTGCCAGGTGTCCTGCGCGAACAAATCAAACGTCTTCACGTACACCAGTCGAGTAGGGTCTCCCAACGCAATGCTGGACGTATCGGGATTGAGTTCGCCCGCCAGGAAATCGGCTAGGCTCTTCACCTTACTATCGGCCAGCGTGGTATCAGCCCAGGGCCCTTGCGACCCATCGAACTTCAAGTTACCGAGTCCATGCCGATGATAGAACTCTTCCAATTGCGCGCGCCGGAATTCACCTCCGAATCGAACTTGGTGCTTTCCAAACGTGTGCGAAACCACGTCAGTAAGGTGACCCGTTATATCTTCTCTTCCTTCCGGCGGTGTCTGTCCCACTCCGTCAAATCCGCTGATCTGAATATTGGGAGCGCCCGTCAAACCTGTCGCGTCAAAATTCGGCGAAAGATTTAATCCATATTGTGAAACGATAAAACCGTTATTGAAGTCGCTGAATTTCTGGTGAAAATAATTTACGCCCGCCAGTACCTGGTTCGACCAACTCGGCGAAAAAGTGGAATTCCAGACTAGCGCGTAGTTGGAAACGTGGATTGGAGCCACTTCATAGTAAAACTTCAATTCTGAAGCCGCTTCGGACAATGCCGAACCGCCTACCGGCGCAACCTGATTTCCTTGTCCAGCGAAATAGTGGAATGACAGAGTATTTTTGTCGTTAATCTTGTAATCAATTTTCCCAAGTCCGTTATAGCTGTATCCATATTCTGGATCAGGACTCGAGTAATTGTTCGGTATTGCCGGCCCGTTCAGCGCATAGCTCGGCCACAGGTTGGTCAACAATTGCTGTGCCACCGGACTTACCGCTACAGGAGCGTACGCGCCATACTTGCCTCCGGGGTTGTTCAACAGGTCCAGCGCTTCCGCCTGATAGGCCGCAGACGGCTCCGTCGCCAATCCTGGCAATCCGATCGTAAATCGCTGCTTTTCAAATGTCAGAAAATAGAACAAGCGGTCTTTCAATACTGGTCCGCCGACGGAGAATCCGTAATTGTAATTGCGGTTTTCTTTCTTACTGGAAACAAATGGCGATGCCGCTGCAAACGCCTCGTTTCGGAAATACGCATACGCGGATCCGTGAATGGAATTTCCGCCTGACTTCAGTGCAAGGTCTACGGTGCCGCCTGGATTCCGGCCGGACTCAGGAGCTGCCTGGGTCTGCACTGAAAATTGGTCCACGGCATCGATCGGCAAGACGATGCCCGCAATTCCAGAAACGCCGCCCTGATTCACCGCCGGAATGTTATGCCACAAATCGTTGTTGTCTACGCCGTCGATCTGCCAATTAATCTGGTTCGCGCGCGTACCATTCAATGACCCATAGCCGCCAGCGGAATAGCCACCAAATCCCGGCGTAACAGAAATCAATTGTGTAAAGTCTCTGCCGTTCAGCGGCATGGTTTGCAGATTCGCGCCCTCCACCAGTGTGGATTGCGTCGATGTCGTCGTATCGAGCGTCAGCGCCGCGGCGGAGACTTCCACTGTCGTCGATTGCTGCGACATTTTGATTCCGGCATTCAGCGTATAAATCGCGCCCTGCGCGACCAGAATGCCGTCCACTTCAAGCGTCGGGAATCCGGCGACTATCACCGTTACCTTATAGGTGCCAACCGGCAAGTCTTGAAACACAAAATTTCCGTCGGACGTAGATTCAGACGTGTAATCAATGGAAGTTGCTTTGTTTGTTGCTTTAACGTGCGCTCCCGGCACTACGGCTCCCGAAGGATCCGTCACCGTGCCGTTGATTGCCCCGCGGAAAGTCTGTGCATCGGTCGGAATGATCAGAAACAGAACCAATAAAAGTACGACCAGCAGTTGCTTCATTTTTATTTCCTCTCAAATACGTGATTTATTCAGACACCGATAGATCATCCGTGAGGCGCTGCACCGCGCAGAACGGCGTGGTTTTTCACATCGCGAGACACACATCCACTAAGAGCGTTATGCACTTTTCTACGCTCGACAAATGTCTCGAATGCGCGGCCTTGAACCTTCCTGGAACGCTCTGCCGGGAGTACGGCAGAGCGTTCCAATTTTCAATTGGGGGGAGTGCCCAATAAAGGCCAATTTGGCCACCACAGGTTTCACGGAGAGTAAGAGACGAGACTTTTTCTGTCCAACGCAATTTTTGGTTTGAATTAATTCGATTAGTGCGCCGCCACTCGCAGCTGCGGGTTTCCAAAGAAAAAGAAAGATTAGGAAATTATTCGACTGCAGAATGTGGATGACTATTCGCCGCTATAAACGGCTGCTTTTCCGCCGCCCGGCACCAGCCCGCGTACTGCCGAGTACAGCAGCGGAATAAATATAAGATTCAATGTGGTCGCGGCGATCATCCCGCCGAAGACGGTTGTCCCGACCGAGATGCGTCCAGCTTTTCCCGCTCCAGTGGCCAGCACTAGCGGCACCACTCCTAAAATAAATGCCAGCGACGTCATCAAAATTGGCCGCAAGCGAATACGCGCCGCTTCCACTGCGGCATCTTCGATCGAACTTCCTTTTGCGCGCAATTGTTCCGCGAACTCCACAATCAAAATCGCGTTCTTGCTGGACAAGCCGATCAGCATCACCAACCCGATCTGGCAATAGACGTTGTTATCCAGCCCACGCAGCGCTAGCGCTCCCACCGCGCCCAGCAGCGCTACCGGAACCGCCAGCAGCACGATAAACGGCAGGACGAAACTTTCATACTGGGCGGCTAGCGTCAGGTATACGAACACCAGTCCCAGCCCAAACAGGATCATCGCCTTGCCACCCGATTGGATTTCTTCCAGCGAAAGGCCGCTCCACTCGTAGGTCATTCCGCCCGGCAAACTTTTCTTCGCCAGCGCTTCCATGTCCGCAATCGCTTGGCCGGAGCTGCGCCCCGGCGCGCCCGATCCGCTGATTTCCGCTGAGCGGAACAAATTGTAGTGGCTGATCACCTGCGGGTTTGCTGTCTGCTCGATCTTCGCGAAGTTATCCAGGGGGATCAGTTTTCCGTTATCAGACTTCACGTAATACTGCCCAATATCCTTTGTCGTCGCGCGGTATTTTCCCTCCGCCTGCAAATACACGCGATACGACCGGTTGTTGAAGTCGAAATCGTTCACGTACTGCGAACCCATGTAGACCTGCAAGGCGTCCGTAATCTGCGTAAAGGGAACTTGCAGGCTCTTGGCTTTCTCGCGGTCGATTTGTACCAGGTACTGCGGATCGTTGGCCGTAAATGTAGTGAACAGTCCCACCAGCTTGCCGCCGGTATTGCCTTGTCCGATCAGCCCGTATGCCGCAGTGGCGATTTGCTGCACCGAATTTCGTCCCTGGTCTTCCACTTCAAACGTAAATCCGCCAAAGTTTCCCAATCCCTGCACTGCGGGCGGGTTGAATGGGATCGCCAGCGCCCCCTGAATTTGCGATAGCGGTCCGCGCATATTTGCCAGTAGCGCGGCCGCCGAATGCGCGTCGCCCTTGCGCTTTTCGAAGGATGTTAGCGGCACGAACACGATGGCGCGGTTCGAAGCATTTCCCGTGAAGCCGAACCCCACAATCGTGAATGTTCCTTCGACGTCGGGTAATTTCAGCACCACTTTTTCGATTTGCGTGCAAATGTCGGAAGTGTATTCCACGGAAGCGCCCTGTGGCGCCTGCACGATCACCATTACGTAGCCCTGATCGTCTTCCGGAATAAACGCCAGTGGCACGCGCGAATAAATCCAGTACGTCAAACCCAGTGTCGCCAGGAACGCCACAGTGGCGATGACTCGCCAGTGCAAAATCCGCTGCACCGTACTGCGATAAGCTTCCGTGCCGCTATCTACAACCTTGTTGAACGCACGAAAGAAAAACCCTTTCGCGCGTTCACGATGCTTGCCCAGGAAAATTGCGGAAAGCGCCGGCGTTAACGTCAGCGCATTGAACGCGGAAATCGAAACTGAAAATGCGATGGTCAGCGCGAACTGGCGAAACAGAATTCCCGTCGTGCCCGGAAACAGCGCCACTGGCACGAACACCGCCACCAGCACCAGCGACGTTGCGATCACTGCTCCGGCAACTTCTTTCATCGCCGCCGAAGCCGCCATGTGCGGCTCGCTGATACCTTCCGTGATGTGCCGCTCGACGTTTTCAATCACCACGATGGCGTCGTCCACCACCAGACCGGTAGCCAGCGTGATACCAAACAGAGTCAGCGTGTTGATGGAAAAACCCAGGGCCTTGACGAAAATAAATGTTCCCACCAGCGAAACTGGAATCGTTATCGCTGGAATCAGCGTACTGCGCCAGTCCTGCAGGAAAATGTAAATGACGATCACTACCAGGAGAATGGCTTGGAGCAATGTCTGCAGCACGTCGCGAATCGACTCGCCAATAACAGTGGTCGTGTCGAAAGCCACTGCTACTTTCAATCCTGGAGGAAAGTTTGCTGACAGCCGAATCAGTTCCGCCTTGACCGCTTTGTCCACATCCAGAGCATTCGCGCCGGGCAATTGCGTAACGCCCATGCCCACCGCATCGTGGCCGTTGAACCGCAGCAGGGAACCGTAATCCTCCGCTCCCAGTTCCGCTCGCCCCACGTCTTTCAAGCGCACCAGCGTGCCGTCCGAACCGGTCTTCAAGACAATGTTGTCGAATTGCGCCGGCTCCGAAAGCCGCCCGATCGCCCGCACACTGACTTGATATGCCTGTCCGGTAGGAGCCGGTTGTTGTCCGACTTGGCCCGCAGCGACTTGCACGTTCTGTTCCTGCAAAGCGCTGACCACCACGGAAGCAGTCAACCCGCGTTGCGCCAGTTTTGCCGGATCCAGCCAGATGCGCATGGCGTATTTGCGTTCACCAAAAATAATCACGTCGCCAACGCCCGGCAACCGCTTCAGCGCGTCCTTAATATATACATCGATATAGTTGCTTAAAAATAAACTATTGTACTGGCCATTCTCGGAATAAACGCCGCCACCCAACACGAATCCGCTGGCCTGCTTGGTGATAATTACACCGGTATTTTTCACTTCATTCGGCAAACGCGCCAGCGCCTGGTTTACCCGGTTCTGCACGTCCACCGACGCCAGGTCCACATTGCGGGTCACATCGAAAACCACGTTGATCTGGCTGGTCCCGTCATTGGTGCTGGAGGACGAAATATATTTCATCCCCTCGACGCCGTTGATGGATTGCTCCAGCGGAATGGTCACCGCCGATTCCACCGTCTGCGCGTTCGCGCCAATATAATTGCTGGTCACGATCACTTGCGGCGGCGCAAGATCCGGCAATTGCGCGATCGGCAGCGTGGGAATCGATATCGCTCCCGCCAGAACGATCAGCAGCGCGCACACCGTCGCAAACACCGGGCGTCGTATAAAAAAATCAACCACGCTGGCACTCCGTCAACAGGGATTGGTATGGAAAAGGGAACATTTTCGGCGGTTGAATTTACCGTGTGGGTGCGGCTGCGTCCTTTGCGGTAGGTGGGCCCGCCGCGGCGGCTTCATGCTCCGCCACTGGCGCGCCGTCCTGCAAAAACTGCGCCCCGGACACGATCAAATGATCTCCGGGCTTGATTCCGTCCAGAACTTCCACGTTATTTCCGGCCATGTCGCCGATTTTCACCAGTTTTTGCCGTGCCACCGTGCCCTTGCCTTCGTTCACCGCTACAAAGACAAAATACTGCCCATTGATGCGCGTCAAATTCAGGAAGGGAATCGTTACGCCCTCGCGCTGGCCCCATTGCACCTGCGCTCTAACCTGTTGTGCAACGCGCAGTCTTGCCTGCGCATTTGTATTGGGAACAGCCGCCTTGGCCAGGACAGTCTGCGTTTCCGAGTCCACCTGGGGTGAAACAAACGTGATGCTGGTATTTGTCAGCAGTTCTCCTGATTCATTCAATAGTTTTACCGGCAACCCGGCTCTCAGTCCGCGCGCGCGATCCACTGGGACGTAGATGTACGCTTCGAGCGCGCCCGGTTCGTCTACCGTCGTCAGCAGCGTGGTCACTGCCACGCGGTCGCCAATACGCACGGGAATATCGCCAACGATGCCGTTCATCGGCGAACGCACTCCGTAGTAATGCAGTTCCGCTTTCTGCGTGTTGACTTGTTCTTCCAGCGATTTTAGTTGTGCCACCGCGGCATCGTAATTCGATTGCGCGGAATCGAATTCCGCTTTCGCGATCACGCCGGCTTCGAATAGTCTCTTCGACCGGTCGTAGGAAACTTTCGCCAGTTGTACATTTGCTTCCTGTGCCACGCGCGCTGCTTCCTGGCTGCTCACGGTTGCTTGTTGTTTCAATGGATCGATCTGCAGCAGCGGCTGGCCGGCATCCACGCGGTCGCCGGACTTCACAAAAATCTTTGTAATCTGACCTTCCACTTGCGGATTGATATTCGCCGAGTGCCGCGATTTCATTACCGACAGGTACTCGGCGGTGTCTGGTATTGTCGCCGTCTTTACCACCTGCACTTGCACCGGCATCCCGCCCGGCGGCATTCCCGCCGCACCACTGGCCGCGTCTTTTTGTCCGCAACCAGTCATCAGCGGCACCGACACGCTCAAACACAAAACGGCCAGCGCGCCCAGGCGCGGCACAGCCAATACCGGCGTTTTCCTGTCGAATAAAAAGTTCATACTCTCCCGAGTCTCCGTCTTAACGACGCACGATATTACGTCAGTGGCGGCAGTACAGAAAGCACACATCCCAGCTCGATGCCCGTTAGACGCTTTTCAGCAGTTTTCGTTATATTTCCGACAATATGAATGATCTGGCGCCGTCGCCAAAGCGCAGCCAAAATGGGCCCGCTGCCGTCATTCCGAGCCTGCCCGCGCAGGCAGGGAATCTGTCTTGTTCTGCCGATGCCAGCTAAGGCTCGGCTAAACCCTAATAAAAATCTCGCGGATCAATACGCTTTCCAGATAAGCCCAATTGCAGCACTTCGATGTCTTCGGGGCGGTCGAACACCTTCCCCGGAAATAATCTTTTCGTCAGCACGCGTACTCCGCCAAACGCGATGCCCATCACGATGGCAATACCGCAAAACGCCAGTGTCCCTACGAAAATTCCTTTCACCACCAGCAGCCACGGCGGATCGGTCAGCGTTTGCGAGGGCTCATTCCATGTTACCGACGTCTCGTAGTGAATGTCATCGCGCAATTTTGCCGCAGCCTCCGCAGAAACCGGCGACAACACAAGCGATAGCAGCGAAGCCTTACGTTCGACGGTCGCTCCCGCCAAAGCCGGATTCGCGGACAACACCCGCTGAATGTGATGTAAACGCTGCTCCGCGATCTGCGGCGTCGGGTAATCGATGATCAGCAAATCTTGCGATTTATTGCGTTCAGATTGGTAGCTCGCCAGCATCGCTTCCGCGCCAGTGGCAAATCCAATCTCCGGTGTGATTGACGAAAATTTGTTTTCGTTCAGTGAGGTAAGCGCCGCAGCGAACCCCGCCGGTCCAAGCGCATAACGCTGCGTTCCTTGAATTAAGCCTTCCTCCGGCAAATAGCTGCGAACGGGAGGCAGGGGAGTGCGATCCGCCTTCTCCTTCACAGAATCGAGAAGCAACTTCAAATCGGCGTCCGTGGCGTTCCTGATCCACAAAATCCTCACCATTCGGTTTCCAACCAGCGCCACCAGCTTGTCATCTCCCGCGGCTGTCAGCGGCCCGACGGTGGAGGCAGTGAGCTTTGGGTCCAGACTCGAGGTATAAGCTTGGTAAGCGCTGCTCGGATCTCGATACTCTTCGAGCCATATTCTCAACCACTTCTTCCCGTCGGAATACCGCTCTAACTCGACATTCTTCACGCCCGCTTCTTGCAACACGGGATTGTTTGGGAACACCAGCTTTGGCTCGTCGGCAGGTCCGTCGCCCAGCACCCATTTGCCGAATTGTTTTGGCAATACATGTGTCGTCTGCTGCGCAACAGCGGCAGACCCCGCCGTATAAGACATGACGACGGCGCACAGAGCGGCGATGCGGAAGGTACGGTTCATCCCTTAAGTCTATTAGACACCAGAATGCTAGTTTCGGTTGCGAGAGGATTCTACCGACGCGGAAGCATCGGTTCGCCTGGCTGGCGGGTTGTTGGTCTGGTTCACGCCCATGCTGTTCAGGCTCTGCAGGTAACTCGCCACGCCTTGGTAAATTCCTTCCGCCACCCGCTGCCGGTGTTCCGGCTGTTTCAACATTTTTTCATCCGCCGGATTGCTCAAGAACGAAATCTCCGTCAGGATCGACGGCATATCGGCCCCAATCAGGACGACAAATGGCGCCTTGCGCACCCCACGGTTCTTCACCGGCTTGGCCGATTTCTGGATCCTCTTCGATAGAGAATCCTGCACATCTTCGGCAAACTCTTTCGATTCGTCGATCTTTTCCGTGCGCGCAATCTGTTTCACCAGATCCTGCAGCTCGTGAATCCCCTGATCGTCGGTGGCGTTTTCACGCGCCGCCACTTCCATCGCTTCCGCCGAACCCTTCAAATTCAGGTAGTACGTTTCAATTCCGCGCGCGCCCGTATCCTGGCTCGAATTGGCATGAATCGAAATGAACATGTCCGCTTTCGCTTCGTTGGCAATGTGTGTGCGCTCCTCCAGCGGAATAAACGTGTCATCCGACCGCGTGAACACCACGTCAGCGCCCGGCAGTCTTTGCTGGATAATTTTTCCCAGCCGCAACGCCACATCCAAACACAAATCTTTTTCCATCAGTCCAGTCGGACCGATGGTGCCAGTGTCATGACCGCCGTGGCCGGCATCAATCACGATGCGCCCGATCTTCAGTCCCAACGCTCGTGTCAATGTCGATTGTCCGCCGCGCGTAGGCTGCGGCGTAGACGCTGGCTGCACCAGATCCGGCTTTCCGTTCGATGACTTGCCAACGTTCGCCAAGCCCAGTTTGCCCTTTGGCTGCGGGATGGCATTTCCAACTTCGCTTGGCTCGGCTTTAGCTGACTGCACCGGAGTGGTTGCTGAAGGTTGCGTTTTTCCGGCAGGTTTCTCCGTAGCCGTCGCATTTTCTGACGTTGCAGTTTCTCCCGAGCCGTCGCCCGCCTTTGCGGTCTGTACCGCTTCGCCGTTCGAATAGAGGTCAATCACGAGCCGGCTCGGATTGTTCAGCAGGGAAGCGGTGTAATCTGTCACGCCGTTTACATCCAGTACCACCCGCACCACGCTCGACGGATTTTGCGCCACGCGGACCGCGCTTAGAATCGTGCCGTCAGTCTTTATTTTTGTATGTGCCAGCACCGGCGTCAGTTTCGCCGCGTGCAAATCAAAATAAATCCGGTCGGGATTGGCGATGCGCCCGGAAACATACTGCACGCCGCCTTCGAGGTCGATGGTCACTCGCGTGGAATTTTGCAAAGCCTTCGCGCTGATTTTGCGAATTTGCTGTGCGCGTCCGCTCGCGACGTTGGGCACTACCGCTTTTTCAGCTGCGTTCACACTCGCGATTTGTTTGTCTTCTTCCGCAAGCGAAACGTTCGCCGGCTCTCGCTCCGAATCGCGTTGCGAATTTTGCGACCCTGAACGTTTCGAAGTGTTCGCCCTCTCCATGTCAGAACTCGCGCTCCGGGCAATAGCGCTTTTCGGTGCGGCCTCCCCCGGAGCGGAATTTTGCAGCAAAGCCAACTCTGCGCGCGCTTCCTGCGCTTCGCGCTTGTGCGCCGAACGTGGAAACTTTTTCAGAAACGCGTCGAATGTCTTGGTCGCGCCCGCCAAATCACCCAGCTGATCCTTCTGTAGCTTTCCCGAACGCAAATACGCATCCTGGCAGTACCGGCTGGTGGGGTATTCGCGTATGAGAAATTGATAAGTATCTACAGCCGACTGAAAGTAACTTCTGCCGAATCGCTCGCCCATCTCCGTATACAACTCCGCCACGGCCAGCAACGCGTCGGGAACTTCCGCAGCGTGCGGAGTAATCATGTAAACTCGCCGAAAAGTGTTGACGACTTGCTTGTAATCTTCGAGGGAACGCTTTTCTGTAGTTTTATTATTCAGCGCGATGCGCTGGTCTTGTGCACGCAAGAACTGCGTGCTCGCCGACTGCCGTTTCACCGCTGCTGTGGGATCAGCGGAAGAACTGGAAGCCACAGAGTTCGCAGCAAAAGCAACGCTGCAAGCCACCAGTAGCGCTGCAGCAAAAACCGGCGAAACGCGGGCGAAGCTCCGGTGGAAAAAAAGGGAAGGGAAAAAACGCTGGAACGCGCGTGAACTCCACGCATTAAACGTGCTCAAGACACACGCCAAATTTTTCCGGCTAAATTTCATGCACAACCCGCCGCCCCAAACCCGCTAACTTCTTTGATGCTTCTCGATCCGCTTAGTCGTTCGTAAAAATGGTGCGGCCGTTAGGATCGGTGGCTTTACGGATTGCGCGAGGATTGATGAACGCGCCATCCAGACGTCCCGAGCCCGGCCGGAAATAAGCACTCTGCACCCGTTGCACGTAATTCCGGGTTTCCCGGAACGAGGGCACGCCGTGAGCACGATCCACAGCCCCCTCTCCCGCATTGTACGCTGCAAGGGCCAGATCCAGATTGCCATTGTAGCGTTCCAGCAACGTCTTGAGGTATTTAACCCCGGCATCGACGTTCTGTTGCGGGCTGTACAAGTCATTGACTCCAAAGCGTTGCGCCGTCGTGGGAATCAACTGCATCAGTCCGACCGCTCCCTTGCGGGAAACCGCCGAAGGATTCCAGTTGGATTCCGTCTCGATCACCGCGCGAATCAGTGCGGGATCGACGCTGTGCCGTTCCGCCGCTTCTCGTACGAGTTTTTCCGCCCCGTCGCGGTCCAGATTCATGGCGGGACGATTTTTGCCCGTAAACGAAGGTTCGGATGGCAGGAAGATGGAGCTGCGTCGCCGCGATGCGATTTTCAGCAGTATCGGCGGTTCGGCATTTACGAAGAGCGTTCGCCCGTCATCGTTGGCGAGCCTGGTAATCTGCGCCTGCGCGCCCGGTGCAAACAGTAACGACGCACCGAAAACAGCAACGCAAAATACAGTCACCACGATCGCGAAGTTGGCCGGGTTGGATCTTCGTTTTCCCATCGACTTTTACTGTGGCCGCCAATTTTATGAACCATTGGACGGCCTGCCTTGGGGAAGGCGCTCGGGTTTCAGGGTTTGTACTTACAAACCCTGAGTTAACCTTGGTACAATTTGTAGCGGCCACCTTTGCGTGGCCATACTTGTACAACAAGTTGCAAACGGGCGACTTAGCCGTGTGGCGGGTCGTCCACTTTCTGGCGCTGCGCTGGCCTGTTCGGCCAGGCGGACTGCGGCCCTGCGGGACCGCGAATCTGGTTCGGTCCGGTGAGGACCGCGCGTGAGCGAATTATAGCAACGGCTCCAGTAGGGCGGGCACTCCCCCAAGGGTACTATTTAGGGCTTTTGTGTCTTCTCCGCCACCCTCCGCAAGGTCAGGTCTGCCACCCCCTCGGCCGCCCACCTGTTGCGACAGCGTCTGTATCAGCTTGCCAGCATGGACCTTAGAAGTGAGGTCTTTGGTGACCCCGGCTATCAGGGCCACTTTGCCGTCTTCGGCCTGTCCCAACACCACGACCCCGGAGCCTAGCTTCTGGCGCAGGCTGTCCACTAGCTGCCGGATGCCATCCCGGTCCAGTCCTTCGACCTGGCCGGCGACCACTTTGGTGCCCTTGATGGTCTGAGCTTTCCCGGCCAGTTCATCCAGTTGATTGAGGGCGCCTTTGCGGCGCTGATCGGCCAGTTGTTTTTCCAGCTGGCGCGTAGTCTGGGTCAGCTTTTCAACTGTCGCCAGAACGGCGTCTTCGCCTACGTTGAGTTGTTTGGCGATGGACGAGAGCACGCTGGCCTGGTGCTGAAAATGCTCTAGTGCGCCGATGCCGGTAACCGCTTCAATGCGGCGTACGCCTGCCGCTACCGACTCTTCGCCCAGGATTTTGACTACACCGATGTCGCCAACCCGTTTGACGTGCGTTCCGCCGCACAGCTCCTTGGAGTAAAAGCCGCGGGGTGCTCGCGGATCGGGAATCGTCACCACGCGAACATTGTGCTCGGGATATTTGTCGCCGAAGAAAGCCAAAGCTCCGGAAGCCAGTGCTTCATCGAGGGAAGTCACATTCGTTTCTAGCTCGGTGTTCAGCCGAATCTCGTCATTCACCTGCTGCTCGATGTCGCGCAGTTCCTCCTCATCCACCGGCGCAAAGTGCGAAAAGTCGAAACGCAAACGGTCCGGAGCATTCAGCGAACCCGCTTGCTTCACATGCGGCCCCAGAATATTGCGCAGCGCCGCATGCACCAGGTGTGTGCCGGTATGATTGCGCATCACACGCGAACGCCGTTCGGCATCGGCAATCACCGTCACGCGATCTCCCACGTGCAATGTTTCTTTCGCCGTAACCCGATGCGCCACCAGTCCGGCCACTGGATAATAAGCGCCAGAGACTTCCGCCAGCACTTGCGGTTCGGAGCTGTCGTAAAACGCTCCGGTATCGGCAATCTGCCCGCCCGACTCAGCGTAAATCGCCGTGCGGTCCAGCACCACTTCGCCGGATTCGCCGGCTTTTAGTTCGTTGACCCTTCCACTTTTGGAGATGATTGCCTCAATATGGCAATCCTTCGTGCAGGTCGCGTAATAAAAAGCCGGTTCGGTCTTGAACGTCTCCCCCAATTTTGCAAGAGCCGGATTCGCCGCCCCCTTATGCGTACCTTTCCAAGAAGCCCGCGCCTTCGTCCGCTGTTCCTCCATCGCTTTCTCGAAGCCTGCTTCATCGAACTGCACGCCGAGGTCGCGAGCGGAATCGAGAATAAAATCCATGGGCAAGCCGTAAGTGTCATAAAGCTTGAACGCCTTCTCGCCCGAATAAATGGCACCTTTTTGGCCGGCAAAAGGCTTCAGCTCGTCTTCGAGTTTGCTCAACCCGATGTCGAGCGTCTGGCCAAAGCGTTTTTCCTCGGACAGAACAATCTCGGGCACGCGGGCGACTGCCGGTTCGAGCAATTCGGGATAAGCAGTGCCCATCAGCTCGCGAACGGTTTGCACCATTTCGGAGAGAAACGGCTTCGTCGCGCCGAGCAACCGGCCATGGCGAATTGCGCGACGAATGATCTTACGCAGCACATATCCGCGTCCATCGTTCGATGGTTGCACTCCATCCGTCATAAGAAATGTCGTCGCGCGCGCATGGTCCGCGATGACCCGTAGCGAAGCCGCTCCTCCTTTACCCTCTTCCAACGATTCCTCACGATTAAAATCCACGCCGCAAAGCTCCGCCGCGCGCTTGGTCAGCGGTGCAAACAGATCCGTGTCGTAGTTGGAAATCACGTCCTGCAATACGGCGGCTACTCGTTCCAGCCCCATGCCGGTATCCACCGAAGGCTTTGGAAGGAGCGAGAGCGTTCCGGTAGAGTCGCGGTTGTATTGCATGAAAACGAGGTTCCAGATTTCGACATAGCGGCCACAATCGCAGGGAAAGTGACATTCTGCGTGACCCTCCTCGGAGGCTTCAGGACCCATGTCGTAGTGGATTTCGCTGCATGGCCCGCACGGGCCGGTGTCGCCCATGGCCCAAAAATTGTCTTTCATTCCGAGACGAAAGACACGTGCCGCTGGCACCCCCTGAGCAAACCAGAGTTTCTCCGCCTCTTCGTCCGGAGGCAGTTCAAGTTCGGGAAGATCGGAACCTTGAAAAACCGTTGCATATAGTTTTTCTTTCGGAATCGCAAACCATTCAGGCGAGGTCAACAATTCCCAAGCATACGCTATTGCCTCAGGCTTGAAATATGGAGTCTGATTTCCAACTACTCCATTTGGGCCAAACGAAAAATTTCCCAGCATCTCAAAAAACGTGTGGTGCCGCTTTGTAAATCCAACATTTTCCAGGTCGTTGTGCTTCCCGCCGGCCCGCACGCATTTCTGTGCGGTAGTCGCCCGGGTGTAGTCGCGTTTCTCCAGCCCCAGAAACACATCTTTGAACTGATTCATCCCGGCATTGGTAAACAGCAAGGTCGAATCGCCATGCGGCACCAGCGAACTGCTGCGCACCCGCCGATGCCCTTTGCTTTCAAAGAATTGCAGAAACTTTTCCCGAATCTCGCTCCCGCTCATGTATTTGCGACTGCTCGCGTTACCGCTCACGTATGCCTCGAAGATGGACTGATCTGAGCTTCATTATGGCAGACCGCGCAAGGAAGCGCATGGCTCCAGCCTCGTTCGCACCCGAAGCAGCCTATAGTTCCTATTCCGCGTCCCTTTCCGGCACTTCTTCTCGCGTTAAGTTCTTTAATTCCTTCCGGACAACGTCGGACGGAAAGCCTGCACGCAGCAACGACCCATAAATCGAAGCGATCTTACGCTCATCCATCTCACCACGGTACGAACGTATCTTCCGCTCAATCCTTTGCCGCACCATTGCCACCGTGTCAGTCGTAGCGGCCGCATCTTCGATTGCCGCGTCGATCTGATTATCCGCAACACCGCGCGCCCGCAAGTCCCGTGCAATTCGAAACTTACCCTGCTTTCGCGACTGCGTGCGATTGCGGGTGAATTGCTGGGCGTAGCGCTCGTCGTCCAGTTGGCCGTTTTCTTTCAGGCGGGCCATGACTACGCGAACCAGAAGCTCGTTATCGGTGCGGCGAGCTAATTTCTGCTTCATTTCATGGACCGAGTGGGCACGGCGCATCAACGCCCGTAGGGCTACATCGTAGAGTTCGTCTTCGGTGTCGAGTTTGCGGGGGCGTGCGCGCGAGAACATCGGAACAAAGTATAAGAGTACAAAATACAAAGTGCGAGGGCCAAAGGCTACCAGACCCTAACGCAAAGTGCGCAGCGCGCAAAGGACCGAGGTGAAGAGAGATCCCTCGCTTCGCCTGTCTGCCGCAGGCAGGCTTGGGACGACGGAATGAAGATTAGTTCATTCGCTGGCGGGTTTGGCGCCGGGGAGGCGGCTTTTGAGGAACTTGATTTGGCCGTTGTGGTTGGATTCATGTTCGGCGACGTGGAACCATTTGCCGTAATTGTTCATGCCGGCTTCGGTGTCGAGAGCGGCCAGCCATTTGTCGTCGCGCTTCTTTAATTCGCCGAGCGTTTTTTCACGCGATTCGTTCAGCACGTTCAGGTAGTAATCGAGGCTGTTGCCCTTGATGGTTTTGCGCGCTGGTTCGCCCAGATTCATTGCCACCTCCCACTTTTGTTTGGCGGCGTCGGGGAATTTTCCCCAGGCTATGCCCTGAAAAGAATTGAGATGATAGTAAGAATCGGTCGCGGCCAGGTGCAACAGCAGCGCGCCGATGGTGTTGGCTTTGCCGTCGAATAGGAAATCGAGATCGGCCTGCGACATTCCCTTCACGGAATTCAGAACTTGCATGCGGGTGAACGCCAGCATGGACGTGAGCGTGCCGATTTCGGGCGTGAAGCCGGGCTTAGGGCCGATGACCCAAGCGTCGGATTCTTCTGACACCGCGGGTTGGGGAAGTAGCGCAACTCCGGAGAGTCCAGTGGCGAGCACGACTCCGGCTTTCAGAAAATTGCGGCGGCCGGGCAAACACTCTGCGGGGATCATGGGAAAGTCTCCGTTCCTGGAATTTTCTAACGGCGGGAAATGAGCGACCGAATAATACGTCGTCGCAATGTTGCTGGCAAGAACGTGCGGGCGTCAAGAGCTAGGTACTTTCAGGATTGCTCCCCGTAAATGCAAAGTGTAGATTGTGCTAGCTGAGAGCGCAGAAATGAGCCCGAGCGAGCCGCGAGAACCTACTGTGGAAGAGATCATTGCCGGCGTCGCGAGCTACTATTGGGGCGAGCGCGAATTGTATGTGCGGCACAGGGAGCCTTTGGATCCCGCATTGCGAGCGCCGGTCGCGCGGTATTTTTCGGCTGAATTGCTGGATAAAGTGAAAACCATCACGCTGCGCGGAGCGCGGATACCTCCTCCGCCGTTTTACGCACAGGCAAAGGAAATGAGCGGCGGAAATTTCCCGGACTTCGTGCACCTGGCGTCGTTCACCTACATCGACGTGTTGGTATTTCACGATGAAATCGCGCCGCGCGCTCTGTTCCATGCTCTTGTGCATGCCGCGCAAATGGCGGTGCTGGGATTCGAACGCTACGTCGACCTGTACGTACGTGGATTCTTAAAAAATCGTTCCTGGCTGGCGATTCCCCTGGAGGAACAGGCCTACAAACTAGAGGCCCGATTTGCAGAGAGCTCCGCGGATATTTTTTCTGTCGAAGATGAAATCAAAACGTGGGACGCAGAAGGGCGGTATTTATAGGATCTGGCTCAAGTGGTGCGGTCGCACCTTTGCCGGCGAGCGAACGTTTAATTTTAGTGCGTTCGCAACTGTAAATCGCCGCGCTCGTGCGGGCTTTGCGCTATGAAGTTTCCGTGCCACAAGCGATAGTCGAACGCGGATGTATCCTTACGAGCAGCAATCGCCCAGGCGCCGTTCCTCATCAGCGAAGTCTAGCGCCAGTATTCCATTCGTCATGGAAACGCGCACCAGACCCCCGCTGCCACGCGAGCCGCTTTGCAGTATGGCGAACAGCTTTGCAACGTTATCACGCAACCTGTAGGTATAAGAAGTCCCAGTTAGAGGTGCCGCCGGTACTGTAGTTCAAATGAACGGCGGCTTCTTCCGCGCCGTCTCCTTCCAAATCGCATAAGTTAAGTTACAGAATTGACGCGGATCAAAGGATATATGCCTTCAAGCGCGTCCCGGTTCCGAGGATAGAACTGGTGAATGCCGTTCGCTACGCGAATGTTCACCGAAGGTGGGGTAATCCCAGCGATAGAGTGATGGAACCGACGAGCTATCACCCATCTCCTCGCTCCATGCGTACGAAAAATTCTTGAAATCAACACGACGAATGTTCGTCGCGTTCGGCGAGGCGCCGAGAAATGTTTCGAAACTCAAAACCAACACGGCTATGTTCAGAACGGTTCTCATGTGGAACCAATGATGATATCGAAACTCTGCTAAAGCGAGCGACGCTTAAAGTCGCCGCTACAAAAGACGAATATTAAGGCAAGGCGTGGCAAAACAAAAAAGAGCTACTTGCGGGCAAAGCGCTCGAAGTCCGCCGCTTGTTTTTCTATTATTTCCGGCAACTAACAAAGACACTTAATTCGAAGCTTCGCCTGGAAATGACATCTAGCATCACCGCGGGCTTGGCGGCGGCATCGGCATTTGAGCGCTTTGCGAGGATTGCAGGGACTGCGCGCGCTGTTCGAGTTTGGCGGCTTCTTCGTTACGGCCCAGTTGGCGCAAAGCGCGGGCTTCGCCGGTCAGGTCCTGCACGAGATAGGCGCTGTCGGGTCCAAATAGTTTTTCGGCAAGCGAAACCAGGTGCGCGTGACAGGGAACTGACTTTTCCGGTTTGCCCCACCGGTCGTAAAGCGCACAAAGGGTGGTCCACGGAATTGCGTCCTGCTGGCTTTCAGGGCCGTACACAGTCTCGTAAATCTTTAAGGCACGAAGGGTGGCGGACTCGGCCTTGGGAAAATCCTTTTGCATTTGGTACACGTGAGCCAGACCGCGAAGGCTGTCGGCTGTGCCCTGGCTGTTCTCGCCATAGGTCTTCTGGTTCAATTCGTAGGAGCGGTTAAACCAAGTCTCGGCGTTCGCGAAGTCATTCTGCTGGAGTGCCCACATAGCAAGGTTCTGCAAAGGGCTAGAGAGCATTGGAGACTGGGGGCCGTAGATTTTCTCCGAAACTGCCAACTGCCGTTTGAAGTTCTCGCCCGCCTTCCTAAGATCCTGACGCCATGCATAGACGTTGGCGAGCTGTTCAACCGATTCCGGCAACCGGCCGTCCTGTGGCTGGATTTTCTCGGCAATTTCGATGGCGCGCTTTGCAGCGGTTTCCGCGACGTCGAACTGCCGCTGCTGCATCGCGGACATACTGGCCTGGATCGCGTCGTGGTATTCGGCGTCGAGGTTGGTCACTGACTTACTCGATTTCCAGGAGGCCTCGAGAGCAGATGCATCGGCTGCGTGCCCGGAAGAACGGAGTTGGGCGATATGGGTTTGAAAACGCTCTTGCGCTGATTGGTATTTGTTTTGCGCGTCGTATCTTATAGAAGTTGTCCCGGGTTTGAGCGGCTCTTCATCGACCGCGGCTTGGCGAAAATTACCGAGGGCCGCGATCCAATTGCCAGACTTTTCCTGTGCTAATGCAAGATCGAGACGAGGCTGAAGCTCTTTCGGAGCGAGCGAGAGCGCTTCTTGATATTCGGCGATGGCGGCGGTGCGATCTCCCAGCCCTTCCAGCGCTTGAGCATGCTGGGAATGCGGTCCCCATTCCGACGGATTCAGTTGTTCCGCTTGCTTGAATTCGGCGATGGCCCCGGGAAATTCCTTCTTGAGGAGCAACACACGCCCGGCAGATTCGTAGGCGATGCTTGAGGAACGGTCGAGCGACTGCGCTTTGCGATATTCAACGAGTGCTCCGTCATAATCTTTCTGCGCCTCGAGGATCAGGCCGAGTCCCCGGCGGGGGCCCGCCTCCGCTGGATCACCGTCCGCGGCGATTTGAAACTCTTTTTGCGCTTCTGAAAGTCTTCCAACGTTGTAGTACGCATTGCCCAGACAGAAATGGCAAATCGGAAAATCCGGCGCCAGGGCCACGAGTTCCTCGAATTCGGTGATGGCCGCGGAGGGATCCGCGTGGATGAGTTCGCTGCCCAGATTCTGCCGTACGTCAAGCCGCGAAGGATCGAGCCGTTTGGCTTCGCGATATTCCTGAATCGCGGAAACGTGGTCGCCTAGTTCTCCGTAAGCAAGAGCGAGATTGTACGTAGCGTTTACGTTTTTTGGATTCAGCGTAATGGCTTTTTTATAATTCGCCACGGCGCCGGCGTAATCACGCGTTTCATCGAGCAAGATACCCAGGCTGCCATACGCCACGTCGTAATCCGGTTTGCAGCGAATGGAAGCTTCAAATTCGAGCTTGGCGGCAGGGTAGTTCCGCGCCGAGCTCAGGACGATCCCAGCGCTACGATGAGCCACCGCGTCGTTGGGGTTCTCCTTGAGCGCGAGTTTCGCTTCGCGAAAGCCCTCTTCGTCGTTATCGCTTTCAGTCAAGGCGAAACTGAGCCTGCTGTGAATTTCAGGAAAGTCCGGATTGTCCTGCAGAATCCGTAAGTAGATTTCCGCGGCTTCGGCGAAACGGCGATCCCGGATCAGGATTTCGCTGATAACAAAACCAGCCGCGGATTTCGCATCCGGATTTGAAAGGGAATTGCTGAGCTCCCTTGCGGCAGTCTGGGTGTCACCGGAATGGATCAGACTTCCGGCATAACTGAGACGCTGGAGTAGCGCCTGTTCCGACAAAGTGCGGGACGACGGAGGAGATATGCGCTTGGAGTTACGGAGAGCGGAAATCACTATGGGGTTGGCCCCTGCCGTATTGGCAAGCGAAATAAAGTTGTCGTCGGGCTCGAACGATATACCGCGCGCCTCCAGATCGTGACTCAGGTTTTCCGGGAAGGCGCCGCCCGCTATCAGAGCCATAAGTTGCAGCGCGGTCAAGCCTGACGTCTGAGGGTAAGCGGATATACACAACGCACCGGAAATACAGACAACCAAACTGATGAGCAGAATAGTAAATTTGCGCTTCATGGGCCCTCGCGGATAGGGGAAATTGTTTAAGTGTTATTTGCGGGCGAAGCGTTCGAAGTCCGCCATTTGTTTTTCCATTTCTTCGCGGGCGGCGTCGGCGGCGGAGCGGACACCCTGGATGCGCAGCTTGAATTCGTCGGCGTTCGAAGCACGAATGAGCGCTTCATCGAGGGTGATGAGCTGCTTGGTGTAAAGATCGAAGAGCGACTGATCGAAAGTCTGCATGCCGTATTGCGAGCCGCCGGCTGCGATGGCGTCATGAATCAAGCGGGTTTTGTCGGCATTAATGATGCAATCGCGAACGTAGCCGGTGGCGATCATAATTTCGACGGCGGGAACCCGGCCTTGATCATCGGCGCGGCGCACCAGTCGCTGCGAGACAACGGCTTTTAAAGTTGCGGCGAGCTGCAAACGAATCTGTTTCTGCTCTGGCGGAGGAAACACCGCGATGATGCGCTGGATGGTTTCTGTCGCGTCCAAAGTATGCAACGTGGAAAAAACCAAGTGGCCGGTTTCGGCAGCCAACAAAGCGGTAGAAATAGTCTCCAAGTCGCGCATTTCGCCGACCAGAATCACGTCCGGGTCCTGACGCAATGCAGCGCGCAACGCTGTCGAAAAGTTTGCGGTGTCCACTTCAACTTCGCGCTGGTTGATGAAGCTGCGCTTGTCGCGGTGCAAAAATTCGATGGGGTCTTCGATGGTGATCAGGTGATCGGAGCGGGTAGCGTTGATGCGGTCAATCATCGCGGCAAGCGTGGTGGACTTACCGGAGCCGGTGGTACCGGTGACCAGCACCAGGCCGCGCTGCTCTTCACAAATTTTTGTGATGACCGGCGGAAGGTTCAATTCTTCCGAAGTGCGAATCTTGGTCGGAATGACGCGCAGAACCATGCCAACGTTGCCGCGCTGCTGAAAAACGTTTACGCGGAAGCGGCCCAGGCCAGCCACGCCATAAGCCATATCGAGCTCGGCAGTTTCCTTGAACTTTTGTTTTTGCCGGTTGGTCATCATGCTGAAGGCCATGGAAAGCATTTCTTCTGGCGTGATGCGCGGCACTTCGGTGATGGGATTCAGCACGCCGTCGACGCGCAGGTACGGGTGGTTGCCGACTTTGAGGTGCAAGTCGGAAGCTTTTTGCTCTACGGCGCGGCGAAGAAGATCGTCAATGTTCAGTGCCATAAAAGAAGTTCTCAGTCCTCAGTCTTCTGTGGTCAGTAAAGATAAAAAGGCGAAAGAACAGCTCCACGAAACTTTATATCGGGTAAAAGGCCTAGCGCGAAAGTAGCATCGTCGAAAGGGGCGGGCAACCAAGTCGTACAGGCGGGTAGCGGGCTAGTTAACCCTGCGCGATGGGACAGGGAGAACGAGCAAATGGTGGCCGTGGGTTGCGCATGGCCAGCAGAGCCGCCCTTGCGGGCTATTTTTTCGCAGGCTGCTTCTTCTGCATATCCTCGGTCCATGGAGGAGTGATGCCCGCAAAACGGGCATAAGCGATGGATTGTCCCAAATGTTCGGATGCGTGGCGTACGATAAACAACAGAATTCCACGTTGCGTGTTTTTTCCGCCGAACCAATCCAGACTCTTTTCCAGGTCTGCGTCGTTCATTCCGGTGATCGCTTTTTTGGCGTGGGCGAAGGATTCCTTTAACGTCGCAATGACTTTTGCTTTGTCGGTGGTGGACTTCTCAAAACCTTTCACATCGAATCCGGCTGGCGGCGGGGTTCCCACTAATTTGTACAGATTGAAGTTGGCGGCGCTGACGTGCATAAACACTTCCGCGAAGGAACGAACGTCGGGCGAAGGCCGCCAGATATATTTTTCGGCAGGAATCGCTTCAGCCAGCCGCGTGAATTTGTCTTCCTGGATCATCACCTCCGCCATGATTTCGGAACGGTAGCCGTTGAGCCCAGGTGTGCCGTCCTTATAAGGATTGACTTGAGCTTTCACCGAAAGTGCCGTAGCGGTGGTGGCCAGCAGACACACCAACCAGCAGGCAAAAAATCTAGAGGATGCGCGCATCGAAGTCCCTCCGGGTAGCGCCAGCATTTTAGCTCGCTGGGCGAAAATGTTACGACTGTTTTCTAGCGTACAGCGCATCGTAAATCAGACCGGCCACGCAGCCGCCGGCAATAGGTCCGACCCAGTACACGCCCTGATTTGACCAGTGAGTGCTGGCCAGCGCAGGCCCAAACGCGCGCGCGGGATTAAGCGCAGCCCCGGTGAACGGAGCGGCGACCAGAATGCCGATGGTGTAGACCAATCCAACAGCGAGCCCGGAAAGTGAGCGCGAATCGAGGTTGTCTTCCGAAGTGGTGGCGAAATAAATAAGGACCAGGAAAAAAGTGATCAGCGCTTCCAGGCCCATCGCCGGCAGTCGCGTGAAATCGCGAACCAGATCGGGCGTTCCGCCGAGCACCGGTTGCCAGGCGTCTTCGCGCGGCAGAATCGCTTTCAGGCAGAATGCCGCGACGATTCCGCCGAGCATCTGCGCGAGCCAGTAGCCCAGCACTTCCATGGTGCTCATGCGTTTGGTGATCCAGAAGCCGATAGTCACTGCAGGATTGAAATGCGCTCCGGAAACGTGACTGAGGGCGATGGACATTACGGCAATCGCCAGCCCAGAAGCCAGTGCGGTCGCCAGTAATCCGCCACCGGCGCCTTGCAGGAACCGCTCGGTGCAGATGGCTCCGGCGCCAAAAAAAACCAACGCGAAGGTGCCCAGGAATTCAGCTACAAGTCTCTGCGAGGTGTTGTACACCGGCATCTCCAGGAAAAAGTGGGAAGAGCGAGCGTTTGGATTTTAGCTGGAGCGCTGCCGGTGCGCCACAGATTAGTGGCGATGGGAAGAGAAAGCGGCAACCGTCGAAAAACTAAGCCGGAGTGCACAGAGACCTGAGCGTAGAGAACTCAGAGGAAAAAAGCGGACGCTATAGACGTCAACGAGAAGTGGCGGCGACCGGAGCGTTCACAGGGGTGAGCCAGTGGTGCTTGTCGGGCTTTGAGCCGCTGGTGATGGCGAAAAACTCTTCCTGCAGTTTCCGCGTGATTGGTCCGGCAACGCCTTTGCCGACTTGAATACGATCGACAGAACGGATAGGCGTGATCTCGACAGCGGTGCCAACGAAGAAAACTTCGTCAACGATATAGACCATTTCGCGCGGGATAACGCTTTCCTTCACGGTGATGCCCAGGTCCTGCGCCATTTTGACGACGGAGTCGCGCGTGATACCGGGGAGAATGCTGGTGGACAGCGGCGGCGTGTACAGAACATCGTCATGCACCAGGAACACGTTCATCCCGGAACCTTCGCTAAGGTGGCCCTCTTTGTCCAACGCGATGCCTTCCGCGTAGCCGTTAAACGTGGCTTCCATGCGAATGAGCTGTGAATTCATATAATTCGCGGCGGCTTTGGACATCGCGGGCAGCGTGTTCGGGGCTATGCGCGACCAGGAACTGACGCCGACGTCAACGCCCTTGGTGAGCGCTTCCGGTCCGAGGTACGCGCCCCAGGTCCAGCAGGCCATGTAGCATTCAATCGGCGAATTGAGGGGATTGACGCCAACCTCGCCATAACCGCGCAGCACAATCGGCTTCACGTAACAGGCGTTCAGTTTATTGTGGCGAACCAACTCGCAGGCCGCATTGCCGAATTCTTCGACCGAGTAGGCCAGATCCATGCGATAAATTTTCGCGGAGTTCATGAGCCGCTGCATATGTTCGCGCAAACGAAAAATCGCCGGGCCCTGTTTGGTGTCATAGCAGCGAATGCCTTCGAAGACCGCCGAGCCGTAACTTACGACGTGCGAAAGAACGTGCAATTGCGCGTCGTCCCAGTTGATCCATTTGCCGTTGTGCCAAATTTTTTCGGTCTTCTGAACCGGCATAATTGCTCCCTTTATGGCAGCCACTCAGTTTGCAGAATACGGTACGGCATCCACAGCGTCAATTTTCATATGCGAACGTGAAGCGGTCAACTGAGTGTGCCGTGAAAATTGCCAAAGGGCAGAACCAATTTGGCGTATGCCAGCGCAGAAACGCGGAATGACTACTGGTGCGGCTTGGACTCATCCAGCCTTGAGGGGTCGGTGCTCTGTTGTTTGTCCTTGGACTTTTCCTGCGTGTCCGATTTTTCCGAGTCGTCCACGCGCTGCATGGTCATCTTTTCTTCCGCGATCACCCGGCCGTAACGCGCTTCCCACACCCCGAGAAGAATGAAAGGAATTGCCGTGGCGGCGACGTACAGTTTGGCTCTGCGGCCGATTTTCGCTTCCGGCTCCCAGCGAAAAAGCTGAGAAGACAGAAAGAGGGTGAGGACGAACCAGATCGCCAGAGAAGCCAGAGGGAGAAGGATCTGGTCCGGGCCAAAACTGTTGACGATGGCATTTTTCAGTCCGTGCACAAGATAAGTGGCCGGAAGAAACAGCGCAATGTGCTGAACCGTTTTTGAGAGAGAGGTGAAAGGAATGGTGGCTCCGGAAAGAAAAATCAGCGGGAGCCATAGCAACTGATTAAGAACCTGGGTTTCCTGCATGGTGTTGGTGACGCTGGCGATCACCAAGCCGAGCGAGCCGAAGGAAACGGTGCCGATCGAAACCAGAAGGAAAACCGAAAAAAGGTCGCCGAGGCCCGGAACATGAAATAGAAAGCGCGCCAGAATGAGTTCCACCAGCACGGTTGGGAGGGTAAGTGCGTAATTGGCCAGAATGCTGGAGACGAGCATGTCCGTAGCCGTCGCAGGCGTGACGTGAAAGCGACGAAGGATGCCTTGTTCGCGGAACGTCACCAGGGTCGCACTCAGGCCCCAGAAGCTTCCCATAACGTTCAGCGCCAAAACCGGTCCCAAAAGATAAGCGACAACCAGCGGTATGCCCTTGGCAAAGACGCCCGCATAAAGAAAGAAAAAGCCCAGGGGCATCACGATGCTGAAAAAGAAAAACATTTTGTTGCGCAGGGCCAGCCGTACGCGCATGCGCGTCAACGTGAGAAGGTTCGTCAATCCCGTAGCCTCCTTCCCGTGAGTTCAATAAAAACGTCTTCCAGAGAAGGCGTGGCGATTTCCAGTCCAACCAGTTCGTTATTTTGCGCTTCCAGATATTTCACCAGCGAAACGATGGCTTGCGGCGGCCGGAGGCAATGCAAGACATAAAGACCGTTCAGCGAACGGCAATCGGAAACGCCCTCAAGAGATTTCAGTCTTTCTTCAGATTCTTCCCGAGCCAGACGTACTTCGATGCGCGTCTTGTCCGCGGAAGACTGTTTCAATTCGCGGGGCGTGCCTTGTACGATGACCTTGCCGTGGTCCACGATGGCCACGCGGTCGCAGAGGCGCTCGGCCTCTTCGATGTAATGGGTGGTCAGCAAGATGGTTTTGTTGTCGCGGCGTAATTCTTCAATCACGTCGTAAATTTCGCGGCGCACTTGAGGATCAAGACCGGCGGTAGGTTCATCAAGGAAAACCACTTTGGGATCGTTGACCAGAGCGATGGCCAACGCCAATCGCTGCTTCTGTCCGCCGGATAACTGGCTGTAAAATGCGTTACGCTTTTCTTCGAGTCCAAAACGCTTCAGTAAATCTTCCAGATTCCGCCGCCGTTTGTAAAATCCCGCGAACAGTTTCAGTGCTTCCATGACCCGCAATTTGTCTGGCAACGCTGTGGATTGAAGTGCCGCGCCAATCTCGCGCTTCAGTTCATCGGGATTACGCTGTGGATCGTAACCGCAAACGGAAACCGTGCCGCTGTCGGCGTTCCGAAGACCTTCTAGAATTTCGACAGTACTGGTTTTGCCGGCGCCATTCGGCCCCAGCAGGCCAAAAACTTCGCCTTCGTTAACTTCAAAGCTGATGCCGCGGACGGCTTCGACGTCGCCGTAGCGCTTAGTCAGATTTTCGACGCGCAAAACAGGATTACTCATAACTTGTGAACAGACAGCATACCGCAAATGCGTCGCACTCCGAAAAAATGGCCATATCTTAGCCAGACCAGCAGGGGCAGAATTACGTCGCTACAATAACGGCTAAAATCGTGAAGTGCGCGACGGCGCGCGGCGGTGTATTCTTTAAGCTTATAGTGAGATAAGGAAGGCGCATATGGCGGCGCGGGACAGAGTTTTTCCGACGAGGGACAACGTAAAAATGGACAACGAGACTTACACTCAGCCACACCACATCGAGGATGTGGAGATTCAGGAGTGGCTGGAGTCGCTGGATTCGGTGTTGGAATCGAGCGGGGCGGAAGTGGCATCGGAAATCCTGCAGCGGCTGCGGGCGCACGCGACGGTGAACGGGATTGATTTGCCGTTTACGGCGAACACGCCATACGCGAACACAATTCCAGTGCGGTTGGAGCCGCTGTTTCCTGGCGATCAGGAATTGGAACGGCGCATCAAGTCATTGATTCGCTGGAACGCGCTGGCCATGGTGGTGCGCGCGAACCGCGAAGAGCACAACATCGGCGGACACATTTCGACCTACGCGTCGGCGGCGACGCTTTATGAAGTCGGCTTTAACCATTTTTTCCGTGCGAGAACGCCGGAGTTCGAAGGGGACACGGTTTATTTCCAGGGGCACGCGGCCCCGGGAATTTATGCACGCGCGTTCATGGAAGGAAGACTCAGCACGCAGCAACTGGAAAATTTCCGGCGGGAGTTAAAGCCTGGCGGCGGCTTGTCATCGTATCCACATCCGTGGCTGATGCCGGACTTCTGGGAATTTCCCACGGTGTCCATGGGATTGAGCCCGCTGATGGCGATTTACCAGGCGCGGTTCAGCCGTTATCTGGAAAATCGCGGGCTGAAGCCAGCGACCGACGCAAAAGTATGGGCGTTTTTGGGTGATGGGGAAACAGATGAGCCGGAATCGCTCGGCGCGATCACCTTGGCTTCGCGCGAGAATCTGGACAATTTGATTTTTGTGGTGAATTGCAATTTGCAGCGCCTGGACGGTCCAGTGCGTGGCAACGGCCAGATTATTCAGGAGCTCGAATCGGCGTTCCGCGGCGCGCGGTGGAACGTCATTAAAGTGTTGTGGGGCAGTGAGTGGGATCCAATTCTGGAGCGCGACACGGAAGGGTTGCTGGTCAAGCGCATGGGCGAACTGGTGGACGGCGAATACCAGAAACTGGTGGTGTCGTCGGGCGCTTACGTGCGGCAACATTTTTTTGGCAATGACGAGCGTCTGCTGAAACTGGTCGAGCCGCTACCCGACGAAGCGCTGCGGCGCTTGCGGTTGGGCGGGCACGATCCGCGCAAGGTATATGCGGCTTATAAAGCTGCAGTGGAGCATAGGGGCGGCCCGACGGTGATTTTGGCGCGCACGATCAAGGGTTATGGGCTGGGCGAAGCAGGCGAAGGGAAAAACGTTACTCACCAGCAGAAAAAATTGAATGAAGATGAGTTGCGAGAGTTTCGTTCGCGCTTTGGGATTCCACTGAACGACGAAGATTGCGCGACGGTGCCGTTTTACCGGCCGGCGGAAGAGAGTGCTGAGATTCAATATTTGCGGGCCCGCCGAGAAGTGTTGGGCGGATACACACCGAGGCGCAGCATTCGTGCGAAGCCCATTGCCGCTGTACACGATGAACTTTTCAAGGAGTTCACCGAAGGCAGCGACGAGCGCGAAGTGTCAACGACCATGGCGTTCGTGGCCATGCTGCGAAAAATGTTGAAGGATGCGGAAATCGGCAAGCTGATCGTGCCGATCGTACCGGACGAAGCGCGGACGTTCGGTATGGAGTCGCTGTTCCGTACGGTTGGGATTTACGCTAGCGGCGGGCAGAAGTACGACCCGGTCGACATGAATACGTTGTTGCTTTATCGCGAGGCCAAGGACGGGCAAATCCTGGAAGAGGGAATCACCGAAGCTGGATCGATGGCGTCGTTCATCGCGGCGGGCAGCGCATATGCAACGCACGGAATCAATACCATTCCGTTTTTTATTTATTATTCGATGTTTGGTTTCCAGCGCATTGGAGATTTCATCTGGGCCGCGGCGGATATGCGCACCCGGGGATTTTTGCTGGGCGGAACCGCGGGAAGGACGACGCTTTCGGGCGAAGGATTGCAGCACCAGGACGGCAACAGCCACATTTTGGCTTTGCCGGTGCCGAACCTGAAGGCTTACGATCCGGCATTTGCGTATGAAATAGCGGTGATCATTCAGGATGGTATTCGCCGTATGTATAAGGATGGCGAGAATTGGTTCTACTACATCACCGTGATGAATGAGCAGTATGCGATGCCGCCGATGCCGGCCGGAGTGCGCGAGGGTATTTTGAAAGGCATGTACAAGTACCGCGCTTCAGTAAATAAGAAAGCAAAGCTGAAGGCGCAACTGTTCGGCAGCGGAGCAATTTTGAACGAAGCGCTGCGCGCACAGGAGATTCTGGAGCAGAAATACAGCGTCGCAGCGGATGTCTGGAGCGTGACCAGCTACAAAGAGTTGTACGTTGATGCGATTGAGACCGAGCGCTGGAACCGTTTGAATCCGGGCGACAAGGCACGTGTGCCGTATGTTTCGCGCTGCCTGGCGGATTCGCAGGGCGTGCTGGTGGCGGCTTCGGATTATTTGAAGACCCTGCCAAACATGATTGCGAAGTGGATGCCGCGCAGATTGGCTGCGCTGGGTACGGACGGATTCGGCCGCAGCGAAGGGCGCACATCGCTCCGCGACTTTTTCGAAGTGGATGCCAAGTTCATCGTGCTGGCCACGCTGCACGAATTGAGCGCTGACGGCAAAATTGACGCCAAGGTCGTCGACAAGGCCATCGAAGATTTGGGAATTGTCAAAAACAAGCCGAATCCGGTAGTGGCGTAGCGCGGCGCGGCTTTCTAGTCTTCTGATTTGGGGAACGGCATGACTCGGCCTGAGAGCAGTGCGTCGAGATGCTCTTTGGCATCGTGCATGTCGGGCTGCAGCGACAGGCTCTTCTTGTACGCTTCGATGGCCCCGCTGGTGTTGCCCTGTGCTTCGCGAGCTCGACCCACCCAAAAACAAGCCGGTGCATCGGGGGCGATGTTGGCTCCCGCGATAAAATCGGACTCCGCTGCGGCGAAATTGTTCAGGCGAAACTCCGCCATACCCCGCGCCAAATAGCTCGACTGTTTGTCCGGTCCCAATTCAAGCGCTTTCGCAAACATTTTTATGGCGTCAGGAAACTGATTGTCTTGAAGCATGGCGATGCCAAGGTTGTGGTACGCGGAAGCGATGTCCGATTTGTCCTGGCCGAAGCGAATCGCTGTTTCAAACTCCTTGCGCGCTTCCGAGCGGCGATTTTGTCCAAGCATCATTACGCCCAAGTTGTAATGCGCCAGACCGAAGTTGGGCTTCTCCGTTGCGGAGCGAAGAAAGTAGTCGTAGGCGCGATCGGATCGGCCGGTTTGCAGATAGGCCAGGCCCAGATTATTGTCCGCGATAAAATTTCCCGTGGTCAATTGCAGCGTATGCCCGAACAACGTCAAGTCATCCTTCCAAAAGGCGGTTTGCCTCCACGTAAGAGCGGCAAAGAAAATCAAAAATACCGCGGCTACACCGGCAAGTAATTCGGAGCGGTGTGGAACTCGCGCTGACTGCTCCGCAATCCACCACACCATCAGCACAAAAATGCCGATTAGCGGCGTATAGGCGTAACGGTCGGCTAAGGCTTGACGGCCGACCTGAATGAATCCGATCACCGGAACCAGGCAACCCAGATACCAGAGCCAGCCAGCGATCAAATAACGTTGCTGCAGATGGCGCAGGCAGTAAAACGTGAAGAGAAGAATAAAAGCAAAACCCGCGAGCGGCTTCCAGAGACCCAGGTGATATTCGGGATGCGGATAAAACATGGCCAGATGCAGGGGCCACAAACCCTTGAGGATATATAAGAGATACGACCAAAAGGCATTGCCGGCCCTCACCGGCATGGAAAGAATTTGATTGGGCGCGATAGCATTGGACTGCGCGAGCACGGTGATGTAGGCGCTGGCCGCGGATAAAAGTAAGAGTGGAAGTTTTTCCAAAGACAGCGGCCACAACGTTTTGAAAAAACAGGAAAGACCGTCGGGTCCGCTGGGAATCGGCAAACGATTGAGTGGCCAGTAGTCCAGGAGCAGCAGCGCGAAAGGCAGCGTGATGATCATGGGCTTGGCAGCCAGGCCCAGCGCGAACAGTAAAGCCACAAGCGCATACCGGCCGATGCCGGGCTTGCGTACATACCAGCCATACGCGAATAGCGCGAGAAAAAGAAAAAGCGTGCACAGGATGCTTTTGCGCTCGGAGACCCATGCGACACACTCGACGTTGAAGGGATGCAGCGCAAACAGGGAAGCGACGAAGGCGCTGCGCCAGACAAATCCAGTGGCGCCCCGCAGCAGGAAAAACAACAGCACTACGTTCAGACAATGAAGAATCAGGCTGGTGGCGTGATGCCCGGCGGGATGCAGGCCGAAGAGTTGCACGTCCGCCATGTGCGAAATCCACGTAAGCGGATGCCAGTTGGCCATGATCGTGGCGTGAAAAGCCCAGGAAAGATTGGCGGCGGTAAGTCCCGGCTGGAGATGATGATTTTCCGTGACGTAGCCGGCGTCGTCGTAATTGATAAAGCCGTTCGAAAATGTAGGCCAGTAGGAAAATATAGTGATCGCCACCAGCAGCAGCGCTAATAGCCATGGCGAAGTATGGTCGTCGACTTGCGCGGCGGGTAACTCTTTAAGCGGGTCGGAGGCAGTCTCGGTGGCCAGCGCCGAAGAACTCACTCTTTCACCATCACGTAATAATCGGGCAGCAGCTTATGCCCTTCATTGCTGAAGATGCGGAAGTTAGCCAGCCCCCACTTTTGCAAGCGGAACTGCACTGAAGTTGCGAGCACGCCGAATCCGTATTTGACGCTGCGCCAGAAGCTGATGCTGGAGGCTTCGGGAAAATACCGTGTGGGGCAGGAGACTTCGCCCATGCGGTAGCCAAAGAAAATAATTTGCGCCAGCATTTGATTATCGAAAGCGAAATCGTCGGTGTTGGCTTCAAGCGGCAGAGCGTCCAGCACGGTCCGCGAAAATGCCCGATAGCCGGTGTGATACTCGGAAAGTTTGTACTTCATCAGAAGATTTTGGATGAAGGTTAAGCCGCGATTCGAAATGTATTTGTAGCGTGGCATGCCGCCCTTCAGCGCGCCAACACCGAGAATGCGCGAGCCCAGCGCAACATCGTACTCACCGAAAGCGATCATTCCCGCCAGGGACACGATCAGATTGGGCGAATACTGATAGTCCGGGTGCAGCATGATGACGATATCCGCGCCGCGGCGAAGGGCTTCGCGGTAGCAGGTTTTCTGGTTGCGGCCGTAACCTAAATTCTGGCGATGCACGAACGTAGTCAGACCGAGCTCGGCGGCGACTTTCGCGGTGGAGTCGTGGCTGCCATCGTCCACGAGAATAGTTTCATCCACGAAGTCTTTGGGGACTTCGCGATAGGTCTGCTCAAGCGTCTTGGCGGCGTTATACGCCGGCATCACGACGAGGATACGTTTTCCGTTCAGCATAAGAGAGCTGGGCTAAATCGAGGCCTTAACAGAGTCCGCAGTGGCAGCGAGCAATGCGCCTCGCGGGCGCTCCAGATACAAACCCTCGAAGCTTAAAAATAATATGGTAGCGCAAAACCCGCAAGCGCTGTGAAGTATGACGTTGCGAGTCCGCTAATGGCTGTCTGGGGGCGCAATAGGCGGCGAATCTCATGGCGAATTTTTCGGCATTGAGGCCAGAATTTCCGAAGGTTTGATGCGGCCGGTGGCCAGCTCCGCGATCAGCCGACGGTTAGCGGCCAGGAAGTCGTATTGGCTAAGCTCGCGCGGCAGAACCCAGGCAACTTCCTCAAACGGGCCCGGATGCAGGATCGATTCCTGGATTTTCACCGCAAAAAATATGATCGACAGCGAACCCATGCTGCCGCCATATTCGTGCTCGACGCGCGAAATCGGAACTGCACGCAACAATGTCACGTCGAGTTCCTCGCGCAGCTCGCGGGCCAACGCTTGCTCCAGCGATTCGCCGAGTTTGACCTTGCCACCGGGAAATTCCCATTTAAGCGGTGAAGAATCTTGGCGGCGGCGTTGGCCGATCAACAGCCGGCGGTCCTCACGCTCGATTACGGCGGTAACAACTTGGATGCTCATGCGCTGTCTCTGGCGAATTGTTGCAGAATCCGCTGAATTTCACGAGCGCCTGCTACCAGCGGCGGACCGGGTGTATTGAGAAGCTCGTCGCGAATCACAAAGACCCGCTTGTGATGTACCGCAGGAACGCCTTTCCACGCAGCGTTCGAAAATGCCTTTCGCGGATCAGCGCGACTTCCGGTGGCGGCCCAGGCGAGCAGAATAATGTCCGGACGGGCTAATGCGACTGCTTCATCGGCGACGCGCGCGCCGGCCTTGACTACCATTTTGCCCCCGCAGAGCGCGATCAGCTCCGCGACCCAGGGCGGAGAGCTAATCCGGGGATTGGGCCAGGCTTCGGAATAAATACGCGGCCGGCGGGAAAATTTAGGGGCCTGAAGCCGGATGCGAGCGAATTCCCGTCGCATTCGAATGATCACCCGTCGGCCATGCGCCGAACGATTCGTAATTCGCGCAAGAGTCCGGACGTCCGACTCGATATCCGCGAGCGAGCGGGGATTCAGCGCCAGGAATTGCGCGGGAATGGTAAGGATGCGCGCGACCGTCTCGGCATGAAAGGGAACTGAGCCAACAATCAATGTTGGGCGAAGGCGGGCGATTTTTTCCATGGAGTTATTGCGCCAACAGTCGCCTATCGCGGGCAAACCACGAACCGAGCAAACGTCCGCGCACCACCGCGTAACGGCGACCAGTTGGCGTTTGGCGCCGAGAGCGCAAAGGATCGAAGTGCAGGATGGCGCGAGTGAGACGATGCGCAACCCAGTTGAGCGCTGCGAAATGTGGCCAGGCGCCATAATTCAGCAGAATAGCAAAGATGTGAAAATCTAGGCGGGTGCCGAAGAGAAGTGTTAGTTAACCGAGGTTACTTGATGTAACGGTGGAGAATTTCCACCAGGTCTTCGGCGGCGCGCGCTTCGCGGGAATCCACTTTGGCGGTCTTGCTGAGGACGTGGTAACGGATTTCGCCGTCAACGATTTCGACCAGCAGGCCGTTGATGGCACCGCGGCACGCGGCGATTTGCTGCAGTACCGTGGCGCACTCACGTTCCTCTTCGAGGGCGGTGCGGATGCTTTTGATTTGGCCTTCGATGCGATTGACGCGAGCGAGAAGTTTACGGCGTTCCTGAATGGTGTGTGCCATTTGTCCTCCTTGGACGTGCCGTGGATATGCTGTTGATATACTATACCCGGTATAGTATAGAATTTCACTGTTACAAGCCGTTGATGTTAGTGGGGTTCAATACCGTGTCCGGCCAGGGGTGTTCGCGTTGCTCTGTTGGCAAAAACGGATTGCCATTGGATTTTGCCGCCGTGTAACCGGTGGACGAGCGAAAATTTGCGGAAGGGCAAGAGGCTAGGTGATGAAGCCAATCAGGCTAGTTGGCTGGGCGATCTGCGCGTGTCTCGCGCTGGCCGGCTGCGGCGATGGCAAAAGCGATCCCAAGGCGGAAGCGCCTCCCGCGCTGAAGTTGCAGTCCGCGGCGGACGAAAATGTTTTTGAAGCGGACCGTCCTGAACAGTTTGCGTTGATTACCGCGGGACAGCACATGGCCGCGCGGCAATTGCGAGTGACGGGCACGGTGGCGCCAGATGTGTCGCGTAGTGTGCCCGTCGTTTCCGTGGCAACGGGACGAGTCGTGGCGATTAATGCGCGTCTGGGTGACACCGTAAAAAAGGGACAACTATTGCTGCGGTTGCAGAGTGCGGATCTTTCCGGAGCATTTTCCGATTACCGCAAGGCGGTCGCGGATGAACGGTTGGTTGCCACGCAAGCTGCGCGCGCCAAGGACCTGTATGAAAAGGGCGCCGTGTCCTTGAACGACCTGCAAGTGGCGCAGGACGCGGACACGAAAGCGAAGGTTGATGTCGAGAACACGACGGAACGTGTGCGCGTGCTTGGCGGAAACATCGAGCATCCCGGCGCGATCATCGAGATACGCGCGCCGATTTCCGGCGTGATTACCGATCAGCAGGTGACTAACGCCAGTGGAGTGGCCGGGCTGGGTGCGCCGAATCCCTTCACCATTTCGGACTTGAGCTCGGTGTGGATTCTTTGCGACGTCTTCGAAAACGATTTGAGTAACGTGCACCTGGGAGAAAAAGTGGATATCCGGTTGAACGCGTATCCCGACAAGCTTTTCACCGGGGTAATCAGCAATATTGGTGCGGTGTTGGACCCCAGCCAGCGCACAGCGAAAGTGCGGATCGAGGTTCGCAACCCGGGAGTGATGCGGCCCGGAATGTTCGTCACGGCCACATTCCATGGCAAATCTGAGGAACCGTATGCGACGGTGCCTGCGACCGCGATTTTGCATTTGCACGATCAGGATTGGGTGTACGTCCCGCTGCAAGGAAAAAAGTTTCGGCGCGTGAAAGTGATCGGCGGCGAGATGCTGCCAGGCGGCATGCAGGAAGTCCTTAGCGGCGTGAGTGCCGGGCAGAAGGCAGTCGGGAACGCGCTCGAATTCCAAAACACGGTCGAGCAGTAATGATTCGACTGCTGATTGAAAAAGCGCTGGACAATCGCTTCATCGTTCTGAGCATTGCCGTACTGCTTTTTCTTTGGGGCGTAATTGCGTTCAAAACACTTCCGGTCGAAGCCATCCCGCACTTGCAACATGTCCGATCCTCGTCGCTTGCCGGATTGTCAGTGGTGAATCTGATTTTCGACGATGACTCCGATAATGATTGGGACCGGCAGAAGGCTCTGGAGCGTTTGGCACAAGTGACGCTGCCTGCGAATGTCAGCGCGCAGATCGGTCCGGACTTTAGCCCAATCGGTTCGATCTACTGGTACACGCTGAAGAGCACCAATCCCGCCTACGACACCATGGAACTGAAATCGCTGCAGGACTGGGTGATTGCCAAGTACATGAAGTCGGTGCCAGACGTGGTGGACGACTCGTCGTTTGGCGGCATCACGCGCGAATATCAGGTCAAGGTAAACCCGGACAAACTGATTGCTTACGGATTGAACCTGGCGCAGATCGAAACACAACTGACCAACTCCAACGCTAACGGAGGCGGAAGTTTTATCGAGCAGGGATCGCAGCAGATCAATGTGCGCGCGTTGGGGCTGATTCGGACGCTAGAAGATGTTAAAGAGACCGTCCTGAAGACCCAGAACGGCACGCCGGTTCGCGTGAAAGACATCGCGGAAGTTGTGCAAGGACCGAAGATCCGGCTTGGCCAGATAGGCAAAGCGATTCATCGCGCCGATGGTGTGGTTGTCGACGACAGTGATGTGGTCGAAGGAATCGTTTTTCTGCGTAAGGGGGCGGACACGGCGGCTACGCTCGAAGGCATTCATACCATGGTCAACCGGCTGAACACGCAAATTCTGCCCAAGGGCGTAAAGATGGTGCCGTATCTGGATCGCGACGACCTGGTGCACTACACCACGCATACCGTTCTGCACAATCTAGCGGAAGGCATGATCCTGGTAGTGATCATTCTTTTCGTTTTTCTCGGGAATGTGCGTGGCGCGTTCATCGTGGCGCTGACCATTCCGTTTGCGTTGTTGTTTGCGTCCATCTGCCTGGACCTGCGGCACATTTCCGCGAATTTGCTTTCGCTGGGCGCGCTGGATTTTGGCATGGTAGTGGACGGAGCAGTGGTCATGGTGGAAAACATCGTGAGGCACCTGAATCGCCACAACAAAGACAACAATACGATTCTGGAACAGGTGAGAATCGCGGCGCGTGAGGTACAGCGCCCGGTGTTCTATGCCATCGCCATCATCATCACGGCGTATCTGCCGATCTTCACGTTACAACGCGTCGAAGGAAAATTGTTCAAGCCGATGGCGTGGACGGTGGTGTTCGCGCTGCTCGGCGCACTGCTTTTCTCCATGTTGGTTGCTCCTGCCCTGGCGAGTTTTCTATTTAAGAAGGGCGGCAAGAGCTGGCAAAACCCGGTGATGGCGTATCTCGCGGCGCGCTATCGCGACGGAGTGACCTGGGCGGTACGGCATCGCTTGCCCGTTTTTGTCGCAGCGCTGGCGATTTTTGCGCTCTCGCTTTTCTTGTCGTTCAGCGGCGTGATCGGTTCGGAATTTCTGCCGCACCTGGATGAAGGCGCGATCTGGGTGCGCGGTACCCTGGCGCCGAGCAGCGGACCCACGGAAGGCGCACGTATCGCCGAACAAGGCCGACAGGTGCTGGCGTCGTTTCCCGAGGTGCCGCAGGTCGTCACGCAGGTGGGCCGTCCAGACGACGGCACCGACACCACCGGATTTTTCGACACGGAATATTTTGTCGATCTCTTGCCGAAAGAAAAGTGGCGCCCGGTCTTTCATCAGAACAAAGAGCGCCTGATTGAAGCCATGAACCGCGAGCTGGAGAAAATTCCCGGAGTGACCTGGGGCTTTTCGCAGCCGATTTCGGACAATCTGGAGGAGGCGGTAAGCGGTGTGAAGGGCGCACTGGCCGTGAAGATTTACGGTGAGGACCTGCGAACGTTGGAGGAAAAAGCCGACGAAGTGGTCGGAGTCATGAAAAACGTTCGCGGCGTGGAAGACCTCGGAGTATTTCGCGTGATCGGGCAGCCCAATTTGAACTTTGAAGTGCAACGCGATCAGGCCGCGCGCTATGCAATCAATGTTTCGGATGTGCAGGATGCCATCCAGACCGCAGTTGGCGGCAACGCGCTGACCCAGGTACTAATCGGCGAGCAGCGCTACGATCTGGTGTTGCGATACTTGCCGCAATTTCGCGACACGCGCGAGGCTATCGAGAAGATTCGACTGGTCAGCCCAAGCGGCGAGCGGGTTTCCCTTGCACAATTGACTAGAGTGAGCGTACAGGACGGCGCATCGCAAATTTATCGCGAAGAGAATTCTCGCTACGTCGCCATCAAGTACAGCATCCGAGGGCGTGATTTGGGCAGTACAGTAGAGGAAGCCATCAAGAAAGTGAACGGCAAAGTAAAACTTCCGCAGGGTTACACGATGGATTGGGCGGGCGAGTATGAAAGCCAGAAGCGCTCGCAGCGTAGGCTAATGACGGTGCTGCCGATTACATTGCTGCTGATTTTTATGATTCTTTATACGATGTTTAAATCGTTCAAGTGGGCGTTGTTGATTCTGTCCAGCGTGGCGTTGGCTCCGGTGGGCGGGACGATCGCCTTGCTGCTGACGGGCACTAACTTCAGCGTATCATCCGGGGTAGGATTTCTGGCTTTGTTCGGAGTTTCCGTGCAGACCGGCGTCATCATGCTGGAATACATCAATCAGTTGCGCGCGCGCGGTTTTTCCATTGAAGATGCTGCGATTGAAGGCGCGGTCTTGCGGCTCAGGCCAATTATGATGACCATGCTGGTGGCCACGCTTGGCTTACTGCCCGCCGCTTTATCACATGGAATCGGTTCTGATTCGCAGCGGCCGTTCGCCATCGTAATTGTGGGCGGACTTGTTGGCGCGCTGGTCTTGAGCATTTTCTTGCTGCCCACTTTATATGTGTGGATCGCCCGTGAAGGCGATTTGCTGCCTGCCTCCGAAGGCGACGAGCTTTAAATTAGCGCCTGCTGGTATACGATGGAAGTTCGCGCGGAGTTGCCGGAGGGACCAGCGGGATGAAACGTAAAGAAATCGCTGCGGTCATTGAGCAAGTGGGAATCGTGCCGGCGATTCGCGTCTTGTCCGCGGACGACGCGCATTTTGCGGCCGAAGCCGTGGCCGGCGGCGGAATTCCCATCGTTGAAATCACCATGACCGTCCCCGGCGCCATGGACGTGATCGCCCATCTTGTGAAGCACCATCCAAAGCTGATCGTCGGCGCAGGGACTGTTTTGGACGTTGAAACCGCCAGGCAGTGCGCGGATGCCGGAGCGCACTTCCTCACCGCTCCGGGATTCGATTGCGACATTGTCACCTTCGCGGCCGAGCACGACATGGTTTCCATGCCCGGCGCATTGACTCCAACCGAGGTCGTTACTGCGTGGCGCGCGGGAGCCGATTTCGTAAAAGTTTTTCCTGCGGTTCAAGTGGGTGGCGACGGGTACGTGCGCGCGCTCAATCGTTCGCTGCCGCAAGTTTCGCTGATCGCCTCGGGCGGAGTTAACCAGCAGAACGCGGAGGCATTTATTTTAGCAGGCGCCACTGCCATCGGAGTCGGCACGCAATTGATTCCGACCGAATCGATCGAAAAGCGGCAAGCCAAGCGGATTCACGAGTTGGCTGTGCGATTCTCCAAGTTTGTCCGGGAAGCCCGTTTGCGCCTTCCGCCCCGCAAAGAAGTTACTGCCAGCGCCAGCCACATTTCTGCTGTCAAGTGCGAAAAGCCGTAAGCTTCGAGGCTGCAAGAGTTCCTCGCAATGCCGGTTGACGGTACTTCCCGGCTGTGTTGCACTTTGTTGCGCAATCCATTTCAAGTGAGGATCCTCATGGCTCTCCGGATTACTTTCGTGTTTTTCCTCTGTCTTACAAGCCTTGCCGCGCAGGGCAATCCGCCGACGGCTAAAGACAACGTCGTGCGCTATACAGCAACGATCGAAAACGTAAAGTACCTGTTCGGAGTTGCGCCGCCGGTGGCCAGCGTGAAGCCTGGCAATATTTTGGAGGCCAACTCGCTCGATTGTTTCGGCAATGCACTACAGAAGCCTGGAGATTCTTTTTCGCTGGTCAAGGGTGACAATCCTCTGACCGGTCCGTTCTACGTCGAAGGAGCACAGCCCGGCGACACATTAATCGTTCACATTCTCGATTTGCAGGTGGATGGCAAGCAAGGCGTCGGTACGTTCGGACCCGGCTTCGGCGCCGCAAACGCCACGCATTACACACCGATCATCGAAACCAAGCCACTGCAGGAAAAAATGTGGTTCTACCCGATCGATGCGGAGAAAAACACCGCAACATTTCAGGCGCTCGATTCGAACTTCAAAGTAAGTTTTCCTCTGCATCCCTTTCTCGGCTGCATCGGCGTCGCTCCTGCCAGCGGGGAAGCACGCAGTTCAATTGTCCCAGCGGAATTTGGCGGCAATATGGACGCGCCGGAAGTCAGCAAAGGCAATACTTTGTATCTGCCGGTGAATGTGGCCGGGGCTCTGTTTTATTTTGGCGATGGTCACGCCGCCATGGGTGATGGCGAAGTAGCCGGCAGCGCCGTGGAAGTGCCAATGCGCGTAAAGTTGCGACTGGACTTGCTAAAAAAGAAGCGCATCGAGTGGCCGCGCCTGGAAAATGAAGACGAAATCATGACCACCGGCATTTACCGGCCCGTGGACGATGCCGTGCGCATTGCAGTGACCGAGCTCGTAAAGTGGATTCACAACGATTACGGCCTTTCCGATCTGGACGCCTACGAACTGTGTTCCAAGGTGTGCAAACTTCATCTCACCGAAATGGTCGACCCAAATTATGTAGTGGTCGCCTCGATCGAGAAAAAGTTTTTGCCCGCCCGCGTGGTCGCAAATTAGTTTTGGCAATACCGCGTGCTTGCTCGATACTGCGAATCGCCTGCATACTCAACTCATGTTTTCAAGGGAAGTGCTCGATCATTTTCAGAATCCGCGCAACGCTGGCGAGCTGAAAGACCCCACCGCGATAGTAGACGTCAGCAATCCAGTGTGCGGGGATATTCTGAAGATCGCGGTTCGCGTGGAAAACGATCGAATCAGCAAAGCGCGATTTCTATGCCGCGGCTGCGCAACTTCAATCGCTTGCGCATCGCGATTGACGGAATTGCTGACCGGATTACCGGTCCGCAAACTTCACGAAATTACCGTCGAACTTCTCACGACTGCTTTCGGAGAACTGCCTCAAGAAACAATCCACGGCGCATATTTAGCCGCGGACGCCGCGCAAGCACTCGCAGCCAGGCTCACCAGCACTCGCTAGCGATTCCGCATTTCTTTCCACGAAGTATTTTTGCCAATACTCACACACCCATAGACTGGTGTCATCCTGAGGGGCGCGTTGTAACGGCTCGAAGGGACTCGACTCAAATCCCTCGCAAATTGTTACTTGTAATATCCGCTTGTCGCGAACTGGTTCGCACCGAACGCTAAATTTCATTTGCGTTTTATTTTTTCCATCGCGTGCGGATCATTGAGGTTCAGAACGCAGCCCTCTTCCACAGTAGCGACTTCGTGCACTTCGCGGGTATGCGCCCAGACCACGGCACGCGCACCTTGCTCCAGTGGTGCGTCGAGCAGTTCCTCATAAACTGCGGCGGAGAAAATCACTGGATGTCCGCGATGTCCCCAATAGCACGGAACGACAATCGGCGCGCGCGAAGCCACGAAGGCCTCAATCAGCGCGCCAATCAGCGCCGCGCTCACCAGCGGATGATCGACTGGGCACAGCAGCATGCCGTCCGTATTCGGGGGCAAACTACGCAGCCCGGCATGAATCGAACTGAGCTGGCCTTTTTCCCAATCGTGATTGATCACAATTTCGTCGGCCGCCAAAGCGATACCTTTGCCGATGGCTTCGGCGTCCGGTCCAAGCACCACCCGGCGCACTCCAATCGCGGGATGCGTGGTCACACCAAGCAGATGTTCTAGAAATGGCCGGCCCTGGTAGGACAGCAGAGCTTTTGGCGATCCCATGCGGCTGGATGCACCGCCCGATAGGATTACGGCGGCGAGCATAGATCTCCGTTCACCGCTGCGTTGTAGCACCGGAAGCAATCGTTTCGCGCCGTTCGCGCCGCAATTTCTTGTGTTGCGCGTCTTGCGTATTGCGACGCACCGCGACCAATTCAGCGGTTATGCTGATCGCGATCTCTTCCGGCGACAGCGCGCCGATTTCCAATCCCATCGGGGCGTACACGCGTGCGAATTCTTCCGGCGCGTAGCCTTCCTTTTCCAGCGCCTGGTAGACCGACAAAACTTTGCGTTTACTGCCAATCATTCCAACGTAGCGCGCGGCGGTGCGCACCGCCCAGGCCAGCACTCGCATGTCGTCACGATGTCCGCGCGTGACAATCACCAAGTACGACGAAGCATTCGGCTGAATCCGCGCGAAGGTGTCTTCGTAACTCGTGTATAGCTCCTGCGCCATCGGGAATCGCTCTTTATTTGCGAACTGTTCGCGATCATCAATAACGACGACGCCAAATCCCGCCGAGCTCGCCGACTTCGCCAACGCCATCGAAATGTGTCCACCGCCAAAAATGTAAGCCACTGGCTGCGGTAAAATCGGTTCGACAAAAACTTCCAGCGTGCCGCCGCAGATCAGTCCGCTGTCATAGCTCGCTTCATTGTTCAACTGAAAAACCATTTTGCGCGGCGTTTCCTTACTCATCACTTCGCGCGCCGCCGCCCACACATCCGCTTCGACGCATCCGCCGCCAATGGTACCCGCGATCGAGCCGTCTTCGCGCACCAGCATCCGCGAACTCTCATAGCTCGGTATCGAGCCATTGGTATGCACAATCGTAGCCAGCGCGCCACGTAGGCCAGCTTTCCTCATGTGCACAATCTCTTCAAACAAATCCATAGTGGGTTTCCCAATTCAGCCTAAGCCGCACTCCCTATCCTGTCAACGCAACAACCGCTCTTCGCGCCCTTGTTGTGGCCGCCTGCCTGCCGCAGGCAGGGTGTTTAGGCCGGTGCTTTTTCTCGGATAGCTTTCTTCGCGTGCGCAACTCACGCGGCCATTGGACTCTCCACATCCTCGCCGCTAACATATCGCTCCGCACCCGACAGGAGCACCGCATGAAGGCAATCCTCTTCGACGATCACGGCGGACCAGACGTCCTCCGCTACACCGATGCCCCCGAACCGGAACCGCGTTCCGGCGAAGTTCTCGTCCGCGTCCACGCCTGCGCCCTAAATCACCTGGATCTCTGGGTTCGCCAAGGAATCCCCGGTGTACCGTTTTCGCTCCCGCATATTCCCGGCAGCGATATCGCTGGAGTCGTCGCCAAAATCGGGCCTAACGTGACCACCGTCAAGTCCGGCCAAAAAGTTTTGCTGGCTCCCGGAATCGGCTGCGGAAAATGCCCTGCATGTCTCGCGGGCAGCGATAATCAGTGCCCGCAATTCACAAATCTCGGCTACCTGATCGACGGCGGCTGCGCCGAATTCGTCCGCTGCCCGGAAGTAAACTGTTTCCCCTATCCAGAAAATCTCTTGTTCGAACAAGCCGCCGCCGTCCCGCTGGTCTTTCAAACCGCCTGGCACATGCTCCTCACCCGCGCACAACTTAAGCCGGCAGAAGAAGTCCTCATCCTCGGGGCAGGCAGCGGTGTAGGCTCCGCCGCAATCCAAATCGTAAAAATGTTCGGCTGCCGCGTAATCGCCACCGCAGGCAGCGAAGCCAAACTCGCCAAAGCGAAAGAACTAGGCGCCGACGAACTAATCAATCACAAAACGCAAAAAATAAAAGACGAAGTTCGCCGCCTAACTGCCAAGCGCGGCGTAGACGTGGTCTTCGAACATGTAGGTACAGCGACCTGGGATGACAGCGTCGCCAGCCTTGCTCGCGGCGGCCGCCTCGTCACGTGCGGCGCCACAGCCGGCTACGACGCCAAAATCGATCTGCGCTTTCTCTTCAGCCGCCAACTCTCCATCCTCGGCTCGTACATGGGCACCAAATCCGAATTCGCCACGGTACTCAAATTAGTCGCCGCCGGTCGGCTGAAGCCAGTAGTCGACCGGACGTTTCCGCTCGCCGAATGCCGTCTAGCTCACGAGTACCTCGAATCCGGCAACCAATTCGGCAAAGTCGTCTTGCTCGTGGATTAGTACAATGCATGACTGGCTCGCCATGCTAAACTCAGCGCAATTCCAGTCATCCGGGGAACTGAACTGACATGGCCACTAGCGCAGCGTCAGCCGCGCGTTTTCGCGACCGGCGCTTCTATCTTTTCGTTACGATTCTTACCGCCGCAATCGTTTTCGCCGGATTCGCGCGCACCTTTTTTCTCAATGGCTTCTTCGCCAAACTCCATCTCCCATCGCTTTTTATCCTTCACGGCGTTGTTTTTTCCAGTTGGCTGGTTCTTCTGGTAACACAATCCGCGCTGGTTTCCGCGAAGCAAATCCGCATTCATCAAAAGCTCGGCTACGCCAGCATCGCTATCGTTGCCTCGATGTTCACTCTGGGCTGGATCATGTCGGTGCAGGCGGCCCAGCGCGGTTTTACTCCGCCTGGCGGTCCGCCGCCACTCAGTTTTCTGGCGTTTCAGATTTTCCACCTCATTCTCTTTAGCTCTTTGGTAACAGCCGGCTTTTTGCTGCGTGATCGACCGGAAACTCACAAACGACTCATGATCGTCGCGACGGTCAGCATTTTGACGCCCGCCCTGGCGCGCGTCTTCTTGCTTTTCAACGCCCATCTGATCATCTTCAAGGCCCTCGGAGTGCAGCTCGCTATCCTGCTCATCTGCATGGCGTACGATTTCTTCACACGTAAGCGCGTACACGCGGCCTACATCTGGGGAACTCTGGCCTTTGTAGCCTTCGTCCCTCTCGCTATTTTTATCGGCGGCACCCGCCCCTGGCTCTCTCTAGCCCACCGGATCACCGGCGTCTGACGATGGCCTCAGGGGGATAATTGTTGCTGACATACCATTGTCCATATTGCGGGACTGATTTCGCTGCGGTTGATTTGCAGCAGCCCGCCGGCATAGGAGGTGGCACCTACTGCCCAAAATGCCAAGAACGGGTGCGCGTTTCGTTTCCTTATTCAGGGAGGGTTGCAGCTATATCGGTCTTACTCGCGTTTGGCGCTTTGCTGGCGATGAAGGTCAGATCGGTCCTCTGGTTGTGTGTTGCGACCCCCGCATTGTGGATACCCATTTCGCTCCTCCTAAACTCGTATTTCGCGCGATTTAAGTTTCCCACTCTCAAGAAGTGGGAAGATCGAAAGCACAAGACATTCTTTGAATGGCTCTACGAGCGAGACCGGATTCGCGCTCCCAAAACGACTGACGTGGACGAGAAGGATTCTTGACGCTTGGTTTGTCTGCGACGCACGGTTTATGAGAAAATGGTTTTGAGGTCACGATGAGCGTATCCCTCGGTAAGCACGTCACACTGACCAAGCCCGACGACTTCGGCAAACTCCTCGAAGACGAAGGCATCATTTTCACCACGCTCGATAAAGCCGTGAACTGGGCGCGCCGCAGCTCGATCTGGCCGCTCGGCTTCGGACTGGCTTGCTGCGCCATCGAAATGATGTCCATGGCCGCCGCCCGTTTTGACGTTGCACGCTTCGGCGCGGAAGTTTTCCGCCCCTCGCCCCGCCAAGCCGACTTGATGATCGTCGCCGGACGCCTCTCGCAAAAAATGGCGCCAGTCGTTCGCCAGCTCTACGATCAAATGCCCGAACCCAAATGGGTTATTTCTATGGGCGCGTGCGCCACTTCAGGCGGCGTTTTCAACAACTACGCCATCGTACAAGGCTGCAATCAAGTCATCCCCGTGGACGTTTACGTTCCCGGCTGCCCGCCCCGCCCCGAAGCGCTGCTCTATTCCATCCTGCAACTGCAAAAGAAAATCGACAGCGAAAAAGGTTCCTTCAAGCGCGCCCTAAACATCGCCTAGCGCTTTTCTCTTCCTGACGCCTTTCTCTTTATGCGGCAGCGGGTTTGTGGCACAGGCTTCAACCTGTGTTCCTTTCTCCGTGTATCTTGGCGAACTCAGCGTCGGCGTTTACCCCGACCGGATGGGGGCGTTATCTTCTTCTCTGATATGTTTGTTGTGCCTCGCCGGTTTTTCAGAGGGCAGTGCCTAAGTCGTATTTGCGAGGGCCCAGAATGCGCATTCTGTCGCTTATCGTGTCGCCTTTTTTGCTATTAAGCCTCACCAGCCGCGGAGGCGGAGCCATCGCCCAACCGCCCGTCCACCCTCCAACTTCCGCATTCACACTAGTCTGGTCCGACGAATTCTCCTCCGCAAACGGTTCTGCACCGGATTCAACCAAGTGGACATATGACATCGGCGGCGGTGGTTGGGGCAATCAGGAACTCGAATACTACACGTCGCGCCCGCAAAACGTACAAATTCAAAACGGCAATCTGGTCATCACCGCGCTACAAGAAAATTACACCGGAACCGACGGCATCGCGCGCAACTACACTTCAGCCAGGCTGAAAACGCAAAATCTATTCGCGCAGGCCTACGGCCGATTCGAAGCCCGTATCAAAATCCCCAGAGGCCAGGGCATTTGGCCCGCGTTCTGGATGCTTGGCAGTGACATCACTCAGAACGGCTGGCCCAAGTGCGGCGAAATCGACATCATGGAAAATATCGGCCGCGAACCCGGCATCATTCATGGCTCGTTGCATGGACCAAGCTCCGTCGCGCCAACCTCTGACCGCACCTCAACGATTTTTCTGCCTGCTGGCCAGAATTACGCCGACGATTTTCACGCCTACGCCATCGAGTGGGAACCCGGCGCCGTTCGCTTTTACTTAGACTCCAACAACTACGCCACCTTTACGGAGGACCAGTGGCCCTCCGGCGGCCAATGGGTTTTCGATCATCCGTTCTTCATTATTTTGAATTTGGCTGTCGGCGGAGTCTGGCCCGGCAACCCCGGGTCCACCACAGAGTTCCCCCAACAGATGCTCGTCGACTACGTCCGCGTTTATTCCAAGAACTAAAGATTGCTCCCAACATTCTTCAGCCCCGCCTCGGCCTGGCTTTAACCTTGCTTCTTCAGAGTCTGTGTCGCAACTCAGCCCGCACCGGAGCTGATCGGGTTTTCGGTACGCTAAAGCGTTCGGCGATGCTCCGTTGCCGATTTCTGTTGCTTACGTTTCGTACCCGCTAGCCCGCGACGATGGAATTTCCGCATTCCGCGATGCTCT
>WNFE01000263.1_pt1 | contig 67299 bp, 56 predicted proteins | sample 5400451 | NCBI WGS metagenome assembly WNFE01 (sample SAMN13153344, study PRJNA577476) | soil metagenome | isolation source: 200 cm saprolite under Douglas fir tree site 2 hole 2 | place: USA:California | collected 2015-04-18
CCCACCGGCTTCATGATGTTCACCGCGCACGCCACCGAGTTCGCGGTGAACCCGGCCTTCCGGATCAAGCTGATCCTGATCGCCACCGCCCTGCTCAATGCCGCCGCGTTCCACCGGTGGCCGTTCCGCTCGGTGGCGCGCTGGGACGTGGCGGCCGGCACGCCCACGTGGGCCAGGCTGGCGGGGGTGCTGTCCCTCGTCTGCTGGATCGGCGTGATCGCCTGCGGGCGCCTGCTGGCCTACTTCTAGGATTTGACGGAGCGGCCGAGGGCGGTGACGAAGATCGCGTCCTTGCCCGCCGCGTGGGGCGAGAAGAAGTCCACCACCGCGCGGTCGAAGAAGGTGAGGCCGCTGGCCCCGAAGCGCTGGCCGTAGGCGCCCAGGTAGAGCCGCCCCCCGATCAGGCCCGCCTCCAGGTTCGCCAGCCGGTAGCCGCGATTGCCCCCGCGCTCGAGCACGCGCGCCAGATCGGCGAGGAAGAAGACGGTCGCGCTCGAGGTCCCGCCCAGGGCCTGCTCGAGGCAGAGGAAGGCAGACGCCTCGCGCACATCCCCTGCCCGGAGGGGGACGAGCGCGTGGGCGGCACGGTCGTACGCGTACGCGCCGGGCTCGAGCCCCGTCACCGCGTGGACGTTCAGGTAGAGATCCACCAGGCCGGCGGGCACGTCGGCGGGAAACCCGCGCGTGGCGTGGTAGAGCGCGCTCGACAGCGCCTCGACGCTGATCGCCTCGCCCGAGAACTCGCGCGTCGACCCGCGCTTGGCGATGGTCTCCGCGAGCGACCGCCCCGCCCCAGCCAGCGGCCCCGGCAGCGGGGTCAGGTCTTGAAATACGACATTTGAGCGCGAGGGCGCCGGTGAAATGTCGGAATTCAAGACCTGACCCCAATCGGTGACTTCGGCTTCGGAGTCGAGGCTGGAGTTGTCGTAGGCGTCGCGCAGGAGCGGATAGTCGACCTCTCGAGAGGACAGGGGGATGACTTCGGGCGCGAGCGTGGTGATGACCGGGGACGCGGCGGCCACCGGGCCCGCGGCGCCGAGCTGGACGGCCACGAGCGCGCCTTCCTTCTCGGCATCGAGGCCGAGCAGGCCATTGAGCTGGGCGTCCACGAACCCGGTGATCAGGCGGGCCGGCAGGTCGAGGGCGCGCGCCACTGCCAAGAGCTGGGCCAGCAGCGTGCCCGAATCCCAGAAGAGGTGCCGGTAGCCGCGCGCCTGGTACTTCCAGGTATTGCGCCAGTAGATGGCCGAGAGGATCACCGAGGCCGGCTGGGCGGCCGCCGCGTCGTCCGCCGTGGCCAGCGCCACCGCGCCCCGGAAGTCGCCGGCGCGAAGCCGCCTCAAGCTGAAGTCGCCCGGGCTGAAGTGGTAGACGCCCGGCTCGAGTCCCTCGACCGCGCCGGCCACCACATAGACCTCGGTCTGGTAGAGCGCGCCGGTGGAGGCGGCGGCGCGGAAGTGGATCTGGGCGCCGCCCGGGTAGGTCTTGACCCGCGTGACACCCGCGGAGAAGAAGAGCAGCGCGGCGAGGCGCTCGAGATCGAGCGGGACCGGGCGCGCGGGCGGATCGCCGGGCGCGAGCGCGGCGAACGTATCGGCGGTCAGCGCGGGGAGATCCGTCGGTAGCCGGATCTGCTCGAGCGCGGGGTAGACCTTGAAGGGCAGGGGCTTGGTCTCCCAGTCGAGCACGTGGCCGCTGCGCCGCACCGACTCGGGCGAGTGCGCGGTGCGGTCGTGGTACTGGCGGGCGCTGGTGGTGTCGCGGTTGGCGGAGATACGGGTCTCCCCTGAGAGGGGATCTAGCTGAAGTGGTACGGCGGGCGGAACACGCCGCGCTCGGTGATGATGGCGCTGATCAGCGCGGCGGGCGTGACGTCGAAGGCCGGATTGAACACGGGGGCCGCCGTGGGAGCGGTCTGGCGCCCGGCCACGCCGCGCACCTCGGCCGCGTCGCGCTCCTCGATCACGATGGTGTCGCCGCTCGGGATCGAGGGGTCGATGGTGGAGGACGGCGCGGCCACGTAGAAGGGGATGCCGTGGTGGCGGGCCAGCACCGCCACGGAGTACGTGCCGATCTTGTTGGCGGTGTCACCGTTGGCCGCGATGCGGTCCGCGCCGGTCACGACCAGGTCCACCTCGCCGCGCTTCATCACGAAGCCCGCCGCCACGTCGGCGATCAGCCGGTAGGGGATCCCCTCCTTGGCCAGCTCCCACGCGGTGAGCCGCGAGCCCTGCATGACCGGGCGAGTCTCGTCCACCCAGACCAGCGCGAGCTTACCCCGCTCATGCGCGGCGCGGATCACCCCGAGCGCGGTGCCGTAGCCCGCGGTGGCCAGCGCGCCCGCATTGCAGTGGGTGAGCAGGCGCGCCCCGTCCGGCACCAGCGCGGCCCCGTGCGCGCCCATGGCGCGGTTCGCGGCGAGGTCCTCGGACAGGATGGCCTGGGCTTCTTCGAGGAGCCGGTCACGCAGCCGGGCGGGCGGCAGGTCCGCGCTGGCCACGACAAGACGCCGCATGCGGTCGAGCGCCCAGAACAGGTTGACCGCGGTGGGACGTGTCGCGGCGAGCCCCTTGATGGCCTCCTCGAGATCGGCGAGCAGGGCGGCGTGATTCGTGGCGCCGCTCGCTCGCGCCGCGAGGACGACGCCGAAGGCGGCGGCCACTCCAATGGCGGGGGCCCCGCGGACCACGAGGGTGCGGATGGCCTCGGCCACCTCCGGCCAGGACGCGCAGGCGCGTTCCACCTCCTCGGTGGGCAGCTTCGTCTGGTCGAGCAGCACCAGCCGGCCGTCTTCCCAGCGAACCGGCGTGATCACCGGCGATCTCCCTCTCCCCTTCGGGGAGAGGGCAGGGTGAGGGACCCGCGCTCGATCCGGAACAGCTTGTCGCGCGACGCGGCCCCGCGCACCAACGCGATGCGGGACGGCGCGACCCCAAGCGCGTCGGCGAGCAGGGCGATCACCGCCCGGTTCGCCTCCCCGCCCTCCGGCGCCGCGGTCACCCGCACCCGCAGCACGCCGCCCGCCTGCTCCACGACCTCGTTCCGCCGCGCCCGCGGCTGCACCCGCACCTCCAGCAGCTGCCCCGATGTACTGTTCCCGTTCGAGCGCGGGCTCCGCCCGCGCAACCCGTCTTTGGGGGAGGCAGGAAGGAGCGCGCCGAAAGGCGCGCGACGACCGTCGGAAGGGGGGCGCAGCCCCCCTCCGAGGTCAATCGCCCTGGTTCGCATCCGCCTCGAGGTCCTGGTCGAGCAGGCGCTGGTACATGTCCACGGTGGCCCGCAGGGACTCGGCGAGCTGCCGACGGGTGCGCTTGAGCTGGCTGATCTGGGCCTGGATGGCGGCCTCGGCGGTGCGCGCGGCCTCGATGGTCTTCTCGCCCTGCATCTCGGCTTCCTTGATCACGAGCTGGGCCTCGCGCCGGGCATTGTCCTTCATCTCCTCGACCATCCGCTGGGTGGTGACGAGGGTCTCCTGGAGCATGCGCTCACGCTGCTCGAGGCCGCGGGTGCGCTCCTCCGCCGCCTGGAGATGCTCCTTGAGCAGGGTGTTCTCCTTCAGCATGGCTTCGTAGTCGCCCGCCAGGTCCTCGAGGAACGTGTCCACTTCCTGGACGTCGAAGCCGCGAAACATTCGCACCGTGAACTGCTGCTGGCGGATATCCATGGGGGTGATGCGCACGGCGGCCTCCTCAATACTGCGCCTGAAGCAGATGCCGAAGCACCCACTCCACTAGCCAGATGGCGAAGATGACGATCAGCGGAGAGAAGTCGAGCCCGCCGGTCTTCCACGGTGGTAGCAGCCGCCGGGCCGGTGCGAGCACCGGCTCGGTGATCTGACGGAGGATCCTCACGATGGGATTGCGGGGGTCCAGACTCACCCAGGTGATCAGCGCGGCCGCGACGATCACCCACGTGTAGAGCCTGAGCAGCATGAAGATCAGGTCGAGCACGCTAGGATCTCTTCCCCAGCTCGCGAGAGCGCTGCGTCGCGCGCTCCACGGCGCTGATGAATGTCCGCCGCACTCCCCCTTCTTCCAGCGCCGCGATGCCGGCGATGGTGGTGCCGCCCGGGGAAGACACCATGTCCTTGAGCTGCCCGGGATGCATCCCGGTCTCGAGGATGAGCTTGGCCGAGCCGAGCACGGTCTGCGTGGCCAGGATCATCGCGGTGGCGCGGTCCAGCCCCATCTTCACGCCGCCGTCGGCCAGCGACTCGATCACGATGGCCACGTAGGCGGGCCCGGATCCCGAGAGCCCGGTGACCGCGTCGAGGTGGTCCTCGTCGAGCACCACCACGCGCCCCACCGCGCCGAACAGCTCCTGCGCCATCTCGAGATCGCCGGACTCGAGCCCGTCCGCCCGCGCGATCGCGGTGACGCCTTCCAGCACCAGCGCGGGGGTGTTCGGCATCACCCGGATCAGCCGCGCGGGTTTGCCGAGCGCCTCGCGCAGGGCGGCCACCGGCACCCCCGCGGCCACCGAGATCAGCAGCGTGCCGCGATCGACCGCACCCGCGACGTCCTTCAGGACCGCGCTCATGATCTGCGGCTTGACCGCCAGGATCACCACGTCCGCCTCCGCCACCAGCTCCCGGTTGGACGCGGCGGCGCGGATGCCGTACTGCTTGGCCACCTGCTGGAGCCGGTCGTCGCGCGCGTCGGTGGCCGCGATGGACGAGGCGGGCACGAGGCCGGTCTGGAGCAGGCCCTTGATGATGGCCTCGCCCATATTGCCCGCGCCGAGGAAGCCGACCTTCTTATCCTTGATGCTCACCGTGGACTCCCCTCACCCTGCCCTCTCCCCTGAGGGGAGAGGGGCGCAGAAGCCCGGGGGCCGAAGATCGCGGTGCCGACCCGCACCATGGTCGCGCCCTCCTCGATGGCCACCTCATAGTCGGCGCTCATGCCCATCGACAGGTGCTCGAGCCTCAGGCTGTCGCGCAGCTCCCGGAGCGTCCGGAAGTGCGGCCGCGTCTCCTCGGGCGTGGGAGCGGCCGGCGGGATCGCCATCAGGCCGCGCACCCGCAGGCCCGGCAGGCCCGCGACGGCCTCGCAGAGACGCTTCGTCTCCGCGGGGGCCACGCCCCCCTTCTGCGGCTCGTCCCCCACATTGACCTGCAGCAGGATGTTCAGCGGGAGCGAAGCTCCGTGGGCGCGACGGCTCAGCTCCTGGGCCAGCTCGAGCCGGTCCACCGAGTGGATCCAGTCGAAAAGTCGCGCCGCGTCCCGGGCCTTGTTGGTCTGGAGCCCACCGATCAGGTGCCAGGGCACCGGGTGCCCGAGCGCCTCGATCTTCTCGCGGGCCTCCTGGACGCGGTTCTCCCCCAGGGCCGCGACGCCCGCCGCGACGGCCAGCCGGACGCGCTCGGCGTCCATCGTCTTGGAGACCGCGATGAGGAGCACGTGGTCGGGGGAGCGACCGGATCGCGCGCACGCTCGCGCTACGGCCTCCTGGACCCGCCCGAGATTGGCGCGTATGTCCAGCATGAGTGGGGGGGATTCTAGCATGCCCGCTCGGGCAGCGCCGCCACCGTGACCAGGCGGCCGGCGCCGCGCTCGCGGCGATAGGAGAAGAGCAGATCCGGGCGACAGCCGGTGCAGAGGCCGAGGTTGTCCACGCGGCCCGGCCGGACCCCGGCGGCGGTGAGCTGATCCAGGTTGGCCCGCCAGAGGTCGAGCATCCACTTCCCCGGCCCCTTGGGTGTCGCCCACGGCTCCCAGCCGCCGGGGAACGCCGCCTCGAGCCGCTCGATCACCGGGGCATCTACCTCGTAGCAGCAGGGGCCGATGGACGGGCCGATCGCGACCACCAGATCGGCGGCCGCGCTCCCCGCCGCGACCAGGTCGGTGACGGCGGCGCGGGTCACCGACTGCACGGTGCCCCGCCACCCCGCGTGCACCGCGGCCAGCCGCCCGGCGCGCGCGTCGTAGAGCACGATGGGAAGGCAATCGGCGGTGGAGATGGCCAGCGGCAGCCCGGGGCGGGCCGTCGCCAGGGCATCGCCGCGGCCTGCAAACCCGCCCCGCTCCGCACGCAGCACGGCGGCGCCGTGCACCTGCCGCGCGAACGCGGGCGGGGCGCCGAGCCCGCGGGGAGCCAGGAGCGGCGCCGCCTCTGGCCCGAAGGGCGGCCGCGGCTCGGTCGGCTTCACCGCGCCGGGAAAGTGCCGCGTGGTGAACAGATGCGGCAGCCCGTGGTCTTCGAGCAGGCGGGACGTCACGAACCGGGGCGGATCGTCGTGAAAGCGCGGAGCGAATGTCGTCACCCGGTCATTCTCTCACGACTGCCGCCCGCGCCTGTATGCCGGCCCGGCGGCCGGCCCGTGACTCGCGATGCCGCGCGGGCGCGCCGGGCTGGGTCGGAGCGTGCGCTACAGACCCTCGGAGACCACCGCGAAGAAGTTCAAGCTCGGCCCCGCCCTCACCCTCTCCCCGTAGATGGGGAGAGGGCAGGGTGAGGGGGCCTAGTCGGCCTGCCGACGCAGGAACGCGGGCACGTCCAGATCCTCCTCCACCGGCTCCTCGCCCTCCGCGCGGAGATCGGCGATCCGCTTGCGCCAGTCCTTGGCGGGGGCGGGACCGCGGGGCCCCGGGGCGATGGGCACCACCTTGGAGCTGGGCAGCGTCGCCTCCTTGCGCTCGGTGAAGCCGGTGGCGATGACGGTGATGCGCACCTCGTCGCGCAGGGTCTCGTCGATCACCGCGCCGAAAATGATATTGGCCTCCTCGTGCGCGGCCTCCTGGACGATGCGCGCGGCCTCCTCGACCTCGTGGATGGAGAGGTCGGGCCCGCCCGTGAAGTTGATCAGGATGCCGCGCGCCCCCTCGATCGAGGTCTCGTCGAGCAGCGGGCTCGCCACCGCCTTCTGGGCCGCGTCGAGCGCGCGGTGCTCGCCCTTGCCGAGTCCGGTGCCCATGAGCGCCATGCCCATGCCGGACATGATCGTGCGCACGTCGGCGAAGTCGAGGTTGATCAGCCCGGGGACGAGGATCAGGTCCGAGATGCCCTGCACCGCCTGCAGCAGCACGGTGTCGGCGACCTTGAAGGCCTCGAGCAGCGGGGTGCCGCGGTCCACCACCGCGAGCAGCCGCTGGTTCGGGATCGCGATCAGGGTGTCCACCACCGCGCGGAGCTCGGCCATGCCCGCCTCGGCCTGGAGCGCGCGCTTGCGGCCCTCGAAGGCGAAGGGCTTGGTCACCACCGCGACCGTGAGGATGCCGAGCTCCTTGGCCACCGAGGCCACGATCGGCGCGGAGCCGGTGCCGGTGCCGCCGCCCAGACCCGCGGTGACGAATACCATATCGGCGCCTTCCAGCTCCTTCTTGATCGCGTCGCGATCTTCGAGCGCCGCGTTCTTGCCGACCTCCGGATCCGAGCCCGCCCCGAGCCCGGCCGTGAGCCGCGCGCCGAGCTGAAGCTTTACCGGGGCCGGTGAGGATTTGAGGGCCTGCAGGTCGGTGTTGGCGACGATGAAGTCCACCCCGGTGAAGGACGCCGCCATCATGCGGTTGACCGCGTTGGAGCCCGCCCCGCCGAGGCCGATCACCTTGATCTTCGCCGCCTCGCGCTCCTCCTCCAGCTCGAACACCGGCCGCCGCCTCTGAGTGTGCTCCATCGAGTCCTCCTTCAATCGAGCTCGTGGTTGCCGCGCCCGGACGGGCGGCACGTTCGTGAAGAAATCCGCCTGTCCGGCGGCGCGCGAGGGCTTCCCCTCGCCGCCTCCCTTAGAAGAGCTCCGCAAACCAGTCCCTCAAGCGCCGGCCGGTGCGCCCGACCAGCGTGGCGTCCTCCAGTTCCGTGGGCCCGCCGCCCGCCCCGTGGCCGCGCGCCCCGTAGAGCGCGAGCCCCACCGCGGTGGCGTGGATCGGGCTCTGCACCACGTCGGCGAGACCGGAGAGCCCGGCGGGGACCCCGCGCCGCACCGGCGTGTCGAAGACCTGCTCGGCCAGCTCGGGCACGCCCTGCATGATCGAGCTGCCGCCGGTGACCACCACGCCGCCCGCGGCCACGTCGTTGAGCCCGCCCCGCACGAGGTCGCGCGCGATCAGGGTGAAGATCTCCTCCACCCGGGGCTGGATGATCTCGGACAGGATCTGGCGCGAGAGCTGCCGCGCCTTGCGCCCGCCCACGCTCGGCACGTCCACCACCTCGTCCTCGCGCACCAGCGCGGTGAGCGCGCAGCCGTGGCGCTTCTTCAGCTCCTCCGCGTCCGCGGTCGGCGTGCGCAGGCCCACCGCGATGTCGTTGGAGATGTGGTCGCCGCCGAGCGGCAGGCTGCTCGTGTGCCAGACCGCGCCGTCGCGGAAGAGGGCCACGTCGGTGGTGCCGCCGCCGAGGTCGATTAATAGAATTCCGAGCTCCTTCTCCTCGGCGGAGATCACCGCCTCCGCGGAGGCCAGCGGCTCGAGCACGAGGTCCTGCACCTGCAGGCCCGCGCGGTTGACGCTGCGGACCACGTTCCGCACCGAGGTCGTCGCCCCGGTGACGAGGTGCACCTCCACCTCGAGCCGCACCCCGGACATGCCGAGCGGCTCCTTGACGCCGTCCTGGTCGTCCACCAGGAAGGTCTGGGGGAGCACGTGGATGATCTCGCGGTCCTGGGGCAGGTTGACCGCGCGGGCCGCGTCGAGCGCGCGGTCGATGTCGGTCTGGCTCACCTCGCGGTGCTTGCCGGAGACCGCCACCACCCCGCGGCTGTTGATGCCCCGGATGTGCCCGCCCGCCACCCCCGCGATCACCGACTGGATCTCCACGCCCGCCATCTCCTCGGCCTCCGCGACGGCGTGCTTGATGGACTCGACGGTGGAGTCGATGTTCACCACCACGCCCTTGCGCAGCCCGCGCGACGGGCTCACCCCGACCCCGATGATGTCGAGATTGCCCACCGGCGACCAGTCGGCGATGACGCAGCAGATCTTGGTCGTGCCCACGTCGAGCCCGGCGATGACTTGACGCACTCGGGATCTGGCCATTCCCCTCCTCACCTCGCCACGGTCTTGAGGACCACCTGATCGCGGAAGCGCAGATCGATCGCGTTGACCGGCTCGCCTCCCGCGCGTACCTGGGCCAGCACGCCCTGCAGCCGGCCGAGCCGGGCCTCCCAGTCCTCGGCGCCCAGCCGCACCTCGACGCCCTCCACCGTGTAGAGCACGGGGCCGTCCGGCCGGCTCACGTCGATCTCCGAGATCTGCCGGAGGAGCGCGGTCTCGGAGCGGAGCAGCACCCGCAGCAGGGAGATCCCGGCGGCCACCCGCGGGGCGGGCGTCCCGTCGCCCGCCGCGAGATCGGCGGGGCTCAGCCCGGTGATCACCGGCGCCTGCGGCACCACCGCGCGCGGCTCCGCGCCGAGGCTCACGCCCTGCTCGTCGATCCAGTGCAGCCGGCCCGCGTGGGCCAGCGTGAAGGGCCGCCGCTCCTCCACCGCGACCGTGACCCGGTTGGGGAAGCGCCGCACGAGGTCGGCGCGCCGCACGAGCGGCAGCCCCTCCAGCCGCGCCACCACCGCGCTCCGGTCCAGCCGGAAGAGATTGGTGCCCGGGCCGATGCCGGAGGCGGCCACGATCTCCTCCGGGGTGAGCCGGCTCGCCCCCACCACCGCGACCTCGGTGATCGCGAAGCGGGGCGACGTGAGCAGCCAGCCTATCGCCGCGCCGCCCGCGGCCAGCACCGCCAGCGACACGCCGATCGGCACGAGGCGCGCGGCGACCCAGCGCGCGCGCCGGGTCATCCGCCGCGCGAGCCGCGCCCGCGACACACGCTGCCGCGCCATCGCCCGGCCCTGCTCGGCGAGGTCCTCGACGCGGGCCCGCCCACCTCGCGGGGAAATTACTGAGCTATGGGCTCTCATAGGTTTGGGTGGTTGTTTCTACCCGCTCCTCTTTCTAATGCGGGGGCCCAGAAATGGCCCCCGCACTCCCCCAACCGCGGGCAACCGGTACACCAGACCGTCCGCGCAACCGTTCCGGCGCGGTCAATCGTTCCGGCGCTCATCTCGCGCTCGGCCTCAAATCTCCCCCAGGGTCTTCATCTCGGGCTCGAGCGTGATGCCGAAGTGGTTGCGCACGCGATCGAGGGTGAGCTGCATGAGCGCCTTGATGTCGACGGCGGCGGCCCCGCCGCGATTGACGATGAAGTTGGCGTGCTTGGCCGAGATCTCGGCCCCGTTGAGCCGCTTGCCCTTGAGGCCCACCTTCTCGATGAGCCGGGTCGCGGTCTCGCCCGGCGGGTTCTTCCACACGCAGCCCACGGAGGCCAGGGCCAGCGGCTGGGTGGACTTCTTCAGCTTGAGGCGCTGCTTGATGTCCTTCTGGATCTCCGCGAACGGTCGCCGGTGCAGCTGCAGGCGCGCGCCGATCAGCACCGACCGGGCGGGAGGCGTGAACACGTTGTAGCTGAACGAGCCGCCGGCCCCCGGCTTGAACTCGCCGAGGGTGCCATCGGGGTACAGGAAGTACACCGCGGAGATGAAGTCGGCGATGCCGCCGTCCAGGGTGGCCGCGTTCATGGCCACCGCCCCGCCCACCGTGGCGGGCACGCCCACCAGGCACTCGATGCCGCCCAGGTTGAGCGCGGCCGCCTCCCGGATCAGCGCGGACAGGCTCACCCCCGCGCCGGCCACCGCCTCCTCGCCGTTGAACTCGGCGCGGCCCAGGCAGCCCTCGAGCTTGAGCACCACCCCGCGCACCCCGCGGTCGCTCACCAGCAGGTTGTTGCCCCCGCCGATGACGTCGAGCGAGAGCTGCTCCCGCTCCGCGAACGACAGCGCGAGCCGGATGTCCTCCACGTCCTGCGGGACGATGAAGATGTCCGCGGAGCCTCCGATGCGCAAGGAGGTGTGAAAGCTGAGGGGTTCCTTGAACCGAACCTCGCCTCGGATCTCTCCCAGCATGCCTATCTCCTCTTGGACGTCGTCCCGGGGTCCGGGCCGAGGCGCTTGAGCAGTTCCCCGCCCAGCTGCCCCACGTCGCCCGCCCCGAGAGTGAGCACGAGATCACCCGCTCTGGTGGATTCGCACAGGTAGTCGACGATGGCCGCGCGGTCGCCGCCCAGGTAGAGCACCTCCCGGTGCCCGTGGGCCGCGATGCCGTCGGCGAGATCGCGGGCGTGGACGCCTTCGATCGGCGCCTCGCCCGCCGCATAGATGTCCATGACGATGAGGACGTCGGACTGGTAGAACGCGGTCAGGAAGTCGTTGCGTAGATGCTGCGTCCGCGAGTAGCGGTGCGGCTGGAACACCGTGATCACCCGACGGTCGAACCCCGCCTTGGCGGCGGCGAGGGTCGCCCGGATCTCGGCCGGGTGATGGCCGTAGTCGTCCACCACGAGCACGCCCTGGGCCTCACCCCGGATCTGGAACCGGCGCTGGACGCCCGCGAAGGAGGCGAGCGCCGCCTGGATCTTGTCGAACGGCATCTCGAGATCGAGCCCCACCGCGGCGGCGGCGAGCGCGTTCAGCACGTTGTGCCGCCCGGGCGCCTGGAGCGTGACCGGCCCGAGCGGCTTGCCGCGATGCACCACCTCGAACACCGACCGCATCTCGGCGAACGAGAGCCGCCGCGCCATCAGGTCGGCCCCCGCCTCGAGGCCGTAGGTCACCACCCGCTTGTCGATACGGGGGATCATTCGCTGAACGTTCAGGTCGTCGAGGCAGACCACCGCCGAGCCGTAGAACGGCACCTTGTTCACGAAGGTGAGGAAGGCGGCCACGATCGCGTCGAGATCGGCGTAGTGATCCAGGTGCTCCGCGTCCACCGTGGTCACCACCGCGATGGTCGGCGAGAGCTTCAGGAACGAGCCGTCGGACTCGTCGGCCTCCGCGACCAGGAACTCCCCCTGACCGAGCCGCGCGTTGGCGCCGAGCCCGTGCACGCGCCCGCCCACCACCACGGTGGGATCGAAGCCGCCCGCGCCCAGCACCGCCGCCACCATCGAGGTGGTGGTGGTCTTGCCGTGGGTGCCCGCGATGGCGATGCCGTACTTGAGCCGCATCAGCTCCGCGAGCATCTCGGCCCGCCCGATCACCGGCACCCCGCGCTGACGCGCGGTCTGCACCTCCACGTTGTCGCGCGCCACCGCCGAGGAGTAGACGACAACCTGCGCGCCTTCGACCTGGGTCCCCTCGTGGCCGAGGTACACCTTGGCCCCGAGCCGCTCGAGCCGCTCCACCGTCTCGCTCCGCCGCGCGTCGGAGCCGGTGACGCGGTAGCCCAGGGTGAGCAGCACCTCCGCGATGCCGCTCATGCCGACGCCGCCGATGCCCACGAAGTGGATGTGCTGGTACTTCTTGAACATCAGGCGGACTTTCCCATGAACCCCTCTCGGTCGCCGGTTCCATGTTGGGAGATGTTGAGCAGCACGCCCGCCGAGAAGAGCGCCATCAGGAGCGCCGAGCCCCCGAAGGAGATGAACGGCAGCGGCAGCCCCTTGGTGGGCAGCGCCCCCGTCACCACGCCCAGGTTCACGAGGGTCTGGGTCGCGAGCATGATGGTGAGCCCCAGGCCCAGGTAGGCGCCGAAGGCGTCGGGGGCCCGCAGGCCGGCCCGCAGGCCGCGCCAGATCAGGAGCGCGAAGAGCGCGACGATCGCGGTGGCGCCCACCAGCCCCAGCTCCTCGCCGATGATCGCGAAGATGAAGTCGGTGTACGGCTCGGGCAGGTAGAAGAGCTTCTGCTTGGAGTCGCCCAGCCCCACCCCGAGCCAGCCGCCCGAGCCCAGCGCCAGGAAGGACTGGATGATCTGGAAGCCGCTGCCCTGCGGATCGTCCCAGGGGTTCATGAAGGCGACCATGCGGCGCCACCGGTAGGGCTTCATCGCGATGAGCGCGATCACCACCGGCAGGGCGCAGCCCGCGATGGCCGCCATGTGCAGCACCCGGGCGCCCGCCATGTAGGCGAGGGCGAGCGTCAGGATGATGAGGGCCAGGCTATTGCCCAGGTCCGGCTGCAGCAGAGTGAGCGCGGCCATGCCGCCCGTGACCAGGAGGATCGGGAGCAGGCCTTCCGCGAAGCGCGCGATGACCTCCTGCCGCCGGGTGAGGAACGAGGCGAGGTAGAGCACGAGCGAGAACTTGGCCAGCTCCACCGGCTGGAAGGAGACCGGGCCCACGTGGAACCAGCGCCGCGTGCCGTTGATGGACTGGCCGAACGGCGGCACGAGCACCAGGACGAGCAGGGCGAAGGAGACGACGAGCAGCGGGATCACCAGCCGCTCGAGCCAGCGGTAGTCGAGCAGCATCCCGGCCCAGAGGCAGCCGAGCCCGAGCACCGCCCAGAAGAGCTGCTTCTTCAGGAAGAAGAACGGATCGTGGAAGCGGTCCGCGGCCACGATCGCGCTCGCCGAGTAGACCATCACCACGCCCACGCACACGAGGGTCACCACCACCCCGAAGAGCGGCAGGTCGGGCGTGAGCTTGCGGGGCATCAGCCGAGCAGCGCCCGCACCACGGACTTGAAGACGTCGCCGCGGTGCTCGAAGTTGCGGAACATGTCGAACGACGCGCAGGCGGGCGAGAGCAGCACCACGTCGCCCACCCGGGCCGCCTCGCGCGCCCGGCGGACCGCGTCGTCCATGGACTCCGCGTCCTCCGCCGGGATCCCCACCGGCTCGAGCGCGGCGCGGATCCGGACGCGATCCTGGCCGATGAGGATCGCGCGCCGCACCCGCCCGCGGGCCGCCTCGGCGAGCGGGCCGAAGTCCTGGCCCTTGCCCTTGCCGCCCGCGATCAGGATCACCGGCTCGCTGAAGCTCTCGAGCGCCTTGATCGTCGAGTCCACGTTGGTGCCCTTGGAGTCGTTGTAGTAGACGACCCCCCGGTCGTCGTGCACCCGCTCGATGCGATGGGCCACCCCGCGGAAGGCCGCGATGCCGCGCCGGATCGCGGAGGGCGACGTGCCGGTCCAGAGCGCGCACGCGGTGGCCGCGAGCACGTTCTCCACGTTGTGCTGGCCGCGCAGCGTGATCTCGGTGACCGGGCAGATGCGCTCGGTACTGCCGTTGAGCTTGGCCACGATCCAGCCGTCGTAGATGAAGACGCCGTGGGTCAGGGTGGTGAGCCGGCTGAACCACATCACGCGCCCGCGCGCCCGGCCCCCGAGCCCGGCGGTGACCGGGTCGTCCGCGTTCAGCACCGCGCAGTCGGTCGGCGTCTGGTTGGCGAAGATCCGCGCCTTGGCCTCCAGGTAGCGCTCGAAGGTCCCGTGCCGGTCCAGATGGTCCGGCGTGATATTCAGGATCGCGCCGACCCGCGGGCGGAACCGGTCGACCGCGTCGAGCTGAAAGCTCGACACCTCGGCGATCACGATTCCGTCGCCCGGGAACTCGAGCGCGTGCTCGGCCAGAGGCGTCCCGATATTGCCGCCCACCAGCACCGGGCGCACCTGGGTGCGCAGCAGCTCGCCGGTCAGCGTGGTGGTCGTGGTCTTGCCATTGGTGCCGGTGATGGCGATGACGTCGGCCTCCATCACCCGCCACGCCAGCTCGAGCTCGCCGATGATGGGCACCCCGCGGGCGCGCATCGCGACGAGCGCGGGCAGTTCGAGCGGCACCCCGGGGCTCACGACAATCAGATCCGCGCCCACGAACGCGGCGTCGGGGTGGCCGCCCGCCCAGAGCGCGCAGCCCAGGCGCTCGAGCCCGCGCGCCTCCTCGGGCAGCGCCTCGAGCGGGCTCGAGTCGGAGGCGAGCACGCGGCCGCCGAGGCGGCGGATCAGCCGGGCCGCCGCCACCCCGCTCTTGGCCAGCCCCACCACCGAGACGGTCTTGCCCGCGAGCGACTGCCGGTACGTCGCCCCCCGCTCGCCGTTACCGCTCACGAAGATCCCGGTGGGATAGGAAACGTCCCGTCGCAATGTGATGATGGCCATCGCATGTCACCCTAGCGGAGCTTGAGTGTGGTGAGCGCCAGGAGCGCGAGCATGAACGAAAGGATCCAGAACCGGACGATGATCTTGGGCTCCGCCCACCCCTTGATCTCGTAGTGATGGTGCAGCGGCGCCATCTTGAAGACCCGCTTGCCGGTCAGCTTGAACGAGCCCACCTGGATGATGACCGACGCCGCCTCCACCACGTAGATGCCGCCGATGAGCGGCAGCAGGAGCTCCGACTTGGTGAGCACCGAGAGCGTCCCGATGGCCCCGCCGAGGGCCAGCGAGCCCACGTCGCCCATGAACACCTGCGCCGGATAGCTGTTGAACCAGAGGAAGCCGAGCGCCGCGCCCACCAGCGCCCCGCAGAAGATCGTGAGCTCGCCGGTGCCCTTGACGTTGAGGATGCGCAGGTACTCGGCGGCCCGGAAGTTGCCGGTGAGGTACGCGATCACCGCGAAGGCCCCGCCCGCGGTCACGATCGGGCCGATGGCGAGGCCGTCGAGCCCGTCGGTCAGGTTCACCGCGTTGGAGGCCCCCACGATCACCAGGATCGCGAAGGGTATCCACAGCCAGCCGAACGTGATGAGCCAGCCCTTGAAGAAGGGGATCACGACGCTGGTAGTGAAGCCGTCGGCCGGCCACCAGTAGAGAAACGCCATCAGGGCGCCCACCAGCACGATCTGGGCGCCGAACTTCTCCTTCGCCGAGATGCCCTTTCGCGTCTTGAGCTTCTTCCAGTCGTCCCTCAGGCCGATCAGGCCCAGGCCCGCGGTGGCCAGCATCAGCACCCAGATGTAGCGGTTGCGCAGGTTGGCCCACAGCAGGGTCGAGACGAGGATCGCCACCAGGATCCCGATGCCGCCCATGGTGGGCGTGCCCGCCTTGGTCTTCTGGTGCCGCTCCGGGGTGTCCTCGCGGACCGAGCTCCCGCCGTGCTGCATCTCGCGCAGCCGGTTGATGAGCCACGGCCCCAGCAGGAAGGAGATCACCAGGGCGGTGACCGTCGCCATCGCGGTCCGGAAGGTGATGTACCGGAACACGTTGAACGCGGTGTTGTACTTGGCGAGCGGCACGAGGAGCTCGTAGAGCACTAGTCAATCACTCCTCCGAAGCGCGCCACGAGCGCGTCCGCCACACGCTCCATGCGCATGCCCCGGGAGCCCTTGACGAGCACCGCGTCGCCGGGCGCGAGCCGTTTGAGCAGCAGCGCCATCGTATCCTCGAACGTGGTCACGTGGTGGCTCTCCGCGAGCCCGGCCTGCCGCGCCGCCTCCACCGCGGTCTGCGCCCACCGCCCCATGCCGACGAACTCGGCCGCGCCCGACGCGGCGACCGCGCGGCCCATGTCGCGATGCGCGGACTCGCTGATCTCCCCCAGCTCGAGCATGTCGCCCAGCACCACCACCCGCCGCCGCGCGTCGGTGGCGGCGCCCAGCGTGACCAGCGCGGCGCTCACCGAGCTCGGGTTGGCGTTGTAGGTGTCGTCGAGGAGGCGCAGCGCCCCCGCGCGCCGCCAGACGCAGCGGCCCTTGGCCGGACGCGCCGCCTCGAGGCCGCGGGCGATCTGCTCGAGGGAGAGCCCCAGGGCCAGGCCGATCCCGGCCGCGGCGAGCGCGTTGACCACGTTGTGGCGGCCCGCGAAGTTGAGGCGCACCGGCCGCTTGGCGGTGCCGGCGGCCAGGGTGAAGCGCAGCCCCTCGCCGTCGTCCTCGGCCGGCCCCGCCGCGAAGACGTCGGCGCCGGGGCGCGTGCCGAAGTAGAGCACCCGCGCCCGGCTCTGCGTGTGCATGGCGAGCACCCGCGGGTCGTCGGCGTTGAGCACGACCGCGCCGTCGGGCGGGATCGCGCGCACCAGCGCGCTCTTCTCGGCGGCCACCCCGTCGAGGGAGCCGAAGAACTCGGTGTGGGCGCTCGACACCACCGTGACCGCGCCCACCGTGGGCCGGCTGATCGCGGCGAGCGAGGCGATCTCGCCCGGCGTGTTCGCCCCCAGCTCCAGCGCGAGCGCCTTGTGCTCCGGCCCCAGGCGCAGCAGGGTCAACGGCAATCCCCATTGATTATTGAAGCTGCCCTCCGGCTTGAGCACCGGGCCGAGCGCTCCCAGGACCGCGGCCATCATCTCCTTGGTCGTGGTCTTGCCGTTGGAGCCCGTCACCGCCGCCACCGGCACCGTGAAGCGCGCCCGGTGGTAGGCGGCCAGCCGCCCGAGGGCGCGCGTGGTGTCGTCCACCAGGATGGCGGGCACCGAGGGCGGCAGGTCGTCCGGCAGGTTGTGGACGACCAGGCACGCCGCGCCGCGCGCGGCGGCGTCGCGCAGGAAGCCGTGGCCGTCGCGGTTCGGCCCCTGGATGGCGAAGAAGGCCTCCCCGATGCCGAGGTGGCGGCTGTCGATGCTGACGCCGGTGACCGGCACGCCGAGGTCGCCCGCCACGAGGGCGCCCTGGGTTCCGCGCACCACGTCCTCGATGCTCAGCGCCGCCACGCCGGCCCTCCGGCTCCCCCGCGCGTCCGCAGCGCGGCCCGCGCCACCTCGCGGTCGTCGAAGTCGACCGACTCGGTGCCGATGACCTGGTAGGTCTCGTGCCCCTTCCCCGCGATCACCACCACGTCGCCCTCGCGCCCCCAGTCCACCGCGGCCTGGATGGCCCGGCCGCGATCGGCCATGGACTCGTGCCGGCCCGCGGCCTCGGCCGGGATGCCGGTCTCGATCTCGGCCAGGATCGCCTCGGGCCGCTCGGTGCGCGGGTTGTCGGAGGTCACCCAGGCGCGGTCGCCGAGCCGCGCCGCGATGCCGCCCATGATCGGGCGCTTGCCGCGGTCGCGGTCGCCGCCGCAGCCGAAGACCACGCCGAGGCGCCCGCCCGTGCCCACCAGCTTGCGCGCGGTGGTGAGCACCCGCTCCAGCGCGTCGGGCGTGTGCGCGTAGTCCACCACCACCAGGAAAGGCTGGCCGGCTTCCACCCGCTCGAACCGGCCCGGCACCGTCGCCACCCCGGAGAGCGTCTCGCCGATCCGTCGCGGCTCCATGTCCAGAGCCAGTCCGACGCCGATGGCCCCCAGGAGATTCATCACATTGTGCTCGCCGACGAGGGGCGACACGATCTCGATGGGCCCTTTGGACGACACGACCTCCAGCCGGATCCCGTCGATGCCGGATTCCCAGCGGCGCGGCCGCAGGAGGGCCTGCCCGTACAGGCCGAAGGTGATCGGCCGCACGCGCGGGTCGGCGGCCGCCGCCTCCAGCATGGCCGCGCCCGCCGGATCGTCCGTGTTCACCACCGCGGCGCGGTAGGGCTTGCGGCTCCCCGCCAGCAGGGTGAAGAGCCGGGCCTTGGCGTCGCGGTAGGCCTCGAGCGTCCGGTGGAAGTCGAGGTGGTCCTGGGTCAGGTTGGTGAAGACCGCCACGTCGAACTCGATGCCGTCCACCCGGGAGAGCGCCAGGGCGTGCGAGGAGACCTCCATCGCGGCGCCGCCGACGCCGACGCGCACCATCCGCGCCAGCAGCGACTGGAGCTCGAGGGCCTCGGGCGTGGTCTGGCCGGCCGTCTCCGCCTGGGCGCCGACACGATACTGGATGGTGCCGATGACGCCGGTCGGCCGCCCGCCCGCGCCCAGCAGGGCCTCCACGAGCAGCGAGGTCGTGGTCTTGCCGTTCGTGCCGGTGATGGCAACCACGGTGAGCCGCCGGGAGGGATGGCCGTGATAGGCATCCGCCAACCGCGCCAGGGCCTCGCGCGAGGACGGCACGATGATGCGGGGGGTGGCGCTGCCCGGCAGTGGGTCGGCGCCCTCGGCGACCACCGCGGCCGCGCCCCGCCCGACCGCGTCGGCGGCGAAGCGCCGGCCGTCCTGCTTGAAGCCGGGGATGGCCACGAAGAGCTCGCCCGCCGCCACTTTCCGCGAGTCGTACGAGACGCCGGTCACGCGGCCGGGCAGGGTGCCCAGCACCGTCTTGTCCGGCAGCGCCTCGAGCAGCGTGGTGGTGGGCACGACGGTGTCGCTCATGTCCTCACGGCAGCAGGCTCGCGGCCATCGCGGCCTGGGCCCGGCCAGCCGGGGACGCCAGCTGGAGCCGGCACACCGCGCCCGCAGCGAGCGGGGCGCCGGGCGGCGGCGTCTGGCCGGTCACGACGCCGCGGCCCGTGATCTCGAGGCGGACCCCGAAGGGCGCGAGGGCTTCCATCGCCTGGCGGAGCGAGAGGCCGGCGAGCCGCGGCATCACCGCCTGGGCGTCGCCCGCCGAGGCGGGCGGCTCCGGGGTCAGACCTACCGGCAGCGCCGGGGCGCCGGGCGGCGCGGGCTCCGCGGGGCCCCCGGCGCGCGGGGCGGCCGGCGCGACCGCCACGATCTCGCCGCGCACGATCGGCACCGGGCTGCTGTCGCGCGGGGGCACGTTCAGGTAGCGCAGGGCCTCACGACCGATCGTGGCGAACATGGGCGCGGCCGCCTCGCTGCCCCACTTCTCGTTCTTGGGCTCGTCGAGCAGCACGATCATGGTGAGTCGCGGGTCGTCGGCGGGCACGAACCCCACGAAGGAGAGCACGCCGGGCGCGCGCGAGTAGCGCTTGGTCGCCGGGTCCATCTTCTGGGCGGTGCCGGTCTTGCCCGCGACGTCGTAGCCGGGGATCGCGGCGTGACGCCCGGTCCCGTTGGCCACCACGTTCACCATCATCTCGGTGAGCGTGCGCGCGGTCTCCGGGCTGATGACCTGGCGCACCGTCTTGGGCTCGAAGGAGCGGAGCTCGCGCCCCTGCGCGTCGAGCACCGCGCGGATGATCTGGGGCTGCATGAGCCGGCCCCCGTTGGCCACCGCGGAGAAGGCGGCCACCATCTGCACCGCGGTCACCGAGATCTCCTGGCCGATGGACATGGTGGCGAGCGAGAGGCCGGACCACTGCGCGGGCGCGCGGAGCTGGCCCCGGCTCTCCCCGGGCAGGCCCAGGTTGGTGGGGGCCCCGAAGCCGAAGCCGGTCATGTACTTGTAGTAGCGCTCCTTGCCGAGCTGCATGCCCACCTTGATCGAGCCCACGTTGGAGGAGTTCTGGAGCACCTCGGTGAAGGTGAGCCAGCCGTACTTCTTCCAGTCGTGGATGGTCGTGTTGGCCACCGTGATCGCCCCGTTCTCGCCGAAGACGCGGTCGGTGGGGCGGACGATGCCTTCCTCCAACGCGGACGCGGCCATGATGACCTTGAAGGTCGAGCCGGGCTCGAAGGGGTCGGTGACCGCGCGGGCGCGCCGGTCGTCGTCGGTGGCGGTCGCGAAGGCGTTCGGGTTGTAGGTGGGCCGGATCGCCATCGCGAGGATCTCGCCGGTGCGCGGGTCCATCGCCACCGCCATCGCCGACTTGGCCCGGGTGCGCCGCCACACCGCGTCCACTTCCTTCTCGGCCAGGTACTGGATGGTGGCGTCGATGGTGAGCATGATCCCCTGCCCCGCCACCGACGGCTTGAGCACGATCGGCGCGCCGGTCACCTCGCGGCCGAGGGCGTCGCGCTCGACCACCGCGCGGCCCTCGACGCCGGCCAGGTGCCCGTCCCACATCTGCTCCATGCCCGCGAGCCCCTTGCCCTCCGCGCCCTCGAAGCCGATCAGCTGGGCCGCGAGCTCGCGGTTCGGGTAGAGGCGCAGGCTGTCTTCCACCAGGGTGAGCGAGGGGTCTCGGAGGTCGCGCACCGCGCGCGCCATGTCCGGGGTGAGACGCCGCCGCACCGGGGCGAACTTCTTCGAGACCGTGAGCTTGCGGGCGATGTCGCGGGCCGGCTCGCCCAGGATCGGAGCCAGGCGCGCCGCGAGCCGGCCCGCGTCCTCCACCTTCACCGGCGTGACGTAGAGCGTGTCGGCGCGGGAGGAGACCGCGAGGGCCTGGCCGGCGCGGTCGACAATGGGCCCGCGCTTGGGCCGGAGCGGCACCGTCTTGGCGTGCTGGTTCTCGGCGAGCCGGGCGTATTCGTCGTGCTTCCAGACTTGCAGATAGGCGAGGCGGCCGAGGAGTCCGAGGAAGGCGAGGGCCAGGCAGGCCGCGAAGATCAGCGTCCGGGTTCTCAGGCCCTCGATGCGGATCTCGGTCATGCGGTCCCGCTAGCGCACTCCGATGTCGCGAGGCTCCGCGTGCTCGGCCACCACCGACGGCCGGTCGAGCCCGACCGCGCCGCCCCGGCCGCCCGGGACGAACTCGCGGGCGAGGCGGACCTGGTCGCGCGCCGGCGCCACCATGCCGAGCTCGGTCCGCGCCTTGCCCTCGATGCGCGAGAGCGACTTCAGCATGGCCATCTCCACCCGCAGCCGGCGATTGAGCTCCTCGACCTCGGCGCGGCTGCCGCGCAGCGCGTCCAGCCGGTAGGACAGGCGCACCTGCTGCACGCGCAGCCCCACCACGCCCAGGATCAGCACCACCGCGAGGCCCGCGCCCACCACCGCGGTGGCCATCGAGCGGAGCCGGCGCCGGTCCTTCTGGTGATGGCGCCGCACCGCTTCCGGCTGCCGGGCGCGGTGCTCGCGCCCCCACGCGGACTGGGGCACGCTGCGAGCGGTCGCCCGGGCGCTCATGCCGCCTCCCGGCGCGCGAGCACGCGGAGCTTGGCGCTGCGGGCGCGCGGGTTCTGGGCGGTCTCCTCGCGGCCCGCGGTGACCGGCGAGGGCTCGAGCTCCACGAAGCCGCGGCCCGCGAGCGAGCGGAACGCGTGCTTCACCACCCGGTCCTCGCCCGAGTGGAAGGAGATGACGCCGAGGCGGCCGCCGTCCTCGAGGAGCGCGGCGGCCTGCGGCAGCGCCTCCGCGAGCGCGCCCGGCTCGTCGTTGACCGCCATGCGCACCGCCTGGAATGTGCGGGTGGCCACGTGGGTGCGCCTGGACCACGCGGCGCGAGGCACCGCGCGCTTCACCACCGAGACCAGATCGGCGGCGGTCCGCAGCGGGCTGCGGAGGCGCTGCTCCACGAGCACGCGCGCGATGCGCCGGGCGTGCCGCTCCTCGCCGTACTCGGCGAGGAGGCCCGCGATCTCCTCGGCGGCAAGGCGGCCGAGCAGCTCGGCGGCGGTGGCGCCCTCGCTGGGATCGAAGCGCATGTCGAGCGGCTCCTCGCCCTGGAAGGAGAAGCCGCGGCCCGAGCCTTCGAGTTGATACGACGAGACTCCGAGGTCGAGGAGCACCGCGGCCGCGCGCTCCACGCCCGCGTCCGTCGCGATCGCGCGGAGGTGGCGGAAGGTGCCGTGCGCCAGCACCACGCGGGCGCCGAAGCGCTCGAGGCGGCGCGCCGCGCGCGCGAGGGCTTCCGGATCGCGATCGATACCGAGCAGGCGGCTCTCGCCGCCCACCGTCTCCAGCAGATGCTCCGCGTGTCCACCCATGCCGATTGTCCCGTCCACCACCCAGCCCCCGCGACGGGGGCGCAAGAGGAATGTCACTTCGTCGAGAAGGACCGGTACGTGGAGCACCGGTGCATGTCCGTGTACGTGTTCGGGCTCTTTCGTGTTGCCACCGGAAGCTTCTCTTTCGAATGCGCTCGGCTCGCCTTCGGCTGCGCCTCGCCCTGCCACTGCCCCGTGTTCGTGTCGTTGGTGTGTCGCGCGTTCGTGCCGTTTGCGACGCATCGCTAGACGCCCTTCAGGGCCAAACGCTCGCGCAGGTCGTCGAGCGGGCCCGCGTTCTCGCGCTGGTAGTGCGACCAGCGATCCTCGTCCCAGATCTCGAAGTGATCCATCATGCCGATGATCACCACGTTCTTGGCGAGCGCGCCGCGCTCGCGATAGTCCTGCAGGATCTGGATGCGGCCGTGCGGATCGAGCACGACGTCGAGGCCGGCGGAGAGATACACGTGCTGGAAGCGGCGGCGATCCGGGTCGAGCTTGGCCAGCCCGTTCACGCGCTCCTCGAGCTCGCGCCACTTGTCCTCGGGGTACACGTCGAGGGAGGTCCCGTTGGGCGCCATCACGAGGCGGTCACTGCCGCCTTCCCGCAGCACGTCCCGGAACTTCGCCGGGATGCTGAGTCGCCCCTTCGGGTCGATCGTGTGCCTGAAATGCCCCCGAAACACTGTCCCCCCTGCCGGGGCCCAGCCGCCCCCGGAACCGACCTTGAATGACACTTTGATGACACTTCATGGGATTTCATCCCACTTCCGGGGACCATCCTAGAAGGGGTCGCTAGGGGTGTCAAGGGAAAACTCCAGGATTTTCAAGGCCATTCAGACCCACCCCGGGCCCATGGGTTGGGGGTGGCCGGGGCGGAGCTACAGCAGGTAGAGAACCTGGTGGCGGGCGCCGGGCCCTAGCGGGCCGGGCGGTAGTACGTGAGAGCCTCCGGCAGCCAGCCCTCGATCTGCTGGATGCGGGTGGCCTCGGCGGGGTGCGTGGAGAGGAATTCGGGGGGGCGCTGGCCCTTGGAGGCCTCGGCCATGCGCTTCCAGAGGTCGAGCGACGCGCGCGGATCGTAGCCGGCCTTGGCCATCAGGATCAGGCCCAGGTGGTCCGCCTCCGACTCCTGCGCCCGGCCCCAGGGCAGCAGCACGCCGACCGAGGCGCCCGCGCCGAGGGCGGCGCTCACGAGCTGCACGGTGGCCGGATTGCTGCTCGCCATGCCCGCCAGCACCTGGGTCACCGTCTGCACGCCCATCTGCTGGCTCACGCGCTCGCCGCCGTGGCGCGCGAGCACGTGGGCGATCTCGTGGCCCAGCACCGCGGCCAGGCCGGCCTCGTCGCGCGTGATGGGCAGGATGCCGGTGTAGACCGCCACCTTGCCGCCGGGCAGCGCGAAGGCATTGGCCTGCTTGTCGTCCTGGATGACGCGGAACTCCCACTGGTAGCCCAGATCCGTCACCGCGGCGATCCGGCTGCCCACGCGCTGGACCATGGCATTCGCCTGCGCGTCAGTGGACAGGGTCGACTTGCCGACAATCTCCTTGAAGGACTGCACGCCCATCTGCGCTTCTTCGCTCGGCGAGACGAGCTGGATCTGCCGGCGGCCCGTGTAGGGCACGGTCTCGCAGCCCATGGGGGTGGCCAGAACCACGAGGAGGAGGACGGCGACGGCGAATCGGCGACGCACGGCGGTCATTTTACCAGAGCCGATTGCGGAGGGTGGCCTGCGTCTCCATGAGCACGCCCGCTCCGTCGCCGCCGCCGTCGCCACCGACCTCGAGGCGGACCCGCACCGCGATCACCGCCGCGGGATCGGTGGTCTCCGCACCCTCGCGATCGAGATAGGTCAGACGGAACGCGCGCACGCCGTTGATCACCGGCTGCGCCCCGCCCCCCGCGTCCCGGCGCAGGGTGGACTCCCCCGCCCGCAGCACGTAGGTCACGCGCTCACGGGTCGGATCGATCACGCCATTGCCGTTGAAGTCCCGCTGGAACACGAGCCGGGCGGGCTCGGCCACCACGACGGGGGCGAGGCCGGCCGCGGTGGGATCGTACCCGGCCTCGCGCAGCTCGCTCGCCATGCGCTCGAGCGCGTAGCGGGCCGACTGCTGCGCCTCGACCCGCGCGGCGCCCCAGACCCAGGCGCGGAGCCCCAGATGCAGCAAGGTGACGGTGGCGGCCAGCATCCCGCCGCCGACCGCGAGGGCCACCAGCATGTCGATCAACGAATAGCCACTGTCCGCGCGCCGCCGCTTCACGCGCCAACACTGGCCGTCGATGCCAGTGCCCGCAACGCCCTCATTTCGAGACGTCAGGATCCGGATACAGCGCGCTACAAAACAGACGGGCGGCGCAAGCCGCCCCACCCTCCAGAGGTCGCCCCTTGGGGCGACCGTAAGATCAAATGCAGTACCGCAGACCGGAGGTGGCTGACTGGGTCGCCCGACCGCCGCCGGCTGTGAGCACGGTGACGCGCACAGCCCCCCTCCGAGTTTAGACGGGCGGCCGGAGATGCGCCCAGGGCGCGATCTTCTCGAACGCGGTCGAGGCCCGCAGCACGGTGGCGTCCTCGAAACGCCGGCCCAGGATCTGCAGCCCGATGGGCAGCTTGTCGCGGGTGAACCCGCAGGGCACCGAGGCGCCCGGGTGGCCGGTCATGTTGAACGGATACGTGAACGGGATCCAATCGTAGATCCCGGTGGGCGTGCCCGCGATCTCGCCGGGGCCGTCGAGGCCGACCTTGAAGGCCGCGCAGGCGATGGTCGGCGTCAGCAAGAGGTCGTGGCGCTCGAAGAGCCGGCGCGGATGCTCCTCCCAGGCGAGGCGGTCGAACCAGGCCTGAACGAACTGGGTGGGGCTCCAGCTCCGGGTCTCATCCGCGATCGCGGCCAGCCCCGGATCGATGTCGTCGCGCCGATCGCGCAGCGCGGGGCCCAGGCGGGCGGCGATGCCGCCCAGGAACATGGTCTTCCACGCCGCTTGCGGGCTCGGCCACTTCGGAGCGATCTCCTCAACGCGACAGCCCAGCTCGCGGAACCGTCGGGCCGCGCGCTCGCAGGCCGCCTTCACCTCGGGATCCACGACCTTGGCGAAGCCGAGATCGGCGGTCCACGCCACCCGCAGCCCCTTCACCCCGCCCCGGAGCGCCTTCACGTAGTCCACGCGCGGCCCCGGCAGCGAGAAGGGATCGCGGGCGTCGGGTCCCGCTGCCGCGTTCAGCATGAGCGCGGCGTCCGCCACCGTGCGCGTCATGGGGCCGATGTGGGAGAGGCCCCACGCGGCGCTGAACGGATAGATCGGCACGAGGCCGTAGGTGGGCTTGATGCCGTAGATGCCGGCCAGCGAGGCCGGGATGCGGATCGAGCCGCCGCCGTCGGTGCCGATGGCGAGCGGGCCCATCCCGGCGGCCACCGCCGCGCTGGCCCCGCCGCTCGAGCCGCCCGGCGTGCGATCGAGGTTCCACGGATTGCGCGTGATCCCGAAGAGCAGGTTATGGGTGGCTCCGATCCAGCCCATCATCGGCGTATTGGTCTTGCCGAGCTGGATGGCGCCGGCCGCCCGCATGCGCTCCACCATCGGCGCGTCCTCGGCCGGCACGTTGTCGGCGAAGAGCCGCGTGCCGAACGTGGTACGGACGCCCTTGGTGATCACGAGGTCCTTGGTGGAGAACGGCACGCCGTGGAGCGGGCCGAGCGTGGCGCCTTTCTTCATGACTGCGCGCTCGGCGGCGCGCGCGTCCTTGAGCGCCTGGTCCGCGGTCAGCGTGACGAACGCGTTGAGACGCGGGTTCAGCCGCTCGATCCGGGCGAGCACCGCCTTCATGACCTCGACCGGGGAGAGCTTGCGGCGCCTGATGGCCGGGGCCATCTCGGAAGCGGGCATCCAGCAGAGGTCGTCGGAGGTTGCCATGTCCACCACCCCTCACCCTGCCCTCTCCCCTGAGGGGAGAGGGTAAGTTGTTAGGCTAGGCGCCGCGGAGGCGCGGGTCGAGTGTGTCGCGGAGCGCGTCGCCGAGCAGGTTGGAGCCGAAGACGGCGAGGCTGATGGCCAGGCCCGGGAACATCACGAGCCAGGGCGCCTTCTGCGCGTACTCCGCCGCGGAGACCGAGAGCATCCGGCCCCAGGAGGGATACGGCTCGGGCACACCCAGGCCCAGGAACGACAGCGCGGCCTCCACCAGGATGGCGCTGCCGAGCTGGGCGGTGCACAGCACGATGAACGGGCCGATGGTGTTGGGCAGGATGTGGCGGAAGGCGATGCGCAGGTGCCGGAGGCCGACCGCCCGCGCCGCCTCCACGTACTGCATCTCGCGGATCGACAGCACGCTCGCGCGGATGACGCGCGCGGCCCGCGGGATGATCGGGATCGAGATCGCGAGCACCACGTTCGGGATCGACGGCCCGAGCGCCGCCGACATCACCAGCGCCAGCACGAGCAGCGGCAGGCCCTGCAGGATGTCCATCACGCGCTGGGTGATGAGGTCCGTGTTGCCGCCGATGTAGCCGGACAGGAGCCCGATGAACCCGCCCAGCACCGAGCCCATGAGCGTGGAGGCGAGGCCCACGATGAGCGAGACCCGGGCCCCGTGGACGATGCGCGAGTAGATGTCGCGGCCGAGGTGATCGGAGCCCAGCCAGTGGGCGGCCCCCGGCCGGGCCAGGCTCTGTCCCGCGTCGGTCGCGATCGGATCGTGGGTCTGGAGCTGGTCGGCGAAGAGCGCGGTGAGCAGGATGATCACCATCAGGAAGCCGCCGATCGCGCCCAGCGGCTTCTTGCGGCAGAAGCGGGCGAGCACGGTCCACGCCCCCGGCCGGCGCAGGGCGATGCTCACCGGCGGCACCTCGACGCCGAGCGGCCTAGTGGCCATAGCGGACGCGCGGGTCGAGGAATCCGTAGAGCATGTCCACGACCAGGTTCGAGACGATGACCACGATGGCGATGAACATGACCAGGTTCTGCACGATCGGGTAGTCCCGCCAGAGGATCGCCTCCACCAGGAAGCGCGCGAGCCCGGGCAGGTTGAAGACGGTCTCGGTGACCACGAGCCCGCCGATGAGAAACGCGAACTCGATGCCGATGACGGTGACCACGGGCAGGATGGCGTTCTGCAGCGCGTGACGCCAGATCACGATGCTTCCGGACTGGCCCTTGGCCCGCGCGGTGCGGATGTAGTCCTCGCGCATCACCTCGAGCAGCGACGAGCGGGTGATGCGCATGATGAGCGCGGACGAGCGGTAGCCCACCGCGAGGGACGGCAGCGCGAACTGCACCGCGTGCAGCCAGAAGTTTTCGGACGGCGACACATAGGTCACGGGCGGGATCCAGCCGATCCACGCCACGAGCCCCAGGATGATGACCATGCCCAGCCAGAACGAGGGCATGCTGAGGCCGGCGAGGCTGAACACCCGCAGCGCGTAGTCGAGCGGGGTGTCCTGGCGGACCGCGCTGATCACCCCCAACGGCACCCCCAGCGCCACCGACACGATCAGCGACAGCACCGCCAGCTCGAGCGTCACCGGGATGAGCGGGCGGATGATCTCCCACGCGGGCAGATCGTAGCGATACGACTTGCCGAGATCGCCGGTCAGGATCTGGCGCATCCACTCCAGGTATTGCACCCACACCGGCCGATCGAGCCCGAGCTCCTTCTCGATGGCCACCCGCTCGACCGGGTTCACGTACCCCCCGGTGGAGAAGAGGATGTCGACGATGTCGCCCGGGGCCAGGCGCAGCATGCCGAAGATCACGATCGACATGCCGAGCAAGGTCAGGAGACCGATGCCGACCCGCTGGGCGATGTAGGTCTTCACCGGGTCGTGGGGCCTACTTGTCCCGCCACACGTCGGCCATGCGGCCGAAGTTGTAGATGTTGTCGTGCGGCACCAGCCCCTTCACGTGCGGCCAGAACGTGAAGTAGTCGAGCTTCCAGTCGAGGATCGGGCGCGCCGCGTCCTCCTCGATCTTGCGCTGCAGCCCCGCGAGCAGCTGCAGCCGCTTCTGCGGGTTGAGCTCCTGGGACTGCTGCTCGACCAGCTTCATCACTTCCTCGCTGCAGTACTGGCTGTAGTTCCGGGGCGAGCCGCACGCGTAGTTCTCGTAGTAGTTGGCGTCCGGCTCGTCGACGCCGAGCCCGGTGAGGTTGGCCCCGATCTGGTAGTCGCCGCGGGTGGCCATCGCGTGCCACTGCGCGGTCTCCACCTGCTTGAGGGTGGCCTCGATGCCGACCTGCTTCAGCTCGTTGATGACGAAGGAGGCCATGTCCACGTATATCGCGATGGCGCGGGTGGCCATCTCCACGCGGAGCGGATTCTGCGGGGTGATGCCCGCCTCGCCGAGCAGCTTCCGGGCGCGCGCCTTCATGTCCTCGGGCTTGCCGTAGCCCGGCAGGGCCGCCAGATCCTTCTCGAGGAGTCCCCAGACGCCGTACGGCTTCGGCTGCATCGAGGCGCCCGGCACCGCGCCGCCCTGGTGCACGGCCTGGATGAGGGCCCGGCGGTCGATCGCGTAGCTGACCGCCTGCCGCACCTTGGGGTTGTCGAAGGGGGCCTTCTTCGTGTTCATGATGATGTTGTCGCTCACCGCCTGCGCGACCGGCGTGATCACGAGCTGCGGGACGGCCTTCTTGAGCTGCTCGGCCGCGGTCTTGCTGGTCTCACCCGGGAAGGAGACGTCGAGCTGCCCCGCCTGCAGCGCCGCGACACGGGTGCCGCGCTCCTTGATGATCACGTAGCGGAGGCTGTCGAGGTAGGGACGCCCCTTCATGAAGTAGTCCGGATTCTTCACGTAGTCCACGAACTCGCCCTTCCGCCACTCCTTCACCTTGAAGGGACCGGTGCCGATGCAGCCCGTGCGGTAGGTGGCGGGATTGACGTGGGCCGCGTAGATGGGCGTGTAGCCGGAGGCCAGCATGTTCAGCAGGCCCGGCTGCGGCCGCTTGAGCCGGAAGACCACCGTGTGGGGATCCGCCGCCTCGACCGCCTCGAGGTTCGCGTACCAGTCCTTGCGGGGATTGATCCGGAGCTTCGCGGTCGCGTCGGGGGCCTCGCGGAGCATGTCGAAGGTGACCTTCACGTCCTTCGACGTGAACGGCTGGCCGTCGTGCCACTTGACGTTCTTGCGCAGGAAGAACACGAGGTTGCGGTAGTTGTCCTGCCAGGACCACTTCTCGGCGAGCTCGCCGACGAGATTCTCGGGGGTCTCGGCGCGCTTGAGCTGGTCGAAGACCACCAGGTTGTTGAAGCACGGCATCGACGGGAACGACGTGGAGATCGTCGAGGACTCATGGACCGCGAAGCCCGGCGACAGGTCCTCCCGGAGCATGATGTTCAGATGCCCGCCGGACTTCGGCGGCTGCGCCGCCGCGGGTGTCACCCCCAGGCCGACGAGGGTCGCCAGAGCAAGGACCGGCGCCAAGAGCATGCAGCGGGAACGCGTCATTGGAGTTCCTCCCATCCGCGAGAACGCCGGGGCGGTCGCGAGTGAAGCCGGAGTCGGAAAGTATTGAAGAATATACGACAACGCTCCGATTCCGACAACTGCTCCCGCCCCGGCCCGCGGCGCGTTCCCGCACCGCATGACGCCGGCGGCCCCGACCGCGCGAGGCCCAGCGCCTAGAGCGCGGCGTGCGGCTCCCGGAGGCCCCGCCGCGCCTCGCGGCGCGTGAGCAGCTCTTCGAGCGCGATCGTGCGGGCCCCGCCCCGGCGCCGCAGCTCGGGCCGCGCCAGGATCGGGCGCTGGCGGATGCGCGAGGCCAGCCCGTTCCTCACCGCCCGCTCGGCGTAGAGGCGCCGCAGCGTGCGGCACATGAGCGGCCGGCCGCGGTTGTACCCGAAGCGCCGCTTGTACTCGTCGGCGGTCAACCCGTGGCCCCGCAGGTGCGTATTCGTGAGCTGGCGAAAGACACCGCCGCACACGAGGCAGTGGATCGAGTCCTGCTGCACGGCCTGCCGTGGATCGGCGCGCAGCCCGGACAGCGCGCGGCGAGTGGCCGAGCCGGCGAAGATGCCCGCGCGCCGTACCGCCGCCGCCGCGCCGACCCGATCCCCGAGGATCGCCGGCGCGCCATTCATGGGTGCGAGAAGTCGGAGCGGCATGGAAGGCGGCGTACCGGTCACGGGCATGTCAGCCTCCTTGGCGAGGTGGGGAACGGGGTCGAATGGGAGGAACATGCCCCTACACATCGCAAGCCGAGTGCCAGAATAAAAATGAACGGAATCAATATCTTGATTATTCCAGTCATACCCGGTCGGTGATCGGGTGGTAAGAATCTGACCAGTGGCTTGACCAGTAAGGACTTCTAGGTAATCCTTACCGCGCGATGGATCCCTGGAGCGAGCTCCTGGGTCAGAGTGCCGCGATGGAAGGCGTGCGGGAGACCATCCGGCGGCTGCCGGGCCGCCAGCACGCCGGCCGTCGGCTTCCCACCATCCCGGGCGGCGAATTCGTGGACGTGAACTGCGCGGCGATTCCCGAGACGCTGCTCGAGTCCGAGCTCTTCGGCTTCGAGCGCGGCGCGTTCACCGACGCTCGGAAGGCGAAGCCCGGACTCTTCCAGACCGCGCACCAGGGCACCATCTTCCTGGATGAGATCGGATCACTGCCGGAGGCGCTCCAGCCGAAGCTGCTGACCGTCATCGAGGAGCGCGTGGTGCGACGTCTCGGGGGCACCCGTCCCGAGCCCGCGGACGCCTGGATCATCAGCGCCACGAACACGGATCTCCAGGGCAGTGTCCGGGAGCGGTGCTTCCGGGAAGATCTCTACCATCGGCTCGCGGTGCTGACCCTGCGCCTGCCTCCGCTCCGGGAGCGCGGTGAAGACATCCTGCTCCTCGCCGAGCGGTTCCTCGCGCGCGTCTGCGCGGACTACGGGCTGCCGGTGAAGACCCTGGCCGCCGATGCGCGCGACCGGCTGATGGCCTACTCCTGGCCGGGCAACGTGCGCGAGCTGTCGAACGTGATCGAGCGGGTCGCGCTCCTCGCCGAGGAGAACGTCATCACGAGCGAGCACCTCGAGCTGGCCGACGCGACCCCACCGCCGGGACCCGCGCCGGCCGCCGGCCCGGGTGGCGCCCCCGCGCGCCCGATCTCGTTCGGGGACGCGATGCGCGCGCATCTGCGCGCCACCCTCGACCAGACCGGCTGGAACATTTCCCGCACGGCCGCCATCCTCAGCATCTCCCGCAACACGCTGCGCGCTCGCATGGAGAAGCTGGGGCTGCGGGAAGGCGCCGCCGCCGCCGTGAAGCGCGACGTGCGCTCGCCGACCGCCGCGCGCCCCACCCCGGCGCCGCCCGCGAACGGGTCCACGCCGGCGCCCGCTTCGCGCACGGCGCTCCCCACCGTCCGCTGGGAGCGTCGCCGTATCGCCCTGATGCGAGTGGTGCTCATGGTGCCGGAGACCGGCGACGTCCTCTCGGACGCCGCGCGCGCGCTCGAGACACTGATCGAGAAGGTTCAGAGCTTCGGCGGACGAGTGGAAGCGCTCGGGCAGCGTGCCCTGGAGGCCGCCTTCGGCGTGGAGCCCATCGAGGACGCGCCGCGGCGCGCCGCTCACGCCGCGATGGCGATCCAGCGGGCCGTCGAGCGCATTCGCGGCGCTTCCCCCGCCCCCCTCGCGACCCGGATCGCCATCCACGCGGCTCAGGCCATGGTGGCCCAGGCGGGGCGTCTGGTCCAGATCGACCAGGAGGCGAAGGAACAGGGCGCCGCCGTGCTCGACGACCTGATCGCGGCCGCCGAGCCCGGCAGCATCCTCGCCAGCCCCGCCGCCGGCGCGCTGCTCGAGCGCCGGTTCGAGCTCGTCGCGCTCGGCGCGCCGGACGGGTCTCCGACCGCGTTGCGCCTCGTCGGACGCGAGGGGCCGGGGCTGGGCCCGGCCGGACGCATGGCGAGCTTCGTCGGCCGCCGGCAGGAGATGGCGGTGCTGCACAGCCGGCTGGAGGCCGCCCTCCGCGGGCGGGGGCAGCTCGTCAGCATCGTCGGGGACGCCGGGATCGGGAAGTCCCGCCTGCTGTACGAGTTCAGCCACAGCGTGGGCACCGACCGGATCGGCTACATCGAGGGGCGCTGCCTCTCCTACGGGAGCACGATCCCCTACCTGCCGGTGCTCGACCTGATCCGTGCCGTCTGCCGCATCACCCAGGCCGACGACGCGGCGGACGCGGGCGAGAAGATCCGGCACACGTTCGGGCGGGCGGGCATGGATCCGGGCAAGCTCGCCCCCTACCTGCTCGATCTCCTGGGATACAAGGAGGGCACCGAGGGGCTCCAGCTCGTTTCGCCCGACACGATCAAGGCCGGTATCTCGGAGGCGCTCCGCCAGATCACGCTGGGCGCCAGCCAGCGCCAGCCCTTCCTCGTCGTGATCGAGGATCTCCACTGGATCGATCGAGCTTCGGAGGAGCTGGTGGCGTCGATGGTGGACGGGCTTCCCGGCGCGGCGGTGCTCTTCGTCGTGACCTACCGGCCGGGCTACGAGCCGCCGTGGGCCAACAAATCGTTCGCCACCCAGCTCTCGCTGCCCCCTCTGTCGAACGAGGACAGCCTCACCGTGACGCGCTCGGTGCTGCCCGGGGTGTCGCTTCCCCACGCGGTCACCGAGGTGATCCTGAGCCGCGCCGAGGGCAATCCGTTCTTCCTGGAGGAGCTCGCGCTATCCATCCAGGATCGCGGCGACCTGGCCGGCGACCTCGCGGTCCCCGACACGGTGCAGGGCGTCTTGCTGAGCCGGATCGGGCACCTCGCCGAGGCCGCGCAGGCCCTGCTCCAATCCGCCGCGGTCATCGGCAAGGACGTCCCGCTCCCGGTCCTGGCCGCGGTGGCCGAGCTGCCCGAGGAATCGCTCGGCCAGGCGCTACGCCACCTGAGCGCGGCGGAGTTCCTCTACGAGATCAGCAGCTACCCGGAGGTGAAGTACCGGTTCCGGCACGCGCTCACCCACGAGGTCGCCTACGAGAGCCTGCGACCGGAGCGCCGCCGTCAGCTCCACGCCCGCATCGTCCTGGCCATCGAGGCGATTCACTCCGACCGGCTGCTCGAGGACGTCGACCGGCTCGCCCATCACGCGACGAGAGGGGAGCTCTGGGAGAAGGCGGTGGAGTACTCGCGTCAGGCCGGCGGCAAGGCCGCCGCGCGCTCCGCCCACCTGCAGGCGGTCGCGTATCTCGAGCAGGCGCTGGGCGCCCTCGCGCATCTGCCCGAGGATCGCGCGCGGCTCGAGCAGGCCATCGATCTCCGGCTCGAGCTCCGCAATTCCCTGCACCCGCTCGGAGACCCCGAGCGGATCCTCGCGCTCCTGCGGGAGGCCGAAGGGCTCGCCAACACGCTCGACGATCCGCGGCGGCTCGCCCGCATCTTCTCGTTCATGACGCAATACTTCCGGCTGATGGGGCATCTCGATCTCGCGGTGGAATCGGCGGAGCGCGCGCTCGCGCGCGCCGACCGCCTGCGGGACCCCGCCCTCTGGATCGTCGCGACCACGTACCTGGGCTCGGCCTACGATGCCCGGGGCGAGTATCGCAAGGCGGCCGACGTCCTCCGGAAGAGCGTGGAGGCCTTGCCCGGCATCTCGATCGGCCAGGACGTGCGCGTCGCCGGCCTCGTGCCGGTCTTCTCGCGTATCTACCTGGTCTACTGCCTCGCCGACATGGGAGAGTTCCGCGAGGGGCTGGTCTACGGGGACGAGGGCACCCGGCTCGCCGAGGCCGCCGATGACGCGTACAGCCTGATCTTCGCCTCGTGCGGTGTCGGCACGCTCCATCTCCTGAAGGGCGACGTGGACCCCGCGATCGACACCCTGGAGCGCGGGCTCGCCCTCTGCCGGACCTGGACTCTCCCGGTGGCGCTGCCGCTGATCGCGTGCGCGCTGGGTGCCGCCTACTCCCTGTCCGGCAGATCGCGCGAGGCGATCGCCCTACTGGAAGAAGGGGCCCGGGAAGGCCTCGCGATGGGGAGGGTGGGAGGGCACTCTCTGCTCGTCGTCCGGCTGGGTGAAGCCTATCTCCGGGCCGGTCGCCTCGACGAGGCCGACGACGCGGCCCGGCAGGCGCTGCAGATGGCCCGCGAGAAGGGGGAGCGCGGCCACGAGGCCTACGCCCTGCACCTCCTGGGCGAAGTCGTGGCGCGACGGGCGCCCGGGGACCCGGGCGCCGCCGAGGCCGCGTTGCGACAGGCCTCCGCGCTCGCCGAGGAGCTCTCGATGCACCCGCTCCTGGCGCATTGCCACGTGAGTCGAGCCCGGCTCGAGTGCCGGGCGGGCCGGACCGCGAGCGCCCGGCACCTCTTCGATGCGGGCATCGCGGCCTTCCGCGCGCTCGAGATGCCCTTCTGGCTCGAGCGCGCGGAGGCCGCCGCCCGATCGCTAGCCTGACGTCCCCTCCTCGCGAGTCTCCACCCGGACTTCCACGAGGTCCAAGCCGCACGATCGGGCCAGCCGCCTGATCTCCAGCCGGACCGCCTCCAGGGTGTGCGAGCCGATCGGGCCGTCCAGCTCGAGGCTACCGACGACGGCGGCCGGCCTTGGCGGCCTTCTTCTTGGCGGCGGCGGCGTGCGCCTTCCACTTCTTCTCAAGGGCCTTCACTCCCTTCTTGAACTGCGCGAGAAGCGCTCGCGTCTGGGCGCTCTTGGGCGTCGCCGCGAACCGGATGGTGGTGCGGCCCTTCGTCGTGGACTGGGTCACCTTGATCATCATGGCGTCCGGCTCCTTTTGGTGTCCGTTACGTTGCGCTCGCCCCTAGCGGCGGGCGTCCTCCACTCCGTCGAAGAACTCGTCGGCGTGAAACACGCGCGGGACGGCGTCGATGTCCCGCAGCATGTAGTGGTGCTCGGTCCCCTCGTACTCCTCGTGGAGATCCACCGCCTCGCCCCGGGCGAGCTGCAGGTACACCGCGGTCATGTTGTGCTTGCCGGTCAGGTCGAGGAGGTTGGTGCCGGACGTGAAGCGGCCCGCGTTGATCTCGGTGACGCGCGGGACCTGGTTCGCGTCCTCCTTCAGGTCGACCGCGAACACACCCGACGCCTTCCGATCCACCGCCCGGATCGCCCGGAGAGAGATCTCGACCACGCCCGGCTCGCAGACCGTCTTGGTGAGCGCGCCGACCGCCGACACCTCGCTCGGTTGACTCGCGCTGCCGAGATACGACAGGCGTTCGTAGGTCTTCACGAGGGCCAGGCGGCCATCCTTCCAGACGCTCTGGCAGCCGAAATCGCGACCGGGCAGGTACTCGGACAGGGTGAACGCCCGTACGGGCACGTCGCGCATGTCGCGCCAGTACCTGATCCAGCTCCGGGCCTGGTCCGGCCCGGCGACCGGCGCCGCGCCGCGCGAGCCCGCTCCCTCGCGGATCCGGCACCACGCCCGGGACGGATTCCCCAGCCGCTCGAAGATGCGCTCGAGGTGCCGCAGGTCCGTCACGCGATACGTGCGCGGCGCCGGGACGCCGCGCGCCCGCAGCCACTCGCTGAGGCGGTACTTGTCGCCGCACCGCTCCACCGTCGCGGCCCGGGGAAGGAAGAGCCGGCCGGCCAGCGGGCCCCGCGCGCGCGACAGCGCGGCGACGTCCGGGTCACTCGTCGGGATGACGAGGTCGATCTTCTCGGCCGCGACGATCCGGCGCAGCCCCCGAGCCCACGTCGGGTGCGAGAGCGGCGGGACGAGATAGTTACGGTCCGCCGTCGAGTTCTTGAGGATGAACTGGTCGTCGTGACACCCGACGATCGTGAGCGAGGCGTTCCCCGCTCGAAGGCTCCGCACGAGGTTCCCGCTCGCCCCGCTGCCCGCGCTCGTAACGAGCAATCGCGCGTTCATCCGCTGCAGGAGCCTAGACGATATCCCGAGCCACTGCAAGCATCGCGCGCGCGGGCGGGGCGCTACCCGATCGCGGTGTGCTTACTGGGTCCGCGGACTTGCGTCCATCACTTCACGTGCTTCTGGGCCGACCCCGGAAACACAAACGGGCCGGGTCTCGGCCGACCCGGCCCGCGATTCTGCCCGCCCGGACGCGACTACTTCGTGATGACACCGCAGGCGATGCGGCCGCCGCTGTTGCCGGTGGGATCGGTCTTGTCGTCGTCGGGATTGGCGTGCACGACGAGCGCGGTCGGCTTGTCGCCGAGCACCGAGTTGGGGCCGGGGCTGAGCGTGATGGCCTTCGTGGTGATGTCGAGGCCGCCCTCCCCCGAGGCCGCCACCACCAGGTTGGGCAGGTCGCCCGCGTGCGCGCCCGCCGGGTTCATGCGACCGTGCTGCTTGCCGCCCGGGTTGAAGTGCGCGCCCGCCGACGTGAACTCGGGCGGCTCGCACAGCCCCACCACGTGGATGTGCAGCCCGTGCCCGCCCGGGGGGAGCCGGTAGCCGGTTACCGCCAGCCGCACGCCCTCCGCGGTCTCGATGAGCGTCGCCACGCCCACCGGCTTGCCGTCCTTGTCCTTGAGGGTCGCCTCCGCCGAGAGCGGTCCCCTCTCGGCCGGCGCGCTCGCGCATCCGGCCAGCATTGCGGCCACACCGAGCAACAGCAGTGGTCTCACCGTTGAGTGCCCTCCCGTTCAGTTGAGCTGCGCAATGAGCTGCTTGGCCTTGTCCCGGAACCGCGCCACGCTCTCGAGCTTGATGTGCTCGTAGCCGCGGATCTCGTCGGGCAGCTCGGCCAGGGTCACCGCCGCGCCGTGAGTGACGGGGCTGAGCCGCACCAGCGCGGTCTCCACGAGCTGCCGGTACTCGCCGATCAGGGCCCGCTCCACCCGCCGCACCTCCGCGTAGCCGAAGGGATCGAGCGCGGTGCCGCGCAGCCCCTTCATGGACTTCAAGAGCTGGAAGGCGGGCGCGAACCAGGCGCCGAGCCGGATCTTCTTCTTGAGGCCGAGCGCGCGCAGCAGCGGCGGGTGCAGGTGCCAGTAGGTCCGGACCTTCTGGCCGAACTTCGCCTGGACCTGCGCGGCCAGCGCCGCGTCGAGATGCAGGCGCGCCACCTCGTACTCGTCCTTGTAGGCCATCAGCTTGTAGAGGTGCCGCGCGACCGCCTCCGCGAGCCCGACGCTGCCGGGGGCGCGCTCCACCTCCACCTGGGCCACGCGGCGGACGAAGTCCACGTACTCGCCCGCGTAGGCCGCGTTCTGGTACGCGATCAGCTCGGGCACCCGGATCTCGAGCAGGCGCCTCAGCTCCCCCGACGCCTCCACGCGATCCACCAGCGCGCGCACCTCCGCGCTCAGCGCGCGGGGCTCGACGGCCTGCGTCGTGGCCTGGGCGACCGCCGCCTCCACCTGCTTGCGATCCACCACCGCCATCCGCCCCCACCGGAAGGCGAGCACGTTCATCTCGACCGCGACCCCGTTGATGCGGATGGCGCGCTCGATGGACGCGGCCGAGATCGGCAGCGCGCCCGCCTGGTAGGCCGCCCCCAGCATGATCGGGTTCACCGCCATGTGGTCGCCGAAGAGCGCCTCCGCGATGGCCTGGGCGTCGAGATAGACGTTGGGATCCTTCCGCGTCACCCGGTCGATGCTCATCAGCATGCTGCTGAGCTCGGGGAAGTGCACCGCGGTGTCCACCACCATCTGGCCGGTGGGGATCTGACTGGTGGATACCACCGCGATCGTGCGGCCCGATTCCGCCTTGTCCAGATTGCTCGGATCGGTGGCCACCAGGAGGTCGAAGCCCAGGTAGAGATCGGCGGACCCCGCGGAGACCTTGTTGGCGCGCTCGATCGGCTCGGAGCCGATCTTGAGGTCGGAGACCACCGGCCCGCCCTTCTGGCTGAGCCCGGTCTGGTCCAGCCCGCGCACCTGCCGGCCGTCGAGCATGGCCGCGGTACCGAGGATCTGGTTGATGGTGACGACCCCGGTGCCGCCGATCCCCATCATGTGGAGCGCGAACTCCTCGCTCGGCACCTTCAGCACCGGCTCGGGCAGCTCGACGTCGAGGGGAGTCACCCTCCGCTCCCGTTTGGGCGCCGTCCCGGCGCCCTCGATGGTGAGGAACGACGGGCAGTCGCCGAGCAGGCACGAGTAGTCCTTGTTGCAGGACGACTGGTGGATCGCGGTCTTCCGCCCGAACTCGGTGTCGATCGGCTGCACGGACAGGCAGTTCGACTTCTTGCCGCAGTCGCCGCACCCCTCGCACACGCGCTCGTTGATGAAGACCCGGGTCTGCGGGTCGATCATCTTGCCGCGCTTGCGCAGCCGCCGCTTCTCCGCCGCGCAGTACTGGTCGTGGATCAGCACGGTAACGCCGCCGATGGCCGCGAGCATCGACTGCGCCTCCAGCAACCGGTCGCGATGCCAGACCTCCGCGTTGCCCGCGATCGACACCCCCGAGTACTTGGCGGGATCGTCGCTGGTGATGATGATGCGCTTGACCCCCTCCGCCTCGAGGCGCCGGCTGAGCGCGGGGATCGGCAGGGCCCCCGCCGCGTGCTGGCCGCCGGTCATCGCCACCGCGCCGTTGTAGAGGATCTTGTAGGTGATGTTCACGCCGGAGGCCACCGCGTAGTTGAGCGCGAGGCTGCCCGAGTGGAAGAACGTCCCGTCGCCGATGTTCTGGAAGAGGTGCGGCGTCTCGGTGAACGGCGCGATGCCGACCCACTGCGCGCCCTCCGCGCCCATGTGGGTGACCCCGATGATGCCGCGGTCCATCCCCATCGCCATGCCGTGGCAGCCGATGCCCGCGGCGGCCACGCTGCCCTCGGGCACCACGGTGGAGCGATTGTGCGGGCAGCCCGAGCAGAAGAACGCGGTGCGGGCGAGGGTGAGCGTCTTCGGCCGGCGCTTGAGCTCGTCGAGGTGCTGGATGCGCGCCTCCACCGAGTCGATCCTGACGCGGCGGGCGAGGCGCCGGGCGATGGCCCGCGCGATGAGGTCGGAGTCGAGCTCGCCGACGGGCGACAGCAGCGGCCGGTCCTCCTCGTCGAGCTTGCCCACCACCTGGGGCCGGTCGGTGAGGCTGTAGAGGACGTCCTTGCAGAACATCTCGACGAACGAGCGCTTCTCCTCGACGACGAGGATCTCCTGCAGGCCGCGTCCGAACTCCCGGACGATCCGGGGCTCCATCGGGAACAGCATCCCCATCTTGAGGATGCGGATGCCGTAGCGGCGCAGCGCCCCGTCGTCGAGCCCGAGCTCGGCGAGCGCCTGGCGGACGTCGTAGTAGGTCTTGCCGCTCGTGACGATGCCGAACCACGCGTTCGGTGACGGCACCGTGATCCGGTTGAGCTTGTTCTCGTACGCGTAGCGCCGGGCCAGCTCCAGGCGCGCGAGATGGAGGGTGCGCTCCATGTCGAGGCCGTAGGGCGGGATCAGGTTCACGTTGATCTGGTGCTGGAAGGGCTTGCCGTCGAGCTCGACCACCGGGATGATCGGGCTCACCCGCTCCGGATCCACCTCGGCGGTACCCGCCTCGTCCGCGACGTTCGTGACGATCTTGGCGCCCACCCAGAGCCCCGACACCCGCGAGAGCATGAAACCGTGCAGGCCCAGGTCGAGGATCTCCTGCACGTTGCCCGGGTAGATGGTGGGCATCAGCGCATCGTACAGCGCGACCTCGGAGTGGCTGGGCAGCGTGGAGGACTTGGACAGCGGATCATCCCCGGCCAGCGCGAGCACGCCGCCGTTCTTGCCCACGCCCGCGTAGTTGGCGTGCTTGAAGACGTCGCCGGTGCGGTCCACCCCCGGCGCCTTGCCGTACCACATGCCGAGCACGCCGTCGTACCGGGGCTTCGGGAAGAGCCCCGCCATCTGGCTGCCGTAGACCGCGGTGGCCCCCAGATCCTCGTTGAGCCCGGAGGAGAACACGACATCGTGCGCCTTGAGCAGCGTGGCCATCCGCTCGAGCGTCTGGTCGAGCCCGCCGAGGGGCGAGCCGCGATAGCCCGAGATGAACGTCGCCGTCCTGAGGCCCCGCCGGATGTCGGCGCGATGCTGGTCCAGCGGCAGCCGAACCAGCGCCTGGATGCCGGACAGATAGACGCGTCCGCGCTCCTGGGTGTACTTGGCCTCGAGTGAGAACTCTCCGGTCAGTGTGGTCATGAGCTCCCCTTGTGGGGTGGCGGCATTAGAGATCAAACGACGGCCATATAGTAGTCGGGAAAGGCATTTCGAGCAAGCTGCGGCGAACCGGTCGACTGCCGATTCGGAACGGTTGACTGCAGATTCGGAACGGCTGACCGCCATCTGGGGGAGTGCGGGGGCCATGTCTGGGCCCCCGCATATGAAGAGCTTAAAGAACTGAACGAACGTCAGCCGCGCTACTTGCGCAAGAGCGGTACGAGGTACGGCCAGAGCCGGTCGACCACGATCGCGTAGCCCTCGGCGGTCGGATGGATGCCGTCGGCCTGGTTGAGGTGCGCCACCGCGCCGACGGCGTCGAGGAAGAAGGGCATGAGCGGCGCGTTGCGCGCCCGGGCCACGTCGCCGTAGAGCCGGTGAAAGTCCTCCGCGTAGCGGTCGCCGTAGTTGGGGGGCAGCCGCATCCCCGCGACCAGCACGCGCGCCCCCGCGGCCTGGAAGCGGGACACGAGCTGGTCCAGGTTCGCGCGCACCGCGGTGAGCTTCTGGCCGCGGAGGGCGTCGTTGACGCCCAGCTCGAGGATCACGATCTCCGGCTTGAGCCGGAGCGCCCAGTCCACGCGTCGCAGGCCGCCGGCGGTGGTGTCGCCCGAGACGCCCGCGTTGATCACCCGATAGTCGTATCCCTCTCGCTTGAGCCGCTCGCCGAGCAGGGCCGGATAGGTCCGCCCCGCGTCCACCCCGAGGCCGGCGGTGAGGCTGTCGCCGAAGGCGACGATGACGCGCTCCTCGGCGGCCGGCGCCGCGGGCGCCGCTGCGCACGAAGCGAGCTGCAGCACCAGCAGGAGCAGCGAGACGAAGCCGCGCATGTCGCTAGTGTAGTATGGGCCATGAGACGGAGGATCGCGACCGGGCTGCTCTTCATGTGGGTCGTCACCGCGGCGTCTCCCGCGGCCGCGCTCGGCCCCGATCAGCTCGCGGTGATCGTCAACACCGCCGACCCCTACAGCGTGGAGGTCGGCGAATACCACGCCCGGCGGCGCCGGATCCCGCGCGCCAACGTCATCCCCATCACGCTGCCCGCCGGACAGGAGGAGATCAGCCGGGGGGACTTCGAGGCCGTGAAGGCGCAGCTCGACGCGCGGGTGCCGCCCACGGTCCAGGCGCTGGCCCTGGCCTGGACCACACCCTTTCGCGTGGAGTGCCTCTCGATCACCACCGCCTTCGCGTTCGGCTTCGATGCGTCCTTCTGCGCCCAGGGCTGCCGCCCGACACGGCCGAGCCCGTATTTCGATTCGCCGAGCACGGCGCCGTGGAGCGACCTGGGCCTGCGGCCGGCGATGCTGCTGGCCGGGCGGACCGCGGCCGAGGCGAAAACCATGATCGATCGCGGCGTGGTCTCCGACGGGACCTTCCCGCCCGGCACCGCGTATCTCCTCTCCACTTCGGACCGCGCCCGGAACACGCGGGCGGCCGGCTACGCCCAGGTCGAGGCCACCGGCCCGCGCGTGCGCGTGGAACGAATCGACGCCGACGAGCTGCGCGACCGGAGCGACGTGCTCTTCTACTTCACCGGCCGGGCGGCGGTGTCGGGGCTCGAGACGCTGCGCTTCCGGCCCGGCGCCATCGCCGACCACCTCACCTCCACCGGCGGCGTGCTGACCGGCCACGACCAGATGAGCGCGCTGCGTTGGCTCGAGGCCGGGGCCACCGCCAGCTACGGCACGGTGGTGGAGCCGTGCAACTTCCCGTCGAAGTTCCCGCAGCCGGCGGTGGTGATCGGCCGCTACACGCGAGGCGAAACGCTGCTCGAGGCCTACTGGAAGAGCGTCGCCTCGCCCGGCCAGGGTGTCTTCGTGGGCGAACCACTCGCGGCGCCGTTCCGCGCGCGCGCTCGATAGCTAACGGCGCTCCCGGATCCCGAGTGAACGATGCGCGAGACGGGTGGGTCCTGTCGCCGGGGGCCGCGCCCGGGCGGCCGGCTCCGTCACTCACTCGGCGGAATCGCCGCTCTTCGAGCGGCGCACCGGACTCGGGGGGCCCACTACGCTCGGCCGCCCGGGCGCGGCCCCCGGCGCCACCCACCCGGCTCCCCGTCGCGTCTCGAGGTCCCATGACTCGGGAAGCGGGTGTGAGGCCGCCGACCTCGCCGGCTTGTGTAGTATGGACGGCACTATGATCAGCGTTCGCTCACTCTCCATGCGTCTAACTAGCGGGGGGCGCGCCGTGGAGGTGCTCACCGACGTGTCGCTCGAGGTGCCGGCGGGCCAGTTCCTCGCCATCGCGGGCCCCTCGGGCAGCGGCAAGTCCACGCTGCTCGGCCTCATCGCCGGGCTCGACCAGCCGACCGCCGGCCAGATCGAGGTGGCGGGCGTCGACGTCACCGCGCTCGACGAGGACGGCCTCGCGCGCTTCCGGCGCGACCACGTGGGCTACGTCTTCCAGTCCTTCCACTTGCTCCCCACGCTCACCGCGCAGGAGAACGTGGCGGTGCCGCTCGAGCTGGCCGGGGACGCCGGCGCGGCCGCGCGCGCGGCCGCGCTGCTCGCCGAGGTGGGCCTGGCCGAGCGCGCGCACCACTACCCGGTGCAGCTCTCGGGCGGCGAGCAGCAGCGCGTGGCGGTGGCCCGCGCGATGGCGCGCCGGCCCGCCCTGCTCCTGGCCGACGAGCCCACCGGCAATCTCGACTCGGCCACCGGCAAGCAGATCATCGAGCTGCTGGTGGGCCTGAATCGCCGCCTCGGCAGCACGCTCGTGCTGGTGACCCACGACGCGGCGCTGGCCGCCCACGCCGACCGCGTGGTCACGCTGCGCGACGGCCGCATCGTGAGCGACGAGTGAGCCGCTTCGTCTTCCGGCTCGCCTGGCGGGAGACGCGGGGGGCGTGGCGTCACTTCGGCTACTTCTTCGCCTGCATCACCCTCGGGGTGAGCGCGCTGGTCGGGGTGGGCAGCTTCGCGGACAGTCTCGAGCGCACCGTCGCCCGCTCGGCCAAGTCGCTGATGGGCGGCGACGTCGAGATCCGGAGCACCCAGCCCCTGCCCCTGCCGCTCTCCGGAGACGCAGCCGCCCTGATCGCGGAGCTGGGGGGCGGCGGGGCGCGCGTGGCGACCACGCGCGTGCGGGAGCTGGTGGCGATGGCCCAGTCGGGGCCGACCCAGAGCCACATCGTCGAGCTCAAGGCGGTGGAGCCGGGCTATCCGTTCTACGGCGCGCTCGTGACCGAGCCCGCGCGCCCGCTCGAGGCCCTGATCGGCGGCGGCCGCGCGCTCGTGCACGACTCGCTCCTCGCCCGCCTCGGGCTCCGGATCGGCGACCGCTTCCGGGTGGGCGACGTCGAGCTGACCATCGCCGGCGTCATCCAGAAGGAACCGGACCGCGCGATCGGCGTCTTCTCCCTGGGCCCGCGGGTGTTGATCGCGGCCGAGGATCTCGACCGCACCGGGCTGGTCCGCCCCGGCAGCCGCGTGCGCTACCGCACCCTCTTCCGCCTGCCCGAGGACCGCGACGCCCAGGCCTTCCGCGACCGGCTCGCGGAGGCGCTGCCCGCCGGCCAGCGCGTCACGACCTACGGCCAGGCCCAGCCCGGGCTGCGGCGGTTCTGGGACCAGCTCACCATGTACCTGGGACTCACCGGGCTCGTGGCGCTGATGGTGGGCGGCATCGGGGTGGCGGTGAGCGTGAACGCCTTCGTGCGGCAGAAGCTGGCCTCGATCGCCATCCTGAAGGCGCTCGGCGCCGGCTGGCGGCCACTGCTCGCCGCGTACCTGCTGCAGACCGCCCTGCTCGGGCTGGGCGGCAGCGCGCTCGGCGCGCTCCTGGGCAGCGCGGTCCAGCCCCTGCTCGCGCCCACGCTCACGCGCCTGCTGCCGATCGAGCTGACGCTGTCCTTCTCGCTCCGCGCGGTGCTGAGCGGCCTCGCGATGGGGGTGGGCGTGACCCTGCTCTACGCGCTCTGGCCGCTGCTGCAGATCCGCCACGTCCCCCCCGCGCTCATCTTGCGAATGGACATCGAGCCGCGCCTGCGCGGCCGCCGGCCGTGGGCGACCGCGCTCCCGATCGCGGGTGGCCTCGCCGCGCTCGCGCTCTGGCAGGCCGGCTCCTGGAAGATCGGCGCGCTGTTCGCGGGCGGCCTCGCCGCCGCCCTGCTGCTGCTGGCCCTGGGCGCCCGCCTCGTCATCGCGCTGGCCCGCCGCGTGCGCTGGCGGTCGCCGGCCTGGCGGCAGGGCGCGGCCAATCTCCACCGCCCCGGCAGCCACGCGGGCCCGGTGCTGGTCTCGCTCGGCCTCGCCGTGATGCTGATCGTCTCGATCGCCCTGCTCGACCGGAGCCTGCGGGCGCAGCTCGTGGACCGCGCCCCCGGCAGCGCGCCCGCCTTCTTCTTCATCGACATCCAGACCGACCAGGCCGAGCCCTTCGCGCGACTCGTGGCGGCCCAGGGCGCGACCGCGCCCGCCGAGCTGACCCCGGTGGTCCGCTCGCGCCTGTCCGCGGTGAACGGCGCCTCGATCACGGCGCCCGAGCGGTCGCGGCGTGACGACGCGTGGTATCTCACGCGCGAGTACGTGCTGACCTGGGCCAAGGAGCCGCCCGGGCACAACACGGTCGTGGCCGGCCGCTGGTGGACGCCCGAGGAGGCGGCCCGCGAGCCCTTGATCTCGGTCGAGGAAGAGATCGCCCGCCAGCTCGGGGTGAGGCTGGGCGACACGCTCACCTTCGACATCCAGGGGGTGCCGGTGAGCGCGCGGGTGACGAGCCTCCGCCGGGTGGACTGGCGCTCGCTCACCTCCAACTTCTTCGTGATCTTCTCCCCGGGCGCGCTGGACGGCGCGCCGAGCACCTTCATCGCCACCGTGCGGGCCCGGCCCGACCAGGAGAACCGGCTGCAGTCCGCGGTGGTGGCCGCCTTCCCGAACATCACCGCGATCCCCATCCGAGAAGTGCTCGAGCGCGTCAGCGCCATGCTCGACCAGATCGCGCTCGCGGTGCGCCTGGTGGCCGCCTTCAGCATCGGGGCCGGGCTCATCGTGATGGCGGGCGCGCTCGCCATCACGCGGCAGCAGCGGCTCTACCAGTCCGTGATCCTGAAGGCGCTCGGCGCCACCCGCGGCTTCGTCTCCCGGGTCTTCGCGGTGGAATACGCGCTCCTCGGCGCCGCGGCCGGGCTCGCGGGCAGCGCGCTGGCCGCGGTCCTCGCCTGGGCGGTGCTCCGCTTCGCGCTCGAGGTGCCCTGGCGCTGGGCTCCCGGCACGCTGCTGGGTGGCGTGGTCACCGCCACCGTGCTCGCCCTGCTGGTGGGCTTTCTCGGCACCCGGCGCCTGCTCGGCCGCCGCCCGCTCGGCGTGCTCCGAAGCGAGTGACGCTGCTCGAGCGGCTGCGCGCGCTCTACCCGGAGGCCTCGGGCCGGAGCCTCAAGCAGTGGCTCGAGGCGGGGCGCGTGGAGGTCAATGGGCAGCCGGCCCGCGACGGGCGTCTCGCGCTGGCCGCCGGCGACACCGTCGCGCTCGCCGCGCGGCGCGCCGTGCCCTTCCCGCGCGGCCTCTCGCTCGTGCACGAGGACGACGCGATCCTCGTCGTGATCAAGCCGTCCGGCCTCCTCTCGATCGCCACCGATCGCGAGCGGGATCGCACCGCGTACCGCCTGCTCTGGGACTACCTGGCGGCCAAGCGGCAGCGGCCGTTCATCGTGCACCGGCTCGATCGCGAGACGTCCGGGCTGCTCGTCTTCGCCAAGTCCGAGGAGACGAAGCGGGCGCTCCAGGCGCAGTTCGAGGCGCGCAACGTGGAGCGCATGTACCTGGCCCTGGTCGAGGGCGGCCCGCCCGACGAGCGGGGCGCGCTCGAGAGCAAGCTCGCGGAGGATCGGATGCTGCGGGTGCGCTCGGCCGAGAAGGGCCGCCAGGCCATCACCCATTACCGCGTTCTCCGGCGGCGGCGCGAGGGCTGCCTCCTCGAGCTGCGCCTCGGCACCGGGCGCCGGCACCAGATCCGCGTGCAGCTCGCCGAGGCGGGCTGGCCGATCGTCGGCGACGTGGCCCACGGCGGCGCCCGGGGCAACGTCGGGCGGCTCTGTCTGCACGCCACGCGGCTCGGCTTCGTGCATCCGGCGACGCAACGGCAGGTCGTCTTCGAGAGCGCGCCGCCCGCCGACTGGGTATAATCCGCGCGTTCGCGAATTCCCCTCACCCACTGGAGGAGCCATGGCCGCGTCGCCGTTTTCGATCGAGAACAAGGTCGCCATCGTCACCGGCGGCGGAGTCGGCATCGGCAAGTCCATCGCGCTCGAGTTCGCGCGCGCGGGCGCCGACGTGGTGATCGCGAGCCGGAAGCTCGAGAACCTCGAGCCGGTCACCGCCGAGATCCAGAAGCTGGGCCGCCGCTCCTTCTGCGTGGCGCTCGACGTCCGCCAGGAGGATCAGGTGAAGGGCCTGGTCGAGCGCACCGTGAAGGAGATGGGGCGCCTCGACGTCATGGTCAACAACGCGGGGGCGTCCTTCCGCGCCAAGGTCGAGGACATCACGGCCAACGGCTGGAACACGGTGGTCGGCATCAACCTGAACGGTACCTTCTTCGGCTGCAAGTGGGCGGGCAAGCAGATGATGGACCAGCCGAGCGGCGGCTCGATCATCAACATCTCGTCGATCGCGGGCGTCTACGGCTCCACCATGATGTCGCACTACGGCGCCTCCAAGGCCGCGGTGATCAACTTCACCCGCGCGCTCGGCATGGCGTGGGGCCGCAAGGGCGTGCGAGTGAACTGTATCGCGCCGGGCCCGGTCGAGACCGAGGGCTACCTGGGCGTGCTCACCAAGCAGGATCCGGCCGCGGCCAAGAAGGCCTACGACACGGTGGCGAGCCGCGTCGGCATGGGTCGCTGGGGCCAGGTGGAGGAGATCGCCTACCCGTGCATCTTCCTCGCCTCCTCCGCGTCCTCGTTCATGACCGGCGAGACGATCGTGATCGACGGCGGGGCCGCGCCCCAGCTCGGTGACGGCTGAGCGCCGGCTGATCTCACGATGCCCGAGCTGCCCGAGGTCGAGGCGGCGCGGCGCGCGGCCCACAAGGTGGCCGCCGGGCGCCGTATCGTCGAGGCCTACGTCGCCGACGACCCGATCGTCTACGAGGGCGTCGCGCCCGCGCGCGTCCGGCGAGCCCTCGTCGGCCGCCGCGTGAAGGCGGTGCGCCGCCACGGCAAGCACCTCTGGCTCGAGCTGGATCGACGGCCCTGGCCATGCCTGCACTTCGGCATGACCGGCGGCATCCACGTGCCCGCGGGTCGCGCGGTGCGGCTCGTGTCGGACGGTAATGTGGACCGGCCGGACTGGCCGCCGCGGTTCACCAAGCTGCACCTGCGCTTCGCGGGCGGCGGCGAGCTGGCCATGGCGGACGGCCGGCGGCTCGGCCGCATCCGGCTGCGCCAGGACCCGCCCACCGAGCCGCCGATCAGCGCGCTCGGCTTCGATGCCTGGCGGGCGCTGCCGACGCCGGCGCGGTTCCACGCGATGCTCCGCGAGCGCAACGCGCCGATCAAGGCGGTGCTGCTCGACCAGGCCTTCGCGGCCGGGATCGGCAACTGGATCGCCGACGAGGTGCTCTACCAGGCCGGCATCGCGCCCAAGCGCCGCGCCCGCACCCTGTCCGCGGCGGAGGCCGGGCGGCTGCGTCGTCGGATCCGTTCGGTGATCGGCGGGGCGGTGCGGGCCGGGTCCGATAGTGACCGTTTCCCGCGCTGGTGGCTCTTCCACCGCCGCTGGGGCCACCGGCGCGGGGGCCCGCCCGCCATCACCGTGCGCGGCGAGCACATCCGCCACGAGACGGTCGGGGGCCGCACGACGGCCTGGGTGCCCTCGGCGCAGCGCTGAGGTATACTCCCCCCAGTCTTCCCCCCTGAGAAAAGGAGAGCCCCTATGAGAGAGGCTGTCGTCGTCGCCAGCTCCCGCACCCCGCTCGCCAAGTCCCATCGCGGGTCGTTCAACATCACCCGTCCGGATGACCTGGCCGCCCACTGCATCAAGGACGTCCTCGGCAAGGCCCCGCGGCTCGATCCCGCCGAGATCGAGGACGTGATCCTGGGCTGCGCGCAGCCCAGCGGCGCGCAGGGCAACAACGTCGCGCGCGTGGCGCTGATCCGGGCGGGCCTGCCCGTCTCGGTCGCGGGCACGACGGTCAACCGCTTCTGCTCCTCCGGACTCCAGGCCATCGCGATGGCCGCCCACCAGATCATCCTGGGCGGCGCGGACGCGGCCATCGGCGGCGGCGTCGAGTCCATCAGCATGATGAAGCGCGACGGCGAGCCGAACCCGTGGGTGAAGGAGAAGAAGCCCGGCATCTACATGGTGATGGGCGACACCGCCGAGGTGGTGGCCAAGCGCTACCACATCACCCGCCAGATGCAGGACGAGTACTCCCTGGTGAGCCAGCAGCGCACCGCGCGGGCCCAGCAGGACGGCTTCTTCAAGGAAGAGATGGCGCCGCTCCAGGTCGTGCGCGGCATCGTGGACAAGAAGACCGGCGAGATCACCGGCAAGGAAGACTTCTACGTGGACAAGGACGAGTGCAACCGTCCCGACACCACGCTCGAAGGCCTCCTGTCGCTCCAGCCACACTTCGACAAGACGAGCGGCCAGGGCAGCGTCACCGCGGGCAACTCGTCCCAGCTCTCCGACGGCGCCTCCGCCACCCTCCTGATGTCGGCGGATCGTGCCAAGGAGCTCGGCATCAAGCCCAAGCTGATCTTCCGCGGCTTCGCGGTCGCCGGCTGCGAGCCGGACGAGATGGGCATCGGGCCGATCTACGCGGTGCCGAAGCTGCTCAAGCGCAACGGCCTCAAGATGGACGACATCGACGTGTGGGAGCTGAACGAGGCCTTCGCCTCGCAGGTGGTCTACTGCCGGGACAAGCTGGGCATCCCGATGGAGAAGCTCAACCCGAACGGCGGCTCGGTCTCGATCGGCCACCCCTTCGGCATGACCGGCTCGCGCATGGTCGGCACCATCGCCAACGAGATGCTGCGGCGCAAGGCGCGCTACGGCGTCGTGACCATGTGCATCGGCGGCGGCCAGGGTGCCGCGGGCCTCTTCGAATCCTGTCTGTAGTCCTCACGCGTTGAATCTCCCCCTCACCCTGCCCTCTCCCCTTCGGGGAGAGGGTGGCCGACATCCCTCTCCCCCCTGGGGAGAGGGCAGGGTGAGGGGCGACTCCTCTCCTCGGTGACCTCCATGCCCTACGACTTCGACCGCGTCATCGAGCGCCGCGCCACCAGCAGCAACAAGTGGCGGAAATATCCCGCCGACGTGCTCCCGCTCTGGGTGGCCGACATGGACTTCGCCTCGCCGGAGCCGGTGGTGCGCGCGCTGCGCGAGCGGGTCGAGCACGGCGTGTACGGCTACGGCTTCGAGGAGCCGGAGTTCGCCCAGGTGTTCGTGGACCGCCTGCAGAAGCGCTACGGCTGGACGGTGTCCCCGGAGGCGCTGGTCATGATCCCGGGCGTGATCCCCGGCTTCAACGTGGCCTGCCGCACCCTGACCAAGCCGGGCGACGGGCTCCTGCTGCAGCTCCCGGTCTATCCCCCGATCCTCCGGTCTCCGGGCAATCACGAGCTCACCCGCGACGAGGCTCTCCTCGGCCGCGATCGCGACGGCCGCTACGGGGCGGATCTCGACGCATTCCGCGCCGCCATCCACGCCCGCACCCGTGCCTTCCTGCTCTGCAACCCGCACAATCCAGTGGGCCGCGTCTTCACTCGAGAAGACCTGGCGGGCATGGCGCAGATCTGCCTCGAGCGCGATCTGCCGATCATCGCCGACGAGATCCACTGCGACCTGCTCTACCAGGGTCGGCGCCACATCCCGATGGCCTCCCTCGGCCCCGAGATCGAGCAGCGCACGATCACCCTGATGGCGCCCAGCAAGACGTTCAACCTGGCCGGGCTCAAGGTCTCGGTGGCGGTCATTCCGAACGCAGCGCTGCGCGAGCGCTTCATGGCCGCGCGCGGCGACTACGTGCAGGCCCAGGTCAATGTCCTCGGCTACGCCGCGGCCTTCGCCGCGTATCGCGACGGCGACGCGTGGCTCGGCGAGCTGCTGCCCTACCTCGAGGCCAACCGGGACTACCTGGCCGACTTCGTGCGCCGCCACCTGCCCGGCATCACGATGACGCCGCCGGAGGGGACCTACCTCGCCTGGCTCGATTGCCGGAGCGCGGGCCCCGCCGCCGCGGACCCCTTCACGTTCTTCCTCGAGCGCGCGAAGGTGGCGTTCAACGACGGGGCGCTCTTCGGCCCGGGCGGCCGGGGCTTCGTGCGGCTCAACTTCGGCACGCCGCGGTCGATCCTGACCGAGGGGCTGGAGCGAATGCGCCGGGCGCTCGCCGGCTGAGCCTCGACGGGCCTTAGACGCGGCCCGCCCCGCGGCCGTTTACACCCGCCGTACACTGGAATCTGGCCGTCATTTCTACCCGAATGTCCCCGGACGGCCCTCGTCTGACTGCATGTAACCCGGACCCCTAGCCAGAAGCCCAGGAGATCGCGATGCGTGGAGGATGGAGCGTGACGGCAGTGGCGGCGACCGTGCTAGGTGTGGGGTTATCCGCGGGCTGCGCGACCGCGCCCGCGGGCCCGAGCGTGATGGTGCTGCCGGGCACCGGCCGGCCCTTCGACCAGTTCCAGGCCGACGTGAACGTCTGCCGCGACTGGGCCGCGAAGCAGGTGAAGGGCGCCTTCATGGACGCGCCGTCGTTCGAGGTGCAGCGCCGCTACGACAACGCCTACATCCAGTGCATGTACGCCAAGGGGCATCAGGTGCCCGGACGCGACCTTCCCGCCCGGACGCCGGCCCCGCCGGCGGGGTCGCCCCCGCCGCCTCCTCCTGCGCAGACACCGCCCAAGTGACGGAGGCCACATCATGATCAGCATCCTCAAGCGAATAATCGCCAGCCTGCTGGCGTTGACGTTGTTCGTAGGCGCCGCCCCGCTGGCGCGCGCCGCCTCGCCCGCCGTTCCCGCTCCGCCCGCGCCCCCGACCGCGGCCACTACCGAGGACGGGGAGGCCGACGACAGCCAGAACCCCGCGCCGACGCCGCCCCGGCTCAGCTACATCAACGGTGAGGTCTCGTTCTGGCGCCCCGGTGGCGAGGACTGGGCGCCCGCGCAGGTGAACACGCCGCTGGCCCCCGGCGACCAGCTCTATACCGGCAATCGCGGCAACCTCGAGGTCCAGATCGACTCGCGGAGCTTCGTGCGGGCCTGGGGCGACAGCCAGCTCGGCATCGAGAACCACGAGCCCGATTTCCTCCAGATCAAGGTGGCGGCCGGCCACGTATCGCTCGACCTGCGCGCACTCGACAGCGGGCGTACGGTGGAGCTCGACACGCCCGCCGCCGCGTTCACCATCGACCGGCCCGGCTACTACCGCGTGGACGTGGCGCCCGATCGCACGTCGTTCGTCACCCGGCGCGGCGGCACCGCGAGCATGACGCCGGCCGGCGGCCAGGCGGTGGGCATCGCGGCTAGCGAGCAGGTGGTGCTCACGGGCGCCGGCACGGCCGCCGTGCAGACCTTCGTGGCGCCCGAGCAGGACGTGTGGGATCGCTGGAACTACGCGCGCACCGAGGCTCTCGTGGACACCGTGAGCGCGCGCTACGTGCCGCAAACGGTCTCCGGCGTGGACGATCTCGACCAGCACGGCAACTGGCGCGTGGTGCCGGAGTACGGCTCGGTCTGGGTGCCGGATGGCGTCGCGACGGACTGGGCCCCCTACACCACGGGCCGCTGGGTCTGGGACCCGCGCTTCGGGTGGAGCTGGGTGGACACGGCGACCTGGGGCTGGGCGCCCTATCACTACGGCCGCTGGGTGCATCTCGATCGCGTCTGGGCCTGGGCGCCCGGGCCTGTGGTCGTACGCCCGGTGTACGCGCCGGCGCTCGTGGCCTTCTTCGGCGCGCCCGGCATCCGCGTCAGCATCGGCGCGCCCTTCGTGAGCTGGGTCGCGCTCGGCTGGGGCGAGCCGTGCGTGCCGTGGTGGGGCCGCCCGGGCTTCGTCGGCCGCGCCTGGTGGGGCGGCTGGGGCGGGCCGCGCGTGGTCAACAACGTGGTCATCAATCGCACCACGGTGGTCAACGTGACCAATATCAACGTGTACCGGAACGTCAACGTGCAGAACGCGGTGGTCGCGGTGCGGCCGGATCGCTTCGGGCGCGGGCCCGTCGGCGAGGCGCGCATCCGTCAGATAGACACGCGCCAGCTCCAGCCGGTGCGCGGCGCGGTGGACGTCCGGCCGGACCGCTCGAGCTTCGCGGCGGCCAGCGGCCGCGGCATCCGTCCGCCGGAGAACGTGCTGGATCGCGGCGTGGTCGCCACCCGGGCGCCGGTGACCCGGGCGCTGCCACGCGAGCCGGAAGGCCGCGGCCCCGCGCCCCGCATCGTGCCAGCGCCGAGGGCCAACGAGGTGGGAGAAGCGCGGCCGCCGCTCGGCCAGAGCCGTCTCGAGCGGGCGCGCCCGCCGCGGGCGCCGCGCTTCGAGAGCGACCAGCGCCCGAATGCCACGCCGCCCGCGGCGCGGCGTGAGGATGCGACGGGGCAGGAGCGTGGCCGCACCCAGGAGGGGGCCCGGCGGCCGGAGGTCCAGCGCGTGCCCGATCCGCAACGGGCACCCGAATCGCCGCGGGTCCAGCAGCCGCAGCGCGCACCGGAGGTGCCGCGTAGTCCCGAGCCCCAGCGCGCCCCGCAGGTGCAACAGGCGCCGCCGGTCCAGCAGGCGCCGCAGATCCAGCGCCCGCCCCAGGTCCAGCGCGCGCCGGAAGCCCCGGTCGAGCGGCGCGCGCCCGCGGACATCCCGCGCCAGCCGCGACGCGAGACGACGGACCAGCCCCGCGCCGCGGAGCGGCCTACTGCACCCGCGCCCCAGCCACGCCCGGTCGAGCGGTCGGCGGCACCAACGCCCCAGCCGCGTCAGGTCGAGCGGCCCGCGGCACCCGCGCCCCAGCCGCGTCAGCTCGAGCGGCCCGCGGCCCCTGCCCCACAGCAGCGTCAGGTGGAGCGGCCCGCCGCACCGCAGCCGCGCACCGAGGCGCCGCGCCAGCAGCAACGCGTGCTACCTGGTGAGCCGGCGAACCGGCTCTATCCAGGCGGTCGTGTGGAAGCCCCTACGCCCCGGGGGCCCGAGTCACGGCCGGTGGCTCGTCCGCGCCCGACCCAGGAGCGGAGCGGCGGGCGGGAGCGGGGGCCGGCGCGCGAGCAGCGCTAGATCAAGAGCCGGCTACGGCACGCTGACAGAGCGCCGCAAAGGGTAGCTCGCGCGCGCTCAGGGGTAGACGGGCCGGTCGTCCACCGTCCTCATGGCGGGCGACGGCGTGTGCTCCACCGCGCCCGAGTCCAGGATGTGCATGACCCGCCAGCCGCGGACGAGCAGCGCATCCGAGAGCAGCCCGCGGTGGCAGCGCGACGGCTCCGCCTCCGCGCACATGATCGCGGTCGCGCCGGCGCCCGCCAGCACCTCCAGCCGCTCGAGCCCGCGCCGGAACGCGTCCGTCTGCATGTGATCGGCGTAGCCGCGGAATCCCGTGCTCCGCAGCCCCAGGTTCACCGAGTCCGGCCGCGGCCGCCGCATGCCGCCCAGCGCGGACAGGTGCACGTAGCCGATCCCGGCCGCGGCCAGACTTACGGCGAGGGCGTCGCGATCGAACTGGGGATTGTGGCGCGAGCGGGGCACGCTGCGGACATCGGCGAGCGTCGTGATCTCGTGCGTCCGCAGCAGGCCGATGAAGATGTCGGCCGGGCGCGTCGAGTGCCCGATGGTGTGGAGCGTGCGCGTCACGATGGCGTGAAGACTAGCGCAGCGTGGCGTTCGTGCAAACCGGCCGGGCACGGGAATCCAGCTCCCGTGCCCGGCCGTGTGAGACGGTCGGCGCGTCCGCCGCTACGCGGCCATGGCCACGTAGAGGTTCGTGCCGTCGCGGGTGATCTTGACGACCACCGGCGCGCCCTTGAGGTGCTTCTCCAGCGCTTGCTTCATCTGAGCCGCGTCGGCCACCGCCTTGTGATTCACCTCGGTGATGACGTCACCGGCCCGGATGCCCGCGTTCTCGGCCGGGCTACCGCCGCGCACACCGCGCACGATCACGCCGCGCGGCTCGGACAGCTTGAGATCCTTGGCCACGCTCGGGGTCACCGTCTCGACCGTGAGGCCGAGCGGGCCCTTCTCCTCCTCGGCCTGCGCCACCACGGGCCGGCCGGGCTCATCCATCTGCGCGATCGTGACGTTGAGCGCCACCGTCTTGCCCTCGCGGACGACGGCGACGGGAACCTGGCGGCCCACCACGGTGGCGGCCACCAGCTTGGGAAGATCCGCGGACGTCGCGACCTTCTGGCCGTCGTACTGCGTGATGATATCGCCGGCCTTGAGGCCCGCCCGCGCCGCGGGTGACCCGTCCTGCACGCCGGCGACCAGGGCGCCGGTGCCCGCCGTCACGTTGAAGCCCTTCGCGAGCTCCGCGGTGAGCGGCTGGATGGTGACGCCGAGCCAGCCCCGCGTCACCTTGCCGGACGCGACGAGCTGGGTCACGACGGATTTGGCTTGGTTGACCGGAATGGCGAAGCCGATACCGACCGAGCCGCCGGTCTGGCTGAAGATGGCGGCGTTGATGCCCACGGCCTGGCCGCGCGCGTTGATGAGGGGCCCGCCGCTATTGCCGGGATTGATCGAGGCGTCGGTCTGGATGAAGTCGTCGTACGGCCCCTGGCCGATGACCCGGCCGGTCGCGCTGACGATGCCGGTGGTCACGGTCCGCTCGAGGCCGAACGGGTTGCCGATGGCCATCACCGGCTCGCCGACCTGGAGCTGGGCCGAATCACCCAGCGGGATCACGGGCAGGCCGGTCGCCTCGACCTTGAGCAGTGCCAGATCGGTCTTGGGATCTCGCCCGACCACCTTGGCGGTCATCTCGCGGCCGTCGTCGATCTTGACGCGGATGTCGGTGGCGCCTTCCACCACGTGGTTGTTGGTCACGATGTAGCCGGCCGGGTTGATGATGAAGCCCGAGCCCATGCTGCGCACGGTGCGACGGGGCGGCTGCTGCTCCCCGAACCGCTTGAAGAACTGCTGGAGCTGCTCGTTGTCCCCGAACGGGCTCTGGTTGCCGAATGGGTTCTGGAGCTGGACGCGCTCTTCCACCCGCTTGGTGCTGATGTTGACGACCGCCGGCTTCAGCGCCCGGGTCAGCTCGACCCAGTTCGGCTGCGGCACCGTCGCGGCGGCCGCGGCCGGCGCCGGCCGGTCGCTCCACAGCGGGGCGGACGTCGTCGTGTGGCCCAGGTGCGGCGCAAGCGCCACGAGCCCGACGATGGTGGCCGCCACGACCCCCATCCAGGCGGCGCGAGTTCTGGTGACAAATCTGTTCATGGACGTCTCCCCTCCTCTAGAGGATTGAAGGTCTGACTGATCTGAACGGCCTGCTGGAACCGTAGCCCGGCCGGATGAGAGCCGGATGAGGAGGAGATGAGAATTCGCTTAGGCGGCGGGAGCGAGCGGCAGGCGCAGGACGAACCGGCTGCCCGCGCCGGGCCGGCTCTCCACCGTGAGGGTGCCCCCGTGCGCGACCGCGATGGAGCGGGCGATGGCCAGCCCGAGCCCCGCGCCGCCCGTGTCGCGGGCGCGGGCCGCGTCGAGCCGCACGAAGGGCTCGAAGATCCGGTCCGCGTCGGCCGGATCCAGGCCGATGCCGGTGTCGGACACCGTGATCACCGCCAGGCCGTCCCCGGTGGTCAGGCCGAGCTCGACCTTGCCACCCGGCGGCGTGTACTTGATCGCGTTCTCGATCAGGTTCAGCAGGGCCCGGCGCAGCGCGGTCGCGTCGCCCCGGACGGTCGCGGATGCCATGGCGTCGGTCCGCACGCTCACCCCCGCGCCCTGGCCCAGCCGAGCGCCCACGTCGAACACGTCGAGGAGCAGCGGCTCCAGGTCCACCGGCGCGCGCGTCACGTCCGGGCCCGCGCTCGATCGAGAGAGCAGGAGCAGGTCCTCGGCCAGCCGGATCAGGCGCTCCACCTCCTCGAGGCTCGAGGCGAGCACGCGCCGGTACTCCTCGGGCGTGCGCTCGGCCCGCAGGGCCACCTCGATCCCGCCGCGGAGCGCGGCCAGCGGCGTCCGCAGCTCGTGGGCCGCGTCGGCCGCGAACCGACGCGTCTGGGTGAAGGCCGCCTCGAGGCGCGCGAGCATCCCGTTCAGGGTCAGGGCCAGCCGCTCCATCTCGTCGCCGGTGCCCGGCCGCTCTACCCGGCGGCTCAGGTCCTCCGCGGTGATGCGCCGGGCGGTCCGGGTCATCTCGTCCACCGGGCGGAGCGCGGCGCGCGCGATGACGGCCCCGCCGAGCGCGGCGAGCCCGACGCCGAGCGGGATCAGCACGAGCAAGGTATGCAGGTAGCGATCGAGCACCGCCTCGGCGCGGCGCACCGACGTGCCCACCTGGACGATGTCCACCACGCGCCCGTTGCGGACGATCGGCATCGTGAACACGCGGAGCGGCTCCGCGCCGGGGCCGGGCACGGTCTCGAGCGTGCTCTCGCCGCGCGCGGCGCGTGCCCGGGCCGCCGCCGACAGCGGCAGGGCGTCGCCGCGCGGCCGGCTCCCGAACGGGTGCGGCCGCCCCTCGGGGTCCAGCAGGCGGAAGAACTTGTCGTAGAGCTCGGGCCCGAGCATCTCGCGAAGCAGCGCCTCGACCTCGCGCTCGGGCCGGTCGGGCGCGCCGGTGTCCCGGATGGCCCGCGCGACCGTGAGCAGGGAGGCGTCGAGGTCCTGGTGCACGGTGCGGCGCAGCCAGGAGTAGGACAGCGCGCCGATCGCCGCCAGGATCACGAGCAGGAGCCCGCTATACCAGAGCGTGAGCCGGGTACGGATGGACAGCGCGCTCACCGCTCGGCGCTCAGCGAGTAGCCCGCACCGCGCACCGTCTGCACCAGCCGGGGCTCACCGACCGCGTCGATCTTGCGGCGCAGGTAGCCCACGTACACGTCCACGATATTGCTTTCGGGGTCGAAGTCCATGCCCCAGACGTGCTGGGTGATCATGGGCCGCGTGAGCACGCGGCCGGTATTGCGCAGGAAGTACTCGAGCAGCGCGTACTCGCGCGCGGTGAGCGTGACGCGGCGCCTGCCCCGCGTGACGACTCGCGTGGCGGGATCCATGGAGAGGTCCGCCAGCCGGAGCACGGGTTCGGCGCCGCCCCGTCCGCGCCGCAGCAGCGCCCGCACGCGCGCGAGCAGCTCCTCGAAGGCGAAGGGCTTGGCCAGGTAGTCGTCGGCGCCCGCGTCGAGCCCGGCGACCTTGTCGGCCACGCCGTCCCGGGCGGTCAAGAGCAGCACGGGGGCCTGCATCCGGCTCGCCCGGAGGGCCTTGAGCACGCTCAACCCGTCGCGCCGGGGCAGCATCACGTCGAGGACGACGAGATCGAAGGGCGGGCCCTCCGCCACCGCGTCCAGCGCGGCCTCGCCGTCCGCCGCCACCTCGACCACGTGGCCTTCCTCCACGAGTCCCTGGCGGACGAAGGCCGCGACCTTCCGCTCGTCTTCGACCACGAGGATGCGCATTCCGGATGTAGAATCGCACCGGGGTGGAGGGCCCGCAACCGCCCCGAGCGCGTGGCTCACGGATGACAAGACCAACGGAGGCTCCATCGTGATCGATCTCTTCAGCGACACCCTGACCAAGCCCACCCCCGACATGCGCCGCTTCATGTGCGAGGCGGAGGTGGGCGACGAGCAGAAGGGCGAGGACCCGACCGTGAACCTGCTCCAGGAGATGGTCGCCGATCTCCTCGGCAAGGAGGCGGCGGTCTTCCTCCCCTCCGGCACCATGTGCAACGAGATCGCGGTCAAGGTGCACACGCGGCCCGGCGACGAGGTGCTGGCCGACCGCACCTCGCACCTGATCCATTTCGAGGGCGGCGGCCCCGGGCTGCTCTCGGGTGTGCTCATGGCCCCGCTCGACGGCGAGCGCGGGGTCTTCACCGGCGCCCAGGTGCGCGCTGCGACGCACCCCCGCTCGCGCTACGCGCCCCCGACGCGCCTGGTCTCGGTGGAGAACACCAGCAACCTGGGCGGCGGCCGGGTGTGGTCGCTCGCCCAGGTGGAGGACGTGAGCCGGGCCGCCCGCGGGCTCGGGCTCGCGGCCCACATGGACGGGGCGCGGCTGCTCAACGCGGTGGTGGCCTCGGGCACTCCCGCGCGCGCCTACGCCGCCCAGGTCGACTCGCTCTGGATCGACTTCAGCAAGGGGCTCGGCGCGCCGGTGGGCGCGTGCCTGGCCGGCTCGCGCGCCTTCATCGAGGAGGCGTGGCGTTACAAGCAGGCGCTGGGCGGCGCCATGCGGCAGGCCGGCATCATCGCGGCGGGCGGCGTCTACGCGCTCCGCCACCACGTGAGCCGGCTCGCGGAGGACCACGACAACGCCAAGGCCTTCGCGCGCGGCATCGCGGGCCTGCGCGGGATCGCGCTCGACCCCGCCCACGTCGAGACCAATATCGTGATCTTCGACGTGGCGGGCACCGGCCTCACCGCCCAGGCCCTGGCCGACCGGCTCCTCGCCAGCCCCGCGAACGTGCGGCTCAGCGTGATGGGCGAGAGCCGCCTGCGCGCGGTCACCCACCTCGACGTCTCGCGCAAGCAGGTGGACGCCGCGATCGAGGCCATGGCGGCGGTCACCGCTTGACAGACGGCAGGCGCCCCGGATAGCGTCCGAGAGATATGACGGCCGCCGCGATCTCTCCCGAGCAGCTCGCCACGATCCTCGAGCAGCCCTCCCCGCACGCCCTGCTGGACGTGCGCGAGCGCGCGGCCTTCGAGCGCGGCCACATCTACCGCGCGACCCCGCTGCCCCGCCGGCTCCTCGAGCTGCGCCTGCCCGCCCTGGTGACCGCGCCCGCGACCCTGATCGTCCTCTACGACGACGACGGGAGCCTCTCCGCGCTCGCCGCGCCCACGCTGGCCGAGATGGGCTACTCGGATGTCTTCGTCCTGACCGGCGGGCTCGCGGCCTGGCGGCGCGCCGGCCATCCGGTGGTCCAGGGCCTCAACGTGCCGAGCAAGGTCTTCGGCGAGCGCGTGCTGTACGACTTCAAGACGCCCGAAATCACGTGCCTCGAGCTCTCCGCGCACATGGCGGAGGGCCGCGACATGATCATCGTGGACACGCGCACCCCGGAGGAGTATGCGCGCGGCTGCCTGCCCGGCGCGTGGAGCATGCCCGGCGGGGAGCTCGTGCTCCGCATCGGCGAGCTGGTCGAGCGCCCGGACCAGACCATCGTCGTGCACTGCGGCGGCCGGACCCGCTCCTACCTGGGCGCCGAGTCGCTCCGCCGCATGGGGCTGCCCAATCCCATCGTGGCGGTGAAGAACGGCACGATGGGCTGGCAGCTCGACGGCCTCGAGCTGGAGCGCGGGGCGAGCCGCTGGCCGCCCGCGCCGTCGGAGAAGAGCCGCGCGCGCGCCGTCGAGATCGCCACCCGCGTGGCCGTAGAGGACGGCACCCCGCTCGTCTCCGCGGACGCGGTCGCGGAGCGCTGGAGCCGGCGCGACCGCGAGAACGTCACCCTGTTCGACGTCCGGACCCGGGAGGAGTACGACGCCGGCCACGTGCCCGGCTCGATCTGGGTGCCGGGAGGCCAGGCGGTGCAGGCCACCGACGACCACATGGCGGTGCGCGCGGGCTGGCTGGTCCTGATCTGCGACGGCTTCGGCCGCTCGATCATGACCGCGGGGTGGCTCAAGCGCATGGGCTTCCCCCACGTGGCGGTGCTGGAGGGCGGCGTGCCCGCGTGGCAGCGCTCGGGCCACCCGCTCGAGACCGGGGAGCCGGTCGCCACACCGTTCGGCTTCGAGGCGGCCCGCCGCGTGGTCGAGCAGGTGGAGCCCGGGCCCGTCGGAGACGCGCTGGTGGTGAGCGTGGACCCGAGCGACGTCTACCAGCGCGGGCACGTGCCCGGCGCCCGGTGGATCGGGCGCGGCCGGCTCGAGCTCCTCATCGGCGGCGCCGCGCCCGACACGGGCGGCGCCGTGCTCGTCACCTGCGCCGACGGGGTACAGTCCACCCTGGCCGCGGCGACACTCAGACGCATGGGCTATGCCGCCGCCCGGGTGCTGGATGGCGGGCTCGCGGCCTGGAAGGCGGCCGGGCTCCCGGTGGAGACGGGGCCCGGCACCATGCTCGACGAGGCGGACGACGTCGTGCAGAAGCCCTACGAGCGCGGGCGCGCCGCGATGGAGGCCTACCTCCGCTGGGAGGAAGCGCTCGACCAGCGCGGGGTGAGCCCGCACGAGCTCCTGCCCCCGCGCCCCGCGAATCCGGGAGGGAGTCGATGACGTCGTTCGCGCAGGATCCCCTGGTGAGCAGCGAGTGGCTGGCCGCCCATCTGGGCGAGCCCGACCTCAAGGTGGTGGACGCCACCTTCTATCTCCCGCATCTGAAGCGCGACGCGCGCGCCGAGTTCGAGCAGGCGCACCTGCCCGGCGCGGTCTTCTTCGACCTCGAGGCCATCTCGGATCACGCGAGCCCGCTGCCGCACATGCTGCCGGAGGCCCGGGCCTTCGCGGACGCGGTGGGCGCGCTCGGCATCGGGACCGGCGACCGCGTGGTGGCCTACGGCGGCCGCGGGCTGATCGCCTCCGCGCGCGTGTGGTGGACCTTCCGCGTGTTCGGCCACGACCGGGTGGCGGTGCTCGACGGCGGCTCGGCCAAGTGGAAGAAAGAGGGCCGGCCGGTCGAGTCGGGCCGGCCGTCCCCGGCCCCGCGGCCCTTCGCGGCCACGCTGCACAAGGAGCTGGTGGCCGATCTCGACCGCATGCTCGCCACGCTGGAGCGGCGCGATGCCCAGATCATCGACGCGCGCTCGCGGGGGCGCTTCGCCGCCACCGAGCCCGAGATCCGTCCCGGTCTCCGGGGCGGCCACATTCCCGGGAGCCTGAGCCTGCCGTATACGGACCTGTTCTCCGACGACGACGTGCTGCGCCCGGAGGCGGATGTGCGCGGCGCCTTCCAGGGCGCGGGCCTCGACCTGGCGCGCCCGGTGGTCGCGACCTGCGGCTCTGGAGTCAGCGCGGCGGTGCTGGCGCTCGCGATGTACCGGCTGGGCCGGCGCGACGCGGCGGTGTACGACGGCTCGTGGACCGAGTGGGGCGGCCGGAGCGACACGCCCGTCGCCCCCTGACCGGAGGCCCCCAAACGATGCCAAAGCCGGTGTCCGAGAGCTATACGCTCCCGCAGTTCGTGGCGGACCTCGACCGGATCACCGCGCGGGAGACCACGCCCGAGGCCATCACCGCCCAGATCGCGCCGCTCCTCGGCCGGCTGGTGAAGAATCCCGATGCGATTCCCGCCCAGTTTCGCGGGCGCGCCCCGGACGGCGAGCGCGGGCGCTTCATGCTGCACCGCGCCCCGCGCTTCAACGTCACCGCGGTGGTGTGGCGGCCCGGCGACCGGGCGGCCGCCCACAATCACGAGACGTGGGGCGTGATCGGCGTCATCGACAACGAGATCGAGGAGACCCGTTATCACGTGATCGAGAACGCGGGCGGCAACGCCACGCTGGCCGTCGAGAGCGTGACCCGGCACGGGGCCGGCGCGGTGTCGCGCCTGGTGCCGCCCACCGACGAAGTGCACGCCATGCACAACCCGACCACGCGCGACACCGTGGAGGTCCACGTGTATGGGCGTGATCTCTACGGGCTTCGGCGCAAGACGTGGGCCGCCGACGGCCGCGTCTCGCCGCTCGTCAGCTCGAAATACGCCAACTGCTGATCAGGAGGACCGTCACATGTCTCAGAAGGGCGCCGACGTCGTCGTCGTCGGAGCGGGGTGCGTCGGCGCCAACGTGGCCTATCGCTTGGCCGAGCGCGGGGCCACCGTCACCGTGCTCGACGCGGGCGCGCCCGGCGCCGGCACGTCCGGGGCGAGCTTCGCCTGGACGAACTCCTTCAACAAGACGCCGCGCGACTACCACGACCTCAACGTCGCCAGCATGGAGGAGCACGCGGTGCTCGCGAAGGAGCTGGGGGGCGGCGGCTGGCTCCACCAGGACGGCGCGCTGGCCTGGGAGGAGGGGCCGGCCGGTCTCGCCCGTCTCGGGCAGGAGGTGGAACGCCTCGCGGGCTGGGGCTACGCGGTCGAGCGGATCTCGCCGCGGGAGGCTCGGGAGCTCGAGCCGGACCTCCACATCGCGCCCGGCGTGGAGCACGTGGTGTGGACGCCGGGCGAGGGCTACGTGGAAGCGGTCCCCTTCATCGGCGCGCTGCTCGCGGAGGCCGCGCGCCGCGGGGCCCGGATCCTCCCCGGCCGGCGCGTGACGGGCGTGATCCGCTCGGGCGCTCGGGTGCAGGGCGTGAGCACCGAGGGCGGCGACCGCTTCGAGGCCCAGGTGGTGGTGGACTGCGCGGGCGTGGCGATGGACGCGGTCGCCCGCCTGGCCGGCGTGGCCATCCCGATCGACCGCGTGCCCGGCCGGCTGATCTACACCGCTCCGGTGGCCACCACCCTCCGCCGGCCGATCCACGCGCCCGGCTGCCACTTCCGCCCGGACGGCGGCGGGCGCATCGTGCTCGCCGAGGGCGCGCACGACCAAGTCTGGGCCGAGACCGCCCCATCCTGGCCGCCCGAGCGCTCACTCGCGGCGGTGGCCGCGCACCTGCCGGCGCTGGCGGGAGCCCGGGTCGAGGCAACGCGCATCGGGGTGCGCCCGATGCCGCGCGACGAGCGGCCGATGGTCGGCGCCATCCCCGGACTCGACGGCTTCTACGTGGTCGCCTCGCACAGCGGCGTCACGCTCGGCCCGCTCTGGGGCCGCATCGCCGCCGCCGAGCTCCTCGACGGCGCGCCCGACCCGCGCCTGAGCCCGTACCGGCCGACGCGCTTCCTCTAACCATTGGCGCGGCGCCGCGCCGCGCACGCAGTACCCCGTTTGACCCGGCCCCTGGCGATCTGGCAGGATCACCGCGATGGCACTGCCCTCGTGAGAGGCGAACCGAGCAAAGGAGAGACCGAATGAGAGCGCTGCTCGCGGTCATGCTCGTCGTGGCGGTCGGGGTGTCGGCGGTGGCGGCCCAGGCGCCGGCGCCGGTCAATCTCGCCTTCGCCACCCTGGACACCGGCAGCGCCTGGTACGTCTACGGCGCCACCATGGCCGAGCTGCTGCGCAAGACCCTGCCGCCCGGCTCGAACATCGACGTCAAGCCACGCGCCGGCGGCGTCGGCAACCCGCGGCTGGTGGCCAAGAACGAGACGCCGCTCGGCCTGGCCTTCACGGTGACCAACCGCTGGGCCTTCGAGGGCAAGGAGGCCTACACCGAGAAGCTCGAGAACATCCGCGCCCTCGTCGGCGGCTTCGACACCTACTATCTCGTCGCGATGGCGACGAAGAAGCTCGGGATCACCTCGGTGCGCGAGATCCGCGAGCGGAAGCTCCCGGTGCGGGTCTACACGCAGCCCGTGGGCGCGCTGGGCGAGTTCGCCGGGCGCCAGCTCCTGCGCGCGGTCGGCCTCGGCTACGCCGACATCAAGGGGTTCGGCGGCTCCACCCAGCACGTCGGCTACAACGTCATCATCGACGCCTTCAAGGACGGCCGCGCCGACATCCTGTTCGCGGTGGTGACCCCCAAGCACCCGTCCGTGAGCGAGATCGTGTCCTCGGTGGACGTGGAGTTCCTCGGCCTCGACGCGGACACCGCCAAGGCGCTGCTGCCCCTCGGCTACGCGGCGGCCACCATGCCGCCCGACACCTTCAAGAACCAGTCGAAGCCGGTGAGCACGGTCGGCTTCCCGACGGTGCTGATCACCAACAAGGACCTGCCGGAGCCCATCGCCTACACGGTGACGAAGACGGTCGTGGAGAACAAGGACGCGCTCGTGCGCGGCCACGGCGGGCTGGCCGACTTCGAGCCGCGGACGGCGTGGCAGCCCGACAAGGTCGGCATCCCCCTGCATCCGGGCGCCGAGCGGGCGTACCGCGAGAAGGGGTGGATGAAATAGCCGACGACCTCGTCCTCGTCAACGGCCGCATCCTGACCCTCGACCCGCGGCGCCCCGTCGTCGCCGCGCTCGCCGTCGCCGGCGGGCGCGTCGCGGCGACGGGCGGGCGCCAAGAAGTCGAGCGCCGGCGCGACCGCCACACGCCCGTGATCGACCTGCGGGGGGCGACCGTGATCCCCGGGCTCGTCGACGCCCACGCCCACCTCGACCGCGAGGGGCTCAAGCTCATCTACCCCTCGCTCGCGCGTTGCCGCTCGATCGCCGATATTGAGCGGCTCATCCGGACGCACGCGGCCAACCGGAAGCCGGGTGAGTGGATCGTCACGATGCCGGTCGGCGCCCCGCCGTTCTACCAGGGCGTGCCCGACTGCCTGGCCGACCGGCGCTGGCCGACGCGCGCGGATCTCGACGCCGCCGCGCCCGACCATCCCGTCTACATTCGCGGCATCTGGGGCTACTGGAACCGCCCGCCGGTCTACTCGGTCGCGAACAGCCGCGCCCTCGCGCTCGCCGGAATCACCCGTGAAACGTCGCCGCCGCCGGGCGTGGAGATCGTGAAGGACGCCGCCGGCCAGCCCACCGGCGTATTCGTCGAGCATAACCTCATCCAGGTGCTCGAGTTCACCATGATGCGCGCGGCGCCGCGCTTCACACCCGACGACCGCCGGCGCGCGCTCCGCGCCTCGCAGCGTCGCTATGCGGCCCGCGGGGTCACCGCGGTGTACGAGGGCCACGGGATCGCGCCCGAGGTGCTGGCCGTCTACCGGGACAGCCACGCGCGGGGCGAGGTGCGGCTGCGCTGCACGCTGGCCGTCAGCCCGACGTGGGGCGCGGCCGAGGCCGCCCGCGCCATCCCGGGACTGGCGGCGTGGGCCGGCGGGCGCGGGCTCGGCGACGATCGCCTGCGCGTGGGCGGCATCTGCCTGCACTACGGCGGCGACGCCGGCGTCGCCCGCATCCTGCACGCGTCCCAGCCGTACACGGGGTGGGCGGGGTTCGTGGAGAGCGCCAACGACCCCGCCGCCTATCTCGAGCAGGCCGAGCTGGCGGCGCGCCACGGGCTGCGCGTCAACACGCTGGTGACGCGCTGTCTGCCGGAGGTCCTCGACGTGTGGGAGGAGGTGGCGCGGCGCCATCCCATCCGCGACCTGCGCTGGGTCCTCGTCCATCTCAACGCGGCCACGCCCGAGCAGCTGGCGCGCATCCGCCGGCTCGGCGCCGTCGCCACGACCAACCCCATCTCCTATCTCTACCGCTCGGCCAGCGCCGAGGTGGCCAAGCTCGGCGGCGCCGCCGACCAGCTCCTGCCCCACCGGAGCCTGGCCCGCCACCGCATCCCGTTCGGGATCGCCACCGACAACAAGCCGGCCGACCCGTGGGTCGCCTTCGCGGCGGTGGTAGCCCGCCGCGATATGCGCACGGGCATGGTCGTGGGCGAGCGCGAGCGGCTCACGCGCGCGCAGGCGCTCGCCGCGCTGACCGTCGGCGGCGCCTGGGTGACGTTCGCCGAGCGCGACCGCGGCCGCCTGGCACCAGGGTGGGCGGCCGACCTCGCGGTGCTCGAGCACGACCCGCTGGCGGCGCCGCTCGAGGACCTGGTCGGGCAGACGGCGCGGCTCACGATGGTCGGCGGCGAGATCGTCCACCATGCCTGACCTGCGCTCGCCGCGTGTCTTGCTGGCGATCGCCTGGTCAGCCTTCCAGCTCTACACCGCCTACGCCGGCCTCTACGACCTGCTGATCCAGCTCCCGGTGCACGTGGCCTTCGCCGTCGCGCTCGGGTTCCTGACCGAGCCGACCCCCGACTCGCCCGAGGCCGCAGCCCGGCTCGCGGCGCGGCGGTCCCGGCGCTGGCTCGACGGCGCCCTGGCGCTGCTGGCCTTGCTCTGCGCCGCGCATTTCGTCTGGCACAACGAGCGGCTGGCAAGCCGGATGGCCATGGTGGACGATCCCGAGCGCCTGGACGTGGTCGTCGGCGTGCTCTTCACCGCGCTGCTGCTGGAGGCTTCGCGACGCCACATCGGCCCCGCGCTCGTCGTCCTGGCTCTCGCCTTCGTGGCCTACGCGTTCGCCGGTCCCTGGCTGCCCGGCTTCGTCGGCCACGGCGGCGAGACGTTCCTCAAGCTAGTGGACCAGCAGACCCTGACAACGCAGGGGATCTTCGGGATCCCCACGCTGGTCTCGGCCACGTTCATCTTCCTGTTCGTGGTCTTCGGCAGCGTGATGTCCCATGGGGGCCTGCTGCGCTTCTTCACCGACGGCGCCCTCGCGGTGGCCGGCGGCAGCCAGGGCGGCGCGGGGAAGGTCGCGGTGATCGCGAGTGGGCTGTTCGGGACGGTGAACGGCAGCGCGATCGCCAACGCGGTCACCACGGGCGCCTTCACCATTCCGCTGATGAAGCGCGCCGGCTACCGGCCCGAGTTCGCCGCCGGGGTCGAGGCGTGCGCGTCCATGGGCGGCCAGCTCATCCCGCCCGTCATGGGCGCAGCCGCCTTCATCATGGCCGAGACGCTGCAGGTCTCGTACGCCTCGATCGCGGTGGCGGCAGCGATCCCCGGCGTCCTCTACTTCGTGGCGGTGGGGGTGATGGTTCACTTCGAGGCCGGGCGCCGGGGGCTCCCGGTGCTGGACCGCAGCGCGCTGCCGCGGCTGGGCGTCGTCCTGCGGCGCGACCTGCACCTGCTGGGGGGGCCGGCCGTGCTCGTGTACTTCCTGGTCGACGGCCGCTCGCCGCTGTTCGCCGGCTTCTGGGGGCTGGTCGCGGCGTTCGCGCTGTCGTGGGTGCGACGGGAGACCCGGATCGGGTTGACCCGGAGCCTGGCGATCCTGAGCGACAGCGCCCAGGCCGCGATGCCGGTGGCGCTCGCGTGCGCGACCGTGGGCATCGTGGTCGGCGTCGTGAGCACCACCGGGCTCGGGCTCAAGCTCGCCACCGGGATCGTCGGCCTGGCCGGGGGCAGCCTGCTCTTCACGCTGATCCTCACGATGGTCGCCGCGCTCGTGCTCGGCACCGGGCTGCCGACCTCCGCGACCTACATCATCACCTCGATCATGGCCGCTCCGGCGCTCGTCGAGCT
>WNFE01000064.1_pt1 | contig 64508 bp, 56 predicted proteins | sample 5400451 | NCBI WGS metagenome assembly WNFE01 (sample SAMN13153344, study PRJNA577476) | soil metagenome | isolation source: 200 cm saprolite under Douglas fir tree site 2 hole 2 | place: USA:California | collected 2015-04-18
CTTAGAAGGCAGACGCTCTATCCAACTGAGCTACGGGCGCTCTCTCCCTAATTTCTCATATTACAATCACTTACGCTACAACCTGCTCTGCTTGTTCGACCGCCATTTTCGGTACATTCGGTACAACTGAGGCCCAAATCGAGTTCGGCAGCTCGAACCCGACGCCTATCTTGTCTGCAATTTGCTTGCGGAACTTTACGTTCTTTTTGAGCATGGAGTAATCGTCGCCAACCGTCCGGTTCGCGTGACCGAGCCAAAACCGCTCGATGTCCGGAGAAACCGAGTTCTCGCGTAGCCACGTCATTCGGAAGCGGCGGAAGATGTGGTTCCCGCCGGGTGAGCGTTTTCGTACGGCTAAATTTTATCTCATAGCCATATTTACAGCAACATTAAATATGAGGCTTGGAGTAAATATGCTATTGTTTTCAAGCGCTTGAATGAAGGGCACTGTACGGTCATTTGGTAGGCTCTGGCCCAATTCCAGTTAGCACGGGAGGCACGGTATATATACCGTGCCTCCCGTGCTACACGCTTTTTCGGAAGAAACAGACGCCGCTCAACGATCCCATCGCCCATGCCAAGATCCAAAATCGATCTTCCGCGTCTCGCCCAATATTTCATAGACCACGCTGACCAGGTCTTTACCTTGTCCGACCTGGAGTTCCTCTTAGCAGAAAATTCCGACCAGTGGAATCTGCCCCCCAGCATGACTATTGACGCGGATCAATTGAAAGTGGTCGTCAGTAGTCGCATTCGAGAAGAGTTTGAGAACGGGCGAGATTACTATCATCTCCACGGAAGAGCAATACGCCTGCCGCGCGAGACTGACAGCTTGCCCTCGCACGAATATTTGGCTTTCCACAACAGCGTGTTTCGCTATTCATTGCACTTTTCCAGTGTGCTCCACGCGACTTCGAAACAAGTTCTCTGTGTTCTTATCCATGAAGTGGACGTAGCAGCCTTTCATGCCGCGCGTCAGAAGAACACGGTAAGTGTTTTTTACCATTTGTGTGAATCGGTCGCCGGACCTCTTCACGACGGTGTCAAAGGACTTGGCCTTGTCTCCCTTCCAATCCGCAGCCTCGGGTTCGTAGACTAAATCAGGTCCGAAGATGACTCCCACATAATCGAATTCGAATCCCTGCGCCGTGTAAACACAACCAATCTGATTCACGCCACCTGAGTCGTACGCCCAGAGGCTCTCTTTCGGGATGCCAGGAGCGAGGCTGCCTGAGTCGGATTTGGCGTTCCATGGTCGGACATAATCCCCGATGACTACGTCGTCCACGAGTGTCCCGTTAGACCGGGGCTTAGACCACGGCCAACAAAAGCCTGCTGCCAGCCGCGCTGTAGATTTTTCTTCCAGCCTTTTCCTGATTGCGTCCTCCAAGGCTTGCGGAGTAGGCATGATCCTAAAGTCGAATTCGTCGGTCTGATTCCACATCACATGTGGCGTGCGCTGAATTCCGAGGGTGTTGTTCACCCAACTGACGAACGCATCTGAGCCAGCGCACCGGAACTGGGCTTCCAATTCAAATTCACAAACGTCGCAGTGGAGTTTTTCAGCTTCAGTCTTAATGTAGCCGGTCGAACCAATCTCCCCTGGTCTTACGATCTGGTTGTCATCAATGAAAAACACGGATGTGCGACTTGCCTTTAACAACTCGTGGATTTGTGGGACTTTGCTTTGCTTTACCTTGGGCGTGAATCGGTTGTTGCTAGTCTCTCGAATTCGGTGAGCCTCGTCCGCGATCATGACATCAATCACATTTGTGTCTGCACCCATATAGCTGTTGAAGTAGCGCACTTGCGCAGCCCCACGGGTGCCCACGATTTCTCGAATAGTGGAGGTGAACGCACGAGAACCCGTCACGTAGTGCGCGTTTAGGCCCATCCCTGAGAGGTCACCGAGCAAGTTCATGGCAATAACCGATTTCCCTGTGCCAGGGCCGCCTAACACGATAATGGCGACCTTTTTCCTACCTTTGACACCATCCTTCGCAGCTTCTACAACCTTGTCATAAACCACCAGTTGCTCGTCTAGTAGTACGTATTCCGGCTTACCCTTGATAAGTTTGGCGACGTGGTCGAGCAATTTCTTGCTGGGGCGATACTTGCTCTGCTCCACTTTCGCCGAAACCTCGCCGCTGTCGGGACCATGGATTCGTTCGTCTAGAAACGCAGTGAGGTGCGGCACGTGATCGGCAGTGAAGACCGGAGACCGCCTAATCTGCTCCGCAAACTGAGGTAAGAAAAGAGGATCGTCCTCTATCGGGCTGTAATTGTGCAGATAAGAACAGGCATGAGCGCTGATTCCGTCTTCCCCCTGAAAAGCCGTATGGCAATCGGTAAGATACGTCATGTACTGACCGACTTGAACGGAAGGATGAAGCACATCCCGGACACCGCCGCCGACGAAGGTCGCTACCTCGTTCTTGCCAGATGCGCCTTTACAGCCGCTCCACTGCTTTAGCTCTATGATGACTGCGTTAGGCGCTTTTTTGCTGTCATACCCTGTCACTAGGCAGTCAAGCCGCTTGGAGGTGAGTGGGAGTTGAAGTTCCAGCAAAACGCCATGATCGAGCAAACTTGCTGTTTGAAAAACTTGTGAGATGGCGCGGAGAGAATTATTCCAGGAATTCACCTCAGCGACTGGTGGCTGGTATCGAAATTCAAGAAAGAAAGCATCTTTCAGCTTCGTGGCAATGCGGTTGTAACTTGAATCTTCGATAAGGGATTTTGTGGTGCCGGAATAGAGGCGCATGAGCTATCAGTTCTTAGGCCGCGTGACTCGGTCTAGGCTATGACACCTCGGCTGATATGGTCTACCGCCCACGTCCACGGTGAGACGGGCCCGATGAAAGGCTTGCTACCCACTCCGTACTGGTGGGTGGCCAAAATACGAAGTTCCAAATCACCCGATCCGAATCTGCTTCTGACGCTCAATTCGTGCGCGCAAGAGTGCGACACCCCCCGTCTGCGGCTTTTTGTTTTTTCCATTGGCTAGGCCAGAATCAAACCCGTGTCCCGCAACTTCCCCAGCAATTCCGGATGCTTCTGGGCAAGGAACTTTAGTCTTCTAGTTTTGTACGGCTTAACGCGGGCGACATCCAGAACAATTGCGGCGAGGCTGGCAACTTGCGGGTTGTCCGACTTCGCCATCCGTTCAAGGTGCACCACGTTCTTTTCGGAGATGTGCGATTGCCCAAGGAACGCGAAGATGTCGTCCTTGTCCTCAATGGTCTGGCGCTCGCTCTTCGGCCTGGCATTGCAGCGCCTGCACACATGGATTTTGTGGCCTCTGCCGGAAAATTGCTCGTTCGGACGTTCGCGCCCGCAAATCCTGCAGTAATGTCCCATCCTGGTTCCTTCCAGCAACGGAGAATAAGATAATAACCCAGACACGCCAAATAGGTGGGAAAGGTGGTCCGCGGCCCAGAAATCTCGCCATTTTCTTGACAATATTACCCTCTCAGATACGATGAGGAGAGGCTCTGGTCCCCTTCTGGAGGGTTAAGCCGTGAACATCGAAATCCGCGATGCGGCCCTTGAGGCCAGAATCCAAAAACAGCTTCAGGCTACCGGCTCCGGCAGCGTCGAGGAAGTCTTGCTCCGTTTGCTGGAGAACCAGGAAGAACAGGATCGTTGGCTCTTGGAGAACCGGGAAATAATCAATGCAAAAATCAAGCGCGGCATCGAACAACTCGACCGCGGCGAAGGAATCCCGGAAGATCAATTGGATGCTCACCTCGCAAATCTGAAAAGCCGAACCTAAATGAGCGTGCGCTTTGTTCTAGCGCCTCAGGCTGCGCTCGACCTCGTCGAAATCTGGCGTTACATCAAAGAACAGACCAGTCTCACAATCGCGGACCGCGTTGAATCCGCCATCCGCGAAAAAATAGAATTTCTCGCGGGAACCCCCGGTGCCGGTCACAGTCGGAAGGATTTAACCGACGAAGATGTAAAATTTCTTCCTGTCTACTCTTACTTGATCGTCTATCGGCCCCAGACCACACCATTGCAAGTCGCTGCCATTCTTCACGGACGCCGTGATGTGGAACAGATCCTCAAAGGCCGCATATGAGCGACAGCGGGAAAGGTGGTCCATGGCCGGGCAATATATCGATAGAGACAAGCTCCGGGCTGCCGTTCGCAAGATGGGCACCGAATACGTCTTCCTCATGTTGGACGATGCCATCACCCTTCTACCGGAAACGAAGCTCCGCAAGCTGATTGCACAGTATCTGAATCCGCACGAGTTTCGTCAAGACAGCGCCAAAAAGGTAGACCTTCTCGCTGATGTCAAGGCATTTCAGAAGGCGAGTCTTGCCGGCGAGTATCACCAAGCTTTTGCCGTCAATTCTAAGAACTACACGGAAAAGTCCAGCGGCACCCTGGCTTGGATTGCGGATTGTCTTCGCCTTCTCGAGCGCTGCCTGGCTCAGTCTCAGAGGATCCGAAAACGGTATGCCAAGCGTTCGAGATTATCTTTAGTCTGCTGAGCAAAATCGACGAAGGCAACGATGACATCCTGTTCTTCGCTGACGAAGGCGGCTCCTGGCAAGTCGGAGTGGACTGGGAGAAGGTGTTGCCCGCTTGGTTCAGGGTCCTGTCTGCGACGGCCGGTCCCTCCGAGTACGCGCAGAGGATTACTACACTTCTCAAACGTCACCACCAGTATGGGCGGATAAAGATGCTCGCAGCGGCGCGCAAGGTCGCGACGCCGGCGCAACGACAGGCTCTACCGGAACGCGAGTCCGAAGGGGCGATTCGAGGTCGTTCTTGATCAAACACGCGTACCGGCCTGATTCCGTGGTAAACGGCAGCGACTCTCATGCGGATGCAGGCCTCCTACGACATTGTCTAAGCCCGCAAACGTAAGCAACCCTGAGAGCCAACCCATTTGTGGCGGGATCACCGGCTACTTCACCAGAAGCAGGGAATTCGGTATAACTTCGGTACAACTAAGGGCGAGATTTCGGGAGAAAGACCCTGTAAGCGACGCTCAGCAAAGCATTTAGAATTTCTGCCTTCTTTGTTAGAAGGCGGACGCTCTATCCAACTGAGCTACGGGCGCTTTAAGTTCTGATTCTAAGACATTTGCGCCTCGCGGGAATACAGTTTTAAATGCATTGACCCTCTAAGCACCAGTAGAGATCTGAAAGTGAGCTACGGACGCGCGGTGCAGTTCAATGCACCAAAGCAAAATCGGTTTGAGGATGCGGAACGGAGACTTCCAGAAATGGCAAGGACTTGCATCATTTCGAATCTAAGGCATCCTGGTTGGCGTATGCTCGAACGGTTGCTTCGAGTAGCGCGCCTTCGTGACTTCGATGATCAAAACGATAGGCGATTCTTCGTCACGGTAAGGCCAGGGTTTCCCGACATACTTCAGCGACATCTTATCGTAGGACCTGAGCTCAGGGTCAGGACGCCTCTCGAGGACGCGTCCACGAATTTGGACTTCCGAGTAGGGATCAACAAAGTCCACCATGGAAATTGAAACGTGAGGGTCGCGCAGGGTGTTTTTGCCTTTCAGCGAAGCAGCCTCCGTGCAGACCAACAGAAGGTCACCTTCGCGACCCATCCAAACAGGCGCGCTGTGCGGCGAGCCATCGGACATGATTGTTGCCAGGTGAGCGAAGTTCGGGCGGTCGACCAATCGCTTCATCTCATCAGAAAGTACAATTCCCATAGAGTCTCCGTTGTATACATTGTTTGCAAGTTGCTCGCAAGACCGGCTCCTACCCCGACCTGCTCGAGGGAGTGCTTATTGCTCTTGGTAATTCCAGGTCAGCCCGCCGTCTACGAAGAACGTGGTGCCGGTCACATAGTCCGAGTCCGATGACGCAAGGAAGGAAGCGATGGCAGCGACGTCTTCGGGCTTACCCAATCGTTTGAGCGGTATATTGCTTAACAAAGCATTGAGCTTCACCGGGTCGTTCAAGAGTTTCTTGTTGATGGGCGTTTCGATGGCTCCCGGCGCGATATTGTTGATGGTGATCCCGAGCGGCGCCAGTTCGATCGAGAGGTTGCGCGTTATCATCTTTACTCCGCCTTTGCTCGCGCAGTACGACGTGAAGTGCGGGAACGGGAGTTCTTCGTGTACCGAGCTAACGTTGATCACCTTGCCGCCGCTCTTAAGTTCCTTGCGATGTCGCACGAAAGCCTGGGTGATGAAGAAAACGCCCTTCAAATTGACATTCAGCACGGCATCGTAATCCGCTTCGGTGACGTCCCAGAAATCCGCGTGGCGCTCGAGTCCGGCATTGTTCACCAGGATGTCGATCTTCCCGAGTTGTGCGGCAGCTTCGGCAATGAACCTCTGTCCGTCGGATATTTTGCCCACGTCGCATTGAATCGCGGCAGCCTTCCTGCCGATCGCCTCAATGCCGGCTACGACTTCATCGGCGCCCGCCTTGTTCGCACGGTAGCAGAGGGCAATGTCCGCGCCGTCCCGCGCCAAGCGCTCCGCGATGCCGCGGCCGATTCCCTGGTCGCCTCCCGTGATCGCCACTACTTTACCTTGAAGTTGGTTCGACACGATTTCCTCGCTCGGTTCAAATTCAACTTTCTAGCTTTGCAGTAACCAATAGGATGGCGATTCGTTCATGCCTCGGAGCCGTCTACGGGAATCGCAGTGCCGGTTATGTGCGCGGCGCGGTCGTCCGCTAGCCACAGAACCAGATCGGCGACGTCACTCGGCCGGACCCACTTTGAGAAATCAGCCCCTGGCATGGACTTGCGATTCGTCGGCGTGTCCATGGTTCCCGGCAAGACCACATTTGCCGTCAAGCCCGCGTCCTTGTTTTCGAGCGCAACGGTTCGAACGAGCATTGTGAGCGCCGCCTTGAAGGTCACATAGGCTCCGAGCCCCGCGTGTGGTTCCACTGCGGTCAGGCTTCCGATGGCGATGATGCGGCCCTTTCCAGACTTGCGGAGATGTGGTATCGCAGCGCGCAGGACGTAGAACGCCGACATCAAGTTAAGGTCGCACATCTGCTCCCAGGTAGCGTCATCAGTCTCCGCCACGGTCTGCCCGCCGGCGAAACCGCCCAGCAGGTGGACGAGCGCATCCAGCCTCCTAAAGCGGCTGACGACGGACTCCACGGCCTTGCCGGCGGCGCCTGCCTTGGTGAAATCAACAGGAAGTGCAACGAAATTGGCTTCGGGAAAGTCGGCCTGGGAAATGGTTCGGGAGGTCCCCACGACCGTCGCGCCGGTCGCAAGAAAGCGCTGGGTCACGAACGAGCCCAAACCGCCTTTGGCACCCGTAATCAAAACCACCTTATTGTTCATGGCCTGGCAGACACCTCGTCATTCCTTCTTACTTTAAGAGATTAGAGTGGAATAGCTATCAAAAGTTTCATCAAGAGTCGAGCGCGCCTGATGGTCGCGGGCTTCGCGGGCGAAAGCAACATAGACCAGGCACTATTGCCAACTCTAGCCTTCCCTTGTATCATTCCTTTATGTTGGCTTGCCCCCAGTTGAACGCTCAAATGTGCAGCTGCTGTTCTTGCTGTACGTGTGTGTCTTCTGGCGGGACGAGGCTAAGAGACTAGGGATTCAATCTTAGCTTTAAGAGTTTTCAGCCCACCGCCAGAAACGAACCGGCAGGTGGGTTTTTTGTTTTGCATCAAACGAGTTTCGAACGTCCAAGCATGAAGAGGAGACCTGCAAATGTCCGACTACAAACACCCCGAAGTTCTCGTTTCCACTGATTGGGTCGCGCAGAATCTGAATTCGCCCAATCTCCGCCTCGTCGAAGTCGACGTGGATACCACCGCCTACGATCAGGGCCACATCCCCGGCGCGGTCGGCTGGAACTGGCAGACCCAGCTCCAGGACAACATCCGCCGCGATCTGATCGACAAGTCCGCACTTGAGAAGCTTCTCGGCGCTTCCGGCATTTCCAATGACACCACCATTCTTCTTTACGGCGACAACAACAATTGGTTCGCCGCCTACGCCTTCTGGCAACTGAAATATTACGGCCACAAGGATGTCCGCCTGATCAACGGCGGCCGCAAGAAATGGCTCGAAGAGAAGCGCCCGCTGACCAAGGACCCCGTCAACGTCGCCCCGGCCACCTATCGCGTCTCCGGCCTCAATGAGTCCCTTCGCGCCTACAAGGACGACGTCCTCTCTGTTGTGGAAGGCCGTAAACCCGGCCAGCTCGTGGATGTTCGTTCCGTCGACGAGTTCACCGGAAAGATCATTGCTCCTCCGGGAATGACCGAAACCGCCCAGCGCCCGGGACACATCCCCAAAGCCGCGAATATCCCGTGGGCACAGGCTTCCAACGAGGACGGCACCTTCAAGTCGCTTGAGGATCTTCAGAAGCTCTATCAGTCCAAAGGCATCTCCGGCGCCGATGAAGTCATCGCGTACTGCCGCATCGGTGAACGCAGCTCGCATACCTGGTTCGTGCTGAAGTATTTGCTCGGCTACAACAATGTCCGCAACTACGACGGCTCGTGGACCGAATGGGGCAACCTCATCGGCGCTCCCATCGTCAACGAAACACGTGCCAGCCAGCAGGAGCAAGCCGCCTCAGCCCGCTAACCTCGTTTTTGTAGTGGCGGGTCTTTAGACCCGTTATCTCAGCCGAGCAGCGGCATAAGTTTGCAGGTGCAGCACAGAGCAGGGAACTGGATGGGGAGGCCCACTGTCTCCAGGCCTCACCCTTCCAGCTCTCATTCGGTGGCGCGGTCGCCAAGTGGTAAGGCAAAGGTCTGCAAAACCTTTATCGGCGGTTCGATTCCGCCTCGCGCCTCCAAAATTTTGTCGCAAGATCGCGGTACAACTCAAACACAAAGGGGGAAATGTCATGAGCAAGATTCTTTCGGAAGTGCTCGAAGCCAATCAAAAGTACAGCGCCGGCTTCGGTGAAAAAGGCAAACTCGCTCTCCCGCCTGCTCGCCGCTTTGCCATCCTCACCTGCATGGACGCGCGCCTCGATCCCGCCAAGTATGCCGGCCTCGCCGAAGGCGATGCCCACGTCATCCGCAACGCCGGCGGCCGGGCCAGCGACGACGCCATTCGCTCTCTGGTCATCAGCTATAAACTTCTCGGCACCCGCGAATTTTTCGTCATTCACCATACCGATTGCGGCATGGAATTCTTCACCAGCGATGTCATGCGCGGCTTGCTGGGTTCCAGCTTGGAAACAGCGGAGTTGACCGCCCAGGGGTTCAAGGACGTCGGCAAGGGACCGGGATCCCGTGCTGGTGAATTCATCGAATGGCTCACCATCAAGAATCAGAAGCAGGCTGTCCTCGACGATGTTGCGCGCATTCGCAACCATCCTCTCGTGCCCAAATCCATCCCCGTCTACGGTTTCCTCTACGACGTGCATTCCGGAAAACTCGTCGAGGTCGAAGGCGCCAAAGCCGCAGGAGCCGCCGGATAACAACGAGCAACGAACCGACAGCGTCTAACGCACCGCCTCGGGCAGATCAAGTCCGCCAGTGACTTCCCAGTAGCCGACAAACCGGAAGTGATCACGCAAAGTGGGGTAATTAGGCCGACACTTCTGTACCTCAAGTATGTCTCCTAAGGACAGATTCTCTGGCAGCATCAAAGTAACACCGTCCTCATTCTAAACTCAGCCAGGAGAGTAAGTCCCCCATGAAACGAACCATATTAGCCGGCGTACTGCTCGGTCCCGTTTCCGTGCTCCTATTGAGCGGAATATCTTCTGAGCCGCAGCAGCTCCATGCTCAGGCCGTTGCGCCCGCGCCTTCCGGCGCGACCGCGGCTTGGACCCTTAAGGTGAAGGGGGACATCCGCTGGCAACAGGTCACGCCGATGGGCGCTCTCCTCGTCTCGACGGACGCGGCGCTAGCTGCTGTGGATATCGAGAGTGGCCAGGTCATGTGGGAGAAGCCTGAACTCGGCGGCTTGTCGGCCGACAGCGTCCACATGGTCGAGGGCTCTCTCCTCATGGAAGCGACACGCCCGGGGCTGCTGGTGATTTTTGATCCCGTGACTGGCGCGGTTGTCTTCGATTCCCGGCGCCTGAACTTGATGCGAGTCGTTACCCGCCGCGTTCTGCCGCAGAGCGGCACCCTTCTGGTCCATGGAAACCGCGCGGCCGGGCCTTCAGTCGTTGCGCTCTACGACCTGGTGAGCGGCGACCAGCGTTGGGCGAACGAAGCGCTGTTCGAGCAGGCCGAGCCCCAGAAGAGAGGCTTCGGTGCCCTGATGCAAGGTTTACAGCGCACGGCGTCCGAGGGCACCGCGCTGGAGGTCCTCCAGGCCGGACCGGACATGATCGTCGTCCACACGCTGATGGGTTTGCGCGCTCTGGACGCGCGGACCGGCGCAGTGCGGTGGTCCGTAGCCTCGACCACCAGCCGCTGGGCCCAACCCCCGCGACACGTGCGGCTCTACCCGTCGCTCAACAAAACCGATCGCATTTACGTGAGCTTCGACGACCACCTCATGGCCTACAGCCTCGCTGATGGTCAGGCCCTCTGGGCCAAGCCGGCGAGCGTGGAGGGAAATATCCGCGATATCGTCCAACATCCGGCTGGGATCATCATGCTCCCGGAAGCGCCGCCGGAAGGTGAGCCAACGCGTAGCCGCCGCGTCATCAACGGAGTTACGCAAACCGGCCTCAACGTGGCTCGCTACGAAGATGGGACGACGGTCGCGGCGAAGCCGCTCCGTATGCACGGCAAAGTGATCGACGCGATGGTCGCCGGGGACGCCGCGGTGCTGGCGGTGGACGCCGAATCGCGCACTTTCGTGAACGTGCTGGATGTGGCCGCAGCGACGCTCCGCCTGAAGAAGGATGTGAAGATCAAGGGCCAGCTCGCCTACGTGGAGCTTACCCCGGCAGGCTTGCTCTACGTGTCGCGTCCCGACGCGGCGACGAACGCCGAGGTGAACATCATCGATCTTGCCACTGGTGAGCAAAAGTTCAAGGATGCCATTGAGAGCGGCAAGCCGTTGAGTGCGGACGACTACAAGGCCGCTCGGTACTACCTGCACCATGCCGTGGAGGGGCAGACCCTTTACGTCTTCGCGAACCGCGACCACAGGCTGTACGCAGTCGATCGCGACGCCGGTACCTTCCGCGCGCTCGGCGGCGAGATCAAGCTCCAGGGCGGCGAGGATCCGACCGATATGGAAGTCCGGCCGACGGGCATTGTTCTAATCTCACCGCAGAACCTCGTGCTTGTGGCGCGTGATGGGCGGGTGAAGCAGCAGGTTTATTACCCTGCGCCGCAGCTTCCGGGGCTGGTGCGTGCGCTCTATGCGGTGAACGCGGTGCGCGCCGGCTTGTACGGCGCCGCCGCCTCGGCGTATGGTGACGCCTTCACCCAAGCATCGCAGAAAACCACGGATCCCAACGCGCGATACGTCACCGGGCAACTGGCGACGGCGTACTCGCAGTCCGGCGCACAGCTCACAGGCTACTCGCGCCAGTCGGCGGCGCTCGCGACGAAACGCTTCAAGGCTTCGCTCACCGTCCCGGGATCGGTTTTTATGTTGACTCGCGCTCCCGATGGGAACGGAAATGTACTCCTTCAGATTGACAAGGACAGCGGGCAGCCCCGCGCGCGCGTGGATCTAGGCAAGGAGCGCGAGCCGGTGTACGCAGTCGACGACGTCGCCGGTATGCTCTTCCTTCGGACTGCGCCGGGCACGCTGGTCGGCTACAGGCTCTGATCGCTGCGCGGCGCGCGGGCGCGAAATCAGCGCTGGAAGTTATCTCGTTCGTAGCCGCAGCGGCGCCTCTTGGGATTGTGTCTGGATCACCGGGTATGCGGAAGTTACATCGCCGGCCAATACTGCCGCCCATCCGGCTCATCTCCCAAGTTCGCCATCGCTCGCCACTCGTGCCTCCACACTCTTTCCGCTTCATTCTTTGTTCTCCCCTGTTGCTCTCATGGCCCAAATCATTCCAAAATAAGACGAGCCCCGCGAACGGTCACCCTGCCTGTCATCTTCGCCTTTGGCTCCAATCGGAACGCACTCAAGAGCTCGAAAGGACTCCATCGCATGAAAAAGCTCATCTTCTTGTTGCTGGTACTATCCGCTTTCGCCATCCCCTCGCGCGCCCAGTCCGTCGACGCTTCTATCAGCTACTCCTACTTCCGCCTTGGAGGTTCCGGCGGCATCAATCAGAACGGCGTCAGCGGCTCCGTCGCTTATAATCCCAACCGCTGGCTCGGCATCGTCGGCGATTTCGGCGGCTACCATGCCTCCCCCTTTGGTGTTTCCCTGAATACCTACACCTATCTCTTCGGCCCTCGTCTGACTCTGCGCAACCCCTCCAAAATCAACCCGTTTGCGCAGGCCCTCCTAGGCGGCTCCCGCATCACCGTCGGCTCGGGCGGTGGCTCCACCAACCAGTTTGCCTATAGTGTTGGCGGCGGCGTGGACATCTGCGTGCTCCCCCGCCTGGCCTTCCGTCCCCAGGTGGACTACATCGGCCTAGACACCTCTGGCTCCCGCACCAATTGCACGCGCGTCTCCGCCGGATTCGTCATCCACTTCTAGCAATCACCATAAACCCGCTAATTCCGACCGGAGGGCCGCCCGGGTTCGCGGCCCTCGCCGCGCACCGCTGCTTGCTGAGGTATGATCTTGGAATCCATCCGACCTCCATCAGCCGGCAAGGAGGGGCTCGCCATGTCTGCTCAGCACAAGTCCTCTCGAATCGACGAGTGGTTGCTGCAAAAGGCTTTTCGAGCGGCGGGTCAGCCGGCAGTCCGGCTCGCGCTCCGAAACGGCGCGGAGGTTTCGCCAAAAGGCGCGTTGCCTGTGCCCAACATCGTCATACAGGACCGGAAAACTCTCTTCCGCCTGCTACTCGATCCGGAAGCTGAGTTCGGCGATGCCTACAGCAAGGGGCGAATCACGCTCGACGGAGATCTCGTCTCCGCACTCGAAATTGTTTATCGCTCCATGTCGGAAGTCGCGCATAACAGCTGGTACGTCAAATTCGTCTCGAAGTGCATGGAATATATTCAGCGCAACTCCTTGCGCGGCTCGCGTCGAAATATTCGGCAACACTACGATCTTAATACCGATTTTTACCAGCTCTGGCTCGACCCGCAACTCGTCTATACCTGCGCTTATTATGCGTCTCCCAGTGCAACGCTGGAGCAGGCGCAAGTCGCGAAATTGGACTACGTTTGCCGCAAGGTGCAACTCCAGCCCGGGGAGCGGGTCGTGGAAGCGGGTTGCGGCTGGGGCGCTTTGGCCCTTCACATGGCCAAAAACTATGGAGTGACCGTCCGGGCATTCAACATTTCACGCGAGCAAATCTTGGTCGCCCGCCGCCGGGCAAAAGAACTGGGACTCAGCCAACGGGTGGAGTTCATCGAAGACGATTACCGGAACATCGCCGGCGAGTGTGATGCGTTTGTCTCGGTAGGAATGTTGGAACACGTTGGACGGGAACGCTACCGGGACCTGGGGAGTATCATCCACCGCTCGCTTGCCAAAACCGGCCGCGGACTCCTCCACTTTATAGGGCACAATCATCCGCTTCCCTTCAGCACTTGGACCAGAAAACACATTTTTCCCGGTGCCTACGCACCTGCGCTGCGCGAGGTCATGCAAGTCTTTGAACCTTGGGATTTGTCCGTCCTGGATGTCGAAAACTTGCGGTTCCACTATGCAAAAACACTGGAGCACTGGTTGGCGCGATTCGGGAAATGCGAGCAGCAGATATCCGAAATGTTCAGTCCGGAATTCATGAGAGCCTGGCGGCTGTACCTCGCCGAAGCTGTCGCCGGATTTCGTGTTGGCACCCTTCAACTGTTTCAAATCGTTTTCGCGCGAACGGATTGCCACCAAATTCCATGGACGCGCGCGCACTTGTATACAGATGAACGGCACGAGGAGCAGGAGACCACATGGATGCCTGCGACGTCCTGATCGTCGGAGCCGGTCCTGCCGGAAGCTCCTGCGCTTGGAAACTGCGCGATTCGGGCTTGCGTGTCGTGATTTTGGACCGGCAGACCTTTCCCCGGGACAAAGTGTGCGGTGGATGGATCACCCCACCCGTCGTCGAGGAACTCGAAATTAATCTTCAGGAATATTCGCGCGGCCGTGTTTTGCAGAGCATCCACGGTTTTCGCACCAGCCGGATGGGCAGCCGCGAAGTGGAAACCGATTATGGCCGGCCCATCAGCTACGGGATTCGTCGCTGCGAATTCGATGATTTCCTTCTAAAGCGCTGCGGTGCGCGCATGTACCAGGGCGTTCCTCTTGCCAGCCTGGAACCATCGGGCGATCGCTGGATTGTCAACGGCCAGTTCAACGCCCGGCTCGTGATCGGCGCCGGGGGACATTTTTGTCCGGTTGCCCGGTTGCGGGGGGCCAACGCTCGCCGTGAAGTCAGCGTTGCTGCGCAAGAAATCGAATTCGAGATGTCAGAAACCCAGCGCGAACAATGTTCTATCCGGCCTGAAATTCCAGAGCTGTATTTTTGTGCCGACATGAAGGGTTACGGCTGGTGCGTTCGCAAAGAAAACTTTCTCAACATCGGCTTGGGGCGGCTCGATCCCCATGCCCTGCCCAATCACCTTGCGGCCTTCGGTGCCTTTCTGAAAAAAACGCGAAAGGTCGCTTTTGATCTGCCTGCGAAGATGGCGGGCCATTCGTATCTTCTGTATGGACGTGCCAGACGAAACGTGGCCGGAGACGGTGTACTGCTGATCGGCGATGCCGCCGGTTTGGCGTATTCTCAGAGCGGCGAAGGCATACGGCCGGCGATCGAGTCGGGACTCCTTGCGGCGAAGGCCATCCTGGCCGCGGGCGGAGCCAATAGTCCCGCACTCTCGGAAACCTACCGCTCCCTGCTCGCGCAGCGATTCGGAAAAGTGCAGGAGGAATGGGCTTTCAACATGGGCCGTCATCTTCCAACGCGGCTGGTAAGCTCCCTCGCCCGAATTCTCTTGGCAAACCACTGGTTCTCTCGCCGCGTCATCCTCGATCGGTGGTTCCTCCATTCCGATGAACCCGCTCTGGTTTGCTGAACAAAACATGGTTGCCAACTCTGAGTCGAGCCCAATCAGATCCTGCACTTGCGTGAAATGATTCCCAAAACGATTCCGCCTCGCGCCTCCAATCTCCGGCAGGAAGTTAGTTTCCGATTACGTCCATTGGGCACAACGCTCGGCAGCGATGGAACGGCCCGACCGCAGGGCTGATATCCTGCACCCATGGGCCGACCTAGCCGATGGGTTTACGTGCTGCCGTCCCTTCATCTTTGCGCTTGTTTGGTTAGTTTCATTGGCCTCGTGATTCCCAGCCTTCATTACATGGGGATACTGTTTACATTCATTCAGGTCGCTGACCTGCCCATTTCACTTCTTTCATATCTTATCGGGTGGAAATATTCGGCTCTTGCCGTGATTTGGATTTTTGTGGCGGGCACTTTTTGGTGGTATCTGCTAGAAAGAGGCGTTCGAGTCGTGTTCTTGAGATTCACACGCCGAAATGAGCCGCAGGCCCGACTGACGGGGTAATCGACAACTAGAACCACATGTCCGATAATCCGAGACATGGACTAGCGCCTTCCCCTGTTGCGGGCGTACAACCAGCCTGCGCCGTCGCAATGGCCGCAACGAATCGTTCCTGTGCTCCCTGTGCCCGCACACGCAGCACATTGTTTCCAATCGTCAGCGTTGAGAGCGCTTCCATTGACTCCGACACATCTCTTCCCTGCGACCGTCTGGGCACACTGACCGTTAATGAGGTTTGCAGCGTATGAAACAGCGCCGCAGCGCGTGCACACTGCCACGGGCTTGGGTCTCGTGCTCTCGCTAGCTCTCCTTTCTTGTTCTTCAAGGACTGGTTTCAGGTCAGGCCGGTTCTCATTCGGACATGAGTGGGCCGGGGGAGGCGGCAAATCGCTTTCTTTCACCGGGGTTCTGGGCCAATCGAACTCACAGGAATCACACACGTATCGAAACAGGTTCGGGAAAACCTGCCTCTTTTCAAGCGGCATAAACCCTCATCGACCATATTGGGCAACACGCCCAAGGCTTCGCGTCTCCTGTCCATTTTACGACAATGCATAGCTCATTCAGCCACCACCGATGCTGATCCAACCGGGTCGCCAAGTCCCGACTAACGCACTTACCGGCCTTCCATGCCGGAAGTTCCCAAGACCCCAAGGTCGCAGCGGATGGGCCCCTTGAAATGGCTTCCAAAGCCATTCCGTTTTGCCACATAGCCGCGTGAAAGAGATTCATCGAATGAAACGTATTAAACGGCATGAAGCCTGGCCTTCGTGTCCGGCGCGCCCTATGGAGCGCGGTCATTTTCCTGGCGCTTATTGGGTCCGCTGTCGCAGTGCGGAGGATAGTGCATCTCGTGCCTATCGCGGTCAGGGGCTATCATCCGCCCGCGTTCACATCCAATCCTGTGGCTGCACAGTTCGCCGCGCTGGATGATTTGTTTGCGCAAAATCCGCTCTTGACCCTTGTTCGTATTGTGCCTGGCTTGCTTTTCATGCTGCTGGGTCCACTGCAATTCAGTCCGACCATTCGCGCCCGCCATCTCCGGTGGCATCGCTGGAGTGGTCGCGTTTTTGTCGTTTGCGGTGCTGTGATCGGCATTTCGGCGCTGGTGATGAGCTTTGGCATGCCGGCGATCGGCGGTTTCAATCAGGCAGCGGCGACGACACTGTTCGCGACGTTCTTTCTATTCGCGCTGTGCAAGGCGTTTTGGTATATCCGGCGGCGCGAAATCCCGCTGCACCGCGAGTGGATGATTCGCGCCTTTTCCGTTGGAATCGCCGTGGCTACCATCCGCCCCATCATTGGCATGTTCTTTGCCACCAGCCGCTTTTCAGGCCTGACGCCCCATGAATTTTTCGGCATTGCCTTCTGGATCGGCTTTGTCCTGCATCTCATCGCGGCAGAAGCTTGGATTCACGCGACGCTGCCGCAGCAGGAAACCGTTGGCGCTCGAATAACTTAAGAATTTCCTTCTCGCCTGCAGATTCATCCTGGGCAGCCGCACCATAAACGGACCCGTTTACGCGAAACCAACACATAACTCATTTTCCCTTGATCTTTCATAGCACTATGGTACAATTCTCGTTAGGTAACTCTGCGTAACCCCCCACTTTCGCTCGTCTTTTCTAATTTTGAGGATTCATTTCCAGGGCTGAGTTGCGCCCAGGGACGTGGTATTCGTAAGCCCCCTTGGAGTCATAGACTTACAAAAGTCTATCAAAACAAACAACTTCAATTCTATTAGAATCATATTCTTATGAAAAACATAGGGGGAGGGGTCGTTATTGTCAACCAGACACCCGACGAAGGGTGTCTCTCCCGAGCGACCATCGGGAGCCGAGGGATCTCTCCCATTCCCCGTAAGGTGCTTTTTTTACATCCCGGATAGAGTTGCGGGGCGCAGGCTCTACGCGCTGGCCAGTTCCTTCAGAAGCGCCTTGCCCTTGCGGAACCACGGTCGCTCGCGCCGTTGCATGTACCGCGGTAAGGTGCGCTTCTTCGCCTGCAGCTTTTGTGCCCACTCGCGCGCCTCGTCGGGCCGGTTCACCGTCTTCAGAAAACTCGCGTAATTGTAGAGCGTCTCCGGCGTCGTCGAAATCTGCGTCACTTCGGCAAAAAGCACGTCCGCGCGCTCCAGTTGTCCCGTTCGCGCACACGCATCCGCCAGCAACCCCGCCGCCCGGTAGTAATCGAATTTCCGATCAGCGGTGACCACCCGCTCCAGGTCCGGAATGGCGCCGGGCAGGTCGTTCAGTCCCAGCGAACACAGTGCCCGAGAATAAAACGTATAAATGGAATCGCTTCGCGCCGCGATCGCATTCGTAAATGCCTCTCGCGCCTTCTCAAATTGTCCTTGGTCTTTGTAGAGTTCGCCCAGCTCTTCGTAATTGGCTGGGGAGGGATTATCGAGGATATCCGTTTCGACTTTTTGGATGCGCGACCGCCGGCCAAATCCCTGAAACACGCCGCGAAGCAGCCCAAGGTCCGGCAGCACTTCCGCGAGAATGTACACGCTCGCGCCGAGGAACCCGCCGAAGAAAATAATATAGAACCAATAGTTCTCCGGCCGCTGCCTCACGAAGTGCAAGATCGCCAGGCCCTGCACGATGAAGCCCCAGGGATAAAAAAGATAGCTCAACCCAAACATGGATGACCGTCCACGCTACAGCATCGCTTGCTCTCCGAGACAGGTCAAACGGAACGTCCGCTTTGTGTCAGCAGGAGTTACTGTCCGTGCCAACGCATCTTGACTGTTATGATGGACACGGATGAATCCTGTCGAAACGCTCGGCCTCGCCCTCGGCGCCGGATTTTCCTCCGGCTTGAATCTTTACGCAACTGTGGCCACGCTCGGTCTTCTCCAGCGCTATGGCGTGATCCATTTGCCGTCTTCGCTCCAGGTTCTCTCTCATCTCTGGGTGCTGGGAATCGCCATCGCTCTCTATCTGGTCGAATTTCTTGCCGACAAAATTCCGTACTTCGACACCATCTGGGACGCGATTCACACCTTCATTCGTCCGCCCGCTGCCGCACTTCTGACCTACGCGGCAGCAGGCGCCGCTCCCGCCGAATGGCGCTGGGGCGCGGCCCTTCTCGCCGGAGGAGTTGCTCTCACCTCACACGGCACAAAAGCCAGCGCGCGAGCCGCGGTGAACACCAGCCCGGAGCCATTCAGTAATTGGATTTTGAGTTTTGGAGAAGACGTCCTCGCTGTATGGCTTGCGTGGATGGCGACGGCTCATCCGCTCGCAACAACAATGATCGTCGTCTTCCTCGTCGCGATTTCCGCCGTTTTGCTCTACTATCTTTTCCGCTTCGCCCGCCGTGCACTTCGGCAGCTCTTTTCCGCTGGCTAGAACGGTGGCAATATTTCAGCGCCGCGAAGGGAACAGGTGCGGGCCCACCTGTTCAACACTAGTTCGCTTGACTTCGCACCTCGCCGGGCGTAATAAATGAACTCCCCGCTGTGCTCTGGCCGTCAGAGTCAAGGAGACCTTTCATGAATCGCCTACCAAAGATTGTGTTCTTGGCTATCCTTTGCCTGGTTTCATCCTGCCAAGTTTTCGCCCAGAACAAAACAACGCACAACCCGACCTGGTGGGCAAAATACGAATATCTCTCGCAAAACGCTGCTTCACCCGGCGGCGGCCCGGGTTCATCTCTTACGGTTGGTAGCAATGTCGACGTCTCCAATGAGTGCGGCCCTCAGAGTGAAACCTACATCACGCTGAATCCTGCATCTTCCAAATCGCTCGCGGCTGGCTCCAACGAGATTTTTCGAGATCCTATGCGAGGTTATTTCTCCACCGACAGCGGCTCCACCTGGGGTGCTGTCGACGTGCCGCTTCCTCCACCGCTCCAGGGCACCAATGACACCCGCTTCGGCTCGGATCCCTCGCTGGTCTTCGACTCGCGCGGAAATCTGTTTTATAGCTACATCGTTGTGTATTTCGGCGGAGGCAATGGCGTCGACGGCTCGCAAATGGCGGTGGCACGCTCGACCGACAGTGGCAAGAGCTACCCGCAACTCACCCTGTTTGGATTTCAGAGTGGCTCGAACCACTTCAATGACAAGCCCATGATTACGGCCGACGCCAATCCAGTGAGCCCCTTCCGCGACCGTGTCTATGTGGCTTGGGATGCCGCCGGTGGAGGAAACGCCATCGACGGCGGTATCCGCCTCGCGCGCTCTTCTGATGCCGGAGCGACTTTTTCTGTCGCTCGCATTGACAATCCCTCCGGCCCGAGCCAGGGCATCGGCGCCGTGCCTTTTGTCGGCCCGAACGGCGAAGTCTATGTGGCCTGGAACGATTACAAAAATAATCTGATCGCCTTCAATCGCTCATTTGACGGCGGCGTCACGTGGGACGCGCAGCGCACCATCTCGCAGAAAACAGCCGCTTTTGATGTCGGCATTCCGGCGGAGTTGTTTCGCCGCGCGCTCGTTTACCCGGCATGCGACGCCGACCGGTCGAACGGTGCTCACCGCGGGCGCCTCTACTGCTCTTGGATGGATCTCACTCCCGCCGGCGTCACCGATATTTTGAGCTCCTCTTCCGATGATCGCGGACTCACCTGGACCGCTCCAAGTCCGGTGACCGATCAACTCCCGCAACTCGTGGACCGCTTCAATCACTGGCTTGCCGTTGATCCGGTCACGGGCGACGTCAATCTCTCCTTCTACGACACCCGCAACGACACGACGCGCTCTCGCTTCATGACCGACACTTTTTTCACTCAGTCGGTTGATGGCGGCGTGACGTTCCGCTCTCCCAATGTGCGAGTAAGCTCCGTCAGTTCCAACGAGCACGATTGCAATGGCGTTTTTCCATGCTCCGCAATTAACTACGGCAATCAGCAGGGCGATTACGAGGGCCTGGCCTCTCGCGGAGGCGTCTCTCATCCGATTTGGACGGACAGTCGCCGCCAGCTCGAATCATCGTCCGGCTGCCGGACGAATCTTTTGATGGAGGAAGTGTTCACTACGACAGTGAAGTGAGAATGTGAAATTGCCGGTGGAGAGGCGGCTCGGCCGCCGTTCTCCCCGGGCCAGCTTACTTCACGTACAGCGCCAGCCAATCCAAAAATGTTTTGTACCAGAACTGGCTGTTCTGCGGCTTCAACACCCAGTGTCCTTCATCCGGAAAAACTATGAGCTTTGAAGGCACACCCTGCCGCTGCAGCGCGCTGAAAAATTCCAGCGACTGTGTGTACGGCACGCGATAGTCCTTTTCCCCCGCGATCACCAGGGTCGGCGTCTTGTATTTTCCAAGCTCCCCCGCGTACGTCACCGGCCCCCACTTGCGGTAACTTTCCGGATTCGTCCACGGGGTGCCCTGCATGTCGTGCTCTTCAAACCACAGCTCTTCTGTCGCGTACATCGAAACCTTGTCGTACACGCTCGCGTGGCTCACGATGGCTTTGAACCGCCCGTTGTGCGTCGCGATCCAGTCGGCCATGTAACCGCCGTAAGAACCACCAGCCGCGGCCATGCGCGTCCCATCAACGAAGGAATATTTTTTAAGCGCGTAGTCCACGCCATTCATCACGTCGAGGTACGCTTTGCCGCCCCAGTCATTCGTAATCTCATCTGTGAACTTCTGCCCGTAGCCGGTCGAGCCGCGCCGGTTGATCATCAGCGTCACGTATCCCGCCGCGGAAAAAACTTGCGCGTTCCACCGGTAGCCCCACGCGTTCGACCACATCGTCTGCGGTCCGCCGTGCAACACTACCAGCAGCGGATATTTTTTCGTCGATTCGAATTTTGGCGGACGTATCAGCATCGCCTGGACTTTCGTTCCTTCGGCGCCTTCGAACCAGAAGGCTTCGGGAGGATTCATTTCCAGCACCGCAAGAATCGAATCGTTTTGATGCGAGAGCTGGCGCAAGTTCGATCCGTCGCCGGCAGCAACGAAAACTTCTGCCGGCATCGTCAGGCTGGTGCGCTCGAACGCCAACGTTTTCCCATCAGCGCTAAAAGAAATCGCCGTATTAAAAGTGTCCGCGAGAAGTTTCTTCGGCTCCGCGCCGGCGCGCGCGGGCATTGCGTACACGGGTTTTTGCGTTTCGTTTTCGGCGGTGAAAAAGATCGTTTTGCTGTCTGCCGACCACGCGAGTTCTTCCGCGCTGCGGTCAAAGCCTTCGGTGAGATTTTCCCTTTTTCCGCTTTGCCGGTCGTAGAGCATCACGCGCCAGCGATCGGCTTCGTATCCGGGCGTAAGTTGCGCGTGATACGCGATGAATTTTCCATCCGATGAATAGACTGGATTTCCGTCGAAGCCCTGCTGCGTGGTGATGCGCTTCGCTTCGCCTCCCGCTATGGGAACGATAAACAAATCAGCGTTCGTGCTAATCGCTTCCATCCTGTCGGTGACGGCGGTGAAGCAGAGCTCCTTCGAGTCCGGCGAAAAATTAATATCTCCGGGTCCGCCCCGCTCGTCGGGTGGAATGTCGTAGTCCGCTCCGAGAGTGAGGTCGCGCGGCGCCGTGCTTCCGTCGGCTGGAATCACAAAGAGATGGCTGCGTTTGCCTTCATTCCAGTGCGTCCAGTGCCGGTACAAAAGTCGCTCGGCGACGTGTGCCTTCACTTTGTTCTTTTCTTTTTCCGCGTCGCGTTTGCTGTTGCATTCATCGTCTTTACAATCCGGATAAACAGAGGAAGTGAAGGCGAGTGCCTTGCCGTCTGGCGACCACTTCACGATGTCGGCGCCCGTTGAAAGCTTCGTCAGCGGATGCGCTTCTCCGCCATCCATCGAGAGCAAATACACTTGTGAAACACCGCTGCGGGAAGAAAGAAACGCCAGCGTCTTGCCCTCCGGTGACCACACCGGCGAGGAGTCATGCCCGCTTCGCGTCAATTGCATTTCCGTGCCGCCCGCCGTTGACACGATCCAAATATTGCTCGCGCCACGGTTGGCGTCCATGTCCGGCGTGGTCACCGTGTAGGCAATCCATTTTCCATCGCGCGAAATTTCTGGCTCGGCGATGCGGTGCATGCCGATCATGTCCGTGAAAGTGATGGGATGTTTCGAACTGTCCTGCGCGAAAGCGGAAATCCCGGCGGCTACCAGCAACGCGAATAGGAAACTACAACGTAGAATGAGGCGATTCATCTTGCTCTCTCCTCGCACACAACTGCAGTTCAAATTAGCTGAATGGAACCGCGCATATTGTATCGTTTCTGAATCGAATCCAATAGGACAGAGCAGCCGGGCGAACTCCGTTTCCTGTCGTGGCGCGCCAGGGTCAGTTATTCGATTCGGATCGGCCGGGCTGCTTCCGCCCACAGCCAATTCACAAAGGCGAGAATCGCCGTAATGGAAATTACGAGAAACTCTCCCCAGTGCATCCGCGTCACCAGGACGCCGGTGAATAGCAGCGCAAGCGCGGCGATGAAGACGCCGCCGGGCAGGCGGAATGCATCCGCGTGCGGCTGTTTTCTGCGTAGCGCGGGAAGCGCTGCGGCCACCGAGCCATAAACGAAAAGGCGAGCGACGCTGGAGAGCAAGGCGTTCCATTTGAAATTTCCAGCAATCGAAAAGAGCAGGAGGACGGCGGCAAAAATCACGATGGAGAGATGCGGTGTTCGAAAGCGCGGATGAATCCTGCCAAAAAAGGCGGGGAAATCTCCTCCGGCGCCCATGGCATAGGTGATTCGCGGCGTATGCAGCATGTTGGCGCTGAGATAGCCGTACGCAGATATGAGCGTTCCTGCCGCGACGATTTGCACGCCCAACGCGGGCAAAAATCTCCGCGCGGAATCCACCGCCGGAGCGCTGGAAACGGCGACATTGGCAATGGTGTGAATCACGAGATACTGCACGGCGATAAACAAAACCGTCGTCGCGGCAATGGCGGCGAAGAGCGCAAACGGAATATCTTTGCGCGCGTCCCGCGTTTCTCCGGTGGCGATGAGCGCCGCTTCGAATCCGCCGTATGAGTAAATCATCAGAAGCACGGCTTCGAACCAATCTGCAGATGTCGTTGTCGTCGCAGCGGGCGTAACTCGTATTTCGGGATGCAGTGCAAGGGCCGTAAGTCCCGCGATGACAAAAAATGCGAGCAAAGCCACCTTCGTGGCGGTGAAGAAATTGCTGAGCCGGTTTCCGCCGGTCACCCCGCGATAATTTACAATCGCAAGAAATCCGATGAGAATCGTTAGCACGCTTGCCCTGGCCAGCGGGGCCCTGACGCGGGGGAAAAACTCGCTCAGATAGATGATGAACAAGTTTGCGACCGCAGAGACGGCAGCAATACGGCTCAGCCACGTCAGCCAGCCGTTTTGAATGGCGAGAAATCGGCCGAACGCCACTTTCGCATACAGGTACGGCCCGCCGGCCTCCCGGAATTGCGACGCGACTTCCGCCATGCACGCCGCGATGATCGAGATTCCCGCAAACGCCACCAGGAATCCCAGGGGACTCCATTTTCCGAGGCGGGCGGCAATCAGCGCGGGCAAACCAAAAATGCTCGCGCCGATCATGGTATTGACCATCAGCGCGGCAAGGCTCCAGCGGCCGATGGTGCGAACCAGCCCTTTTGCGGATTCGGTCAAGTGCGCTTCCGCGGGCACTGGGATTTGCCGAAAAGTTTTCGCATCATTGTCAAAGGAAGTGGCGCCAGCGTAGCACAACTCGCTAGCCCTCCGAGAATTCGTGAACCCATTGACGTACTCCCGAGCATCCTATGTTCAGGATGAATTCAGTATTGACGGGGTCTTGTATGCCAGTTATCCGTGCCTGCAGCCATTGTGGACAGAAGAACCGTATTCCAGCCAAATATCTGGCCAACACAGGTCGTTGCGGAGCTTGTAAATCACCCTTGCCGCCCATCGCTGAACCCCTCGCGGTCGACGATGCGTTATTCGATGAAGTCGTTCAAAATGCGCCCGTTCCTATACTCGTGGACTTCTGGGCGGAGTGGTGTGGGCCGTGTCGCGCTGCTGCTCCTGAAGTCACACGAACCGCAGCTGACATGGCGGGCAAGGCTATCGTGCTGAAAGTCGATACGGAAAGATATCCGCAACTTGCTGCGCGCTTCCAAGTTCGTGGTATACCCAACTTCGCTGTCTTCTTTGGTGGCCGCCCGGTCATGCAGCAGGCCGGCCTGGTCGGCCACGACCAAATGGAGCAGTGGCTCAGGTCCGCCGCTCCTGTTTCGGCCTGAGAAACGGCTTGTGAGCCGACTCTGCTACAATTCCTCCCCGGGCAATTCATGGCGACGAACAGCGGGCTCTTTTCCCGCAATTTCAAAAAGACTTTTCCCATTGCTGTTCGCGGCGAAGGCTGCTGGATCATCGACGAAAAGGGCCGTCGATTCCTGGACGCTGCCGGGCAGGCTGCCGTGGTCAGCATCGGCCATGGCGTTCCCGAAATCGGCCGCGCCATGGCCGAGCAATCCTCGCGGATTGCCTTTGCGCACACCTCACAATTTCATACGGCTCAGGCTGAAAAACTTGCCGCGCGACTCCTCGCGCTTGCTCCCGCGAATTTTCGCAAGGGCGGCCGCGTCTACTTCACTTCCGGCGGCTCCGAAGCGACAGAGACAGCGATTAAACTGGTTCGCCAATATCACCTCGAGTCCGGCCAGAAGAATCGTTACCGCGTTCTCTCGCGAGGCCAGAGCTATCACGGGAGCACGCTTGGCGCGATGTCCGTGAGCGGCAATGTCGCTCGTCGCGCGCCCTACGAGCCGCTCATCGCCGATTGGGGCCACATCGCGCCGTGCTTTTGCTATCACTGTCCGTTCGAAAAAACGTTTCCGCAGTGCGAACTCGCTTGCGCCGACGACTTGCAAACTCATTTGGATGGAAGCAAAAAAGAGGATGCCGCCGCTTTCGTTTTCGAACCCGTCGTAGGCGCGACGCTCGGTGCTGCCGTTCCGCCGGATGGATATGTGTCGCGGATCGCCGAAATCTGCCGCAAAAACGGGATCCTTCTTATCGCCGACGAAATCATGACCGGCATGGGCCGCACCGGAGCGCCCTTTGCCGTTCAGCACTGGGGCATCGAGCCCGACCTGATTCTGGTGGGGAAGGGGGTTGCGAGCGGTTACGCGCCGCTTGGGGCGGTGCTCGTTTCCGCGCGCGTTGTCGAAGCGTTCGAACGCGGATCGGGCGCGTTCATGCACGGCTTCACGTACCAGGCGCATCCGGTTTGCACTGCTGCCGGAAACGCCGTCCTCGATTATCTCGAATCGCAAAAACTTTTTGATCGTGTCGCTCCCGCAGGAAAGAACCTGCGCGACGCTCTTTCTTCGCTCTTGTCGCATCCCCACGTTGGCGATATGCGAGGCCTCGGCCTGCTCCTCGGCGTCGAGTTTGTCAAAGACAAATCCACGCGCGAGCCCTTTCCCAAGTCCGAAAATATCGCGGAGACAATTCGCCAAGCTTGTCTGGAGGAAAATGTTCTGACCTATCCAACGCAGGGCTGCGTGGACGGCCTGCGCGGCGATCACATCCTTCTCGCGCCGCCGTTCACGATTTCGCCGGAGGAATCCGCGCTGATCCCTCGCACGCTACATTCGGCTTTGGCAAGAGTTTTTCCGGCTTGATACCGGATTGAAGTGTTCCTTTTTATTGCAGCCGGTTCGTTCTTATTTCTTTGGAGAGAAAATGCGCCCTCGTCCCCGCAAGATATTGCTCGCTTTGGCTGTCTGTCTTTCGCTGACGTTTGCCCTTCACGCTCAAGACAAACCTCCTGCAAAACCGCGCGCGCGTGATCTTGGCGTCCCTTTTGACGGCGCGCCCGGCCCGCTCAATGCCATCACCGACGTTTCCGGCGTCCTCGTCGGCCACACCACGCTGATATCCGGCGAAGGAAAACTGCAGGTTGGCAAGGGCCCCGTGCGCACCGGCGTCACCGCCGTCCTTCCTCGCGGAAAAGATTCCATGAACAATCCCGTTTTTGCCGGGTGGTGGTCGTTGAACGGCAACGGCGAAATGACCGGCACAACCTGGGTGGAAGAATCCGGATTGCTCGAAGGCCCGGTGATGATCACCAACACGCACAGCGTCGGGGTGGTTCGCGACGCAGTGATTCAGTGGCGCGTGGCCCATGGGCAGCCCGATCCCACTGGCTACTGGTGGTCACTTCCCGTCGTCGCGGAAACCTGGGATGGCTGGCTCAACGACATCAACGGCTTCCACGTCAAGCCGGAGCACGCGTTCCACGCCATCGACTCCGCGCATGGCGGCGTTGTGGAAGAAGGCGCGGTCGGCGGCGGCACGGGAATGGTTTGCAATGGCTTCAAAGGAGGCATCGGCACCTCTTCCCGCAAGCTAGGCGAAAAAGAAGGCGGCTATACGGTCGGAGTTCTCGTGCAATGTAATTATGGTTCGAAAAATAATCTGCGCGTTGCCGGCATTCCCGTCGGCCGGGAAATTGCCGCCGATGATCCCTACGCGGGCACCACACTTTTCAACGCCGATCACGGCTCGATCATCGTCGTGGTTGCCACGGACGCTCCGGTCGTCGCGCACCAGCTCAAACGCCTCGCGCGCCGCGTTTCTCTCGGACTCGGCCGCGACGGCAGCATTTCCGGCAACGGCTCCGGCGATATTTTTATCGCCTTCTCGACTGCCAATACCGGCGCTGCCGCCGCCGACCACGTCGTCGACCTGAAAATGCTGCCCAACGACAAGATCGAACCCGTTTTCGCCGCCACCGTCCAAGCCACGGAAGAAGCCATCATCAACGCCATGGTCGCCGCCGAGACCATGACCGGCATCGAAAATCATCGCGTCCGCGCGCTCCCCCACGACCAGCTCCGCGCCGTCCTAAAGAAATACAACCGCCTGACCCAATGAGGTTAGTGGCTATTTGAATTGGCAGTGCAACGGAATAACGAAGAAAACTAGCTTAGACCTGCTAAATCACCGGGACGGCCATCTTTCTCGCGGGATTGAAGAAGGGCATGGGCACGACTTTCGCGGAAACTGTTTGGCGCACGGCTTCGACAGTCATTTCCATGCTGAGCTTTGACCCGACCGCTGAACTCTCGCGGCCTACGCATGCCAGCGCGATCATCTTTTTCAGGGTTGGCGACCACGTTGTTGACGTCGCTTTGCCCACTTGGCGGCCGTTGCGATACACCGGCACGGCCACGCGTGACGCCATGCTCGGCACCTGCGGCGCCATTTTCAATTTGTCGTAGAGCGCCTCCACTTCGTTCCAATTAATTTCCAGCCCCACCAGCGCCCGCTCTGCGCCTTTTTTCGCTTCCAGCGCCAGTGCCTCGCGCCCCACGAAAGTTTCCTTCTTCAAATCCACCAGCTTCCCCAGCCCAATCTCGGCCGGAGAATACTTCTGCGATTCGATCAGAGCCTTCTTACTCGAAATATAATCAACTTCAATTAAAATCAGCCCCGCCTCGATCCGCGCGATGTCCAACGCGATCATCCCCGCCGGATGAATATCAAACTCTTTGCCTTTTGCAATCAGCGCATCCCACACCTTGATCGCGTCGCACCACGGCATCCAAACCTCAAAACCCAAGTCGCCCGTATAACCCGTGCGCGAAATGTCCACTGGCACGCCCGCGATTTTTCCGCGCGTCACGCGAAAATATTTCAGGTTCTCGATCTTCGCGTCGGTAACTTCGTGCAGCAGGTGTCCTGAAGTCGGACCTTGCAGCGCCAGCGCAGCCACTTGCTCCGAAATATCTTCAATGCTTACGTCCAGGCCCAACGTATTCTGCCGGAACCACCGCAAGCTCGGGTCCGCTGCCGTCCAGCGGTAATCATTTTCGGCGAGCCGCGTGATCGTCCCGTCGTCGATCACTTTGCCTTCGGGGTCGCACCAGCAGCAGTAGATCACCTGATCCACGGCCACCCTATTGATGTCGCGCGAAATCACACGGTTCACGAACTTCGTCGCATCCCGCCCCGTCACGCGGTACTTGAACAGCGGAGAAATATCGATCAGCGCCGCCGAATTCCGGATGGCGTTGTACTCGTGCTCGTGGTGCATCTCGTACACGCTGACCGTGTAGTAGCCCGACCATTCGCGGTAATTCAGGCTTTCGCACAGCGCCAGCGTTCTCTCGTGAAACGCAGTTCCAACCGGCACGCATCCTCCTCCATTGCCGAAGCGAGACGGAATTATAGCTGTCGAAGGTGCCGGCGACAAACGAGTTGGCGAATTTTGAGCGTGCTCTTCAGTTTTTCTGATTCAGAGCCACGGCCGCGTTGGAGTCGGCCGCCGCTTCCGCGGATTCCACATACCGCGTCAGATACGGTACGAGAGGGGTGACCTCAAAGGGCATTTTCTCCCGAGTCGAATTGGGCGCCATCGCCTTGGTCTTCATCAGAGTGACGCGATCACTGTAGGGATCCAGCTTCACGCGCGCTCCCAGGGGCAGCGCCGCGATCTGGTCCTTATTATTCCTTTGAAGCGCTGGCGCGGATTGCAACAATTGCGAAGCTAAGAACACCTCATTGCCAAGCCGCGGGCTGATCAATTGCTTCAATTCCTTCGTTTGCGAATGCAGCTGCGCAAGGAAAGCCCGGCATTGCCCAGGCCGGCTGCGTACGGCGATTTCTTGAGCAGCTCCATCGCCTTCACGCTGTTGACCTCGGTGTCCCGTTTCTCATTGAGGAAGGACAGGCGCTTCAGGATCTGCCGCGACGACAGCCGCAAGACATCGCTGAAGCCAACTTGATCTTGATACGATTTGGGCACCATCGCGTCGGCAATCTCTTGCGCAACCATGGCGGCCAAAGTCGCTTCATCGGGCACTACGTCAATCAGCCCGCGGCTCAGCACAATGGTGTTCTGAATGGAAAACAGTTCCAGACTGCTGGTCAGCAATACCCGGCAGTGCAGATCAATCTGCCCGGAGAGATTGTTGGTGACCTCCAGATTGTTGACGATGGTGTTCAGAACCTTGTCGATCTCTCCGGGAGGCGCGAGGAACCCGTCCCGCTCCAGGGCATCGAGAACGTTGTTTTCTGCTTCATGCCGCCATTCGCCCTGCGCTTCCAGAGGCGATCTCTCATGCTGAGCCGCCTCGTCCTTGATCGCGCTCTGCGATTCCACAAGCAGCTTGTTTAGTTCCTCTTCGCGCGCGCTTGGACTCAGGTTGTAACCCCAGAGACGCGTCTGCGATTTGTAGCGCGGCCCGCTGAAACTCCTCGGCCGCCCGAGTTCCTGGCTGTAGATATAATACGGAAGCCACAGCCCCGGCTTGGCGTTCGTGCGCCACGAATCAAAGTGCAAGTAGTATTCGTCTTGAAACGTTTTCAGAGAGAACCGAACTGCCGGAGAGTACTTGCCGTTGATTCGCACGATTGTGAAGTCCTGATCCTCCACCCAAACTCGGCCCACAAATCGTGCCCCGCGCGCTTTTTCCGCGGGGGACACATCAAAAACGAAGCACCGCAACTCTCCCAGGAATTCTCGCTTGGCATATTTGAACTGGTAGTGGGCCTTGTCGAAATCTCGTCGATCGACAAAAATCATTTGCAGGAATCCCGCCGGATCATAAGACCACATCAATGACCCCTTCCTGCCGTGTTCAATGGACGAGTGAACCTTGAGCCGTCCGTTAGAATCGGCCTGACCGAGAAAGTAATAATCGGATTTTGGGACCGTGCCCAGTTGCCGGTCTGGTTTCACTTCCTGGATATACGTTTCAATGATCGGGCTGTACCGGTCGAATGCTTTGATCTGCTCATGCTCCCGCGCGATCATCCGGTCGATGACCTCCTCCAGCCGAAGCGCCGCTTGTTCCGGCGCCACATCCGTGCGGGCTGTTCTTGCATCTGCCGGAGTCGATGCGCTTGGCCTCGCGGGTTCTTGTCTTTCAGCGGCCAATGGATCTTGCGCGGCCAGGTACGATCCTCCAAACAACGCCCAAAGAAAAATCACCGGAGCCAAAAGTTTCGCCCGCATGCTTGTCCCCTCACGAAGCTTGCCGTCCGCCATCGCTCCGCTAAAAAGCACGCGCCTTGCCACCCGCTGTGGCAGTTCTCCCAAAGCCCAGCTTAGGTGCATTTCTCGAAAAATCTACTGCCTACGCGCAGAAAGTCCGCCTTGCATACAGGTGCTTCCCGACATCTCGTGCAACCTCCCGTTCCCCTCGTCCCAATATGGAACGCACAAATTTCAAAGTGGAATGTTGGCTAGTGTGATTGATTTGCTGCAGGCCGGAATGCCAGGCAGCCGGACGCGCCTCGACTTGTGCCTAAAGTTTGCTCTCAGTAGAATGTCGAGGCCTTGTTCCTGCGGTTTTTCTTTCTTCATCTAAGTTATAGCGGAGTCATACCGAATGGGTCAGCATTACGACGTTATCGTCATCGGCGGCGGTCACAACGGCCTGGTCAACGCCGCCTATCTCGCCAAAGCAGGGAAGAAGGTCGTGGTTCTCGAACGCCGTCACGTTCTCGGCGGCGCGGCCGTCACGGAAGAAATTATCCCCGGCTTTCTTTTTTCCGAATGCTCTTACGTCGTCTCGCTGCTTCGCCCGGAAATCATCCGCGAACTCGACCTCCCGCGCCACGGCCTGGAAATCCTCCCCCTCGACGGCACCTTCTCTCCGATGCCCAGCGGCGACTACCTCTGGCGCGTCAACGACCACGCCAAATCCATTCGCGACATTCGCCGCCACTCCCGCCTCGACGCCGAGGCCTACGACGAATTTTCCAAGATGATGACGCCCATGTGCCGCTTCGTGAAGCCCATGCTCTCCATGGTTCCGCCCGACCCCACGACGCTCAATCCCAAAGACCTCAAGCAGCTTCATTTTCTGATACAACGCTTCCGCGAACTCTCTTCGGACGAGCGCTACACACTCGTCCAGCTCATGACCATGAGCTCCGCCGATTTTCTTGACCAGTGGTTTGAAACCGACGTTCTGAAAGCCACGATGTCCGCCTCCGGCATCATCGGCACCTTCCTCGGCATTCGCTCGCCCGGCACCGCCTACGTTCTCCTCCATCACTACATGGGCGAAATCGACGGCGCATTCCGCTCCTGGGGTTTCAGCCGCGGCGGCACCGGAGCCATTTCGAACGCGATCGCTGACGCCGCGCGTGAAGCAGGTGTCGAGATTCGAACGAAAGCACCGGTTGGCAAAATCCTGGTCAAGCATGGCCGCGCCGCAGGCGTCATCCTGCAATCCGGCGAAGAACTCTTTGCCAACGTGGTCTCCTCCAGCGTGGACCCGCATCTGACCTTCGAAAAATTTCTCGAACCCAGCGAGCTTCCCGCCGATTTTCTCGAAGGCGTTCGCCGCTACAAGTTCCGTGGCTCTTCCGGCAAAGTCAATCTCGCCCTCGACGCGCTTCCCAATTTCAAATGTTTCCCTGGCTCCGGAGCGCATCTTCGCGGCGCCATCTCCATTTCCCCCAGCATGGAATACATGGAGCGCGCCTACGACGACGCCAAATACGGCCACTATTCCCGCCGTCCTTACATTGATATGGTCATTCCCAGCATTACCGATCCCAGCGTCGCGCCTCCCGGCAAACACGTGCTCTCGTGCTTCGTGCAATACGCGCCCTACAAACTTGTCGAAGGCAACTGGGACGATCAGAAAGAAGCTTTCGGCGACAACGTCATTAACACGATCGCCGAGTACGCGCCCAACATCAAAGACATCATCATCGGCCGCCAGGTCCTCACGCCGCTCGATCTCGAGCGCGAATTCGGCCTCACGCAAGGCAACATTTTCCAGGGCGAACTTTCGCTCGAGCAGCTTTTCTTCTTGCGCCCCGTCGCCGGCTGGGCCTACTACCGCACCCCCATTCACAACCTTTATATGTGCGGTTCCGCCACGCATCCCGGCGGCGGCATCATGGGCGCCAACGGCCGCATCGCCAGCCAGGTCATCTTGAAAGAATGGTCGCACGCTTTGCGTGCGCACCGAACAAAGTCCGGTTCTTCGGACTCCGCTGCTGCCGCGTCGAAAGCGGCCAACTGACCATGCCCCTCGGACAGCGCGTTGTTCTCATCGGCGGCGGACACAACGCTCTCATCACCGCTTTTTATCTCGCCAAGGGCGGCTTCAAGCCGCTCGTTCTCGAACGGCGAGAAATGGTCGGCGGCGGCGCCGTCACCGAGGAATTTTATCCCGGCTTCCACGCCTCCACGCTCGCGCACACTCTCGGCCCATTACGCGCTGACATCGCGAAAGACTTACTGCTCGAAAGGTTCGACTATGAAGTGATTCAACCCGATCCCCGCGTCTTCGCGCCCGCGCCGGATGGTAAAGCGCTCTTCTTCTACAACGACGCGGCCAAGACCGCCGCTGGTATCGCCAGCCTCTCCGAGAAGGACGCCGCGAAATACACGCAATTCGCCGTGTCGCTCGCGGATACCGCCGCCTTCTTCACGCAGCTCTCTTCCATCACCCCGCCTGCGATCGATCATCCCACGCCCGAAGATCTCTGGAATCTCTTGAAAACCGGCCGCGGCGTCCGCAACCTTGGAAAGAGCGGCATTTTCGATCTGCTCCGCTGGGGCCCTATGGCCGTCGCGGACTTCGTGGCCGAATTTTTCGAAACCGAACTCCTACGCGCCGCCATCGCCGCGCGCGGCATTTTTGGCACCGCTCTCGGCCCCTGGTCCGCGGGATCCACCGCCGTCCTTCTTCTGCGCGCCGCTGCCGACTCGCATCCCGTCGGCTCCGCCGCATTTCCGCGTGGCGGACTCGGTTCCTTCACGCGCGCTCTCGCCGAATCCGCAAAACAGGCCGGCGCTGAAATCCGCACCGACGCCGAAGTGCAAAAGATTCGAATCAAAGACGGCGCCGTCACCGGCATCGTTCTATCCAACGGCGAAGAGATCGCCGTCGAAGCTGTCATCTCCGGCGCCGATCCCAAGCGTACGTTTTTCAATTTAGTCGACGCTTCGCAGCTCGATCCCACCTTCGCCAACCGCATGAAAAATTTCCGCGCCAATGGCACCGTCGCCAAAGTCAATCTCGCCCTCGGCGGCCTTCCCTCGTTTACTGCGCTCGATTCGAACGAGACTCCGCTCAAAGCGCTCTCCGGCCGCATCCACATCGGCCCGGAAATTGATTATCTCGAGCGCGCCTTCGACGCTTCCAAGTATGGCGATTTCTCGAAAGCTCCCTGGCTCGACGTGACGATTCCCACCATCCTCGATCCTTCTCTGACTCCCGACGGCAAGCACGTCCTCTCCGCTTACGTCCAGTTCGCTCCGTACAAATTAAGGGAAGGGAATTGGGACGCGCGCCGCCACGATCTGGGCCACACCGTCGTCGAAACTCTCGCCGCATACGCCCCGAATCTTCCCGGTCTGGTCGAGGGCATTCAGGTCATCACGCCCAAGGATCTGGAAACCTGCTACGGCTTCACCGGCGGCCACATTTTCCACGGCGAACTCGCCCTCGATCAGCTCTTCACCATGCGTCCCGTTCTCGATTGGGCGCGCTACAAAACACCCATCCGCGGCCTCTTCCTCTGCGGCTCCGGAACGCATCCCGGCAACGGCCTCACCGGCGCGTCCGGCGCCAACGCCGCCCGCGAAGTAATCCACGCTCTCCGATGATTCCTTTCTTATCCTTTGTAGGGGCGCCCGCCGCGGCGGGCTGCACCCTCTTAAGCAGAGGTGCGTGACGAATGCCTACCATTGATCGCACCAAACTCAAGGCTCTCCAAAAACGCGAAGAATCCCGGTTCGTCGCTGACCATCCCAAATCCGCCGCTCTCTACGCCCGCGCACAATCCTCCCTCCTCGGCGGCGTCCCCATGAACTGGATGAAAAAATGGGCCGGCGCTTTTCCGATTTTTGTGAAATCCGCCAACGGCGCGCACTTCACTGACGTGGATGGCCGCGACTACATCGACCTTTGCCTCGGCGACACCGGCGCCATGACCGGCCACTCGCCAGCCATCGTCGCCGAAGCCGTCGCGCGCCGCGCCAAGGAAGGCATCACCTTCATGCTCCCCACCGAAGACGCCCTGTGGGTTGGCGAAGATCTCCGGCGCCGCTTCGGCCTCCCGTACTGGCAGTTCACGCTCACCGCCACCGACGCCAATCGCTTCTCCATTCGAATCGCCCGCGAATTCAGCCAGCGTTCCAAAATTCTCGTCTTCCACTACTGCTACCACGGCACTGTTGACGAATCTTTCGCCACACTTGAAAACGGCGCAGTCGCGCCCCGGCGGGGCAACATCGGTCCGCCCGTTAATCCCGCCGAAACCACCCGCGTCGTTGAATTCAACGATCTCAACGCCATCGAAGACGCCCTCAAGCATCGCGATGTCGCCTGCATCCTCGCCGAGCCCGCCATGACCAACGTCGGCATCATTCTTCCCCACGACGGTTACTGGAAATCCGCGCGCGAACTCGCGCGCCGCCATGGCGCGTTGCTCATCGCCGACGAAACGCACACCATCTGCGCCGGACCCGGCGGCTGCACAGCCGCATGGAAACTTGATCCCGACATGCTCGTCTTTGGCAAAGCCATCGGCAGCGGCATTCCCGGCGCCACTTACGGCTGCAGCGAAGAAGTCGCCCAGCGCATCTCCGCCCGCATCCATCTCGAAGACTGCGACGTCGGCGGCATTGGCGGCACGCTCGCCGGCAACGCCCTCTCCCTGGCTGCCATGCGCGCCACGCTAGAACACGTCCTCACGCCCGCCGCGTTCGAACGCATGATCCCGCTCGCCCAGCGCTTCAACGACGGCGTCGCCGCAGAAATCCGCGCGCATCATCTTCCGTGGAACGTGATCCAGCTCGGCGCCCGCGCCGAATACACCTTCGCCGCAAAACCTCGGCGCAACGGCGGCGAATCCGCCGCTGCCGCCGATTTCGAACTCGAACGCTTCCTCCATCTCTACGCCCTCAACCGCGGCGTCCTCCTCACTCCCTTCCACAACATGGCCCTCATGTCCCCCGCCACCACCGCCGCCGACATCGACGCCCACACCAAACTTTTCGCCGCCGCCACCGCTGAACTCACCTCTACGTAGGATAGACATTCCTGCCTGTCATCGTCTTCAACTCTATAAATAAGGGCAACTGTCATCGCTCATTCGGGTAGGAGAGCGGGCCTGGAACATTTACATTTGCTGACACTCGAATCCTTTCTCAACTTCTCCCGGAGTTCTTGCACCAATCGCTGGACACCGTCCACGTCATTAATGTCTGCAAATACAGGGACGTCGCGCATTTCAAACCGGCTCATGCTACGTGTTTTTTGGCGTCGTCCAGCAACCACCGGATACTTTTTTCCGAACCACAACGTCCCCGTCACCGCCCCTTCCCGCTCGATCGCTGGAATCGCCTCCAGATACATCCAATTTGTCCTCCGCTTCCAACCCTCTTGCAGGATTAGAACGCGGCGGTTTGTCACTGCGTAGTAAGTTCTCCTCTTCAGCCATGCATCAAGCAGAAAACGGCCCCAAACCATGTAATTGCCGATAATTAGAAACGGAATCCCCCATAGCGACATAAATAGGTCAGCTCCACCAGCTCGCGAAGCTCTTCCCCAGAAACCCAAAGCATTTCCTTCCCAAAAAACAAAAAACCCCGTCCACAACAGCGTGAACGGAATCGCGGTCCAGTCATCCGAATGAAATATCACCTTTGGATTTGGCGCTCCTGCCCAATACACGCTCTCTCCTGACCACATTTCCGGCTGGACCCTCATCGCCGCTTGCGGATCGATGGTTGTCATCTCCCTCCTCATTCCGTTAAGAAAACTCTTAACATTTGTGAATTTAGCAAATCTCTGCGCGGTGTCTATGAGAATCGACAACTTTAACAAAAAAAAATGGCGCTCCGTTTCTTCCTGGAGCTGAGAAATAATCGAAGAGCTCTTGTGCCTTTCGCTTCGTCCGTCGTAGCATCAGTTCGCGAGGACAAATCCTATGGCCCAATACTATCTGCTCAAAACCGAAGCCTCCGCATATTCCTTCGCCGATCTCCAGCGTGACAAAGTCACCGTCTGGGACGGCGTCTCCAATCCCGTCGCCGTGAAGAATCTTCGCGGGATGAAGCCCGACGACAAACTGATCATCTACGAAACCGGTGACCGCAAGAGCGCCGTTGGCACTGCCTCCGTCGTTTCCGTGGACAACTCCGACCCCAAAAACCCTGCCGTCGAGATCAAAGCCGGAAAGCCACTCGCCAAGCCCATCACATTGGCCGAAATCAAATCCAAGAAACTCTTCGCGGATTCTCCACTCGTCAAAATTGGCCGCCTTTCCGTCGTTCCCCTCACTGAAGCCCAATACAAATTTCTAGCAGGCGACTGATTTCCCAAATGCGCGTATGATGCGGGGACGAAATTCCGAAGTCGCGAGGTTGCATTCCATGAAACGCTCCATCTTTCTTCTTGCCCTGTTTGTCGCCATTCCCGCTTTTGCCCAGCAGCCACCCGAAATCCGTTACCAAGCCGACCCCAATTTTCTGAAGCTCCCGCCCGACACCCATCTCGGCGAAGCCGTCGGCGTGGCCGTCAATTCGAAAGGTCACATCTTCCTCTTCTCGCGCGGCAATAGCACCGGCCCTGCCTACGGCGCCAGCGCCGCGCAACTCCTCCAATTTCTTCCCGACGGCCGATTTGTCCGCGAAATCGGCCACAATCTTTACGCCTGGTCCTTCGCGCATTCCGTCCGCGTCGATAAGAACGACAACATCTGGGTCGCCGACAAAGGCTCTGACATGGTCGTTAAGTTCAATCCCGAAGGCCGCGTCGTGATGGTTTTCGGCCGTAAGCAGGAAGCCTCTGACGAAGGCACTGAGCCGCTGAAACATCCCAAGCCCCCGCTGCCGCCTGTCGACGGCCAGTTCCGCCAGGTCACCGACATGGCCTGGGACTCAGCCGGCAACACCTACATCAGCGACGGCTACGTCAATTCGCGCATCGCCAAAGCCGATAAAGATGGCGTCTGGCTCAAGTCCTGGGGCGAACCCGGCGACAAGCCCGGCCAGTTCAACATTCCGCACAGCATCGCCGTGGACGCGCAGAACAATGTCTACGTAGCCGATCGCGGCAATCGCCGCATCCAGGTCTTCGACACCGATGGAAAATTCCTTCGCCAAATCACGATTGACGTCACCACTCCCGCGGACGCGCGCGCCGCCATCGGCGCCAAGCCCACCGCGAGCACCGGCACCATGGCCCCCGGCGCACCGTGGACTCTGTGCATTACGCCTGGCCCGAATCAAGTCCTCTACACTTCCGACGCCTACCCCGGCCGCATCTACAAACTCTCCCTCGATGGAAAAGTTCTCGGCATGCTCGGCAAAGCCGGCAAACAGCCCGGCCAATTCGGCTGGATCCACTCCATCGCCTGCCCCTCGGAAAACGAACTCTATGTCGCCGAAATCCTGAACTGGCGCGTACAGAAACTCGTCCTCGAACCCGCCCACTAAGAACCTTAGTTAGGGTGCAGGCAGACATTAGGGTGCAGGCAGCCTTGACACTCTCTTTTCTTGGGTGTAGCGTCCGATTCATTACCCTCCCCAAAGTCTCTTAAGCAAAGGAGGCAATCATGTTCAAGAGAGCCATATGGGCCTTTGCGGTCGCCGTGTGTCTCGCGGCGCCCGTGGCAGTCCATGCGCAGGGAGATTATCTCGACGTTTACATAGTTAAAGTGAAGCCGGAGAAAATCGCGGACTTCCAGGTCCTTGCAAGAAAGTGGGTGGACGCGAATCGCCGGTTCGACGGTGACCGCTGGCTCGCCACGCAAACCTTGTTTGGCGAAGGCGGCGTGTATGTATTCACAAGTCTGCGCCAGGATTACGCGGACATCGAAAAAAACAGCGAGACAGGGATGCTGGCTGCCAACAAGGCATTCGGCAAGGAAGCCACCTTGAAGATGCTGCACGATTGGGAAAGCTGCCTGGTCTCGTCCCGCACTGAGCTGCGGCGTCGGCGTCCGGACCTGAGCCGCAAGGCCCCCACGGATATGGACTCCTACGCGAAACTCATCGGCGACTCCAGGGTGCTGCGCACCACTGCGGTGCACGTGCGCCCCGGGCACATCGCGGAGTTCGAAGCGCTGATGAAGGAAGTGAAAGAGGCCGGTGAAAAAGCCGCAAACACTCAGCCTGTGCTCGTTTCCCAGGTGGTTGAAGGGAGCAAGGGCACAACCTTCTATGTGACGACCTTGCGCAGTTCGCTCGGTGGCTTCGATAAGAACCCCACGCTCCGCGAAATCCTCGGCGAAGATCGCTTCAAGAAATATCTCCAGATAAGCGCGGAGACAGTGGAAGGCAGCGAGTCGGCGCTTTACCGCTTCTCGCCCGAACTCAGCAACCCAACGGAAGAGATCGTCAAGGTGGCGGCCGATTTCTGGCACCCGAAGGCAGTCATGTCTGCTGCTTCAAAGCCCAAAGCGGCAACCGCCAAATCAGCCGAGCTGAAACCAGCTTCGGAAAAACCGTAGCAGTAGCTCGAAGGCTTACAACCTAGTTTCTGCGCGCCCTGGTGCCACTCCGCCGGCACGCGGTTTGCTGGTCTTGCGGATGCGCTTGTGCTCGGGGGAACCTGCGCTTGCTGTGCCTCTCTTGCATCCCGGCGGTTTCTACTGGGGCGTCCCGATGGCACTGGCGGGAAGTTCGCCTCTCCTCTTCGAGGCATGATATCTTTCCCGCATGCGAATTCCAGTACATCATTTTGTTCGGCTGCTCGGGTCATTGGCTTTGGCGACGGTCGCGTTCGCCACCAGCAGCGAGATTCCTCCTCACGGCGCGGCAATCCCTTTGTTCGATGGACGCGATCTCGCCAATTTCGACACCTTTTTGAAAGAGCACGGCTTGAACAATGACCCCGATCATGTGTTTCGTGTGGAGAACGGAGTCATCCATGTCTCCGGCAAGGAATTCGGCTACGTCATCACCAAACAGGAATTCGCCAACTATTATCTGCGGGCGGAGTTCAAATGGGGCGAGGGTACGTACGCCCCGCGCGCGGGCCACGCGCGCGACAGCGGAATTCTTTACCACGTGCAAGGCCCGCAGAAAGTTTGGCCGACCTCCGTCGAGTTTCAGATCATCGAAGGCGGGACCGGAGACTTTTGGATGACGGATGGCGGCGCATTGACCGGGCCGAACGGCGTGCGCGTGACTGGCCCTCCGGGTAGCGCCCTCAAAATCGACCGCATCGGCAAAGGCCCCTGGAATGACGTGGCCGGATACCGCGATCCCGTTGGCGAGCTCGAAAAACCTCACGGCCAGTGGAATCTGCTGGAGTTGGTCGCACAAGGAGATCACGTCAAGCAATTCGTGAACGGAAAATTAGCCAACGAAGGCTCGGAAGCATCTCCGTCCAGCGGCAAAATCTTGTTCCAATCCGAAGGCGCTGAAGTGTTCTTCCGCAAGATCAGAATGTATCCGCTGAAGAAGTAATCCTTCACGCCGCAGTGCGCGCGCTCCGCAATGCATGCATCACCGCCGCGTGCACTGACGCGAACTTTTCCTAAGCCTAAGATGCGCCACAGAATCTGAGCAAGGAGGTGCTTTATGACGCTCAGGGGAAAATATGCGCTGGTGACCGGTGGCTCGCGGGGAATTGGCCGCGGTATCGCCCTGAAGCTGGCGGAATCCGGAGCAAAAGTTGCCGTTCACTATTATCAGAAAGAAGACCCCGCCAAAGCGACTCTCGAAAAATTGCGAGCCTGCGGCTCGGACGGTTTTGTTTTGCAGGCGGACGTTTGCAAGCCGGAAGAAATTCGCCGCATGTTTGCGCGCGTCAAATCGGAGTTCGGCGCTCTGGACATCTTTGTGAATAACGCCAGGCCGGAGGTTGCAACGTTTTACGAAGGGCCGATGTCCATCGGGCTGGACATGTTCGACTTCGCCATCAATTCGCAAGCCAAGGCATTCCTGGTTGGCGTGCAGGAAGCCGTTCCGATGCTGCGCGACGGCGGGCGCATCATCGCCCTGACCTATGCGCCCGGCGGCCGCTTCGGCAGTTGGCAGCCGTGGGTGGCCATGGGTGCGGCCAAAGCGGCGCTGGAAGTCTTGTGCCGTTACTTCGCCGTGGCGCTGGCTCCACGCCAAATCACGGTGAACGCCATCAGTCCCGGCTGGACCGAAGACAGCGTCTTGAATACTCTGCCGGAAGCGGTACAGACCATGATTCGCAACTGGCACCGCGGCGGATGGACTCCCATGGGTAAACTCGGAACTCCATCCGACATTGGGAATGCCGTTGCGCTGCTTTGCTCAGCGGAAGCGAACTGGATCACGGGACAAATCCTCGATGTGGATGGAGGCGCCTCGCTCATGGATGCCCACCTCCCGCTGGAAATCCAGCAAGTGCCCGCCGCAAGAGGCGCCCAGGCCGCCTAGGGCAAACTCATGGATATGCTGACGACGAAGAGGCAGCGCGTGACGAATGGTTGAATCACCGCATCGAAGTTGACAGCCTGCCCCGGCAGGGCGGAAGAATTCCAGAATGAGGTGACCAAATGACTTCTTACGGCGGAAAAGATTTGGCGAGCGCGTTTCGCATGGTACGCAAAAACACCATTCAGGTTGCGGAAGACATTCCCGAGTCGAAGTACAGCTTTGTGGCGGCGCCGGACGTGCGCCCCGTGGCGCGCATGTTGACGCACGTCGTGATCTCCACCCGGATCTGGGAAGAGGTACACAAAAAGCGGCTCACCACTCTGGCGGGCTTGGACTTTTTCGGCATGATGGACAAGTTCAACGCGGAGGAAGCCAAGCCCAGATCCAAGGCGGAGATTCTCGATCTGCTGCGAACCGAAGGGGAGCAGTTTGCCGCGTGGATGGAAACTCTGACCCCGGAGTTCCTTGCGGAAATGGTGACCGAGCCCGACGGAAAAACCGCGAAGTCGCGATTCGAGAGGCTGCTCAGCGCGAAGGAGCACGAGATGCACCATCGCGCGCAACTGATGCTGATCGAGCGGCAACTCGGCATCGTGCCTCATCTGACGCGCCAATTCAACGAGAGGGTCGCCCAAATGCGCGCCGCCCGCGCTTGAGTAGCGCGGCTGAAAGGTGCTCCGGCCCGGCCGGACGCAAATAGGCACCGGCGTGAGCCACGGACTCACGCGACGTGGGGCGAAGCCGTCTTCACCGCCCGCGCAGTCCTATCCCAATCGCTGGCGATGAGTTCACGGCGATGTGCCCCTAAGTCTTCATGGTATTTCGACCAGCTGCACGCTTTTTAATAGCGCCGCGTCCGCCAGATCTCTTTAGCGGCCCGCTTTTTTGCTGCCGTCATTCTGCCGCCTCTGCTTTTCTTCGCCATTTTGAGATCTCCTCCTTCAAAAACAATTCCCACGCTATGTTAGAACCGGCGGGGCCGGATGACTTTTCACTTTGGGACAATCTCCGCGGGCCGCGGTCCATTCGCGCAAAAAAACTGCGCAAATGTACACAAGAGAACAGACACACGTCTTGACGAAATCTAAGATTCGGTTTGCAAGCTTAAGCGGTTAATTTCGCCGTTCGCAATCCCAGCCCGCGTGTACGGAAGCGCAGGGCCAGATGAGTTTGCTTTTTCGATCTTTGTACATTCTGTTTCCTCCTCGGCTGCCAAGACTTGGTCCCGAAGACGTGGCCGGTACCGCGGAATATTACAATCGCCTGGCTCGGCACTATGAATGGACGATGGATCCTCCGGGCATGTGGATAGACCGTATTCCGGCGCGGCTGACGGTGCGTATACGGCCGCTCAAGATCGCGGCGAAGGTCTCTCAAACGATTCTTCGTCGCGTCGCCCCGCGTAGCAAGAGTCTTGCGGAGAGACTTGAGGGAACTGAGTGGAGGATGGTCTTGACGGGCGCCCCAGCTCGCCGCGCTTGCGAGTGGATTCTTTCGACTGCTCTCTCCTTCTTTTCTCCCCGAAGTTTCACCTGACCAGCGCCAAAGGGCGTTTCCGTGACTGCGCCCCACATCCTGATCTTCAACTTCGCAGATTTCCGCATCGTCGGCGCTTTTTTTTGCACAGAAGAGTCGTTCGATTCTCCTTGACACCCACACTCTTGAGGGACACCATCATGTCGAGGTTTCGCCGTTTTGAGGCGAGACTCCCGCTCCGTAGTCCAAGGGCAGTTTCTTTGACAGCTAAGCTCTGCATCGAGCGCCAAGAGGGCAGTACGTCCTCGGCTCGTTTTTCTCCGCTCACGCGCAGCTTAACCTTTTTGCCCGACCCACAGGACTGCAAGCCCACGCCGTAGCGGTCCCAGACCACACCACTCGAGCTCGACTCGCATCCTGCGAGAACTGTTTTTGCTTTTCTCAAAAAGGAGAACCACCCATGTCAGAACACAACAAAGCTATCGTCCGTCGTCTGTTCGCAGAACTCTGGAACACCGGCAATCTCTCAGTGGCCGACGAGATCTTTTCCCCCAACTACGCTCACCATGACCCTTCGACGCCCGATTTTGGGCGCGGCCCCGAGAGCGAAAAGAAGAGAGCGACTCTCTACCGCACGGCCTTCCCCGATCTTCACTTGACGATCGAGGATGTCATTGCCGAAGGCGAAACCGTCATGACCCGCTGGTCTTGCCGCGGTACTCACAAAGGCGAGCTCAACGGCATTGCCCCAACCGGGAAGCAGTTCACCATCTCCGGCATGACCGTCGCTCGCGTTTCGAACGGCAAGATCGCCGAAGGTTACGTCAACTGGGACGCTCAGGGCCTGATGCAGCAGCTCGGCGTCGTCCCTCAGCTCGCCAAGTCCGTGGCCGCCGCAAGGTAGCCGTCCGCACTTTCCACAAAAACCCGGAAGGCCCGATCCCACATCGGGGCTTCTTTTTTGTAGTAGCAGGCCATCTTCGGTTTTGTAGGGGCACCCGCCGCGGCGGGTGCCCTTTCTTCGCCTTCGTTTGCGGGCGGCCTGCCTACTCCTCACCGAGAGAGATCAGCGGACTGTTTCTTTGCCTCCGAGATAGAGGGTCATGAGAATCTCCACAGCGATCCCCCGGCGGCCATGGCCGAGCTCGTCAATGCGCACCACCTTGCCGAGGGATTCACGATTGATGGAGCCGGGGCTATCCGAATAAGGACAAGTAACAAACACGCGCATTCCCTCTTCGTAAGCCTGGTTCTTGGAGACGAAATAGACGCTGTCACGGGACGTGTTAACGGTTGGCAGGATCTCATCAAAATCGAGAAGGCGAGGATCAGAGGGTCGGACGCGCACCGTCTGTGGGAGCCTCAAACGAGATTTGCGACGGCGCTCCTGAGCAGGCGGACGAGCCATAGTCAACGGAGAGCATAGCTTAGCTGACGCAGACGATTCCAACTTTTTTGCGGAGTCGTTGCAAAGCGCCACGCGCCTCGCACGCCAACGCCAGGCGCCATGAACAACGTGCGGCACAATCCAGCCTCAGCTCTTCACTCCACAACGCCGAGGATCTAGCGCGGGCGCGTCTCTGATTTCTGAATCGCGAAGGATCCGTCCTGCGTATACGAGACTTCGGCGGAGTACTCGAACTGGCGGCCGTCTTCTGCTTGGTAAGGAATTCGGACCTCGATTCGCAGCTTTTGTATTCCCTGTTGAATCTGCACCCGGTGCGTCGGCATCGATAGCCGGACGACAGATTCGATTTCGTCCGACGGGAAGATTTGGACCGCAGCGGGCTCCGTGATTTGCGTGAGGCGAGTATTGCCCGCAAAAAACTCAATCATCGCTGCCACATTCATCGCGGGCAAAGTGCCGTAGTTTTTTATCGCTAGAACAATGACCCACAGGTCCGTTCCCCACCCGGTCTTGAGTGTAACCCTCACTAGGCCCATGAAGGGCCGGTGGAGGGCGGCTGCCACATCGGCGGATTTTTTTGCCGCCAGCGCGGCCTCCGTTGCCGCCTCTGCGGACTTTCCCGCAGCCTGCGCCGTTTTCTCAGTCGCCTCCCACAGCCGCAGCGCAAATACCACGTAAGCGACGGTGGCCACCGCGGTGATCGCCGCGAAAAACGCTATGGCTTCGTTTGCCATTGGGGCGCCATGATACCAGAAGACGTGGGCACGATGGTCTCCTGGATTCGGTCCCCGCGTGAACCCGCGCAGGGGCCCGCATCAATAGAGCATCACGATGATGCGAAAGGGGGCAGCGCCAGACGACTTGCTCGGCGGGCACGCACCCACGGCAGCAGTCTTATAGCGGCCGGATTGAAGTTCCTTTTCTAAACTTTCAGGCAGCTGCGAGATGTTGGGCGTTTCGTACTGCGCGATGTACCGAGGCTTGCTGCTTCCTGCATATTCGCGGTCGAGTTCGCAACTTTTCCGGGCGTCATCTCCAATCTTGATCAAGCGCAACCCGCGCGCGGCGATGAGCTTCCCGATCCGTTTTTCTTGCTCCTCGATCGAGAGAAGCGTGACAACGCGGGCAAAATCCTCTACGGCGAACAACTCCTCACCGCCATCGACCACCGCGATCCCGATGGAATCGATGGCGGCATCGAGGATATTCGCGCGGTGCCCGGGCGAATGCATCCAGCCGTCGTGGAACCTGTCGGCATACGCTGCCATGCCGATATTCTCTGTAATGTGACTGAAACTCACTCCGGCTTCTCGTGCCCGAGTGGCTAGGTCGGCCTCGCCTGGCAATCGGTGCAGAACCAGATACTGCTCGGCCATGAGTTCGGCATGTTTGCGCGCGGCGCGGGCCAGACCCTCATCCCATTTCAAGAGCGGCAACTCTTTTGCCGCCCGTTCGCGATTCACGGAATCGAACAGCATTTTTTCTGTGTCGGAGATCCTCTCCTGCGCCAGGCAGGCGTGTGGGAAAAAACACACAAAGGCAAATGCCAAAGCTGCCCCATGACCCAGAGAATTTTTTCTCATTTGCAGACTGCTTCGCCTTTTAGCACCGCGGGACATGGTGATCCGGATCGCGACTCCTTGGTTCAATTGCAAGATGCATCCTGCTACCAAAGGCTCCTCAAGAACAAGGGGATGTGTGAGGTCTGCCAATCATTGTTTCGCGTGTAATCCCAGCCTCAGTCCGGCATACAAGATCTGTAATCACCACACCGCCTGTTAAGTTTTATCTGCGATAAAGGTATAAGATATCTTCAAGTTTTAGGTCTCCTTTCGGTAATTTGGAGTAGTTATGGTTCTGCGCGTACTCATTCTGATCCTTGCTCACCTCCTTCTACTTTCTTCCCAGGTCTTCGCGCAGCTGGCAGTTCCATTCCCGCCATCGGAGGTCCCCCCCGTTCTAGCGCCCAAGCTGCAGAAGGAATTGGGAAAAGCACTGGAAGCATTGCGTGCCGACAAGCCTGCTGAGGCCCGCAGCCACCTGGATGCCGTTTATCGGTCGGCTCCGGATGACGCGGACGCCAACTTCCTTTTTGGAGTCTATTCCGCAGAGATAAACGATTGGGTGCACGCCAAGAGCTATTGGGAAAAAGTCCTCGTTCTCGCTCCAAACCATCTGAGCGCCCTGCTCTCCTTGGGCGGAGCCCTCATGCGGGAAAACAAATCTGCCGAGGCGGCTCAGTACCTCAACCGCGCGGTTGAAGCCGAACCTGCTTCCTGGCGCGCGCATGCCGTGCTCGCGGACGCTTGCTTGCGTCAGGGCTTGCTTGATGAGTCCATCGAACATGCAGCGCGCGCGCTCGAGCTGGGTCATGGCCAGGCGGGAATTGTCCAGCCAGTCCTGGCGCGGGCTCTCCACTTGCACGGCGACCAGGGGCGGGCTATCCATGTCCTCCAAGCGTATCTCCAGGATCACCCCGCAGACGCTGCCGTCACAAAACAACTTGAGAATTTGCAGGCCTCCCTCGGACCAGCCGATAAACTCTCGCCCGGCACAGCTTCGGCATCGCCGTCGTCAGAGCCTGCTGTGGCAGCCTCAGCCCTTCTATCTTCCAATTGGTTGCCTCCCGACATAGACGAAAAAGTCCCGCCGGTGGAACCTAGCGTCGCCTGCAATCTTGAAGAAGTCCTAGAGAAGTCCGGGAAGCGGATTCAGGAATTTGTCGCCAATGTCGACCAGTTCACGGCAACCGAGGCCGTGTCTCATGAATCGATCAACAAATGGGGGTTCGCCTCTCATTCAATCAGGTTACAGTTCGACTATCTTGTTTCCATCAAGCGGAACCGCCTCGGCCTTCTAACTGTTGACGAATACAGGGACTCTCATTATCTTCCGGTCAAATTTCCCGATGGTATAGCTACTACGGGGCTGCCGGCACTCGTGCTTATCTTTCATCCATACTATGTGCAAAACTTTAAGATCTCTTGTGAGGGATTGGCACGGTGGAAGGGCGGGCCGGCCTGGCAAATGTATTTCCGCCAAAGGCCCGACAAACCGAATACCATTCGCACCTACCAGGTCGGTGCTGAAGGCCAGGCCTACCCGGTTGCTCTCAAGGGGCGCGCATGGATTGCGGCAGACAGCTCTCAAATCGTCCGGCTGGAAACGGATCTCATCGACCCTTTGCCACAAATCCGCCTGGTTGCCGACCACGCAGCCATCGAATATGGCCCAGTGCATTTCCAAGCCCGCAATCTGGACATGTGGCTGCCTCAGAATGCGGAAGTTCATTACGATTGGCGAGGCCGGCGCAGTCATCGGCGCCACAGTTTCAGGAGCTACCTGCTCTTCGCTGTGGACGACAAACAACAGATCTCCGCGCCCAAAGCCGCAAGCCCGTCGAACTAACTTCTTGAACTCCTCGCACGCCTCCCACACCCAGCTACGATGCTTCCCGCTGGCTGATGGCAGGCTCCTGAATTGGGTGGCGCACCCTTTGCGGTTCCGTCTTTCAAAGGTGTAAAGCACGTCATATGAATTAAATACGTACGTATAATTACGTAAGTTAACTATCATATTGACATAAATACGACGCGATAGTAACTTCTGTAGTATGTTTATCTCCCAGCTAAATTTAGATCGACGCAGCAGCTGTCTTTTCCATCTGGACCAATCTGAACGGAGTCCCTCATGGCCGCGAGTTCAATTTATCTGCCAGTCTTCAGCCTGCCGCCGTCAGGTCGAGATCGAAATCCCGCCCGGTGATGGAGCTGGACAAGGCTTAAATCCGTTATGCGTGTGCAGCTCAAAAATGAAGAAAGTCTACGCGAGGCCTGTCCTTCGGGAACTCTCTAAAGCCGAATGCATCCTGCGTATCGGCGATAGCGGGCTGCTGAAGACCCAAGCCAAAACGATCCGGACATGAACTTCGATTTTGGCGACTGTCGTCGAGCCGCAATCAATCTGGATGCTGGGGGCAGTCTTTTCATGAGAAGAATATCGACGCTCTTTGAGGCCATCTTATCCGCAACTCTGTTGATTCTTGGACTCTACATGTTGCATGAAGGAAGTTCAAGTAAATCGCCCAGTGAGGCTGCAATCCTGACCGGTGGTGCAGTCTGCTTTACGCTGGGCGTGATGACCCTGGTCTCCGCAGTCAGGTCCATTCTTTGGCACCGCAAGATGCTGCGACACTCGGTGCCCAACCACCATCTGGCGCGTGGCCGACCCTCGATCCGCTAGAACACCTCTGGCTCGCCCATCCTTGCGGTTTTGTATTTTGCAAGGGTAAGCCTTTCGCTAGCCTCCTATCCCTCTCCTGTTTCCAATTTCTAGTTTCTGACTTCTAGTCTCGATTTTCAGTGCACCCGTCCCGCATTGCCCCGCAAACTCGCCTGGCGCGTACGAGTTGAGCACCGTGGGTGTGTTAGTCTACCGGAAGCGCGCAAATGCGAGAGCAGTGCCATGGATTCCCGCCTGGAAAAGCTGAAAGTAGATCTGGAGTCAGCGGTGGAAGGCATGTCCAGCGAGCAATTGCACTGGCATCTCCCGGGGAAGTGGTGTGCGGCGGAGGTGCTGGAACATCTGTACCTGACCTATACCGGAACGATCAAAGGCTTCGAGAAAGTCATAACAAGCGACAAACCGTTCGCGACCAGGGCATCCATGGCGCATCGCGTACTGACCTTCGTGATCGTGGGATTGGGCCACATGCCCGCCGGACGAAAAGCTCCCGCAATGGCCCAGCCGAGGGGCTTGCCGACGGAGCAGGTGCGAAACGAGATTTGGGCAAAGCTTGCGGCGATGGATGCGATCATCGCACAGTGTGAAGCCCGCTTCGGGCGCCAGCTAAAGCTGCTCGACCATCCGATTCTGGGTCCGCTGACTGCGACACAGTGGAGAAAGCTTCATCTGGTGCATGGACGGCATCATCAGAAACAGCTTCTCCGGCTTCGCGAAAGCACGACGAGGCAAATGCGCTGAACGCGGGCAAGCGCGGTCTTTTCTTCTAAATAGCCAGCGTACCTGCCCTGAGCGGAGTCGAAGGGTAAGGGCTGAGTCCAGGTGAAAACTCCGAGCCCCGTAGGTGCGCCAGAAGTTAGCCCAGTGCCTAAGCGCTGGGTCTAGGAGAAAGCAAATCTCTCCGAGCGCCGGAGGTGCGACACACATCCGCATCCCGCCTGCCGTCATTTGCGTCGTTTGCATCCCGGACCGTTCGGGGACCGAACGGAGCAGGCCGATTTTTTCTTCCGCTTTCGCTCCTGCGAAAGCGTCGGCCTGCGCAGAGAGAAATCTCTCTTCCTCTTTCAAGTAGCTCGCGTGAGCGCCAAGTAAGATGGGGGTACAGCAGTTTTCTCATTTCCAGCTTTGGCTTTGTTTTAGGGATGGGAAAGTTGAATTTTGAGATATGATGCATGCAAGATTAAGGCTGGCTCTTGAGACTGCTATATCCGTCACATGAAAACATTGCATGAGTCGAGTCTTTCTTGGTCTAGAGCCGTCAGTCTGGCATTTGCACTATTGTGCTTCGTGGGTTCCGCAGGTTCCGCTCACGCAGCGTCCGCTGGCCCTCCGAGTTGGCCTGCTACTGCTCCGCGAGTCACATCACAATTTGCCATAGCTGACTATGATGGGGACGGTCGGCCCGACCTCGCCACTGTCCAGGCGGGACAGATCGGCTCCTCGGATACGCGTTATTGGATTGGTTTCCAGCTGAGTCGCGGCCCGCGGCAGTCCATTGTGCATCACAGCGCTGGCCGGTGGACTCCAGATCACATCACGCGATGTAAACGGCGACAATTTTCTCGATGTCATCGTCACGAGGGCGTGGACAAACCAGCCCGTTGCCGTCCTCTTGAACGATGGGCAGGGAAACTTTAGTGCTTCCAGTCCATCTGCATTTCCGGGAGCCTTTACCCCTTCTGAGAAGTCCTGCGCTTCCACGACTGATGAGACTAAGGACGCTACTGCCGTCCTTCTTTCGCGCAATCCCACGGGCGATTGCTCACGAGGCAGGTTTCCATCACCCCGAAACGTGACGGGGCTGTTTGTTCCGCCGCCCTCTCGTAATTTGTTTTCGTTCGTAGTCGTTTCTTTCCTCGGTCGAGCTCCACCTTCCTTCATTTTTTACATCTAAGCCCGCTGCTGGGGAATACGTAGACTGGCGCATTCGCGCGCATCAGTGCAGCCTTACCAGCGCCGGACACACGTCACCAATCACTCTCTCGTCTGCGCATAGCAGCGCACCACCGTCTGTGGCGTTCGCAAACGCGGTGGTTCAGTCGCTGCCAAGAAGGCCCGGCGGAGTTTTCATGAAACGTTTCTTGAGTCGGTCTGTGCCTTGGGTTGTTTGCGACTGACCTGGAGGTGAAAGAATGCCCAGCTTTCCTGTCCCCGAAGTCCGTCACTCCAAGCGGGTGATGTCAAAGAAGCGCGCCAGCCTGGTCATCAATCTGGACCGCAGCCCGGAGAGGCTTCCCTGCCTCGTTCTCGATTTCTCGAAAGGAGGTTTCCGGCTGCGCGGAAGTTTCCACCTTAGGCGCGGCCAAGTGGTCGAACTTATTCTCGAGGAAGACCCCACCAGCCCCGAGCGCTGCAGTGTGGTCTGGGTCGGCAAAGCCGGCTCCAAGCGGGAAGGAGAAGTCGGCCTGGAAACCAACTAACCAACCATCACGCAATAGCCTAGGCGGGTGGCCGACCCCCGATCCGTTAGAACGCTTCTGGGTGGCCCATCCTTTCTGCGGGTTTTGCAAAGGGTGGGGAATTTGACTCTAACTTTCAGAAGCTTCAACGACTTACGATTTCATTCGAATGCTAACAAAAAAGTAATTGACACGTAGTGTACCTTTGTGCTATTCTCCCGCGTGTTTGCCGCCACACAGCCTCGAATCGTTCTCACTTCACTGGCAACTGCTTGCACACCGCCTCGCGGATCCCATTCGCACCGTAACTTTTCTAGAATGACACTTACAAAAGTCTATCAAAACAAACAACTTTAACCGTCATCGAATCACATTCTTACAAAAAACATGGGGGGGGTGTTATGGTTAACCAGCCCAGGCTCGTCGTCTCTGGCCACTCTCTTTGCTCGCATTTTTCACTCTTTGCACCAGATTCGCCGCAAATCTCGTCCTTTGTTTTCAAGAGCTTCCATACTCTTTCGTTTTCCGTATCCTGTAAGTCCTTTGCTTGCCACTCTTACGAAAACTGCCGGGTGTGGGTGTATACCAACAATTCCCATTCTGGAACTCAACGCTCCTTCCACCCCGAGCAAGGCCGGGGCAGCGATGATTTTCCACGAGTCACCAATCACGAATCACAAGTCACGCGCTTGTCCCCCCATTTCCGAACGCAGTACAATAGTTTCCTTGCACATCCAGGAGGAATCCCGCCATGGCCACCGCTGAGAAAACAGTTCACGTTTCCGAGTTCACCAACGAGCCATTCATCGACTTTTCCAAGCCCGAAAACCGCAAGCGCATGGAAGACGCCCTGAAAAAAGTGAAATCCGAATTTGGTCGCGAATACCCCATGTGGCTCGGCGGCCAGAAAGTGACCACGACCGAAAAGCGCACTTCCACGAATCCCTCCCATCCAATGGAAGTGATCGGCGTCTTTCAAAACGCCACAGCGGAGATGGCCAGGAACTCCGTCGAATCCGCGCACAAATATTTCGATACCTGGAAGAAAGTTCCCGCCGAGGACCGCGCCAAGTGTCTTTTCCGCGCCGCGCAAATCGTCCGCGAACGCAAATTTGAGCTGAACGCTCTGGTCTGCTACGAAGTCGGAAAAACCTGGATCGAAGCCGACGCCGACATTGCCGAAACCGTGGACTTCTGCGAATTCTACGGTCGCGAAATGTTGCGCCTCGCCGAGCCGCAGAAGCTCACCCCCATGCGTGGCGAACGCAACTATCTCGTCTACATTCCGCTCGGTGTCGGCGTGGTCGTTCCCCCGTGGAATTTCCCCTGCGCCATCATGGCCGGCATCGTCGTGGCCTCTCTCGTCACTGGCAACACCGTAGTCGTCAAGCCCGCCGCCGACTCTCCCACCATCGCCGCAAAATTCATCGACATTCTTTTTGAAGCCGGCGTCCCGAAAGAAGCCATCAACTTCATCACCGGCCCCGGCAGCGTCATCGGCGACGTGATGGTGCAGCATCCCAAGACGCGCTACATCGGCTTCACTGGCTCGAAGGAAGTCGGCCTGCGCATCAGTGAACTTGCCGCCAAAGCCGCTCCCGGCCAGATCTGGATTAAGCGCACCGTTCTGGAAATGGGCGGCAAGGACGCCATCGTGGTGGACGACGAAGCCGATATCGACGCCGCAGTGGAAGGCACCGCACAGGCCGCGTTTGGCTACCAGGGACAAAAATGTTCCGCGTGCTCGCGCGCCATCGTCTCCGAAAAAATCTATGACACGTTCGTGCAAAAGCTCGTCGATCGCACAAAAAAAATCACCGTCGGCCCCAGCGACGATCCCAACAATTACATGGGCCCGGTCATCAGCCAGTCCGCGATGAAAACCATTCTCGATTACATCGAAGTCGGCAAGAAAGAAGGGAAGCTGCTCACCGGCGGCAAACGCGCCGCGGGCGACGGCTATTTCATCGAGCCCACGATTATCGCCGACGTGGATCCCAAAGCGCGCCTCGCGCAAGAAGAAGTTTTCGGCCCCGTCCTTGCCGTGATCAAGGCAAAAAATTACGACCACGCCTTGGAAATCGCCAACAACACCGAGTTCGGCCTCACCGGCGCCGTCTATTCCAAAAATCCCGAAAAAATTCGCAAGGCCGAAGAAGCCTTCCACGTCGGCAATCTCTATCTGAATCGCAAGTGCACCGGCGCGATGGTCGGCGCGCATCCCTTCGGCGGCTTCAACATGTCCGGCACGGATTCCAAGACCGGCGGAAAAGACTATTTGCTCCTTTTCCTGCAAGCCAAGTCCGTAGCCGAAAAAGTTTCAAATTAACTGTTTGAAGGAAAGGTTTTAAATTAATTGATTGTAGGAAAGGATTCGACCTAAGAGTTTGCTGTCGGCTTTGCATCGGCGCCGCGGGAGGCCCACTTCATCACGCGAAACACGGGATAGCTCAGCACGAGCATTCCCAGCGCCAACGGCGCGTTTTCGCGATCGGTCGCGATCGAGCCGATAAGAAACAAAACGGATCCGATCAGCGCAATAGCAGTCGTCCACGGATAGCCCCACGCGCGGTACGGGCGATCCATCTGCGGCTCTTTCTTGCGGAGAACAAAAAGCGAGGTATACGTGAGCGTGTAATTCGCCACAAAGAAAAATGACAGCATTGCGATCACCCGTTCAAACGAGCCCAGCACAAAGATGATGCCCACGATCGTGCTCAGCAGCAGGGAAAAGGCCGGCGTGCCGCCGACATTCACTTTCGCCGCGCGCCGGAAAAATAATCCATCGCAGCTCATCGCGTGGAGCGTCCGCGAACAGAAAAGCTGATTGGCATTGAGGCAGCTCAGCATGGAAATCACCATGATCGAACGGATGATCGGATCTCCAAGATTTCCGAAGATGCGGTCCGCCACCGTGCCCAGCACAAACGTATTTCCGGCAATTTCTTTCATCGGCAAAATGTACAGCGCCACGATGTTCAGCAGCAGATAAATTCCCATGATGGAATACACGCTGCCAAAAATCGCCCGCGGAATGTCGCGCCCCGGATTGCGCACTTCTTCCCCGAAATAAATCACGCCGTCCCATCCATCAACGGTGTAAACGACGCCCTGCAATCCCAGAAATACCGCAACGATAAACGGCCACCCCGTAGCAATCGGCATCGCCGTGGCGTTGGCGATGGCTGCGGATTTGTGCGCCGGCCCACCGAGCACGAAGCAAGCAACGATCAAAATTAAAAACGCGGCGGTCTTGAGCGCCGCGGTAGAAAGTTGCGCGCCGCTGCCCCAGCGAATTCCGCGCCACTGCAAGATTCCAAATCCGGCGATGATGGCGACAGAAATTATTTCTATTTTTTCTGGACCCGCGAGAATGGGAAACAGGTGACCGCTGTATTCACTGATCACAATCGCAACCGCTGCCGCGGTTCCGCAAGTGGATAGCCAATCGCTCCAGCCGACGACGAAGCCGGCGTAATCGCCGAGAGCGCGACGCGAAAAATTATACTGGCCGCCGCTGCGGGGAATCGCGGCGCCGAGTTCCGCGATCGACGAAGCGCCGAATAGTGCGTAGAGGCCGCCGACCACCCACACGGCGAGAAAGAGCCAGGGATTCGGCAAGTTTTTTGCGATGTCCCCGGGAGTTCGAACGATTCCCGCGGCGATCGCATTCCCGATGGCCGCGGCCATGCCGAACCACATGCCGAGAACTTTTAGGAGCCGGCCGGTGGTGTGCGGGAGATTCGAATGGACCAGAGGTTTCGTGGTCAATGGCGCCTGCTAGGCAGAAAGATGAGCGAGCAGAGCAAGGCGGCCATCATAACCGCGGAAGTGGGAATTGCAAGAGGGAACTCACTGGGGAAAAGTTTCGAATGCTGGAGAGATGGGAAAGTAGAATTCAGCGGGGATGGCCGACGAAATTCCATTTGCCCCATTCGAATGATTCGTGGACGGGCGAGAAATAGGTCCCCGCTAACTTTCGAATCAATTCGGGCTGTGCGAGCCATTGCTCGTAGGTGCGGCGTTCGAATTGGATCATGGTGGCGAGCGCGTCCATCTTGTTCGAAAGGCGGCGGGCCAACGGATTTTCTGATACGGCGTGCACGAATTTCAGAAAGGGAGTCAGCCACGGTTCCACAAACACGACGCGACCCTCTTTCCGCAGCACGCGTTGCATTTCCGAAAATGTTTTTTCCAGATCTTCCGGCACCGCCGGCAGATGGTGCAAACCGCCCTGGACGATCAGCACGTCCTTGCTGCGATCCGCGAAGGGAAGTTGCCGGCAATCGGCGACGAAACATTTTGCAGAGCCCCGATACTGCGCGATCAGCCGGGGGGACAAATCCACGCCTTCGACGTGAGTAAAACCGAGCTGCTCCAGCGCGTTCAATCCATTGCCGCGCCCGCAAAACAGCTCCACGATTTCAGCGTTGCGGGGCCACTGCGCCGCGCCTAATTTCTGAAGGCGTGAAACAAATTTCTGAACCTCCTGCTCCGGCGTCTCAAATCGCAAGTACGCGGCTTCCCATGGGTCGGGCGAGGGTGCGCTTAGAGCATCCCGATTCAAATTGTCGGACTCAGGTTCCATTTGTGGCGAGTGCAAATTCACGAGGCGGCGAAATCACGCCCACGCAGTTTCCCACAGTTGGCAAGTCTTTTCGAGGCGGTTCGGGGAAGGTGGGTCACTTTCCAGTTCTGGAGAGCGAGAGAACAGTCCATCCAAAATGCGAGCAAAGGGGCCAGGCGCACTCCACTCGTCTTATTTACTGCTTAGGTGCACACCGTGAGAAGAGAACAAGAGGTACTTACGATTTTGAGATACTTGCGAATGAGCCTAATGCGACGGCTGATTGTCGCCTTGGGCTGAACGGATTCTCCTCAATACCGGCAAGAATTGACCTACGCAATCCTTCCTGTCCGCCGAGAACTCCGTTTAGGAGGCCATATGCCTGCTACGGAAGGCCATGAGGGAATCATCCTTGTAGCCGACGACAACGAAGCCAACCGCGAACTGCTCTCCGCTCTGCTGAGCGCAGAGGGTTACCAGGTTGTCTGTGCAGCGAACGGCAAGGAAGCGCTGGCCCGTGTGCATGGCGGTTCGATTGATCTCGCGTTGATGGATGTGGTGATGCCGCGCCCAACTGGGTTCGAAGTTTGCCAGGCGATGAAGTCCAAGCCGGAAACGCGCTTGATCCCCGTGATATTGATTACCAGTTTGAACAGCGACGCCGACCGTATCCACGGGATCCTATGCGGCGCAGATGACTTCCTCAACAAACCCGTAAATAAGCACGAACTGCTGGCTCGCGTGCATTCCTTGTTGCGCTTGAAACAATTCACCGATGAGCTGGACAATGCCGAGACCGTGTTGTTTAGCCTTGCGCTGACCATCGAGGCGAAGGATCCGTATACCGAAGGGCACTGCGACCGCCTTTCGAAATATTCCGTCGCGCTGGGGGAAAAACTGGGCCTGCCGCAGGACCTGCGCGTCGCTCTGCGCCGAGGCGGTCTTATACACGATATCGGCAAGCTGGCCGTGCCGGAGCACATACTGCTCAAACCCGGACCACTGACTCCGGAAGAGCGAAAAATCATGGAGCGGCACACCGTGATAGGCGAGGGAATTTGCGCCCCACTCCGATCCTTCCGCAATGTGCTGCCGATCATTCGGCACCACCATGAAAAACAGGACGGCTCCGGATACCCGGACGGCCTGAAGGGCGACCAAATTCCACTCACCGCGCGCATCCTTCAAATCACGGACATTTATGACGCGCTTACCACGGACCGTCCCTACCGTAAGGCGCTTCCCAAGGAAAAGGCCTTTGCCATCTTGCGGGAAGAAGTGAAGCGCGGCTGGTGGGATGCGTCTATCTTGGATGAATTCGAGGCCGTCGTTCATGGCTATGAGCCGGTGCAACCGGCAGGGTCCGGTAGCTAATGCCTGCTCCCGCGAATCCGCGGTACAGCGGTGGAAAGGCAGGCATAACCGTGTGGAACGGAACCACTCGAAGGTTTGCCCCAAGCGCAGCAGGCGTGCCCGTGACGATTACGCTCCTCAAAGAGCCAAGTTTCATTGCTAGGTTGCGGCCGAGTCTTCAACATAATTGGTGAGTGATCTCTATTGGAAAGTCGCCATGAAAAACTCCTCCCCATCCTGTCCAACGCCTGACTTCCAGGCCCTATTCCAATCGGCGCCCGGTTTGTATCTTGTCCTTACACCCGATTTGAACATTGTCGCAGTCAGTGACGCTTATCTGCGCGCAACTATGACCAAACGAGAGGAAATCCTGGGCCGCGGAATCTTCGATGTCTTCCCCAATAATCCGGATGATCCCTCAGCGACAGGAGTCCGCAACCTGCGAACCTCGCTGCAGCGTGTGATTCAAGATAAGACCCCGGACACAATGGCAGTTCAGAAGTATGACATCCGGAAGCCGGAATCGGAGGGAGGCGGATTCGAAGAAAGGTTCTGGAGTCCCGTCAACTCGCCCGTCTTTGGTTCGGATAAAGGTGTCGTCTACATTATCCATCGTGTCGAGGACGTGACGGAGTTCGTTCGGCTCGAGCAGCAAACACTGGAGCAGGAAAAACTGGCGGAAAGGCTGCGCACACACGCGGGGCAAATGGAAGCCGAAGTTTATCAGCGGGCGGCGGATGTACAAGAGGCAAACCGGTGCCTGGAGGCCGCGAACCAGGCACTGCTCCGCGAGTTGTCCGAACGCAAACGGGCGCAAGAAGCTCTGGCAAAAAGTGAAAAATGGTTTTCGACCACTCTTGCAAGCGTCGGCGATGCGGTAATCGCCACAGACATGAACGGCGCCGTGACCTTCATGAACTCCGTCGCCCAGGTGCTCACGGGGTGGAGCCTAGAGGAAGCTCGCGGGAAGTCCATGGATCTGGTGTTCGACATCGTGAACGCGGAAACGCGCCGCCCCGTTGAGAATCCCGTGAAGAAAGTGTTCCGCGAGGGGAAGATAGTAGGCCTTGCCGATCACACGCTGTTGCTCTCCAAGGGCGGCAAAGAATTTGACATTGAAGACAGTGCCGCGCCCATTCTCACGGCTACCGGGGAAGGGCACGGCGTTGTACTCGTTTTCCGGGACATCACGGATAAGAAGCGGACAGAAGAAGAGACGAAACGGCAAAAAGAACTCCTGCAATTGATTCTGGCAAGTATCGCCGATGGCGTGGTTGTGGCCGATTCGAATGGCAAGTTTCTTCTGTTCAATGCGGCCGCGGAGCAGGTCCTGGGTATCGGGGCCACGGAAGCGACTCCCGACCAGTGGTCCGACCAATATGGCGCCTATTTGCCTGATACCATGACTCAATATCCCGCCGACCAGCTGCCTCTGGTGCGGGCGATGCGGGGCGAAAATGTTGACGCTGTAGAGCTCTTCATCCGCAACCCACAAGTGCCCGACGGCCGTTTGCTGAGTATTAACGGCAGACCTCTAAAGCGTGCGGATGGCACACTTCAGGGCGGCGTTGTCGTTTTTCACGACATGACAGAGCGCAGGCGGGCGGAGGAAGCGCTTCGCCAATCCGAGCAACGATACCATCTGCTTTTCGACAGTAATCCGCAGCCCGTGTGGGTTTATGACGTGAAGAGTTTAGCCATCCTGGACGTGAATCATTCTGCCGTCCGGAACTACGGCTACTCACGCGAAGAATTTCTGTCCTTGACGATTAAGGACATTCGCCCGCCGGAAGACGTCCCCGCACTGCTGGAGAGCGCCGCGAAGGCATCGCCGGAAACTGAAACCTCCGGCGCCTGGCGGCATCGCAAGAAAGACGGGACGCTGATCGATGTTGAGATTACGTCGCATCCCCTCGTTTATCAGGGTAGAGACGCCCGTCTGGTTGTTGCCACGGACATCACCATGCGCAAGCGAGCAGAAGAGGCGCTGCAAACCAGCGAAGAAAAGTTTCGCAGCGTGGTGCAGACAGCACACGATGCCATTGTTAGTGCCGACAGCCACGGAAACATTACAGATTTCAACCGCGGGGCCGAGGTAATCTTCGGATATTCCGCACAAGAAGCGATCGGCAAACCCCTCGCTGTTCTTATGCCAGATCGGTTCAAGGAACTTCATCAGCGGGGCTTCAAGCGCTATTTGGAGACCGGTGAAGCACACGTGATCGGAAAGACGGTTGAGCTGGTTGCGAAGAGAAAGGACGGAACGGAATTTCCTGTAGAACTTTCCTTGTCCAGCTGGAAGGCACGCGCTGGGCTCTTTTTCACCGCCGTCATGAGCGACATCACCGACCGAAAAAGGGCCGAGGAGGTCCTACGGCAAAGCGAAGAGCGTTTCCGTCTGCTGGTCTCGGAGGTAACGGATTACGCGATTCTGATGTTGGATCCAGAAGGACGCATTGCCAGTTGGAATGCGGGGGCTGAACGCATAAAGGGCTACAAGGCTCGGGAAATCATCGGCCAACACTTCTCCCGCTTCTACCCAACCGAGGATGTGGAACGAGGCAAGCCTGCCCATGAACTGAAAGTTGCCGGCGAGCAAGGGCGATTCGAAGATGAAGGCTGGCGGGTGCGCAAGGACGGCTCGCGGTTCTGGGCTAACGTGGTGATAACCGCCATGCGCGATGGGACGGGACGGCTGCGCGGATTCGCAAAGGTCACGCGCGACATCACCGAGCACAAGCGCACGCAAGAACTTCTTGTGCAAGCAAAGGAAGAAGCGGTGCGCGCCAGCAAGTTCAAGGATCAGTTTCTCTCGACCATGAGCCACGAGCTGCGCACGCCGTTGAACGCTGTTTTGGGCTTTTCGGACCTGCTCGCCGATGAGCGTTACGGCCCGCTGAATGATCGCCAGCAACGCTACGTCGCGCACATCCATACCGGCGGGAAACACCTTCTCAAGCTGATCAGCGATATTCTTGACCTTTCCAAAATCGAAGCGGGACGAATGGAGCTCACGCGCGAAGATGTGACCGTGACGTCGGCCTTTGCCGAAGTGGTCAGCGCCCTTTACCCGCTGGCGGAAAAGAAATCACAAGCATTACTCCAGCAGGTTGAGCCCCATCTGCATGTTCGTGCCGACCCTCTGCGATTCAAGCAAATGCTCATGAACCTTGCGGCCAATGCGATCAAGTTCACGCCGGAGGGTGGCCGTATCGAGCTGGCCGCCCGTCAGGTGGATGACCAAGTCCGGGTGGAAGTCCGCGACAATGGCCCGGGAATTCCAGCGGAACAACAACAGCGTATCTTCGAAGCATTCTTCCGCCTGAGAGAAACAGGCACCGCCACCGAGGGCACAGGCCTGGGACTAACCATCACTGCACGCCTGGTCGAGCTGCATGGCAGCAAACTGGGGATCGAAAGCCAGCCCGGCGAAGGCACCTGTTTTTATTTTTCTTTGCCTCTCATAGCTATGGCTGCGGATCAGCCCGTTCAAACGTCTAAATCCGTTCCGCGGGCACGCAAAGCCCCGAGGATTCTTGTCATTGAAGACAATGCGGTGACGGGGCAGCTCATCCAATCGCAACTTACTTCTTCAGGCTATGAGACTCTGAAATGTGGCCGGCCGGAACGCGCCCTAGAAATGGCGGCGGCGCACCAGCCGGATGCCATCACTCTGGATCTCCTCATGCAGCCGATCCATGGGCTAGAGGTTCTGCTGCAGTTGAAAAATGACCCGCGCACTTCAAAGATCCCAGTCATTGTTGTGACCATCGTGGATCAGCCCGGCGTTGGAACTGCTCTCGGCGCCGACGAGTATTTGATTAAACCCGTGGACAAAGCAACGTTGCTGGCTGCCGTGGAGCGCTGCCTTCGGTCTCGCGGGGGCGCAGCGCCACTAAGGAGCATTTTGGTGGTGGAAGACGATATATCCACCCTTGAGATCATCGTCGAATTGCTTAAGGGGTACGGTTATGCGGTGACAACTGCGACAGATGGCGCCCAGGCCCGCGCCAACGTGGCGCAGTCCCTGCCCGAGTTGGTCATTCTTGATTTAGTCCTCCCCAAGATGAGCGGTTTTGAATTGCTTGCTGAGTGGCGTTCGAATCCTCGCACGGCCGATCTTTCCGTCTTTGTACTGACCAGCAAGGATCTAACCAAGGAGGAGGAAAAGTACCTCCGCGCGCATGCCGAATCGCTTTTCCGAAAACAGGATTCATGGCGGGAACCATTGATCAAGCAGTTGGAGCGCGTGGTGACTCCCCATGCTTTGGAGAGCGCTTGAAACATTGCATTCTCGTCGTCGAAGACAATCAGCTCAACCGCGAGCTGCTCCGCGACTGGCTCGAAGTGGAAGGCTACGAAGTTTGGTGTGCCGCGGATTTGAAGGAAAGTTACGAGGTTTTCTCCAAGCGGCGTCCCGATGCCATCTTACTGGATATCAATCTCGGTAAAGACGATGGCCTCGACCTCCTCGCCTGGATGCTCCAGAAAACGGAAACGCGTGAAATCCCCGTGATTGCCGTGACGGCACACGCTCTAGTGGCGGAGCAGGAGCGGATCCTGAAGGCCGGCTGCAGAGCGTGCCTTTCAAAACCAGTCGACTTTCAGCAGCTTCGAGAAGAACTAAACAGCAGGTTGCAAGAGCCGAAAGCGTCGCAGCTGAATACTTAGGTTTGTTACGATGGCGTAGCCTCACTGGAATCGCGTTCGCCACAGGAGCGATGCCTTGCCTGCAAGGGTTCTTGTCGTCGATGACGATCCGCTCGCCGGCGAACTTATCTGTGAAATCCTCCGCTCGGCCGGCATGGACGCCAGCTTTATAACCGACAGTACCGAAGCCGCCGAGCTTCTGAAGCGGGAGAAATATCATGCCGTGTTCCTGGACATGCGCATGCCCCCACCAGATGGAGTGGAAGTAGCACGTCAAATCCGCGCTTCCCGCGTTAACGCCTCCACGGTTATTGTGATGATTACCGGAGAGGAGGAACGGACGTTGATGAAACGTGCCTTCGAAGCCGGGGTTGAGTTTTTCCTCTTCAAGCCCGTCGCGCGAAATAAGCTCCTAAAATTGATCCGTGTGGCTGAAGGCCCGATCGAGCGCGAGAGGCGGCGCTTCACGCGCGTTCCGATGCGTTGCAGAGTCTCTCTGGAATCAGGCAATGACCGTCTTGAGGGGACGACGCAGGACCTCAGCCTTAGCGGCGCGCTGGTTCAGTCGGGCCGCGCGTATCCGCTAGGAACCCGCGTCACGGTCAGTCTAGAGCTTGAGGCTGGAACGCCGGCGCTGCGCTCAGGCGCGCTAGTGGTCCGAACGGTCGGGATGGATCGCATGGGGATTCACTTCGAAAACCTTGGGCCGGCGGAAAGCATTCGCCTGCAAGAATACCTCCTGCCGCTGATTCTCGCAGCTCCTTGATCCAAGGCATTCCTAGGCCCAGTCGAGTCAAATGACTCCAACTGCATGTTCCTGAATGCTTGGGGAAATACTCCCAAGAAGCGTCTCCTGGCATTTCTGCGTCGCAATGACTGGTACCGCAGCAGAAAGTGTCCGCCGGAGATGACAATGTCAGGAGAATCGTGCGTAGCAGAGGGTCGGTATGCCAAGCCGGCCTGCGTTATCTGCTTTGTTTCCGGCCCTGTCGGCACGCAACAGCATGGACAGAAAAGTGCCACGGAGAGTGCCAGGCAATTTGGCGAATACGAATGAACGGAGGGGGCCGCAGCCATGCGAAAAGTGATGTTAGCCGCGTTTTTGGCGTTTGCGTCTCTCTCCCGGCTTCTTACGTCCACGCGCATCGCCATTACAAACAAGAGTGTCGCCAGTTCGTTTGACACCTGCCCCTTCGCAGAGCAACTCTCCATGAGACTTTTCCTCATTGCGCCGCCCTCCAGGGCGGTCCAGAATGAGGGTCATTCCACGGTAATCCTTCCTATTCAAGAGAGGACTATATGCGCTCCCCAAAAATCATAGCCGCAATCACTCTGGTCGCTGCTTCTCTCCCCATAGCAAATGCACAGACCACCGCACCGGCCCTATCGGGGGATCAGGTCGTGGAGCGGGTTTCGCCTTCCGCCGTATCCATTCTCGTCGGCAAAGGTGACGGCCAAGTTGCAGGCGTCGCTTCCGGAGTGATTATTCGAAGCGATGGCATGATTCTAACTGCGAACCATGTTGTGAAAGGGATGCGGGAGGTACAGGTGCGGCTAAAGAGCGGCGAAATCTACGACAAAGTTGAGTTGATGGCGTCTGATGAGCGCCGCGACGTTGCGGCACTGCGCATCTCCGCCGCGGGGCTCCCGGTCCTGCCCTTCGGCAACTCCGCTAGTGCAGCATCTGGCGCAGTGGTGTTTGTCGTATCGAATGCCGTCGGCTTACCCTGGACTGCATCTTCAGGCATCCTAAGCGCCACGCGAATGGCCGACGATGTACCCGGAGCAGGCAGTGGTTACCGGATTCTGCAGTTCACCGCTCCGTTGTCGCCGGGATCCAGCGGCGGAGTGTTGGTCGATGCTGAGGCTCGGATATTAGGAATAGTCGTGGGATCGCTCAGCGTCGGCCAGAACATCAACTTCGCCGTACCGATCGAAAGCGTTGCTGGCCTCGCCAATGCATCTGGTGGGACACGTTTTGACTCTGGCGGACGATTACAATCATTCGGCGCTAAAGCCACAGCCTTCCCGGCTGCTCCTGCCAACGCTCCTGGAATAGCGCAAGCAGTTCCCCCGAATCCGACTCTGCCCCGCCCGGACCAGCGGCAAATGCACACCATTTCGGTGCATTCCAAAACAATTTATTTGCGCCGCGAGCGGCTGCAGGACGACATTCATAAAACAGCGATGTTCCCGCACTTGGGATTGCGCTTCGCCGATTACGGCCAAACTGCCGATATTGCCATCACCGTTGACCGGCCGGTCATGACGTTCGACTGGACCTACACCCTGGTTTATCAGCCGAAGTCCTTGACACTCGCTTCGGGGATGGTTGAAGCAACCGATGAATTCGACGCCGGTCCGAAGCTGGCGGCAGTCATTGTGGAGCAGCTCGCCAGCGCCGTGCAGTTCCCGCGCGAGGAACTGGACAGACCGACCGGAACATCGGAGGCGAACAACACGGCGATTCGTGAATCAGGAAACGATCCGGCAGGAATTCTTCGCTCTGCTCGATCGATATTTGTGGAATCCCACACGATCTGGATGAAGGGCAATTTGTTGCAGGACGCGCTTTACACTCGGCCCGAGATGCGCGAGTGGAGCATCCGCATCGTCGACGACCGCAACGGGGCCGATATCTATATCGATGTCACGCGGCCCTGGCTGACGTATGACTGGATCTTTAAAATGATCAGCCCGAAAACAGGCATGGTCCTTGGCACAGGGAAGGTCACCGCCATTGACGGTCCCGCCGCGGCGCAGCGGCTAGCCATCGATATTGTCAACCAGATCCGCAGCGCTCGTCCCGTCCCGGCAACACCCTGATCCCTGTGGCCGAACGGTGTTTGACTGTGCCGCGCCGTCATCGTTGAACTGCTGAAGAAAGCAGGAGCCCAGGATTAAAGCCAAGGAAAGAGGAGGAGAAACAAAATGAGGCGCTTGATTTCACAAGGGACTGTCATCTCATGGTGCCTCTTTGCTCTAGCAACAGTTGGCGCGCAGGAGTCGGACAAGCAGCCGCTCCCCGTCGCGCGCCCCGCTCAGGTAACCACAGTGAAGTCCACGCCCAATATCTCCTTCGAAGAGAGACTTCTCGCCAGCATTCCCCCGGGGTTTGTTGATCCCGTGGTCGCAGGACTGGTTATAGATTTGAAAGAGAAGGCGAAGAAGATAGAAGATGCCCTTAAGGTGAACCCTCGACCTGCGGCGTTCTTCCCTTCGAGAAACGCCGACTTCTTTGTTCAATTCTTTCTTGGGAATCCGCTCGGAAAATTGTCCGCGTCATACGCCACGGCGACCATCTTTGGTGCGGGGACTCAGGTAACGAACATTTACAGTGATGGCCAGAAGGTCTTCCTCGTCTCTGGCAACCAAAAGGGGCGGGAATTCGACGGAGTTGGGTTCCTCTTTGTTAGCCCGGATCTGAACACGATTGGATATGTCGGCGTTGAGGGCAAAGAGGAAAGAGAGCGGGCTTTCCTAGTGGTTGGCGGCAAAACGATACCGATTCCCGATGACGAAACCATCAGGCAACATCAGATATACAACCCCGAAGAACTAAAAGAATGGCCCCCGCTCTTTAGCCCAGACGCCAGACGCGTCACATTTGTAATGAGGCGGAAACCCCTAAAGGACGGAAAGGAATCCATT
>WNFE01000066.1_pt1 | contig 63993 bp, 58 predicted proteins | sample 5400451 | NCBI WGS metagenome assembly WNFE01 (sample SAMN13153344, study PRJNA577476) | soil metagenome | isolation source: 200 cm saprolite under Douglas fir tree site 2 hole 2 | place: USA:California | collected 2015-04-18
ATAGAGCAGGTTCCCGGCCAGGAGCACGGGCATTGCCGTGGCCGCGCTGATCAGGATCAGGGCGATTCCCGACGCCGCCGAGCAGAGCGCGACGACCGGCAGTGGGCCGAGCCACCGGCACAGCAGGCCGGTGCCGGCCGCCCCCAGCAAGCCGCCGGCCCCCCCAGCCGTGATGACGAGGCCGACCTGCCCGGGCGGCAGGTGAAGGGTGTCCCTGGCGAAGAAGATGATGAGCTTGTCAGCGCCCAGGCACAGGTTCAGCACCAGCAGGAACAACAGCAGGGTGAACAGCAGCCGGGTGGCGGCCAGGTACTTGATCCCTTCGCCTAGCTCGCGCCGCAGCGCCCTCCACGAAGCAGCTGACCATCCCGGCTGGTGCGCGGCCTGGTAGGCCCCCCGGACGACGGCCAGCGTGGCGAGCGAGACAAGGAAGGTCAGCGCGTCGATCAGCATCGACACGTGCAGGAGCCCGGCGGCGGCCAGCAGCCCCGCTGCGCTCGGCCCGATGATCTGGCCGCTCTGATTGGCTGACTCCAGCCACGAGTTCGCCATTACCAGCCGGGGACCAGCGAATACATCACGCACGGCGACGGCCAGTGCGGTGTCGGAGAACACGGTCACCGCACCGGCTGCGAACGCCAGCGACAGGATCAGCCACGCGGAGACCGGGCGCGAGCCCGTCAGCGCGAAGAGCGCAAAAAAGATCACCATCCGGATGACATCGCCGCTGATCAGGAGCAGCCACGGATCGAGCCGATCGACCAGGATGCCCGCCGGGATCCCGGCGGCCAGGTAGCCGACGCTACCCGGCAGGGACGCGAGCACCGCCACCACCGGACTGCGGGTCAACTGCAGTACCAGCAGTGGCACAGCCAGGATGGCGAGCCCATCACCCAGCATCGACACGGCCTGCCCGCCCAGGAAGACCCGCCGTCGCAGCATATGTTTCATCCTGGCCCGGCACGCGGGGGCGTCAACGGCAGCGGCCTAAAGATCGCGTTCGGTTTATATGGTTTTAATGGCTTGCCGGCCGCAGCCGGGCGACACACAGCCCGAACAGGTAACGCTTGGTGATCCGGCCGCCGTACCGGGAGTCGATGAAGCGGGCCAGGCAGCTCAGCAGCCCTTCGCGCGCCCCACTTTCCATGGCGATCGTGGACGAGCACGTCCGCAAGGTGTCCATCCAAGCGGCGGCCGAGTACGCCACCTCGGTTTCGTGATGGCTGAACGTGAAGGTCTGCCGCAGCTGATCGCGGTCGGCGCTCACGCCCGGTGCTTATGGCACGGGGACCAGGAGGCGGTCCGCGCCGGTGTAGACGTTCATCGAGCCGCCGCGCAGGAAGCCGATCAGGGTCATCCCGGACTCCTCCGCAAGCTCGGCGGCGAGAGAGGACGGGGCCGACACCGCGGCCAGCACCGGGATGCCCGCGACGAGGGCTTTCTGGGCCAGTTCGAAGGACGCGCGCCCGCTAACCAGCAGAACGCATCCCGCCAGCGGCAGCCGCTGCTCGCGCAGGGCCCAGCCAACGATCTTGTCCACTGCGTTATGCCTGCCCACGTCCTCGCGCAGGGCGAGCAGGCGGCCATCGGCCGTGAAGAGCCCGGCCGCGTGCAGTCCGCCGGTCCAGGCGAACACTCGCTGCGCCTCGCGCAGCCGGTCCGGCAGCCGGGCGAGCATCTCTGGGGACACCCGCACCTGGTCGGCGGACACGTCATAGCTGGCCCGGACCCGGATCGCGTCGATGCTGTCCTTGCCGCAGACGCCGCAGGCGCTGCTGGTCAGGAAGTTCCGGCGCAGGCCGGCATCGGGCAGCGTGACGCCGGCGCCCAGCGTGACGTCGGCGACGTTCTCGTCACACATTTTGATCGACGTGACATCCGACGGTGACGCGATGACACCTTCGCTAGCGAGGAACCCCGCGGCCAGGTCGATGTCGTCGCCCGGGGTTCGCATCGTCACGGCCAGCGGCTCGCCGTCCACCCGGATCTCCAGCGGTTCCTCCACCGCGAGCAGATCCGCGCGGGCGTCCTCGCCCGGCCCCGGGGGGACCCGGACCCGCAGTACCCGCCGCCTGGCCGTCCTGCCGGTCATGACCGCCTCCCGCACATCTCGCCCCCATGAGGCTAACGGCCAGGCCGCCAGGCTAGCGCGGCCGACCCGACCATCATGGCGAACAGGACGAGCCCGGCCAGGATGTAGCCGTCGCCCGCGAGGAGCGCCAGTCCGTGCCAGTGGTATTCGCTCGGCCGGACATGACTGTACGCGGCGGCGTGCGTTCCGGGGGCGTACCAGATGAGACCCCACGGGACCAGGGGCGCATGGCTGCGCCACAGGCTCGGCCACGCGCCGAAGAGCAGAGCCACGGTGGCCAGCAAGGCCCACCCGGACCAGCGGGCCACCCCGCGGGCCCGCACGGCCTGGTCCGCGAGGACGGCGAGAATCGGCGCGATCCAGACCCAGTGATGATCCCAGCTGACCGGCGAGACGAGCAGGCCAGTCAGCGCGCAGGCGGCCCAGCCCTGGGCCGGACGCCCCGAATGATGCAGCAGGGCCGCGGCGGTCAGCCCGAGCACGAAGGTGGCGGCCGAGATCGCCAGCCACGCTGGCGTGGCCGCATTCACGTCGCCGGCCAGCCGGGTGATCACGCCCCGCAGCGACTGGTTGGCCACGAATCCGACGAATCCGGTCCGGCCAGCGCGCAGGAAGTCCGGCCCGAGCCACCACGCCGCCGAAGCCGCGGGTAGCACGGCCCAGCCTGCCGCGACCGTGACGGCGAGCGCCGTCACGGCCACCGTGGCCTGGCGGAACCTGCCGGTGAGCACGAGGTAGGGGATGAAGATGAGCGGGACGAGCTTGATGCCTGCCGCGAGGCCGATGCCCGCACCCTGCCACCATCTCCGTGACGGCTGGCGCAGATCCCAGACGACGAGGACCATCAGCAGCAACTCCACCTGGCCCAGATGGAGGGTGCGCTGGACGGGCTCGGTCCAGAAGGTCACGGCCCCGATCGCGCAGACGATGCCGAGCCGGGCCCGGCCGGGCCAGCCAAGCGCGCCGAACGTCATCCAGACCGTGACCGCCAGGGCCAGGATGCTGACCCCGGCCATGATCCATTTCAGGGCGATCCAGGGGAGCACCGTGGCGGCTGCGAAGAGCAGCGCGGCGAAGGGGGTGTAGGTGAACCGGATCCCTGGAGCGAGCTGCCAGCTGTAAAGCGTCGCGGAGTGATGCCGCGTGATCAGCCCCGCATCGTGGTAGACGCGAAGGTCGTAGCCGCCGAGCAGCGCGCCGGCCGGATGGGCGGCCACGGTGAGCGCGTAGGCGGACACGGCGACCGCCAGCGCCGCGACCCCGATCAGCAGCAGCAACTTGCGCCGTCCTCGGGCGGCTCGCGCCGTGAGGCGCAGCGGCGCCAGCGGCTGGGGAGTGAGGCACGGCGAAGCGGGCTGCGGGACCGCGGGCTGCGGCGGGGCGACCTCCGGCTTGACCAGCGCCACGAAACGATTCCTCCTGGTGCGCGAATCCGGAGCTCACATCCCGCGCCACGCCCGCGTTCCAGTTCCGCGCTGGTCGTCCAGCTCCGCACCGACTCCGCTGTATCACGTAGCGCACTCAGAGAATAACGAGAAGTAGCGGCTGAGGCCCCCGCTTAGTGGCCGACTCGGCCACTTCTTGGCCAGGACTGGCCCGGCTCTCTCAGTCTCTGACCAGCTCCGGGTCCACTTCCGCCTGCTGTGAGGAGGGAAACGGCTCCAGCCACCGGCCAAGCCGGGGAAGGGCCCGGGATTGCCGTGCGAACAGCGCGGCCGCGATCATCGATGCGAACAGGATGAGCCCCGCAAAGACGTACGCGTTCCCGAATACCATCGCAAAGCCGTGCAAGTGGAACACCTCACGGTAGGGCTGCTCGCCAGGCCCTTCGATAAGCGGCAGCAGTCCACGGGGGGCTAGCGGGCCCTCGCCGGTTACCTGCCCCGGCCAGTCGAGGAACACGGCCACCAGTGCGGCTGCTGCGATGCCCAGCAGCCACCGGTGGGCTCGCTCGGCGCGCACCGCGGCGTCGGCCAGGAGTACCAGGACCGGCACCATCCATACCCAGTGGTGGTCCCAGCTGATGGGGGAGATGAGCAGGCCGGTCAGCGCGCACAGGACCCAGCCGTGGACCGGCCGTCCGGAGCGGTAGAACGCGGCCGCGGCCAGCAGGCCGATCACCCCGGCCACGATCGCGACGCCAAGCGCCCCGGGCGCGGCGGCGTGCGCGCTGCCCGCCGTGCGGGTTAGCAGGCCGCGCAGGGACTGGTTGGCCAGGGACGCCACGCCGCCGGTGCGGCCGGTGTTCAGGAAGTAGCCGGTCAGCCACCACTGCCGGGAGGCGCGGGGGAGGACTGCGAACCCGGCGATCATCGTGCCGGCCAGCACCGCCACCGCGACGCCGGCTTGCCGGAATCTCCTGGTCAGCAGGAGGTAGGGGATGAAGATGAGGGGGACGAGCTTGATGCCCGCGGCCAGGCCGATGCCGGCCCCCTGCCACCACCGCCGGGAGGGCTGGCCCAGGTCCCACACGATCAGCGCCATCAAGAGCAGCTCGATCTGGCCCAGGTGCACCGCGCGCTGCACCGGCTCGAACCAGAACGCCGCCGCGGCCAGCAGCAGCACCGCGCCCAGCCGCCGCCGGCCCGCCCAGCCGAGCTGGCGCAAGGTCATCGAGATGGTGGCCACCAGGGCCGCTATGCTCGCCCCGGTCATCAGCCACTTCGCCACAGTCCACGACATCAGGGACATCGCCGCGAACAGCGACGCCGCGAACGGCGTGTAGGTGAACCTGACCTTCGGGCCGAACTGCCAGGAGTACAGCGCCCCGGGAGAGTGCCGGGCCACCAGGCCGCCATCCCAGTAGACCCGGAAGTCATACCAGTTGACCAGCGAGCGTCCGGGGTGGGCAACGATGTAGTAGAGAGCGACGGCGAGCACGCAAGCCAGGGCACCGCCGAGGACCAGCCGGGTACCACCCGGGCGGCTGATCCGCCGCACGAGTTCGCCTGGACTCGGCCTTCCCGTAAACACCGTTATTCCTTTCCTGGAGAAAATCTACACGCTCCAGGACGCCGTCCCGGGTAGAGCTGATGTATGTCCCTTTGCTAGGACGAATGCCCCCACACAGAAGATGCCCGACGGAAGGTAAAAAAAGCGCCCGGTAGGCAAAGATTTGACAGGTGACCGTGGCCGGGCTGCCGCTGGGCTCCGCTTGATGAACGACTTTGCGCACGTCATCGTGCCCCACCTGCTGAACAAGCTCCCGTGCGCGGCCGGAGCCCGAAGGTGGCCACGCCTGGAGCCGGCCCGAGGTGAGCTGACCCGCTGCCGCGCCGCGCCTGCCGGAGCAGGAGCAGGCCAGGTTCCCCCGAACAGGAGCAGCGCAGGGGGGTGCAGGAGCAGTTGCGCCCAGGTGGCCCGGCATTCTGGCGGCCTGGCTGCCGTCACCGCTGCTGACCTGGGGATTGATGGCAGCTGGCCGCCATGCTAGGGAATCTAGCGGGGAGCCGCCTTGTGGCGGCGCCCGGCGCGAGGTAGCTTGCCCGGGCGGAGGTGCGAATGACCACCAAGACACTCCAGCAGCGAGCGGAGATAGAGGCGGCGATCGAGGGCCGGACGCTCTGTGATCAGCTCCAGGTCACCGCGGAGCGCTCGGGCGACGCGCCCGCCCTGTCCGACGTAGGCGAGAGCAGCACGCAGACCGTCACCTGGGCACAGGCCAGGGAGCAGGCCCTGCGGCTGGCGGCCGGCTTCATCGCCCTCGGCCTGCAGCCCGGCGAGCGGGTCGCCCTCATGCTGCCGAACCGGTCTGAGCACGTGCTCGCCGACTTCGGCGCCGTACACGCGGGCGGCGTGCCGGTCACGTTTTACGCCACCCTCGCCGCGGAGCAGGTCGGCTTCGTGGCCGAGGATTGCAGCGCCCGGATCGCGGTGCTGGACGGCGCGGCGGAACTTGCCCGCTGGCAGCCAGTCCTGGGCCAGCTGCCCGCGCTGAAGAAGATCATCGTCCGGGACAGCGCCGCCTGCCCCCCCGGCGATCTCTACCTGTCGTGGGCCGACTTCGCCGCGCTGGGCAGCGAGCGGTACGCCGCCGAGCCCGAGGCGGTGGCCGGGCGGCTGGCCGCCATCACGCCGGATGACCCTGTCACCCTGCTGTACACCTCGGGGACCACGGGCAACCCCAAGGGAGTGCTGCTCACCCACCGCAATGTGCTGTACGAGGTGACCGCGGCCGAGACGATGGGCACTGTCGAGTCGGGCGTCCGCTGGGTGTCTTACCTGCCGCTCGCGCACATCGCCGAGCGCATGTTCAGTATCTACCTGCCCGTGATGACCGCGGGCTACGTGAACTTCTGCCCGGACCCGACGCAACTTGTCAGTGCGCTCGGGGCAGTGCGCCCGACTGCGTTCTTCGGCGTGCCGCGGGTCTGGGAGAAGGTGCAGGCAGGTATCCAGGCACTGCTCACCGGGGAGCAGGACTCGGGCAGGCGGGCGGCCGTCCAGGAGGCCATGGATGTCGGGCGCAGGTACGTGGAGAGCGGCCAGTTCGGCCGGACCACGCCGCCCGAGTTGGACCGCGCCTTCCGGCAGGCCGACGAGCAGGTGCTGGCGCCCATCCGGTCCCTGCTCGGCCTCGGCGAGGCGGCCGTGGTGTCCAGCGCGGCAGCGCCGCTGCCGGCGGACGTCGCGGCCTTCTTCGCCGGCCTCGGCATGAAGATCCTCGATATCTACGGGATGACCGAGACGACCGGCGCGTTCACCAGCAACTCGGCGTCGGAGTTCAAGGTCGGTACCGTCGGGCGGGCGTTTCCCGGGATGGAAATCCAGATCGCGGCGGACGGGGAGATCCTGGTCCGCGGCCCGCTCCTGACCCCCGGCTACCTGAACCGGCCCGATCTGACCGCCGATCTGATCGACGCCGAGGGCTGGCTGCACACCGGGGACATCGGGAGCATGGATGAGGACGGCTTCCTGTCGGTAGTGGACCGCAAGAAGGAAATCATCATCACCGCCGGCGGGGAGAACGTGCCGCCCGCCGCCATCGAGAACCTGCTCGTGGCGCACCCACTGGTCGGCCAGGCGCTGGCTTTCGGAGACCGACGACCGTACGTCGTGGCCCTGCTCACCCTGGACGGCGCCGTCGCACCGGCGTGGGCTAAGGCGCGGGGTGTTCAGGCGGGTTCGCTCGCGGAACTGGCCGGGGACCCGGCCGTGCTCGCCGAGGTGGGCGAGGCGGTGGCCGCGGCCAACGACCGGCTGGCCCGCGTCCAGCAGGTCAAGCGGTGGCGGCTGCTGCCCGTCGAGTGGACCGCGGAGAGCGAAGAACTCACGCCGACGCTCAAGCTCAAGCGCCGCGTCGTGCACGCCAAGTACGCCGACGACATCGACACGCTCTACGCCGGCGGACGCTATGTCGACTAAAGAGCGCCCGGCAATAGGACTGCTGGGCTCGCGGATCCAGCGCCCTATTGCCGGGCGCTCTAAGCGATATTCGTCCCGTTGCTGAGCACCTGGAGTTCGGCGATCCGCAGGAAACCCGTCCCGGTCCCGGGTGTCGGGCTCGTCATGGTCAGCCTGACCTGACCGGTGTGGACGCGGTCGAAGGTCAGCGTGGTCGGCTGGTTGGACGCGGTGGCCATGACGATCTGCAGATTCTTCACCGGGACGAAGTCATGGCCGTCCCAGTACGTCACCGAGATGGAGGCAGGAAGGCTCAGCGTAGAGCTAAGTGTGAAAAACACCGTGATCGCCGAGAACTCCTGCCGATCCGGCCACGAGACCGACACCCATTCGCTGGCATGCGACACGCTCACCGCGTGCAGGTTGGCCGTGCCCGACTTGTTGTAGTAGTTCGACCATCCCGTGGTCAGATCGCCATCCAGCATCGCCGCGGGCAGCGTGTCCGGCGCGCCCGAGTAGCTCGCGTCGGCCATCGGGGTGGCCGGGCTGGCGGCGTCGGCGGTCAGGGCCGCCGGGGCTCCAGCCGCCGCGCCTGCCGAGACCGACGAGATCACCGCGGCTCCCCGGTCTCCGGCGGCTACCGAGCGCAGTGTCGCGCTGGCCCGGCCTAGCCCGGGAGAACTCGCGGTGACCGTGATGTGTCCGGCTTGCCGGGTGGACCGGACGACAACCAGCGCCTTGCCGTTGAAGGCGGGCACGGATGGCGCCTGGTAGCTCTGCGCGTTCTCCTGCTGGCCGTTGTCAACGCCGGCGAGCGTGCCAGGCCCCTCGACCCTGAACTTGATGAGATTGCTGGCGTCCGGGACCACCACACTGTCGTGATCGGTGACTTCGACGGTCAGGAACGACAGGGACTTCCCGTCCGCCGCGATCTCCTGCGTGTCCGGGGTGAGAGTCAGAGCCCGCGGCTCTCCGGCCGTGTGGATCTCGTCGCGGGCCACGACACGGCCATTCTGCGTCGCCACCGCCGTGAGCCGGCCTGGCTGGAAGGGCACGCTCCAGGTGAGGTGGAGCTTGCCGGTACTGCCGTTGGGGCTCGTGTAGCTGCCGGACGGATAGTTGTAGTCGTCCCCCGTGGGCTCGGTCGTCTCCAGGTACTTGCGCCCGAAGGTGGTGACCTTCTGATCGAACGATTTCGCGCCGAGCGACTTGCCGTTCAGGAATAGTTCCACCGTGGCGACGTTGGCGTAAACCCAGACCGCGACATCCTGGCCGGGGGTGTAGTCGGTCCAGTTCATCGGCAGGATGTGCACCATCGGATCCCTGGTCCACTGGCTTTTGAACAGGTGGTAGAAGTCCTTGGGGAACCCTGCCGTGTCGATCGCGCCGAAGAAGGATGCCTTGACCGGGAAGACGTCGTAGGGGGTCGGCTCGCCGATGTAGTCCTGGCCGGACCACAGGAACCCGCCCGCCCAGAACTCGCGGTCGCGGTCCTTCTTGAGTTCGTATTCCCCGCTCATCGTCCAGGACGCCAGGTTGTTGTCGTAGGACGAGGTCGCGCGCTTGCCCGGCGTGTAGTTCTCTCCCGTGTTGAGCAGTTGCGGATCCTGGTAGACACCCCGGGTGGACTCCTCCGACGACGTCTCCGAACAGAAGAAGAACTTGCCCGGGTACCGCGCGTGCAGCCCGTCCATGGACGTGGCCGTGTTGTAGTTGACGCCGAGCCCGTCAAGCATTTGCAGGATCTGATCCTGCGGCGACCCCGCGCGGGGCACGCTGCGGTACTTATCCGAGCCCATGACGACGGGACGGGTGGTGTCGATCGACCTGATGTCGGCGATCAGCTTCTGCGCGATCCCCGGGCCGCTCGACCGCCCCGTGTCCGGAGTCTCGTTGCCGATCGACCACAGCACCACCGATGGCGAGTTCTTCGACGCGTTGACCATCTCCTTGATGTCGGAGTCGCTCCACGCGTCGAAGTAGAGGTGGTAGTCGAAGGCCACCTTCCCGCTGTGCCAGCAGTCGAAGGCCTCGACCATCGTCACGATGCCCAGCCGGTCGCAGACCTGCACGAGTTCGGGGGCAGGCGGGTTATGCGCGGTGCGCAGCGCGTTGGCGCCCATGCTCTTCATGAGTTCCATCTGGTGGGCCAGCGCGTCATAGAGCACGGCCGAGCCAACGGCGCCTTCCGTTGCGTGCAGGTCCACGCCATAGATCTTCATGGCCTGGCCGTTGAGCGAGAAACCGGCGTTGGGGTCGAAGGCGAAGTACCTGATGCCGAACTCCGTTGTGGTGCTGTCCACCACGGCGCCGCCGACCGAGAGATCGGTCTCCAGGCTGTACAGGCTGTGGGAGTCGGTCGACCAGAGCGCGGGATTGGTCACTTTCATGGTGATGGTGGCGCTTTGCGTCTGCCCGGCGGCCACGCTGACCGTTGAGGAGCCCCGCGCCACGGTCTTCCCGGCCGGATTCTTGATAGCGGTCGCTACCTGCACCGATGCGGCCGCGGAGCCTTCGTTGGCGACATCCGTCTGGACCTGGACACCCGCATACCCGGCCGCGATCGTGGTCTGCAGGTCCGGCGTGGTGACGAACGTGCCGTGCCGGGCGACATGGACGGGGTCGGTGGCGACGAGGTAGACGTTGCGGAAGATGCCGCTGCCCGAGTACCACCTGCTGCTCGGAAGCTGGTTCATCGCCTGGACCGCGATCACGTTGGGCGTGACCCCGTCGGTGTGCGCCAGGCCGGTGATGTCGTAGCTGAAGCCCGTGTACGCGTACGGATGGTTACCGAGCAACTGCCCGTTGAGGTAGACGTTTGAGTTCATGTAGACGCCGTCGAAGTCGACTGAGATTCGCCGGCCCGCCATCGACGACGGGATCGTGAAGTGCTTGCGGTACCAGGCCAGCCCGCCCTGGAGGAACCCGGTGCCGCTGCTCGTGGTCGCGGTCTGAACGGGGGTGAACTCAATACTCCAGTCGTGCGGCACGTCGAGCGTCCGCCAGCCGGAGTCGTCGAAACCCGGGGCCTGTGCGTTCGCGTAGGCCCCGGTGGGATCCGTGATGCCGTCGGCGTTGACGAGGGCGAACTTCCAGTCCTGCCCGAAATCGACCGACCTGGTGCCTTCCGCCCGGGCCGTCATCCGGGCCTGGGCCTGGCCGGCGCCAGCCATCCCGAAGACCGGGGCCAGGGCGGCCACGCCCAGGCCCGCTCCCGCACCGCGCAGTACCTCACGGCGCGATGGGCCGCCCGCCTGGGCTGTGGCATCGTTCGCCGGGCCGGAGATCACAGGTTTGCTGCTACGTTGCCGCTCCATGGCTCCTCGCTCGTGAGATTTGCGAGAGTCGCCCGTCCACTAGATCGAACATGTTCGTGCACATCTCGCCACAGGACTGAACAGCTTCTGACATATCGTCCCGTTCCGGGATGGAATGTCAAGGCCTGTTGCCGCGAGCGGCGTGATGTGAAAGGGCCGTGCCTCCGGCCGGCCGGCTCCGGAGCAGGAGGCATGGACCCCGGGGGCGCCCCGCAGAAAGCCTGGAAGGCGCCCCCCGCAACCGGATTACAAGGGTCTAGCGCGGCCCGGCCCCGGCCCGCAGGGTCTAGCGCGGCCCGGCCCCGGCCCGCAGGGTCTAGCTCGGCCCGGCCCCGGCCCGCGCGGCGCTGGTCCCGCTGTCAGCCGGCGCGCCGCCAGCCGCTGAGTCATGACCGGCCTTATCAGTGGCTGAGTCATAGACGACTGGGTCCTCAACGGCGGCGTCATCGGTGGCTGTATCGCGGGTGGCACGCCTGGCGTCACGGCTCTCGGCGAGCCTGGCGTCGCGGACGGCGACGACGGACAGCCGGCCGATGACGACCCCGGCGACGACCGCGATGACCACGCCCAGGCCGGTGAAGAAGCCGATCCGCTCAGCGGCTCGTGCGATCGTCCCGCCCAGTGGCGACCCGATGCCGGACACGGCCCCCTTGTTCCAGAGCGGGCTCAGGGTGCTTCCCACCGCGAACCACGCACCGGCGCATGCGGCGAGCCATGCGCCGAACATGGCCACCGGACGGAGCCTGGTGACCAGCACGATGAGACCGCCGACGAGGGTGGCGGCGCCCGGCGCGATCTCCAGCCAGACCTGGCCGGAGGTGAGGGACCACGCGCGGTCGGGGGTGTAGGCGTAGTGGAAGTACGGGCCGACGAGGGGAATCAGCGCCCCCCACACGCCGAGCACGATGAGCAGCACACCGCTGAGGGCACCGCGGCTCCGGGGCACTCGCAGTATCCCAGCCATTTGGATCAACTCCCTGTGGTGCAGATGGCCTGTGGTGCAGATGGACGCCGCCTCTACCCGGGGATGCGACGGTTAAGCACGAACTTCGCGAGGTAAGGTCACGCAGGTGGATGCACGCCGCCTCGTGCCGCGCACCGATGCGGTGCTGGCCGACCCACGGCTGGCCGCGGCGGCGGTCAGGCTGGGCCGGGCTCAGGTGAAGGCCGCAGTCACCCGGGCGCAGCAGCAGGCCCGGGCCGGTCACATATCGCCGGACGCGGTGGCCGACACCGCAGTGGCGGCGCTGCCCGTCAGGTCCGCATCTCTGCATCCCGTGATCAACGCGACCGGGGTGCTGCTGCATACCAACCTCGGCCGGGCGCCGCTGTCGGAAGCGGCCATCCAGGCGGTGGCGGCGGCGGCCGGCTGGACCGACCTCGAATTCGACCTTGACTCGGGAACCCGCGGGCGACGGGGGAGAGGCGCCCTCGCGGCGCTGGCCGCCGCCGTGCCCGCGGCCGAGGCCGTGCACGTCGTGAACAACAACGCCGCCGCCCTCGTGCTGGCGGCGACCGCACTGGCGGCCGGCCGTGAGATCGTGGTCAGCCGCGGTGAGCTGATCGAGATTGGCGACGGGTTCCGCCTTCCCGGCCTGCTGGAATCGACCGGTGCGCGGATTCGTGAAGTCGGCACTACCAACCGGACGACCGTAGCGGACTACGCCGCGGCGGTAGGCCTGGCGACGGGGTTCGTGCTCAAGGTCCACCCATCGAACTTCCGCATCGAAGGCTTCACCGCCCAGGCCAGCATCGCCGAACTGGCCGGCCTCGGAGTGCCCGTGGTCGGCGACATCGGCTCCGGGCTGCTGGCTGCGCATCCGCTGCTGCCTGACGAGCCGGACGCCGATTCCTGGCTCGGCGCGGGCGCCGCCCTGGTCACCGCGAGCGGCGACAAGCTTCTCGGCGGCCCCCAGGCAGGCCTGCTGCTGGGCCGCGGCGACCTGGTGGCCCGGCTCGCCCGGCATCCGCTGGCCCGGGCCCTGCGGGTCGGGAAGATGACCATGGCGGCCCTTGAGGCGACGCTGACAGGCCCGCCGGTGCCTGTCGCGGCCGCCCTGACCGCAGATGAAGAATTCCTCACCGGTCGTGCCGAACGGCTCTCGGCCATGCTGGCCAGCAGCGGCCTGGATGCCAGGGCGGTGCCGAGCCGGGCCGTCGTCGGGGGCGGCGGCGCACCGGGAGTCACCCTGCCGAGCGCGGCGGTCAGCCTGCCCGAGCGGCTGGCCCGGCCGTTGCGCAGCAGCGACGCCGTGCGCGGTGGAGCGCACCCCGCGGTCATCGGCCGGACGGAAGGTGGCCGCCTGCTGCTCGACCTCCGGGCGGTGCCCCACGGGGACGACGACGCGCTCGCCGCGGCCGTGATCGCCGCCGCGACGGCGATCACCGCGGCGGCGGGCGACGGCACGTCGAGCGGCTGATGGCCATGCAGGTCATCGCCACCGCCGGGCACGTGGACCATGGCAAGTCCACCCTGGTGCGGGCCTTGACCGGGATGGAGCCCGACCGCTGGGCGGAGGAGCAGCGCCGCGGGCTCACCATCGACCTGGGGTTCGCCTGGCTGACCCTGCCCTCCGGCGACCAGGTGGCTTTCGTCGACGTGCCCGGGCACGAGCGTTTTGTGCCGAACATGCTGGCCGGGGTCGGTCCGGTGCCCGCTGTGCTTTTCACCGTGGCTGCCGACGGGGGATGGATGCCACAGTCGGCCGAGCACCTGGCCGCGCTGGACGCACTGGGCATCTGCCATGGCGTGCTCGCGGTGACCCGCGCGGACCTGGCCGACCCGGGCCCGGCGTGCCGCGAGGCACTCGGCAGGATCGGCGCGACAAGCCTGGGCCAGGTAGAGGCGGTCGCGGTGAGTGCGGTGACCGGTGAAGGACTCCCTCAGCTTCTCGACGCGCTGAGCAGGCTGGTGGCGGGCCTCCCGGTACCCGACCCGGAAGCACCGGTGCGGCTCTGGGTGGACCGTTCGTTCAGTATGAAAGGCAGCGGAACGGTCGTCACCGGAACGCTGCCCGCCGGCACGGCACGCCGTGGCCAGGAGTTGCTGCTCACCCCTTCGATGCAGCCGGTGCGGGTCCGCGGGATCGAGTCATTGAAGAAGCCAGCGGACCAGATCAGCGGGGTGGCGCGGGTCGCCCTGAACCTGCGCGGGGCCGGCCGGGGGGCAGTGTCGCGAGGCATGGCGCTGGTGACGGCGATGCAGTGGACGCTGACCTCGGTAGTGGATATCCGGCTGAACACGGCTGAGCTGAACACGGCTGGGCCGCGGCCGCCGCGGGAGCTTGCGGTGCACATCGGGTCCGCTCGCAGCACGGCACGGGTCCGCCTGCTCGGCGGCCCGATGGCGCGGCTCACTCTTCGCGACGCGCTCCCGCTGCACGTCGGGGACCGCCTGCTGCTGCGCGATCCAACCGGCGCAGCCGGCCGGGCTCGGCCAGCCGGCACCCCGCCCCGGGCTCAGCCGGCCCAGGGTGCCTGGCCCGCCCTGGTCGGCGCCACCGTGCTCGACGTGACCCCGCCCCGGCTGACCCGGCGCGGCGCCGCCGCCGCGGCCGCCGCTGAGCTGGCGGACTGGCCGGACATGCCGGCCGCAGCCGATGTGCTGCGCCGCCATGGCCTGCTGCGGGCCAGCACGCTGCACGCCATGGGCATCACCGATCATCCGGCCCCGGTCACCGGGGACTGGCTCGCCGATCCCGGCTACTGGGCCGTGCTGCGCCGCCGCCTGGCCGAGGCGGTCACGAGCCACGCGCAGCACCGGCCGCTTGCGCCCGGCCTCCCTCTTGAGGCCGCCCGGGCGGCGCTCGGTGTCCCCGACCGCCGCATCGTTGAGGCGCTGGCCGGGCCCCCGCTCAAGGTCCGGGACGGCTCCATCCTGCCCGCCGCCGTGGCGGAGGCGGCCGGGCACGGGCTGCCCGAACGGGTGCTGGCGGCGATCCGCGAGCTCCGGCACGACCTCGCGACGGAGCCGTTCCTCGCCCCCGACGCAGCGCGCCTGCATGACCTCGGCCTTGACCCCAGGGCAGTCGCCGCGGCGGAACGTGCCGGGCTGCTGCTGCGCATCAGCGAGCAGATCGTGCTGGCGCCAGGCGCTGACGCCGAGGCCGCGCGCCTGCTAGCCGGGCTGCCTGTGCCGTTCACCGCGGCACAGGCCAGACAGGCGCTGCGCACCACCCGGCGGGTGGCGATCCCCCTGCTCCAGTACCTCGACCGGACCGGCGTCACCGAGCGGCTGGCCGACGACCGGCGCAGACTCAGCGACCGCTGAACCGGCGGGCGGCGAACCTGCCGCCGCTCCACGCGAGTGCCTCGGCCGGCGGCTCGCCTGAGCCGATCCAGCTGGCGATCGCCTGGGCCGTCACCGGGGCCAGCAGGATGCCGGTGCGGTAGTGCCCGGACGTGAGCCAGGCGTTGCCGAGGCCCGGGACCCGGTCGATGACAGGCTGCCCGTCAGGGTGGCGCGGGCGGAAGCAGCACCACTGGTAGGCGGCCCGAAGGCCGCGTAGCTCGGGCAGGGTTGTGTACAGGCCTTCGAGGATGCCGTCGATCACTTCCGGCTGGACCCGGGGGCTCTCGTCGCCGACGTCGAAGGTCCCGCCGACCAGTAGCCGCCCGTCCTCCAGCTGGGTGGCGACCGGTGCCACGGTGCCCGGCAGCCGAAGCGAGGTTGGTTCGGTAACCAGCAGATGGCCCTTGACCCGTTCCGAGGGGACATCCAGTTCCAGCCCGTCCAGCAGTGGCGGCAGGCCGGTCGCGAACACGACGGCGCCTGGTTGCACGTCACCGGCGGTGGTGGCCACCGAGACCACCCGGCCGGCCCGCACCGTGACCGCGGTAGCGGCGACGCCGGTCGCGACCGCGGGCAGCCCCGCGGCCAGCCGGGCGAGAGCGCGCAGCGGGTTGACCCGTGCCTGCCGCCTGACCAGGGCTCCGGCCATAGGCAGCGCCAGACCGGGGATGAGCTCCGCCACCTGGCTGGTGTCCAGCCACTCGATCGCCGGCGCCTGATGGAGGGCGAAGTCGCCCGGATCTGGCGAAAGGCCGATCCAATCGAGCGCCACCAGGCCGACCCCTCCCGGCCAGGTCTCTTGCAGCTGACCCCACCGGGCCAGGCTGGCCCTCGCCAGGTCCACGAACGGCGCGGGATCACTCCACTCATGAATCTCGGGGGTCAGCAGGCCAGCGGCGCCGCCGGTGGCGCCTGAGCCCAGACGGCCGGCCTCGATGAGCAGCACCGAGCCGAGCCCGGCCTCGTGGCAGGCCGCAGCGGTGGCGACGCCCGCGATCCCCCCGCCCACGATGAGCACATCGGGGCGCGGATCCGGCAGTTCGCCGCCGCCGCGCGCGAGTTCCGCGCGCTCGGCGGCCGTGAGCTGGTGGAGCCAGACAGCGGTGTCAACGGCCATGAGCCCATTGTCTGTGACGACGGCCACCTCGATCACGGCCAGGGGGAGGCGGGATGCATCGCCGCTCGGCTCACGACGGACAAACTGCCCCTGCACGTAAGCTGTGTAAGATCGCGGACCGATGGGCTCGTCACGTCAGGGAGGTGATGTCCGTGCTCGCTGACTCCTACGGGCGCGTTGCAACGGACCTCCGGGTATCCCTGACCGACCGCTGCAACCTGCGCTGCAGCTACTGCATGCCGCCTGAGGGCCTGGAATGGCTGCCGAAGCCCTCGCTGCTCACCGATGACGAGGTGGTGCGGCTGGCGCGGATCGGCGTGCAGCGGCTGGGCATCACCGAGATCCGCTACACCGGCGGTGAGCCGCTGCTGCGCCGCGGTCTTGCGGACATCGTCGCCCGTACCGCCACGCTGCGGCCGAGGCCCGAGATCTCGCTGACCACCAACGGCATCGGGCTCGCCCGGATAGCACGGGCGCTGCACAGCGCGGGACTGGACAGGATCAATGTGTCGCTGGACACGCTCAGGCCGGAGACATTCCGCAAGCTGGCGAGGCGGGACAGGCTGGAAGACGTGCTCGCAGGCCTGGCCGCCGCGGCGTCCGCAGGCCTGGCTCCCGTCAAGCTGAACGCGGTGCTCATGCGCGGGATCAACGATGACGAGACGGTCCCGCTGCTGCGGTTCAGCCTGGAGCACGGCTATCAGCTGCGGTTCATCGAGCAGATGCCGCTCGACGCTCAGCACGGCTGGCGCCGCGCCGACATGGTGACGGCGACGGAGATCCTGGACGCCCTGTCCGCGGAGTTCTTGCTGACCCCGGACGACCCGGGCGCCCGTGGCTCGGCGCCGGCCGAGGCCTTCCTGGTCGACGGGGGGCCCGCGCGGGTTGGGGTGATCGGTTCGGTGACACGCCCGTTCTGCGGCACGTGTGACCGGGTCCGGCTTACCGCTGACGGGCAGGTTCGTAACTGCCTCTTCGCCCGCGACGAGAGCAACCTGCGCGATCCGATGCGATCGGGCGCCAGCGACGACGAGCTCGCGGGGATCTGGATGAAGGCGGTCGCGGCCAAGCTGCCGGGGCACGGCATCAACGACCCCGGGTTCCTGCAGCCGGCTAGGCCCATGTCCGCCATCGGTGGCTGAACGGGCCATCGGTGGCATTCGATGCTGTCGTGCTGGCCGGCGGCCGCGCCTCCCGGCTCGGGGGGACCGACAAGCCGGGGCTGGTTGTGGGTGCCCGGACCCTGCTCGCGTCCGTGGTGGCGGCCGCCGACTCGGCCGGAGCCCAGCGCATCGTGGTGGTCGGGCCTGCCCGGCCTGAGCTAGCGGACCGGGTAGCGTTCGTCCGCGAGGATCCACCCGAATCGGGCCCCGTCCCCGCGCTGCGGCGCGGCCTGGCCCAGGTATGCGCACCGACAGTAGCGGTGCTCGCCGCCGACCTGCCGTTCCTTCGCGCCCGCCATCTGCGCATCTTGCTCGGCGCCCTGCCCGTCGAACCGGCCCGGCCGACGCGGCTTGCCTCGCCGGCCGGCCCGGGTGGGCCACTGTCCGGGGTGATCATGGTTGATGACGGAGGGCGCCGGCAGTGGCTGGCCGGCTGCTGGCGGACTGCGGTGCTCAGGACCGCCATGCAGGCATATTCCGGCAACTCTCTGCACAGGCTGCTGGGACCGCTTGATCCGGCCCTGCTCACTCCGGCGCAGCTTGATCCAGCACAGCGGCGCTACGATCTGGCCCGTGGCGAGCCGCCGCCCTGGCTCGATTGCGACACGGCAGATGATCTGACCCGCGCCCGCCGTCTGGCGCAGTGGTATCCCTTGGGCGACACCCGGCCGGGTGACGTCGGGCCGCGGCAGACGCAGCAGGAACGGGAGACGCGCCGGTGAGCACGCTCGAACGCTGGACCGAGGCGGCCTGCGCTGAACTCGGCATCGACCCAACGTCAGCCGACACCATGGCGGTGCTCGACCTGGCCCGGGATGTCGCCCATAACGTGGCCAGGCCGGCCGCGCCGTTGACCGCCTACCTGTTGGGTGTGGCGGTGGGTCGTGGCCGGCCCATGGCCGAGGCGGCGGCGCGATTGCGGGAGCTCGCCGCCGCGTGGGCTGACCCGGCCAGTGACGGCGGCTGAGCGGCTGCTGATCGTGGACCGTTTCGGGTGGCCGACAGGCACCGCCGGGCCTGGGCGTACGGCAGCCGGGATACCTAGGCTATGGCGTCGGCGAGCAGCGCGACCTGATCGAGCCGCGACGAGCCGGGAGCGAAGATCAGCTCGTCGCAGCCGCTGTGCTCGAAGCCGGCGACATAGCCCTTGACCATCTCTGCGGTTACGGCGACGCCCGCCGCGATCTGGTCGGCATAGGGTCCGAGCCAGGCGTAGTAGGACTTGATGCTCGAGGCCGCGTCTTCCTGTGCGTCCGGCCCGAGCGCGAAGTAAGCCAGCGAAAGCTTGCGCGGCTTGCCAGGCCGGCCGGCCTCCTGCCAGACCTCGTCGATCGCGCTGCCCAGTTGGGAGAACATCTCAGGCGTGCCGCCACCCATGATCCAGCCGTCGGCGAGGCCGGCCACGCGGCGGAAGCCGGCCGGGGTGATGGCACCGACGATCACTTCGGGCCCGCCCTCACGCACCGGCGGCGGCCCGATCGGGCCGGCCAGGCCACGTTCCTCGCCGCCCCAGATCCGCTTGAGCTCCTCGATCTGCTCCGCGAGCCGCCGGCCCCGGCCTGCGGTGGGCAGCCCGCTGGCAGTGAAATCGTCGTCTCGGCCGCCGACCCCCACGCCGAGCACCAGGCGGCCGCCGGAAAGCCGGTCGAGCGAGGCTGCTTGCTTGGCGAGCAATGCCGTATTGGCGTGCAGCGGCGCGAGCAAGACCGAGGTGGTGAGCCGGATCCGCTCGGTGACGGCGGCCGCCGCCGTGAGCGCGATCAGATCGTCGTAGTTCGGATAGACAAGCCTGCCCACCGTGCCGAGTGTGCTGAAGCCCGCCTGATCGGCCTGCACCGCCCAGTTGAGAAGGGTCCTGCCCTCGACGTTCGGGATCTGGGTCGGAAGACCGATTCCGATGTCCACGTCCGCACCTCCATGGTCGTTGCACCGTGTCGCACGAAAGCCGCGCGTGGATCATACCCAGCCGGTAGCCGCCGGATCGCCGCGGCGTGGGCTGCCCCGGCCGTGACAGGGCTGAGCGGCTACATCGGCTCCGCGAGCCGTTGACGCAGGCAGGCTGGGATACTCGGGCAACGTGACCGCGAACGTGCCTTACTTCTCGCAATGGGAATCTCCGGAGCTGGCCGCCGAGTTCATCGACGGCTCCCGGCGCGCTGCTGACGATCCGCGGTGGGCGGCCTCGGGAGCGAGCACGTCCGAGGAGTACGAGTTCTGGTCGCACAAGGTGTGCGGCCTGGCGTGCCTGAAGATGATCATGGCTTGGCGCGGGCTGCCGGTACCGCCCACCATGCGCCTGGTTGAGCGCGCTCTCGCCGCCGGCGCCTACCTGCCCGACGGCGAGCGGGTACGCGGCCTGATCTACCGGCCTTTCGCGGACTGGGTGAGCGCTGAATACGGCATCGCTGCCGAGGTGGCGGCGGACCTGCCGATGGACTCGCTGATCGCGCTCGCGGCCGCCGGTTCACTCGTGATCGCCTCCGTGCACTCGTGGATCCGCTGGCCCGGGCGCATCCCGCCGGAGCGCGGCGGGCATCTCGTGCTTGTGACCGGCGTCTCCGGCGGCGCGCTGAAGCTGCACAATCCCTCCGGGATTTACCGGGTCAGCCAGCGCAACGCCCTGGTCGGGCCAGATGACTTCGCCAGGTTCGCCGCCGGGCGCGGCATCGTGATCCGCGAGGCATGACCGGCGGAGCCGATCCGCCGCCGGGCGTGCGCCCGGGCAACCATGCGTCGTCTTGATGCGTGGCCAAGGTCATTGGCATTGGTGCTCAGCGGCCTGTCATCCCTACCGTGGAAGTGTCCGGAGCGACTCGAAGGGGTGAGCATATGGCGCTGGCTGGCGCACCATCGATCGCCAGGCCGACCCGGGGCAGGCGCTGTCCGGAAGGCCTGATCGCGGCCATCCGACGGGTCGTCGGCGAGCACGACGACTGGCAGCAGACGGCCCGGCAGGTCGCCGTCGAATTGCGTCGGCAGTTGCCCGGGCCGCAGATCCTCTCGCCGGAAGAGCGCCGCGGCGATCCGGCCGGCTACCAGTCCTACCTGCTGCACGCGGAGGCCGACGGATCCTTCTCGATCGTGGCCCTGGTCTGGCTGCCCGGCCAGGTCACGCCCATCCACGACCACGTCACCTGGTGCGTGTTCGGCGTGCTGCAGGGCGTCGAGTACGAGGAGATCTTCGCGCTGCGCCGCCACGGCACGGTTCTGGTGGAGGTCGCCAGGAACGCGAACGAGACCGGCGAGGTGAGCGGTTTCGCGCCCCCCGGCGACATCCACCGGGTGCGCAACCACGGTGACGACGTGGCGATCTCCCTGCATGTCTACGGCGCCGATATCTCGCGGCTTGGCTCCAGCGTCCGCCGCATCTACGACCTGCCGGTCGGCTAGCCCATCCCGTGCCAGCAGGCGCCGAGCGTGGCGCCTGCTCTTGAGTCCTGCCATCCACTCGCATGCCTATTGCTATTCGATCCATAACGATATATCGTTGAGCTAACGAAGAAGTAATAGGGGTTCCGTGGACTACCGGACTCCAAACCACGAGACACGCGGGGTGTGAAGCACATGCATGCAGGAGATGCCTGGGACCAGCCAGGTGAAGAGGAAGACTTGCGGCACCATCGGGGCGGCCGCGGCGGCCATGGCCGAGGGCCCGGGGGCCGGGGCAGGTCACGGTTTGCCGGGATGCCCGGATTCCCCGGCGGGCCTGGGTTCGCGCGGGGGTTCGGCGAGTTCGGGCCATGGATCGGCGGACCGAGGCCCGTGCGCGGCCCGCGCGTGCGGCGCGGCAACGTCCGGGCGGCGGCGATCTCGCTGCTCGCCGAGGAACCGATGAACGGCTACCAGATCATCCAGGAGATCGGCGAGCGCAGCGGGGGCGTCTGGCGCCCCAGCCCCGGATCCATCTACCCGGCTCTCCAGCAGATGGAGGACGAGGGCTTGATCCGGGCCGAGACAGGTGAGGGCGGCCGCAGGGCCTACGCACTCACCGACGAGGGACGCGCATATGCGGCGGCCCATCAAGAGGAACTCCGGGCGCCGTGGGATGTGGTGGCCGGGTCGGTCGGCTCTGAGGCCATCAAAATGCGCAGGCTGCTCCACCAGGTGCTGGCGGCCGCCGTCCAGGTAGCCGAGGCGGGAAGCACGTCCCAAGTCGAGCAGGCGCACCAGGTCCTGGCCGATACCCGCCGGCGGCTGTACGGAATCCTGGCCGCCGACGATGCCGACGACGACGCGGCGAAAGGCGAGCCGCGTGATCACGAGCCTGACGGGGGCCGGGATTAGGCTCTGTACTGGTCGCACAGGAAGGCGGTAGCGGTGGCAGCGCATACCGGCCCAGACGCGGGCGCGGGCGACACGGCCGTCCGGGGCAACGCAGATGTCGGGGACAGCGCGGTCGTGGGGGACAGCGCGGGGGCCGCGGGCATGGACGGTGCGGCGAGTCGGCCGGGAATGGGGCCGGCCGACTCGCTCGCACGTCCCCGGAACGGCAGCGAGATCCCGCCGACCATCAAGGTCTCGGGCCTGACCAAGAGCTATGGCGAGATCGAGGCGGTTCGCGGGATCGATTTCGAGGTCCGGGCGGGGGAGACGTTCGGCTTCCTCGGTCCCAACGGTGCCGGGAAGTCGACCACGATCAAGATCTTGTGCACCCTGGCCAAGCCGACCTCAGGGGACGCCTGGGTCGCTGGCCGCAACGTCAGGACCGAGCGGGACGCGGTCCGGCGCAATATCGGCCTGGTCTTCCAGGACACCACGCTGGACAACTACCTGACCGGTGCGCAGAACCTCCGTTTCCACGCCGAGTTGTATGGCGTGCCCGCCGCGGCGGTGGCGCCGAGGATGCGGCAGGTTCTTGAGATGGTGGATCTCTGGGACCGCCGCGACAGCCTGGTGATGACGTACTCCGGTGGCATGCAGCGCCGGCTGGAGATCGCGCGGGGCCTGCTGCACGCCCCGCATGTCCTCTTCCTCGACGAGCCGACGGTCGGCCTGGACCCGCAGACGCGCTCCTCGATCTGGGAGTACATCAACGACCTGAAGACCCGTGAGGACATCACGATCTTCCTCACCACGCACTACATGGACGAGGCCGAGCACTGCGACAGGATCGCGATCATCGACCACGGCCAGATCGTGGCGATCGACACGCCCGAGGCGCTGAAGGCCAGTGTCGGCAAGGACCGGGTGCAGATTCACACCGACAACGACGCGGCGGCCATCGAGGAACTGGCCAGCGCCTTCGGTATCGAGGCCGCGGTGCACGATGGCGCCGTCACCTTCTCGGTCTCCTCTGGCGAGCAGTTCGTGCCCCAGTTGTTCGCGCGGCTGACGGTGCCGATCCGCACGGTCAGCGTGTCACGTCCGTCCCTCGACGACGTGTTCATGTCTTATACCGGGACCACCATCCGGGACGCCGAGGCGTCGGGCAGCGATGCCATGCGCCAGATGGCCGCCCGCTTCCGAGGAAGGCACTGACCGTGGCAACTCAGACACAGACGGCTGAAGCCACTGCCTCGGCCGAAGCTGGCGTCCTCGCTGGCCAGATCAGGGTGTCGGTTCCCGAACGCAGCCTGCGCTCTGATCTGCGCGCGGTCAGCATCGTGTGGCGCCGGGAACTCATCAGGTTCCGCCGGGACAAGCTGCGCGCCATCACGTCCCTCATCCAGCCCCTGCTGTTCCTCCTTGTCCTTGGCACGGGGCTGTCGTCGCTGGCCAAGGGCAGCATGCCGCCCGGCGTAAGTTTCAAGGCCTTCATCTTCCCCGGCGTCCTGGCGATGTCCGTACTGTTCACCGCCATCTTCTCGGCCGCTTCCATCGTGTGGGACCGGGAGTTCGGGTTCCTGCGCGAGATGCTGGTCGCACCGGTCAGCCGGTCGGCCATCGTGACCGGCAAGATCCTGGGCGGCGCGACCATCGCGACCTTCCAGGGCATCGTGATGCTGGCTCTGGCCGGGCTGGCCGACGTGCCCTACAACCCGGTGCTGTTTCTCATCCTGGTGGGGGAGTTGCTGCTGCTGGCCTTCACGCTCACCGCGTTCGGGGTCATGATGGCCGCGCGGATCACTCAGTTTCAGGCCTTCATGGCATTGACGCAGATGCTGGTCATGCCGCTGTTCTTCTTGTCCGGCGCGCTTTACCCGCTGACCGGCCTGCCGGGTTGGCTTAGCGTGCTGACCCGCATCGACCCGCTGACTTATGTGGTGGGCCCGATGCGCCATGCGGTGTTCAGCCATCTGAACCTCAGCCCGATAGCACAGCACGTGCTCTCGCCCGGCATCACCTGGGGTGGCTGGGTCGTCCCGCTGTGGCTGTCGCTGGGTTTCGTCGCGGCCATGGGCTTGGTCATGACGACCATAGCGATCGTCGCTTTCAGTAAGACCGAGTAGCTCTTTCGCACTCCACCCGTCGCTACCTCCCACTATCCCCATGGTTAGCTAAAACTCTCGTAAAGTTACGAAACTGTCCCCGACGATGTTCCCACAAGTGATCGCCGACTACGACAGGCGCGCCGCCAACTGGTGGGCCACCCCCAGCGAAGTTCGGAGGGTCCGGGGGCATCCCCCGGGAAGGTACTGCGAGCGCGTACCGAAGCTGGCCGGAGGCCATCGAAGATTAGGGCGACCTCGGGGGGTCCCCCCCGGGAAGGTACTGCGAGCGCGTAGCGAAGCTGGCCGGAGGCCATCGAAGATTAGGGCGACGCCGGGTGGCTACGGGGGCAAACCACCCGGCGTCGCATTCATCGGCGTTCCGACGGGGGCCCGGAACGCCGGCAGGTGCTCCGACGGGGGACCAGAGCACCGCTATGCATGTTACACCGAAACCCCCCCTTGTGCGTCAAGACCGGGATTACGAGATCCCGGTGCGCACAGGGGATCTCACTGTCAGCCCGTGGTTTCCTGGCCGCCTTTTGGCTTTTGATTACTGCCAGTAAAGGCGCCCGGATCCTGATTACTGCCAGTAAAGGGTCCGGGATCCGCCACGGCGTCGGCCGGCCCGCTGGTGCCCTGGCCGGGACCCTGCTCCCCGGGGATACGCCGGACAGGCAGGCGGGGTTCGTAGGCGCGAAATCCTCTGGTGCTGGTGGGCTCGCGGCCGCCGTTGGCGAAGACGACAGCGAAATAGGGGATGACGATCGCGCCGACTGCCGGAATCGCGGTGAGCCAGCCCGCGCCGGCCGCGAACAGGGCCACTGCCGCCCCGAAGCAAACGACCCGGATTCCCATCATGATCAAGTACCGGCGCTGTCGGTAGGCAATGTCTTCGGACATCGGCCGCTGCGCCTCGGTGACGAGATGCGCGCGATCACGACGGGCCGGAAGGATGGCTCTCACTACCCCAACGTACGTCCGCGGCGCGTGCCCGGCAAAGGTGCGGAGGCCGGCGGTCCGGGATCGGCCGGGGGCCCGGGATCGGCCGACGGCCCGGGGAGGGTCAGGCCCGGCAGGTCCGATAGGCATTCGGTCAGGTCCACGCCGGTGTCCACGGCCGACACGTCACGGAAAATTCGCGGCCACAGCCGGATGTGCCGCCACGCTTCTTCATTACCTCGGAGTGTGGCCTCGCGACCCGAGCCCCCGGCGTAGTAGTCATAGACCTCCGGGCGAAGCAGCGACCGGGCGTGCCGCTCTAGCTCTGCGGCGTCCGGAGTCACGGAGACAGCCTGCCCGAAGCCCGAACAGGGGCGCCAGGCGCTTTCGTGGGGCGCCAGCGCCGGGACGGCAGGATTGAGGCGCCAGCGTCGAGGCACCACTGTGGAGGTAGCACCGTAGAGGCAGCACGATGAAGGATCCAGCGTGAAGGACGCCACGAACGGGCGGCGCATGACCGACAGCGTGCCAGATACAGCGGCTGGAAACAGCGGGCTGGAAACAGCGTGAAGGACACCGCATGACGCGCACAGACAAGGGAGAGAGCATGCCAGATCGCACTTATCGAGTGACCGAAATCGTCGGCACCTCGCCGGACGGCGTCGAGCCAGCGATTCACAACGCCCTGCACCGGGCCGGGCAAACCCTGCGCCACCTGGACTGGTTCGAGGTCACTCAGGTCCGCGGGCAGATCGAGGATGGCCGGGTGGCTCACTTCCAGGTCGGCCTCAAGGTGGGTTTCCGCCTGGAAGACAGCTAGCAGGGCTCCGCCCCAGCTGACCTGGCGGCCCTGGCGCCCTCTGCACTCTCCGTCCGCAAATCGGCCGGAGTAGGAGACACATCTGGCAAGATGAGTGCCTGATTCATGGCAGTTAGTGCCCAAACGTCCCCCTCGAACTGACGATATTGGATGATAACTGCTGCGCCACTAACACACCTGTCCGTCCGCGCATGGCCGACAGGCGGTAGCAATCCATCGTGGCCCGCGACCCGCGCTGCCTTGAACCCGGCCCGCACGGCCGGAAACGCGTTCAGCCGAGGGTCCACAGCCGGACTGTCTTGTCCCGGCTGCCACTGGCCAGGGTGTGCCCGTCGGGGCTGAACGCCACCGCGGTGACGAAATCCGCGTGGCCGAAGAGCGTGGCGGTGGCCTGCCCGGTCGCCGGGTCCCACAGCCGCACGGTGTTGTCGAGGCTGGCGCTGGCCAGGATGCGGCCATTAGGGCTGAAGGCTACCGAGACTACGTAGCCGCCGTGAGGGGACAGGGTCGTGGTGGTCTGCCCGCTGGCCAGATCCCACAACCGCACGGTGGCGTCCGTGCTGCCGGTGGCCAGGGTACGGCCGTCCGGGCTGAACGCCACGGCCCGAATTCGTGAATATGAACAACGCTTTGTTCCGAGGCGGGTTTGCCTAGGTAACAGGACGAATCGGACGTGATCATGGTCGTAACGCGTGAAACGTCGGCGGTCACGCCTATCGGCGACGACGACAACGCCGCGAGGTGCCCGCCTGGGCGACATGCAGCCAGAGAAGAGTCTCTGACCAGATCATCTAGCTGGCCTGGCTGACCGAGGACATGTTGAAGCCCTCGACGCGCGCCGGGGGCATGGCAGTCCGGGTGAAGTCGTCGCCCCACTCGCGGGGCAGCGTCGACACGGTGGCACCTACCTCGGCGAGGCGGCCCAGCATCGCGACCGGGCTCTCGTTGAACCTGAAATTGTTCACCGCCCCGGTTACTTCGCCGTTCTCCACCAGATAGACCCCGTCCCGGGTCAGCCCGGTGAGCAGCAGCGTCTGGGGATCCACTTCACGGATGTACCAGAGGCAGGTGAGCAGCAGGCCACGGCCGGTGCTGGCGATCATGTCGTCCAGAGATGCCCTGTTGCCCGCAGATCCGTTGTCTGTAGATGAAGGGCCAGGGCCGTCCAGGATCAGGTTTCCGATCGCGGGGCTAACCGGGAGGCCGGTCAGGTCGGCGGTGTGCCGGGTCTGAACGAGCGCGGCTAGGTCGCCGTCACGGATCCAGGCGGTCGGGTGCAGCGCCAGCCCGTTGTCGAACACCGACGACGCCCGGCTTGAGGCGTGCGCGATCACGAACGGCTCGCATCTGAGGCCCGGTGCGGCCGGGTCACTGCGCAGCGTCACCGGCAGGTTGGCCAGCCGCTCACCCACCCGGGTCCCGCCACCCGGCTTGCTGAACACCGTCCGGCCGTCCAGCGCGTCTTTGGCCCCTGACGACCAGTACAGGTAGACGAGCAGGTCAGCCATCGCGGTCGGCGGCAGTATGGTCTCGTACCGTCCCGCCGGAAGCTCCACCTGCCGCGCTGCCCAGTCCAGGCGCCGCCCGAGATCGGCATCGAGCGCAGCCACGTCGACGTCACTGAAGTCGCGTGTGCCCGTGCCGGCCCAGGCGGAGCGGGCCAGGTCGGCGGACTTGGCGTTGAGATCCACTTTCCCGGTCGGCTGGTCATGCCGGAGCCTCAGCCCGGAAGACGTGCCGACGAACGTGTTGGTGACCGAATGCTCCGCGAACCCGTACAGCTTCCGCCCGGCCGACGCAGCGTTGTCGAACGCCTGGCCGAGCGCGCTGGCAAAGCCGCGGAAAACCCCGATCTCGGTGCCCTTTACTGGATCATCCCAGCCTGGCCCGCCGCTGCCGGCGTAGGCATCCATCCTGAACGCTTCGGGGTCATCCGGTGTCAGCAAGGGCCGCGCGTCCTCAGCGGCGGAACTTTCCGAGGCCGCCTTCTCGGCGGCCCGGACGACATCCTCGATCTGATCATCGGTGACACCTGCCCGGGACACCACCCCGACAGAGGTTCCTGCGCCGCTCCGGCTGATCGCGACGACGGTCAGCTGGCGGGACCGCGACACCCCGTTCGTGGTGAGCGTGTTACCCGCCCAGCGCAGGTTCGCCGAAGAGGTCTCATCAGCGATCACGATGCAGTCGTCACACTGGGCCACCGCGAGCGCCCGCTCGATCGTGTTCTGCGGACTCATCTGGATGTCAAGCCCCCTCCTCCGTGGTGTTGAGGATCCGCACTCCCCGCATGAGCACCGCCGGGCAGCCATGGCTGACCGGGGCGACCTGCCCTGGCTGTCCCTTGCCGCAGTTCAGCGCGCCGCCGAGGACATACGTCTGGGAGCCGCCGACGGCCTCCATGGAATTCCAGAAGTCGGTCGTGGTCGCCTGGTAGGCCACGTCGCGAAGCTGGCCAGCCAGGCGGCCATTCTCGATCTTGTAAAACCGCTGGCCGGTGAACTGGAAGTTGTACCGCTGCATGTCGATGGACCAGCTCTTGTCGCCGACGACGTATATTCCGCGCTGCACGCCCGCGATCAGGTCGTCCGTGGACGGGCCGTCCGCAGCGGGCCGCAGCGAGACGTTGGCCATCCGCTGGATCGGCATGTGCATGGGTGAGTCGGCGAAGGCGCAGCCGTTGGACCTGCCGAACCCGGTCAGCCTCGCTATCCGGCGGTCGAGTTGGTAAGCGGTGAGCACGCCGCCTGAAATCAGGTCCCATGACTGGGTGGCGACGCCCTCGTCGTCATAGCCGACGGTGGCCAGTCCGTGCTCGACTGTCCGGTCGCCCGTGACATGCATGATCGGGGACCCGTACTGCAGGCTGCCCAGCTTGTCCAGGGTGGCGAACGACGTGCCCGCGTACGCGGCCTCGTAGCCGAGCGCCCGGTCAAGCTCGGTCGCGTGGCCGATTGACTCGTGGATGGTCAGCCACAGGTTGGACGGGTCGATGACCAGGTCGTAGTGCCCGGCCTGGACGGGCGGGGCGGCCAGCTTCTCGGCGAGCAGGCCGGGCAGTTCCGCCAGTTCCGCGGAGATGGGCCCGCCGGTCAGGTATTCGTGACCCCGCCCGGCGGGCGGGGCCAGCGTGCGCATGGTCTCGAACCTGCCGCTCTCCTCCAGGGCCACGGCGGTCACCGTGGGGTGCAGCCGCACGCGTTGCTGGGTGGCCGTCGTCACCCCATCGGAGTAGTACTTGCACTCCTTCACCTGGTACAGAGAGGCATCCACATGATCGATCCTGTCGTGGGCGAGCAACCCCGTGCTCCATTCGGCGAGCAGCGCCACCTTCTCCGCGACATTCACGCTGAACGGATCTATCTCGTAGCTCGAGACCCAGCTGACGTCGCCGTACCCGGGCTCGTCGGCGAGTTCGATCCGCTCGGTATTGATGGCCGCGGCGACCCGCGCCACATCGACAGCCTCCTCGGCGGCACGTGCCGCGGCCTCGGTCGTGAGGTCCACCGCGGCCGCGAACCCCCAGGTGCCATCCACCACCACGCGCACTGCCAAGCCAAGCTCGTCGGCGTCGAACAGCGTCTCAAGGTTGCCGTCGGAAAGCCCGATCCGCTGGCCCTTGACGCGTTCCGCGCGGAAATCCGCGTGTCCCGCGCCCAGGTCGGCGGCCCGTTGCAGGGCGGCGTCGGCTAGATCGCTCAGCGGGTAGGCGGTGAACTCGGGGTCGATGCGGGCTGGCCCGCTGGAGTCTGCGCTCTCATCCACGAATGGCAACCTATCCCACACCTTTCTGGCCTGGCCTGACGGCCGGCCGGGTGTTCTCTGCCTGGCCTGACGCCCGGCCGGGTACGCTCGCGGGGATTGCCCACGTCCGCCAGCAGCGCCCGGGAGGTACCAGCACCGATGACTCGATCCACCCTCGTCACCGGCGGGAACCGGGGCATCGGGCTGGCCATCGCGCGACGGCTCGCGGCGGGCGGTGATCGAGTCACTGTGACGTCTCGTTCAGGGGACGCTGTTGCGGGACTGGCCACCGTGGCGTGTGACGTCAGGGACGCATCCGCCGTGGACAAGGCCTTCGCTGAGGTGGAGGCGGCGCAGGGGCCGGTCGAGGTGCTGGTGGCCAACGCCGGGATCACCCACGACCAGTTGCTCGCGCTGATGAGCGAGGACGACTTCACCTCGGTGATCGATACCAACCTGACCGGGGCGTACCGGGTCGCCAAGCGGGCGGTGCGCGGCATGATGCGGATGCACAAGGGGCGCCTCGTGTTCATCTCCTCGGTGGTCGGGCTGCTCGGCTCCGGCGGGCAGGCCAACTACGCGGCGTCCAAGGCCGGGCTGGTCGGTTTCGCCCGCTCGCTGGCCAGGGAACTCGGCTCCCGGAACATCACCGCGAACGTGGTGGCACCAGGGTTCGTGGACACGGAGATGACTGCCGTGCTGCCGGACGAGCGCAAGGCTGCGATCCTGGCTGGGGTTCCGCTTGGCCGCCTCGCATCGGCTGAGGAGGTCGCGGGAGTGGTCGCGTTCCTCGCGGGAGATGACGCCGGCTACATCACCGGCGCGGTCATCCCGGTCGACGGCGGCCTCGGCATGGGACACTGACCAGGGCCAGCAACAGTCGATCTGCTGAAGCTCGACCCCACCGCCGGCAACGCACCCGCCGACCCCACCAGCACCAGTCACCCAGAATTTTCAGATCCCCGGCCCGCCCCTATGGGACTCTTAGTCAACCGCGATCATGGAGATCTCGAAGGGAGAGGGATGGGGATTCTGCAGGGGAAGCGGATACTGGTGACGGGGGTGCTCACCGACTCCTCGATCGCGTTTCATGTGGCGAGGATCGCGCAGCAGGAGGGCGCGACGGTGGTGCTCACCGGGTTCGGTCGGCTGAGCCTGGTGCAGCGGATCGCGCAGCGGCTGCCATCCCCGCCTCCGGTCCTCGAGCTTGACGTGACCGACACCAGCCACCTTGGTTCGCTGGCGGAGCGGGTCTCCGCGCACGTCGACGGCCTCGACGGCGTGGTGCACGGTGTCGCGTTCGCGCCGCAGGCCGCGTTGGGCGGCAACTTCCTGCACACCGAGTGGGCGGACGTGGCCACCGCGGTGCAGGTGTCGACGTACTCCCTGAAGGCGCTGGCTGTCGCCGCGTTGCCGCTGCTCGGCGGGGGAGGCTCTATCGTCGGCCTGGACTTCGACGCCTCGGTGGCCTGGCCGGCCTACGACTGGATGGGCGTGGCCAAGGCCGGCCTGGAGTCGTGTGCCCGCTACCTGGCCCGTGATCTCGGCCCGAAGGGCATCAGGGTGAACCTGGTCGCCGCGGGCCCGCTGCGTACCATGGCGGCCAAGAGCATCCCCGGGTTCAGCGACTTCGAGGCGATGTGGACCAACCGGGCGCCGCTCGGCTGGGATATTACGAACCCCGAGCCCGCCGCGAGGGCGTGCGTGGCGCTGCTCTCGGACTGGTTCCCCGCCACCACGGGCGAGATCCTGCACGCCGACGGCGGTGCACACGCGATCGGCGGCTGAGATGCCGGGAGCCGGAGGAGGCGCCATGTCCGACGGGCCGGCCCCGCCGTCCGGGGAGTTCGTGCTCACCCTGTCCTGCCCGGACCGGCCTGGCATCGTGCACGCCGTTGCCGCCTACCTGTACCAGGCTGGCGGCAACATCCTCGACAGCCAGCAGTACGCCGACCGGATCGCGGACCGGTTCTTCATGCGTGTGCATGTGGAGGTCCTCGCCCCCGCTGACCAGGGCGTCGATTCCGCCGGGCCAGGCTTGCGCGGCGGGTTCGGTGCCATCGCGACCCAGTTCGGCATGGACTGGGACCTGCACGACCTGGCCATCCGGCCCCGTGTGCTGGTCATGGTGTCCAGGGAGGGGCACTGCCTCAACGACCTGCTCTACCGGCGCGGGGCCGAGTCGCTGGGCATCGATATCCCGCTGGTCGTCGGCAACCACCCCGACCTGGGCCCGCTGGCCAGCGCGCACGGAGTGCCATTCGAGCACGTGCCGACCGGGTCGGACGCCCTGTCCAGGGACCTTGCCGAGGGGCGATTGCTCGATCTCATCGACGCCCACCGCATCGATTTCGTGGTGCTAGCCCGGTACATGCGTATCCTCTCGCCCGCCCTCTGCGCCAAGCTGGCCGGGCGGGTCATCAACATCCACCACTCGTTCCTGCCCAGCTTCCGTGGCGCACGGCCGCACCACCAGGCGCACGAGCACGGGGTGAAGGTGATTGGGGCGACGGCGCACTACGTCACCGCTGAGCTGGACGAGGGACCGATCATCGAACAGGAGGTCGCGAGGGTCGATCACCGGTCATCGCCGGCGGAACTCGCGGCCATCGGGCGCGACGCGGAGCGGATCGCCCTGGCCCGCGCGGTCCGCTGGCACGCCGAGCACCGGATCCTGCTGCACGGCCGCCGAACGGTCATCTTCAGGTGAGGTCATGAAAGAGCAGTTAGCTTTTTGGCCCCGCGCGGGGCCAAAAAGCTAACTGCTAATGGTTATCCACAGTGCGGCCGGATCATTCCTCGGAGTCGGTGAGTAGGCCGCCGAGTCTGGTGACGCGCGGCCGTTCGCCGATGGTCGCCACCGCCCGGGACAGTGCCGCACCGGCGCCATGCACGACTGACAGGTGCCGCTGGGCGCGGGTCAACGCGGTGTAGACGAGGGGCCTGGAGAGCATCCCGGTGGCCTCCGCCGGGAACACGGCCACCACGGCTGGCCATTCCGAGCCTTGGGCCCGGTGCACGGTCAGTGCCCAGCCGTGCCGCAGGTCACCGAGGATCTTGTCGGGCACGCACACCGGCCCCGCCGGGAAGGCCACCACGAGGCCATCGTCGCCCGGCCCCACTACGGTGCCGACCTCGCCGTTGGTGAATCCCTCGTCGACGTGGTTCGCGATGGATACCACCCGGTCGCCAGGGTCGAACCCGGACCGCGCTCCGGGGCCGGGGTTCAGCTGCCGCTTGAGCATGCGGTTCAGCTCTACCGTCCCCGCCGCGCCCTTGTGTACCGGCGTGATCACCTGGATGTCCGCCGCCGGGATGCCCAGGGCCCGGGGGATCGAGTCGGTGACCAGCTGTACCACCCGGCGGGCGGCGTCGGTGCTGCCACGCACCGGCACCACAACCACCTCGCGTTCTGGCGAGTCGACGCTCGGCAGGGCGCCGCCGCGCACGGCCGTGGCGAGCCGTGCGATGACCCCGCCGTCGCGCTGCCGGTACAGCGTGGTGAGCTCGGTGACCGGGACGGCACCCGAGTCGATGATGTCGGCCAGCACCCGCCCGGGCCCGATCGACGGCAGCTGGGCGGGGTCCCCGACCAGCAGCAACCTCGTGCCGTCCGCGCAGGCCTCGACGAGCGCGGCGGCCAGTTCGGCGTCGAGCATGGACACCTCGTCCACCACGACGAGATCCGCGTCGAGCGGCCACTCCTCGTTCCGCGTGAAGATCCATGCGGCGTCGCCGGTAGCCGGCGCACCGCCCTGGCCGCCCGCACCGCCGTAGCCGCCCGCACCGCCCTGGCCGCCCGCACCGCCGTAGCCGCCCGCGCCGTCTTGGCCGCCTGGACTGCCCTGGCCGCCTGCACTGCCCTGGCCGCCAGCACCACCCGTCCGAGCCGTGCCCAAGCCGACGGTGATCTCGCCGGCGGCGCCCTCGCCCGTGCCTGTGCTATCTGCGCCTGTGGTGTCAGTGCCGGGGCTGTCCGTGGCGGCGTCTTGCGAGCGAGTGCCTTGCAGACCGGCGCCAAACCCGGCTGCCCCGCCCCGCCGAGCACGGGATCGGCCTTGAGCGCCGAGCAAGCGGTGCAGCGTGGTCGCTGGCGCTCCGGCCAGCTCTTCGAGCCGCTTCGCGGCGCGCCCGGTGGGCGCGGCAAGCGCTACTCGTAGGCCGCGCCCGGCGGCCAGCGACACCACAGCCGCCACCGTGCGGCTCTTGCCGGTCCCCGGTCCGCCGCTGAGCACGCACACCCCGTGCTCCGCCACCGCCCGGACCGCGTCGAGCTGGGCCTGATCGAGCTGGGCCTGATCCGTCGGCGCCTGCTCGGCCGGTTCCTCGGGCTGATCGGCCGGGAGCGGTTCGGCCAGGGCCGCCAGCCGTTGCAGGCCTTCGGCGACCGCCTCCTCGGCGAGCGCATATCGGGTGAGTGCCAGCAGCACGCCAGTCTCGGCGGGCGGATCCGCGCCAGCAGTCGCGTCCGGAGAGATAGTCGCGTCCGGAGAGATAGGCGCGTCCGGAGAGACAGGCGGGTCCGCAGAGTCCAGGCCTGCGCCGTCTGAGCCTTCGTCGGTGTGCGGGCCCGATTCGCTGAACGGCAGCACGGCACCCTCGTCGACGGCGGCCCCGATCGCCGCCGCCGGATCGCTGATCCGGAACCTGCCGAGGGATCGGGCCACGGCCTCGGCGGGCACCGCCGTGTGCCCATCCCGGGCACCGCGTGCGAGCAGGTACGCCACCAGGGCGCGGCCACGCCGCAGATCCTGGGGATCCGCGGCACCGCCGAGCATCTGCCGGGCGAACCAGTCGGCCTGATCGGGCCGTAGCTGCGGCAGCGAGAGCAGCCGCCATGGGTCCTCGCGCAGCTGGCGCGCCGCCGAGGCGCCGAGGCGCGCGACGGCAGGCCCCGCGTAGCGGGCGGGCACCCGGCACGCCACCAGCAGCTCAGCCACCTCGTAGCTGGGACGCGCGTCCTCGAAGGCCGCGGCGAGCCGCAATGCGCGCTTGCTTCCCACTCCTTCGACCAGTTCCAGGCGGACCGCGGTGACTAGAGCAGGCGCAGTGATACCGGCGCCTGCGAGCCGCGCGGCCAGGCCGGTGCCGAGCCCCGGCCAGAGCCCCGCTGCGCAGAACTCACCGAATACATCCAGGGGCGGGCCGCTCGCCCCGGTGCTCTCTCGCTCAGTTGCGGTGGACATCGCAAGCCAGCCTAGTGGTCTGCGAGGACAGACCACTGGAGCCCAGGATTGCGCACCGCGGTTGGCGCACCTTGTGCCTTTGGCGCCCGGCACCGATACTCGGGACCATGGCAGGGAACGCGGGCGGTGCCGCGCCCACGGAAGGCTCCTTCGCCCCCGCGCACCAGCAGTGCGCCGAGGACGGCCTGCGCGTCTCTGACGCCGATCGGGACGAGGCGATCAGCCAGCTCGGGGAGCGTTTCGCCGAGGGCATGCTCACCCATGACACCTTCGTCCACCGGGTAGAGGTAGCGTTGAAGGCTCGCGACCGCCGTGACCTCGCTCAAGTTCTCGCCGACCTGCCCTCGCGGCGCCGGTTTGGGAGCACGCTCCTGGCTTACGGCCAGCGTGGCTGGGCCGCGGTGACTCGGGGGATGCCCCGTGCCGTCCAAGCGGCGTCGCCTCCGTTGCTCATGTTCCCCTCCAGCGACCGGCCCCGGTTCACCATTGGCCGCGACGCAGCCTGCGATCTGGTGCTCCCCGACCCCTCCGTGTCCCGCTGGCATGCTGGACTGAAGCGTTGCGCCAGCGGCTGGCTGCTCGACGACCTCGGCTCCACCAACGGCACCCGGCTGAACGGCTGGCGGGTCAGGGAACCCGTCCCGGTGCGGCCCGGCGACCGGGTCAGCTTCGGGGCGGTAACCTTCGTCGTCGCGCTGCCTGGCACGGTCGCGGCCCCGAGCGACGGCTACTGACCCGGGTTCGCTGGCCGCACCGGAAGCCGAGCGCACGCCCCGCCTTCGACCCGGTGTTGTACCGGCCACGCCACGCAGTCAAGTGTGGCATCAACCAGCTCAAACAACGCCGGGCCATGGCCACCCGCTATGAGAAGCTCGCCGTCCGCTACAAAGCCACCATCACCATCGCGGCCATCGACCAGTGGCTGCGAGCTTTACGAAACACGGCCCAGCTCGATGATCGCAACGATGGCGGGACGGTAAGGCCGCCACGCATTGCCGAGTACGACTCCAGACCCCTTAGAGTCGAGGCGTGACGTTGGTTCTCCTGGTCCGCCATGGGCTGACCGCGGGGACAGGGACCGTGCTCACCGGCCGGACGCCCGGCATCGCGCTCGACGATCGCGGCCGGGAGCAGGCTACGGCTCTGGCCGCGCGGCTTGCTGGCGTGCCGCTGGATGCCATCGTCACTAGCCCCCTGGAACGGTGCAGGCAGACCGCGGATGCGATCGCGGCGGCCCGGGACGGCCAGCCGGTGGCCGTCTCGGAGGAGGAAGAGCTTGCTGAGGTCAAGTACGGAGACTGGACCGGTAAGTCCCTCAGGCGGCTGGCCAAGGAACCGCTCTGGCGGGTGGTGCAGACCCACCCCAGCGCGGTGAGGTTCCCCGGCGAGGACGGGGAGTCCATGCTGGACATGCAGCACCGCGCCGTCGGCGCGGTGCGAAAGTGGAACGCCAAGCTCGGGAAGGACGCCGTCTACCTGATCTGCTCGCACGGCGATGTGATCAAGGCGGTGATCGCGGACAGCCTCGGCATGCATCTCGATCTGTGCCAGCGGATCCAGGTCGACCCGTGCTCGCTCAGCGTGATCCGCTATACGCCGCTCCGCCCGTTCCTGTTGCGGATGAATGACACGGGCGGGGCAGTGACCGGGCTGGCCCGGCCGGCACATGCCGGAGCCGGCCAGCACGCCGCTCCAGGGGACGGACATTCCGGGGACGGACATTCCGGGGACGGACATTCCGGGGACGGGGGTTCCGGGGACGGGGGTTCCGGACACGCGGCTTCCCGCAACGGGTCCTCGGGGAACGGTACGGGGCCCGGGCGCACCACGGTCCCCGGAGCCGTGGCCAGGCCCCGGCGCGGCGAGGGTGACGCCGCCATCGGCGGTGGAGCGGGAGGATAGGGTCCATGCCGGTCTATTCCTACGACCCGCCGGAGCGATTCGTCGCGGGCACCGTTGGGCAGCCTGGAGAACGCACCTTCTACCTGCAGGCCAGCGCCAGCGGCCGGGTGACGAGCGTTGCCTTGGAGAAGTTCCAGGTGAGCCTGCTCGCCGAACGTCTCGATGAGCTTCTTGACGAGGTGGTGCGCCGCACCGGCACGCCTTCCTCGCCCCCGTCGTCCGGGCTGGGCGGCCTCGCCGATGATGGGCCGCTCGACCTGCCACTGATGGAGGACTTCCGGGTCGGGGCGATCGCGCTGGCCTGGGATGGCGAGGAAGAGCGCGTGGTCATCGAGGCGCAGGAGGAGACGGAGACACCGGTCGAGCCGCTCGCTGAGGAGGTCCCGGAGAATGGCCCTGGGGTGCTGAGAGTCAGGATCACGGTGGCCACCGCCCGGGCCTTCTCTCAGCGTGCGCTGCAGATTGTCGGCCAGGGCCGGCCCCCCTGCCCGCTGTGCGGCCTCCCGCTGGACGCGGAAGGGCACATCTGCCCACGGCAGAACGGTCACCGGGTCGCCAATGCCTGACGCATCCCCTGGCAAACGCGCACAGCGGCCGAGACCGCCCAGGGCAGCGAAGGCTGCGCGGCCGACCGGGCACCTGGCGCAGCCCGAAGACAACGCGGCTGCGCTCGAGTTGCTCAGCCAGGGCAGCCTGGAGGTGGAGGGCAGGCTCGTTGTCGCCTCGAACGCCACGATGTACTGCACGGTCCGTCATGACGGCCAGGAGGCCGCGTGCGTGTACAAGCCGGTGGCCGGGGAGCGCCCGCTGTGGGACTTCGCCGTCGGCTCGCTGGCCGGCCGCGAGGTGGCCGCGTATGCGGTGTCCCGGGCCGCGGGCTGGAATCTGGTCCCGCCGACCGTATTTCGCGACGGCCCGTTCGGGCCGGGCATGTGCCAGCTATGGATAGATGCGGACACCAGCGTTGACCTGGTGTCCCTGGCCCGGAGTTCCGATCACTGGGCGCTTCGTGACATGGCCGTGTTCGACGCGGTGGTGAACAACGCGGACCGCAAGATCGGCCACCTGCTGCCGGTCAGCGATGGCCGTCTGTACGGCTGCGACCATGGCGTCTGCTTCGGCGAGGAGTACAAGCTCCGCACCGTGCTGTGGCAATGGCGCGGACGGAGCCTGCCCAAACGAGCCGTCGAGGCGCTGACGAGGCTCCAGCGGGCGCTCGCCGAGGACCTCGGACCGGAGCTTTCGGTGCGACTCACCCCGAGCGAGGTGAACGCGACCAGGCAGCGCGTGGAACTCCTGCTGGAGCACCGGGTGCATCCGTACCCGCCGGAGGACTGGCCAGCGGTCCCCTGGCCGCCGATCTAGGCCAGCGGCCGGGGCAGCGCGGCGGACCGGTCAGCGGCCGCCGGACTCGCCGGGGTGACCGCGTCGGCGCAGGTAGCGCTCGAACTCGCGGGCGATCGCGTCGCCGCTCGCCTCCGGCAGGTCGGTGGCATCCTTGGCTTCCTCAAGCGTGCGCACGTACTCAGCGACCTCGGTGTCCTGCTCGGCCAGCTCGTCCACGCCGCGTTCCCACGCCCTGGCCTCCTGGGGAAGCTCAGCCAGCGGCAGGGAAGTGTCGAGCACGTCCTCCACGCCCCGCAGCAGCGCCAGGGTCGCTTTAGGGCTTGGCGGCTGGGCAACGTAGTGCGGAACGGAGGCCCACAACGAGACCGCCGCGATGCCCGCGTCCGCGCAGGCATGCTGGAGCACGCCCAGGATCCCGGTCGGCCCCTTGTAGTCCGCCGGCTCCGCGTGCAGTTCGGCGGCCAGCGCGGGATCCGAGGCGGCCGCTGTTACTGGCACGGGACGGGTATGCGGAGAATCCGCCAGTAGGGCGCCCAGAAGCACGACCAGTTCGACGCCCATCTCGGTGAATGAGCGGATCAGCTCCTCGCTGAAGGCCCGCCAGCGCATGTTGGGCTCGATCCCGTGGACCAGAACCACATCGCGGTCCAGCCCGTCCGGCCTGGCCACGGACAGACGCGTGGTTGGCCAGACAAGCCGTTCGGCCCGCCCCTCGGCCACCTCCATCACCGGCCGGGTCACCTGGAAGTCGTAGTAGTCCTCCGGGTCGATCGCGCCGACAGGGGTAGCTTTCCAGGCAATGCCCAGGTGGTCGATCACCCCGCTGGCGGCCTCACCTGCGTCGTTCCAGCCCTCGAAGGCGGCGATGAGAGCTGGCGAGGTGAGCTTGCCAATGCCGTTGAGCTCGATCTCCTACCACCTCTCTTATGCCCGGTGGGCCGGGGGGTGTCCCCCCGGGCCAGTACTCATCCGGCCGCCTCCGGCCCGCCGATGACACCAGGTTACGTGGTGGGCCATGATCACCGCGTCGCCCGGCCGGCGCCTTCGTGGCGCGGGCGGCGTTCCGGCGGCGGCCCTAGAATAGATCCCCTATGACCACAACCGGCCGTCCGCCCCAGCTAGCAAAGCCCACTGATTCGCTGAGCACAGCCCTCAGCGAACGGGTCGTCGTAGCGGACGGAGCCATGGGGACCATGCTCCAGGCTAGTGCCGCCACCCTCGACGATTTCGATGGGCACGAGGGATGCAACGAGATCCTCAACGTCACCCGCCCGGACATCGTGAGCTCCGTGCACGAGGCGTACCTCGACGCGGGCGTGGACTGCGTGACCACCAACACATTCGGCGCAAACCTGAGCAATCTGGGCGAATACGGGATCACGGCCCGCATCGGCGAGCTGTCGGAGGCAGGCGCCAGGATCGCCAGGGCCGCGGCCGACCAGTGGTCCACACCCGAGCGCCCGCGCTGGGTTCTGGGCTCCGTGGGCCCGGGCACCAAGCTGCCCACGCTCGGTCACGTGAGGTTCGCGGAACTCCGCGACGCCTATCAGCGGAACGCCGAGGGCCTGCTGCGCGGAGGCGTGGACGCGGTGGTGGTCGAGACGTGCCAGGACCTGCTCCAGGCCAAGGCCGCCATCATCGGCACCCGCCGGGCTATCGCCGCGGCGGGGCTGCAGATCCCGCTAATCGCCCAGGTGACCATCGAGACCACCGGCTCCATGCTGCTCGGCAGCGAGATCGGCGCCGCCCTCACCGCGCTTGAGCCCCTCGGCATCAGCCTGATCGGCCTGAACTGCGCGACAGGTCCCGGCGAGATGAGCGAGCATCTGCGTTACCTGGCGGGCCATTCCCGCATCCCGCTGTCCTGCATGCCCAACGCCGGCCTGCCCGTGCTCGCCGCCGATGGTGCCCGCTACCCGCTGACCCCGGATCAGCTCGCGGACGCCCACGAGATGTTCACCGCGGAATTCGGCCTGGCCCTGGCGGGGGGATGCTGCGGCACCACGCCCGAGCATATGGCCGCCGTAGTGGAACGCGTCCGCGGCCGCGAGGTGGCCGGGCGGAGGCCCCGTCCTGAGCCCGGAGTGGCATCGCTCTACCAGCACGTCCCGTTCCGCCAGGACACCTCGTTCCTGGCCATCGGTGAGCGGACCAACGCGAACGGATCGAAGGCGTTCCGTGAGGCGCTGATCGCCGGCCGCTACGACGACTGCGTCGAGATCGCGCGTGCGCAGACCCGCGATGGCGCGCACCTCCTCGACCTGTGCGTGGACTATGTGGGGCGCAGCGGCACAGCCGACATGATCGAGGTCGCCAGCAGGCTGGCCACCGCGGCGACCCTGCCCCTCATGCTCGACTCGACTGAGCCCGAGGTGATCCAGGCCGGCCTCGAACTGCTGGCCGGGCGTGCGGTGGTGAACTCGGTCAACTATGAGGACGGCGACGGCCCGGGCTCCAGGATCGCCAGGGTCATGCCGCTGGTGGCCGAGCACGGCGCGGCAGTGGTCGCGCTCACCATCGACGAGCAAGGCCAGGCGCGCACCGCCGAATGGAAACTCGCGGTGGCCACCCGGCTGATCGAGGACCTCACTAAGAACTGGGGCATGCGCACGTCCGACATCATCGTGGACTGCCTGACCTTCCCGATCGCGACCGGCCAGGAGGAGACCAGGCGCGACGCGATCGAGACGATCGAGGCGATCCGCCAGGTCAAGCAGCGCTACCCGGAGGTTCAGACGACGCTGGGGGTGTCCAACGTCTCGTTCGGCCTGAATCCAGCCGCGCGTTCGGTGCTCAACTCCGTCTTCCTCGACGAGTGCGTGCGGGCCGGCCTTGACTCGGCGATTGTCCACGCGTCAAGGATCATGCCCATCGCCCGGATACCCGACGATCAGCTTCAGGCCGCGCTCGACCTCATCTATGACCGCAGGCGCGAGGGGTACGACCCGCTGACCCGGCTGCTCGAGCTGTTCGATGGCGTGGACGCCGCGGCGGTCAAGGCCAGCCGGGCCGCGGAACTCGCTGGCCTGCCGCTCTGGGAGCGGCTGAAGCGGCGGATCATCGATGGGGAGCGGGTTGGCCTTGAGGCCGACCTCGACGAGGCGCTGACGCAGCGTCCCGCCCTGGAGATCGTCAACGATGTCCTGCTCGACGGCATGAAGACAGTCGGTGAGCTATTCGGCGCCGGGCAGATGCAGCTGCCCTTCGTGCTTCAGTCCGCCGAGGTGATGAAGAACGCGGTCGCCTACCTGGAGCCGTACATGGAGCGGTCCGCCGACGGCGGCAAGGGCAGGATCGTGCTCGCCACCGTCAGGGGAGACGTGCACGATATCGGCAAGAACCTGGTCGACATCATCCTGACCAACAACGGCTACGAGGTCATCAACACGGGCATCAAGCAGCCTGTCTCGGCCATCGTGGATGCCGCGACCGAGAACGATGTGGATGTCATAGGCATGTCGGGCCTGCTGGTGAAGTCCACGGTGGTAATGCGGGACAACCTCGCGGAGCTGAATGCCCGCGGCCTGGCCAGCCGCTGGCCGGTGCTGCTAGGCGGCGCCGCGCTCACCCGGGCCTACGTGGAGCAGGACCTCGCCGCCGTCTTCGACGGTGAGGTCCGCTACGCCAGGGACGCGTTCGAGGGACTGCGCTTGATGGACGCCTTCATGGCGGTGAAGCGGGGAGAGGCCGGCGCCCAGCTGCCCGCGGTCCGCGAGCGCCGGGTGAAGAGCGGGGCACGGCTCACGATCACCGAGCCGGAGGCCATGCCCCGGCGTTCGGACGTGGCCGCGGACAACCCGGTACCGGCTCCCCCCTTCCTCGGGGACCGGATCGTCAAGGGCACCCCCCTGGCCGAGTACGCGGCATTCCTCGACGAGCGGGCCACGTTCATGGGCCAGTGGGGGCTCAAGCCGTCCCGCGGCAAGGACGGTCCCTCGTATCAGGACCTCGTCGAAACGGAGGGGCGGCCGCGGCTGAGGATGTGGATGGACCGCGTGCAGACCGAGGGCCTGCTGGAGGCCGGCGTCGTGTACGGGTACTTCCCGGCCGTCAGTGACGGCGACGACCTCGTCGTCCTGGACTCCGCCGGCGCTGAGCGGGAGCGGTTCACCTTCCCGCGCCAGCGCCACGACCGGCACCTGTGCCTGGCCGACTTCTTCCGCCCTCGCGAGTCCGGCGAGACCGACGTGGTCGGTTTCCAGCTCGTCACCGTCGGCTCGAAGATCAGCGAGGCCACCGCGGAGCTCTTCGCCAAGAATGCCTACCGTGAATATCTTGAGCTGCACGGCCTGTCCGTCCAGCTGACGGAGGCGCTGGCCGAGTACTGGCACGGCCGCGTGCGCGCCGAGACCGGCCTCGCCGGGTTCGATCCGCCCGACCTGGACGGCATCCTCAAGGTTGACTACCGGGGCTGCAGGTATTCGTTCGGCTATCCCGCCTGCCCGAACCTGGAGGACCGCGCCAAGGTGGTCCGGCTGCTTGCGCCGGAGCGGATCGGGGTGACGCTGTCCGAGGAATTCCAGCTGGCTCCCGAGCAGTCCACGGACGCGCTGATCGCGTTCCACCCAGAGGCAAGGTATTTCAGCACGTGAGCAGCCTCGGACCCGGCAGCCTGCAGGCTGTCCTGTTCGACATGGACGGGCTCCTGGTCGACTCTGAGCCGCTCTGGTTCGAGGTGGAGACCGAGATCATGGCGCGGATGGGCGGCGCCTGGAGCCACGCTGACCAGCAGCACCTGGTGGGCGGCCCGATGGACCACAGCCTCGGCTATATGCTGGCCCGGGCCGCCCGGCCCGCGCCGGAAGAAACCGTGGCGCGATGGCTGGCGGAGGGCATCACCGGCCTGGTCCGCGAGCACGGCGTGCCGATGCTGCCCGGGGCCCGGGAGCTGCTGGCCGAGGTGCGCACCGCCGGGATGCCGTGCGCGCTCGTCACCTCCGCGCAGCGGGACTTGATGGACGCGGTGCTCGAGACGACCGGCGTGATGTTCGACGCGACCGTGTGCGCGGCGGATGTACGGCTCGGCAAGCCCGATCCGGAGCCCTACCTGCTCGCGGCGGACCGACTCGGCGTGCATCCCGGCGGCTGCGTGGCGCTGGAGGACTCGCCGAACGGCATCGCCTCCGCCGAGGCGGCGGGCTGCGGGGTCATCGCGGTGCCGAACGTCGCGCCGGTGTCGGCCCAGCCCGGCCGGGTCATCGCCGCCTCGCTGCGTGAGGTGGACCTCGCCAGGCTGCGGGAAGTCGCGGGTAACCGAGGGCGCGCTGCCCTGAGGAACGAATCGGCCGTGACGAACGAATCGTGATTCGGTCACAATCCAGGCACGACCTGCGCGCAGGGGTGGCGCCGATCAGGCATCACGGTAGATTCTCCCGTTAGATACCCCTGTATCCTGCTTCGGCACCGCACAAGTCGCGATCGCCGGGCGATCTTCTCGTGACTACCTGGCAGGGAGCCGATGGCAGCACCACTCGACGTGTTCCCGCCATCGGCGGATGCCACGCCGGATGCGTTGCTTGCCGGAGTCAGCGGCAAAGCCATCGAAGGCCGTTCACTCGGCCAGATCGCCTGGATGCGGCTCCGGCGGGATAAGGTGGCGATGGGCGGCGGCGTCGTCGTCCTGTTCCTGATCCTGGTCGCCATCGCCGGCCCGCACCTCGTGCAGAACCCGGACACATTTCACGCCAACCTGATTAACCCCACGTTCCTGCGCCCCACCGGCACGTTCGGCGGGATCAGCCTGGCTCATCCGCTCGGCGTCGAGCCGGAGACCGGGCGGGACGTGCTCGCCCGGATCGTCGTCGGCGCCCAGTACTCGCTGCTCATCGCGTTCCTCGCCACCCTGCTCGCGGTCACCATCGGCACCTTCTTCGGCGTCGTCGCCGGCTACTTCGGCGGTTGGCTGGACTCGCTGATCGCCCGGGCCATGGACGTGTTCCTCGCCTTCCCGCTGCTGGTGTTCGCGCTGGCGCTGGCCGGCGTCATCCCGAATACCGCGTTCGGCCTATCAGGGAACTCGCTGCGGATCGCCGTCCTGATCTTCGTCATCGGCTTCTTCGCCTGGCCGTACATGGGCCGGATTATCCGGGGTCAGGCGCTGTCCCTGCGCGAGCGCGAGTTCGTCGACGCGGCCCGCAGCCTCGGCGCGCGCGGGCCCTACATCCTCTTCCGCGAGCTGCTGCCAAACCTAGTGGCGCCGATCCTGGTCTACGCGACGCTGCTGATCCCGACCAACATCCTTTTCGAGGCGGCCCTTGACTACCTTGGCGTCGGCCTCTACGTGCCCACGCCCACCTGGGGCCAGATGCTCTCCAGCGCGGTGCAGAACGGTTTTTACTCCATCGATCCCGAGTACATGCTGGTGCCCGGGCTCGCGATTTTCATCACGGTAATGGCATTCAACCTATTCGGCGATGGACTGCGTGACGCGCTGGATCCGAGGACCCGGTAATCAGCGGCACGCGGCCCTGACGTGAACGAGTAACAGGAGGCGTTTCACCGCATGAAGAGACGCAACACCATCGCGGCGACGGCGGTCGGCGCAATCGCGGCACTCGTGATCAGTGCCTGCAGCAGCAGCAGTAGCAGTAGCAGTGGCCCGACATCAACCACGGGGGCGGTGGCGTACAACGCCGGCGTCACCAAGGTGGTCAACCCCTCCAGTGCCAAGGGGGGGACCCTGATCTACGACAACAGCAGCACGCCGGACTCATTCGACCCAGGCAATACCTACTACGCGTGGGTGCTGAACTTCGACCGGCTGTTCGCCATGCCGATGTTCACCTACAAGTCCTGCCCGGGATCGTGCGGCCTGCAGCTCGTGCCGGCCCTGGCGACGGACCTGGGCACGGTTAGCAACAAGGGCCTGACCTGGACGTTCCATATCCAGCCGAACATCAAGTTCGAGGACGGCACGGCCGTCACCTCGCAGGACGTGAAGTACGCGGTCGAGCGCACCTACGACCGGTCGGTGATGGCCAATGGGCCGACCTACTACCAGGCGCTGCTCGCGGACCCGAAGTACCCGGGCCCGTACAAGGACCGGGCGAAGAACCTGATGGGCCTGACCTCAGTCCAGACCCCTGACGCGACCACGATCGTGTTCAACCTGCAGGCGCCGTTCGCTGACTTCCCCTACGTGCTCGCGTTCCCGAGCAGCGCCCCGGTCCCGCCGAGCAAGGACACCGGCACCAACTACCAGCTGCACCCGCTGTCCACCGGCCCGTACAAGTTCCAGAGCTACGTACTGAACAAGCAGCTCACGCTGGTGCCGAACTCGAACTGGAGCGCGGCGACGGACCCCAACGCCAAGCAGGCGGCCAGCAAGATCATCGTTAACCTGAACGTGAACCAGGCCGACATCGACAACCGGCTGCTCGCCGGCGACATCGGCGTGGACTCGGCCGGAACCGGCGTGGCGGCCGCGGCGCAGGCCAGGATCTTGTCCAGCCCGACGCTCAAGGCGAATGCCGATGACCCGATCAACGGGTTCTTGCGGTTCGCCTACCTGGACACCAAGGTGGCGCCGATGAGCAATCTGCACTGCCGCGAGGCGGTGGAGTACGCGGCGAACAAAGTGAACGCGCAGACGGGGTACGGCGGCCCCATCGCGGGCGGGGCGATCGCGAGCACCGTGATGGTGCCCAACATCGTCGGCTACCAGTCGTTCGACATGTATAACGCGCTGACGAAGCCGACCGGTGACATCACCGCGGCGAAGCAGCAACTCGCGGCCTGCGGCCAGCCGAACGGCTTCAGCACGAACCTGGCCTACCGCGCTGACCGGCCGAAGGAGGTCGCAGCCGCCACCGCGCTGCAGGCGTCACTGGCGCTGGCCGGGATCAAGGTGACGCTGAAGGGGTTCCCCGCGGGTAGCTACTACACCAACTTCGCGGGCGCGCCGGCCTACGTGCACGCACACCAAATCGGCATCGCCATGGGCGGCTGGGGCGCCGACTGGCCGACCGGCTTCGGCTTCCTCGACTCGATCTCGGCTGGGAACACGATAGTTGCCACCGGCAACACCAACATCGAGGAACTCAACGATCCGGTGGTCAACAACATGTTCACCAAGTCCTCGACGGTCACCGGTGCGACCAGGACGGCCCTCTGGGCGCAGATCGACAAGCAGATCATGACCGACGCGGGCATCCTGCCCCTGGTTTACAATAAGGCGCTGCTGTACCGGCCGTCGAACCTCACCAATGCCTACGTGCAGACGTACTACGGCATGTACAACTATGCCGTGCTCGGCGCGAAGGCCTGACCTGAAGGCCCGACCTGAAGGCCCGAGCGTAGAGAGCAGGTGAAGGCGCCGTCGCCGGACGGGGGACAACCAGCCCCGTCCGGCGGCGGCGTCGCACGCGATGATCTTGTTCATCATCCGGCGCCTCGTGATGACGGTGTTCCTGCTGATCCTGGTCAGCATGATCACGTTCGCGATATTCTTCCTCGTGCCGCGGCTGGCCGGGCAGAGCGCCTACCAGCTCGCCGCCCAGTACGTGGGCCGCAACCCGATCCCGTCGGAGATCAAGGCGGTCGAGGTGAAGCTCGGCCTGAACGCACCGCTGTACCTGCAGTACGGCCGTTACCTCAAGGGCATCGTCTTCGGCGTCCACTACAGCAACGGCACCGATGTCAGCTACTGCCCGTTCCCGTGCTTCGGCTACTCGTTCCGCAACCAGCAGCCGGTCTGGCCGCAGCTGATCAGTGACGCCCCGGTCACGCTGTCGCTGGCCATCGGGGCGGCCGTACTCTGGCTGACCGGCGGGGTGGCCATCGGCGTGCTGTCCGCGCTGCGCCGCGGCACTTTCTTCGACCGGTTCTCGATGGGCGTCGCGCTGGCCGGGGTGTCCTTGCCGGTATTCTTCACCGGGCTGATCTCACTCGAGCTGTTCAGCTACAAGTGGCCGATCTTCCCCAACGTGCACTACGTGGCCATCACTTCGAATCCTCTGCTCTGGGCACGTAACCTGGTCTTGCCCTGGATAACCCTCGCCTTCCTTTACGCAGCGCTTTATGCGCGGCTGACCAGGGCGGGGATGCTTGAAACGATGGGGGAGGATTACATCAGGACCGCCAGAGCCAAGGGCCTGCCGGAACGGGTGGTGGTGGTAAAGCACGGGCTGCGGGCCGCGCTGACACCCATCGTCACGATCTTCGGCCTGGACCTCGGCCTGCTGCTCGGCGGCGCCATTCTCACCGAGACGACATTCTCCCTGCCCGGTCTCGGCCAGTTCACCATCCTGGCCATCCAGAATCAGGACCTCCCCGAGATCCTGGGCGTGGTCATGCTCGCCTCGTTCTTCATCGTCATCGCCAACCTGGTCGTGGACATCCTGTACGCCGTGGTCGACCCGAGGGTGAGGCACTGATGGCGCGCTGGCCGCGCGATGCGGCGTCGCCGGAACGCGGCGAGGGCGTGACGACAGAGGCTGCTCAGGCCGCCGCGGCCTGGCCGGCCAACACCGGCCACAGCGGCACCCTGCTTGAGGTCCAGGACCTGCGCATCCATTTCCCGACCGATGATGGCCTGGTGAAGGCCGTGGACGGGCTGACGTTCACCCTGGACCGGGGCCGCACCCTCGGCATCGTCGGTGAATCCGGGTCCGGCAAGAGCGTCACCAGCCTGGGCATCCTCGGCCTGCACCGCGGCAGCAGCGCACGGATCACCGGCGAGATCTGGCTGGACGGTGAGAACCTGGTTGCCGCGGACTCGGACCGGGTGCGCCAGCTCAGGGGCAGCAAGATGGCGATGATCTTCCAGGACCCGCTATCCGCCCTGCACCCCTACTACACCGTGGGGCAGCAGATCTCCGAGGCGTACCTGATCCACAACAAGGTCGGCAAGAAGGCGGCCCTCCAGCACGCCATCGACCTGCTCAACAGGGTGGGAATCCCGCAGCCGGCGACCCGGGTGAACGATTATCCGCATCAGTTCTCCGGCGGGATGCGGCAGCGCGCGATGATCGCGATGGCACTGTCCTGCGATCCCGAGCTGCTGATCGCGGATGAGCCCACCACCGCTCTGGACGTCACGGTGCAGGCGCAGATCCTCGACCTGATCTCAGACCTTCAGGAGGAGTACGGCTCTGCGGTCATCATCATCACCCACGACCTGGGGGTCGTTGCCGAGCTTGCCGACGACGTCCTGGTGATGTATGCGGGCCGGTCCGCCGAGTACGGCACCGCTGAGGACATCTTCGACCGGCCCGGCCACCCGTACACCTGGGGGCTGCTTGGCTCGATGCCGCGGCTGAGCGCTGCCCGGACTGAGCGGCTGATGCCGATCAAGGGGACGCCGCCGAGCCTGATCAACGTCCCGCCCGGCTGCCCGTTTCACCCGAGATGCGGCTACACGGGCCTGACCAGCGGGTTGAGCGACACGGAAGTGCCGGAGCTGCGCGAAGTCGCGCCGGGCCACCTGGTCGCCTGCCACCTATCCGCGGGCCAGCAGCGGCAGATCTGGGCCGAGCAAATCAAGGTGAAGCTATGAGCGAGCCGGAGGGGCGCGGCGTCGCCTGGACTGAGGAGCGAGGGACGAGCGACGAGGGAAGGCGGCGCCTTAAAGCGCCCCGCAGCGAGCGGGAGACGCTGTGAGCGCGTCGGTGAGTGCAGAGCAGACCGCGGAAACCGCGCCGACCGGCACTCTGCTCTCCGTCACCGGCCTGACCAAGCACTTCCCGGTCACCCGGGGGGTCATCCTGCGGCACCAGGTCGGCGCGGTGCGCGCCGTCGACGGGATCGACTTCTCCGTTGCCGCCCGGGAGACCCTTGGCCTGGTCGGCGAGTCCGGCTGCGGCAAGACGACCGCTGGCAGGCTGCTGACCCGGTTGCTCGAGCCCACGGGCGGCCGCATCGTGTTCGACGGCCGCGACATCACGCACCTGCGGATGGGCCAGATGCGGCCACTGCGCCGCGATATTCAGATGATCTTCCAGGATCCCTACTCGTCGCTGAACCCGAGGCACACGGTCGGCACGATCGTCGGTGCGCCGTACCGGCTGCAGCATGTGCGCCCCGAGCATGGGGTCAAGCGCGCGGTCCAGGAACTGCTGGAGCTGGTCGGGTTGAACCCGGAGCACTACAACCGGTACCCGCACGAGTTCTCCGGCGGCCAGCGGCAGCGCATCGGGATCGCGCGCACGCTCGCGCTGCGGCCGAAGCTGATTGTCGCCGACGAACCTGTCTCGGCGCTGGACGTGTCGATCCAGGCCCAGGTGCTCAACCTGCTTGAAGACCTGCAGGACGAGCTCGGGCTCACCTACGTGGTCATCGCGCACGACTTGTCGGTGGTGCGGCACATCAGCGACCGCGTCGCGGTGATGTACCTCGGCAAGCTGGTCGAGATGGCCACCCGGGACCAGCTCTATGCGCTGCCGCGGCATCCCTACACGGTCGCCTTGATGTCCGCGGTCCCGGTGCCGGAGCCGGTGCGCGGTGAGGACGGCACCAGGCAGCGCCGTGAGCGGATCCGGCTGGCCGGGGACGTGCCCAGCCCGCTCAACCCGCCCCCGGCCTGCCGCTTCCACACGCGCTGCTGGAAGGCCCAGGAAGTATGCCGGACGCAGGAACCACCGTTCGTGGAACTCATCCCGGGCCACCGGGTCGCGTGTCACTTCCCGGAGAACACTCCGGCCAGCTGACCGCCCGTCGCACTCCCCGGGGTGTGCGACGATGGGGAGAGAGAACGCTGCCGAGGGGAGGCGGCTATGTCGACATATAGCCAGATCGCATGGTTTCCGCTGTGCGGGGGCCTGACCGCCCTCGGGCTCGTCGCGAGCTGGTTCGCGTGGCGGCGGCGGGGTGTCGCTGCCGGGCTGCGGGGCGCCGCATGGTCCCTTCTGCCGCTCGCCGCCTACCTCACCGGTGCGGTAGAGATGCTGTGGAAGATGGGCACCGCGGTGACCACCTTCGCCGCGTCGTTCATCTTCTCGCCCAAGGTCTGGTCCGGCGTCATCGTGGCCGGTGTCTCCGCCTTGCTCTTCGCGGTCTCCGGCGGGCTGCGCCGCCGCCGGGCCGGCCGGGCGCCATCGGCCAAGCCGGTCGCGCAGCCGGGTGCGGCGGGGCTGCCGGCGCCGGTGCCAGGCAAGGCGGTCAAGCCAGCCAAGGCCCGCGACAGCAAGGGCAGCGACGACGACGAGTTCGGCGATGTGGCGCAGATCCTGCGCCGCCACGGCATCAGCTGAACCCGATAGCGGCGATCAGGCGTTCTCCCGCGTGAAGGCCCGCCCGGCCAGCCAGAGGCAGACCGCGGCGAGCCCGATGGCCGCCCCGATGCCCTCGACCATCAGGTTGTTGCCCTACAAAGTGTACACTTTGCAGTATGTCTGATCCGTATAGCCTGACTGAAGCGCGCGCCCACCTTGGAGAGCTGGTTGCGCGCGCCAGGCACACGCACCGTCCGGTCCCGATTACCGAACACGGTAAGCCCACCGTCGCCATCGTCAACATAGATGATCTGGCCGATCTGGAAGATCGCGCCGCACTGGCTGCGCATTACGCCGACAAGCTGGCCGGCCGCGAGGGTATCCCGCTGGCCGACCTGGATGCAGCCCTAGACCGGATTGACACCGACGACGGGCGATGAGCCTCACCGTCGTCGTGCAGGAGACTGCGATCCGGGCGCTGGCCGGTATCCGCGCGGAAGACAAGGATGCTTTCGCCCAGATCAGGCGGGCGATGTCGGCGCTGGCAGATCAACCGCGTCCAGATGCGGCGGTCGCATGGGGAGACAGCGGGATCTACCGCCTGCATCTTGCGGGCATACGGATCTTGTATGAGGTTGATGATCACGCATCGACTGTCTACATAGTCAACGTCGCGTCCACAGCGTAACTACCCGCCCACCCGACCGGGGTCCGAGGCAGTCGGGCCGGGCTCTCAGATGCGCAGCCTGCGACGGTGGCGTCTTGCTGGTCAGTTCAGGATCGCCTTTGGCGAGCGGTGACCGGATCAGATTGTGCGGCATGAAGACAGCGGGAAGACCCATGGTGGCGGCTTTTCCCGCGCCGTTGGGGCCCAGGAAGCCGACGATCTCACCCTCGGCAACGTTGAGGTCTACGCCCTGCACGGCCGTCAACTTGCGAGCTGGTCAATGTGCTGCTGGCAGTCCCGGTTCAGGTGCTGGCAGTCCGGCACGGGTGCTGGGCAGTCCCGGTTCAGGTGCTGGCAGTCCTGGCTCGAGAGCTGGCCGTCCCGGCTCGGGCAGGTGCCGCCAGCCCCGGCTCGGGGAGCGGCGGGGGAGTGCCACCGAACGCCGGGCAGATCGCCTTGAACGCGCACCAGTCGCAGATCCTGCCTGGCCTGGGGCGCCAGTCGCCAGACTCCCGGGCGCGCTGGATGGCCTGCCAGAGCGCCTCGATCTTGCGCTCGGTGGCGAGCAGATCGGACTCGTCCGGCTCGTAGCGCACAATCTCGCCGCTGCCCAGGTACATGAGCTGCAGCAGCCTTGGCACCCGGCCCTCCGCGCGCCAGAGCACGAGAGCGTAGAACTTCATCTGGAACAGGGCGCGCGCCTCGAATGCCTCCGGCGGCGCAGTGCCGGTCTTGTAGTCAACGATCCTTATGTCACCCCCCGGCGCGACGTCCAGCCGGTCGATGTAGCCGCGCAACTGCAGGCCAGAGGCGAGCACGGTCTGCACGGACAGCTCGCGGTGCTTGGGCTCGAGACGCCGCGGGTCCTCCAGCCTGAAGTAGCTGTCCAGCATGGCGGCGGCCTCGTCGAGCCACGTGACGCGCTCGGCATCCGACTCGAAGAGGCCGGCCAGCTCCGGCTCCTCTTCGGCCAGGCGGTCCCACTCCGGCCCGAGCAGCGATCGCGCGGCCTCGGGGGTCCGGTCCGTGGCCGGCCGGTCGAACAGGTGCTCAAGCACGGCGTGCACCAGCGTGCCACGCACGGCCGCCTGGCTTGGCGGCTCCGGAAGACGGTCGATCACGCGGAACCTGTAGAGCAATGGGCAGGTGAGGAAGTCCCCGGCCCTGGACGGCGACAGCGAGTGCCCGCTCCCAGGCTCGACGGTAACCTCCGGGCCTGCAGTCTGCTCGCTCATGCTCGGCTTCCCGCTCGCTTCCGGGGCCCCGCCCGCCTCCCCATCCCCCCTTCACTGCGCCGCCTTCCCTCGTCGCTCGTTCCTTGCTCCCCGCTCGCTCGCCGGGGCGCCTTGAGGCGCCGCCTTCCCTCGTCGCTCGTTCCTCGCTCCTCAGTCCAGGCAGCACCGCGCCCCGGCAGCTCGCTCTGCTCCTCAGTCCAGGCAGCACCGCGCCCCGGCAGCTCGCTCTGCTCCTCAGTCCGGGCAGCGCCGCGCCCCTCCAGTTCGCTCATGTTCGGAGAGTAGGGGACGGGTACGACAGTCGCTGCGCTTTGCCGGGTCTGCGCGCCACGCCCAGCGGCCATTGGCCGGAGCGCCGACGCTGGCGCCCGCAGCACGTAGCATCAAGCGTGTGGCAGGCATGACGCCAGAACGGCCTCCCCCGCGGGCATCAAGCCCCGGGCTGAGGATCGCGCGGCCCTTCGGGATACCGGTCTACATCTCGTCGTACTGGTTCGTGATCGCGGGCCTGTTCGTCGTTCTGTACGCGAACAGCGCGGCACTGGCCGGGGCCGGCAGCCTGCGCTACGTGGTGGCGGCGGCGTTCGTGGTGCTGCTTTATGTTTCCGTCCTTGTGCACGAGCTCAGCCATTCGGTGGTCGCCAGGGGATTCGGCCTCCCGGTGCGCCGGATCTTGCTCTACCCGCTGGGCGGTTTCTCCGAAATCGAGCAGGATCCGCCGACCCCAGGCAAGGAATTGCTGGTGTCCGCGGCTGGCCCGCTGATCTCCCTGGTACTGGCGGCGTTTGGATACGCGCTGCTCGCCATCGCTCATCCGGTCGGCCTTCCCGGCCTGCTGATCAAGCAACTGGTCTGGGCCAACCTGCTGGTCGGGATCTTCAACCTGCTGCCCGGCCTGCCGCTGGACGGCGGGCGGATGCTGCGCGCCGTCGTGTGGAAGATCACCGGCAAGCCCGGATCCGCCACGGTGGCCGCCGCCTGGGCCGGGCGAGTGCTCGCCATCGCGGTGCTCATCGTCCCGTTGGCCATGCTGTACAACAACAAGGCCGGGGGTAACGCCCAGATCTTCGATGCGGCCTGGCTGGCGGTCATCGCGGCATTCATCTGGGTGGGCGCCGGGCAGGCATTGCGCGCCACCCGGGTACGTGAACGGCTGCCGGGACTCCAGGCCAGGACCCTCGCCCGGCGGGCGATCCCCATTCCTGCCAGCCTCCCGCTCGCGGAGGCCATCAGGCGTGCCGACGCCGCGCAGGCCCGCGCCCTGGTGATCGTGGACCATGAGGACAAGCCGATAGCCATCGTCAATGAGACGGCGGTGATGGCGACCCCGCCACAGCGCCGGCCGTGGATCGACGCCGGATCACTCTCCCGGAGCATCGATCCGGGCCTGGTGCTGCCAGCCGACCTTTCCGGGATGGCGCTGATCGAGGCGGTGAACCGGCACCGGGCAACGGAGTACCTGCTCGTCGAGCCCTCCGGGCAGGTGTACGGGGTACTCGCGGCCAGTGACCTCGACCAGGCCTTCGCGGGCACCTGAGCTTCCGAAGGGGCGCCCAAAGCGAGCCGGAGGGGCGCGGCGGGTGCCTGGACTGAGGAGCGAGGAACGAGCGAGGAGCGACGAGGGAAGGCGGCGCCTCAAAGCGCCCCGCAGGCGAGCGGGAAACAGAGCTACCCTGGCGGGCGTGACCCGACAGCGCCGCGGACCATTCGCCCCTGGCGACCAGGTGCAGCTCACTGACCCCAAGGGCCGCAAGCACCTGGTCCTCCTCGGCGAGGGACGCACGTTCCACACGCACCGTGGCTCGCTGGCCCACGATGACCTCATCGGCAGCCCTGACGGCAGCGTGGTGCTTTCCTCGGGCGGCACCCCCTACGTGGCCCTGCGCCCGCTGCTCGCTGACTTCACCCTGTCCATGTCCCGGGGGGCCGCGGTCGTGTACCCCAAGGACGCCGCGCAGATCGTCGCGATGGCCGACATCTTCCCCGGGGCCAGGGTGCTGGAGGCCGGGGCCGGCTCGGGCGCCCTGTCCTGCTGGCTGCTGCGCTCGGTTGGCGTGGACGGGCTGCTGGTCTCCTACGAGCGGCGGCCGGACTTCGCTGAGATCGCCCGGGTGAACGTCGAGCGCTTCTTCGGCGGCCCGCACCCCGCCTGGCAGCTCAGGGTGGCCGATGTCGCGGAAATCACTACCAGCATGCAGGCAGGCGACCCTGACGGTAGTTTCGACCGGGTGGTGCTGGACATGCTGGCGCCATGGGAACTTACGCGTATGGCAGCGCAGGCACTCATCCCTGGCGGGGTGCTCTGCAGTTACGTCGCCACGGTGACGCAACTCTCCAGGATCGTCGAGGCCACCAGGGAGCAGGGCAGCTTCGACGAGCCCGCCGCCTGGGAGTCACTCATCCGGGGCTGGCACGTCGACGGGCTGGCGGTCCGCCCGGAGCACCGCATGATCGGTCACACGGGCTTCCTGGTGACCGCCCGGCGGCTCGCAGACGGTACCGTGCCGCCACCGCGGCGGCGCAGGCCCGCGAAAGGCGCCCGTGAGGAGCCCGCCGAGCAGCCCGCCGAGCAGCCCGCCGAGCAGCCCGCCGGGGGGCCTATCGAGGAGTCCACGCAGTGAGAAAGTCCCGTCTGGACCTGGCGCCGGATCATCCGGCGAGTCGGGAAAGGTTACGCCCGGGCCGGGGATAGGTAGGGTCTAAGTGAAGTCTGCTCTCGGAAGGGGGTGGGGGCGTGGCCACTCAAGACGAAGGCTCTCGCACCGCGCGGCACGATGACCAGGTTCAAGGCCTCACCACTCAGATCTCCTTCCTCGAGGAGGAGGTGGCGGTCCTGCGGCGCAGGCTCGCCGACTCGCCCAGGCATTCCCGGCTGCTTGAAGACCGGCTGCGCGAGACTGAGGCGAGCCTTGCGACCGTGACCGGCCAGAACCAGAGACTGGCCGATACCCTCCGCGAGGCGCGCGATCAGATAGTCGCGCTTAAGGAGGAAGTGGACCGGCTGGCCCAGCCGCCGTCCGGGTTCGGGGTCTTTCTTGAGGCATGCGAGGACGGCACGGTGGACGTGTTCACCGGCGGCCGCAAGATGCGGGTGAGCGTCAGTCCGGCGGTCGATCTCGACTCGCTCCGGCCCGGCCAGGAAGTGGTGCTGAACGAGGCGCTCAATGTCGTGATCGCACAGGGCTACGAGACGATCGGCGAGGTCGTCATGCTCAAGGAGATCCTTGAGGACGGCGCCCGGGCTCTGGTGATCTCGCATGCTGACGAGGAGCGAGTGGCGCGGCTGGCCGAGCCACTGCGCAGTGCCACGCTGCGCGGTGGCGATTCGCTCCTGCTCGAGCCCCGTTCGGGCTACGTCTACGAGCGGATTCCCAAGGCCGAGGTCGAGGAACTGATCCTGGAGGAAGTGCCGGACATCACTTACTCCGACATCGGCGGCCTCGGGCCCCAGATCGAGCAGATCAGGGATGCCATCGAACTGCCCTACCTGCACGCCGATCTGTTCAAGGAGCACCAGCTGCGCCCGCCCAAGGGCGTGCTGCTCTACGGGCCGCCTGGGTGTGGCAAGACCCTCATCGCCAAGGCAGTAGCCAACTCGCTGGCCAAGCAGGTCGCGGCCAGGACCGCTGCGGCGGCGCAGGCCGGCGAGGCCGGCGCGGCGGGCATGTCCGGAGCGGCCGGGGCCAAGGAGGGCAAGAGCTTCTTCCTGAACATCAAGGGCCCGGAACTGCTGAACAAGTACGTCGGCGAGACGGAGCGGCACATCCGGCTGGTCTTCCAGCGAGCGCGGGAGAAGGCCAGCGAGGGCATGCCCGTCATCGTGTTCTTCGACGAGATGGACTCGATTTTCCGCACCCGCGGGTCAGGGGTGTCCAGCGACGTCGAGAACACGATCGTCCCGCAGCTGCTGAGTGAGATCGACGGCGTCGAGGGCCTGGAGAACGTGATCGTCATCGGTGCCTCGAACCGTGAGGACATGATCGACCCCGCCATCCTGCGGCCCGGAAGGCTCGACGTCAAGATCAAGATCGAGCGGCCAGATGCCGAGGCCGCCAGGGACATCTTCTCCAAGTACGTGCTGACCGGCCTGCCGCTGCACCCCGACGACCTCACCGAGCACGGCGATTCGCGCGGGGCGACGGTCGTCGCCATGATCCAGCGTGTCGTGGAGCGCATGTACAGCGAGACCGAGGAGAACCGCTTCCTCGAAGTGACTTACGCCAACGGGGACAAGGAAGTCCTCTACTTCAAAGACTTCAACTCGGGCGCGATGATCGAGAACATCGTGGCTCGCGCGAAGAAGATGGCGATCAAGGAATTCCTGGAGACCGGGCAGAAGGGCCTGCGGATCGCGCACCTGCTGACGGCCTGCGTGGACGAGTTCAGCGAGAACGAGGACCTGCCGAACACCACCAACCCGGATGACTGGGCGCGCATCTCCGGCAAGAAGGGCGAGCGGATCGTCTACATCAGAACCCTGGTTTCCGGCAAGCAGGGCACAGAGGCCGGACGCTCCATCGACACGGTGGCCAACACCGGGCAGTACCTGTAGCCCGGTGAGGGTCGTCATAGTCCCCGCCAGCCCGGCACTAGGCTTTCTGACATGAGCGTGCGCCGGGTCATGGGAACCGAGACGGAGTACGGCATCTCGGTGCCTGGCCAGCCGGGAGCAAACGCGATGGTGACGTCGTCGCAGGTCGTCAACGCCTACCAGGCGGCGACCTCGGCGCGGGCGCGCCGTGCGCGGTGGGACTTCGAGGAGGAGAACCCGCTGCGGGACGCCCGCGGATTCGACCTGACCAGGGACGCGGCCGACGCGACCCAGCTGACCGACGAAGACCTCGGGCTGGCCAACGTCATCCTCACCAACGGGGCCCGGCTCTATGTAGACCATGCCCACCCGGAGTACTCCGCGCCCGAGTGCACCAACCCGCTGTCCGGCGTGATCTGGGACAAAGCCGGCGAGCGGGTCATGGCGGAGGCAGCCGCCCGGGCCGCGACCGTGCCAGGTGCCCCGGGCATCCAGCTCTACAAGAACAACACCGACAACAAGGGCGCCTCCTACGGCTGCCATGAGAACTACCTGATGCGCCGGGCCACGCCGTTCGCCGACATCGTCAGGCACCTGACCCCGTTCTTCGTGTCCAGGCAGGTCATCTGCGGCGCCGGGCGGGTCGGCCTGGGGGCCGACGGCCGCGACGAGGGCTTCCAGATCAGCCAGCGAGCGGACTTCTTCGAGGTCGAGGTGGGCCTGGAGACCACCCTGAAGAGGCCCATCATCAACACCAGGGACGAGCCGCATGCCGATCCGGAGAAATACCGCCGGCTGCACGTGATCATCGGCGACGCCAACATGAGCGAGGTCAGTACCTACCTCAAGCTCGGCACGACCGCCCTGGTTCTCGCGATGATCGAGGACAAGTTCCTGGACACCGACCTCTCGATCGAGGCGCCGGTCGCCGAGCTGCGGGCCATCTCGCACGACCCGTCCTGTCGCCATCTGGCCACGCTGCGCGACGGCAGGAAGATGACCGCCATCCAGCTCCAGATGGAATACCTGGAACTGGCGCGGAAATACACCGAGGACCGGTACGGGTCCGACGTCGATGACATGACCGCGGATGTCCTGACCCGCTGGGAATCGGTGCTGACCAGGCTGGCCGAGGATCCCATGCTGACGTCCAGGGAACTTGACTGGGTGGCCAAGCTGCAGCTGCTCGAGGGTTACCGGACCCGGGACGGGCTCGGCTGGGGGCACCCGCGGCTCCAGCTCGTTGACCTCCAGTACTCAGACGTCCGCGCCGAGCGCGGCCTGTACAACCGGCTGGCCGCGCGGGGCCGCATGGTCCGGCTGGTCACGGAGCAGGATGTGATCAGCGCCATCGAGAATCCGCCCGAGGACACCCGGGCCTATTTCCGCGGCCGGTGCCTGCGGCAGTACCCCGAGGCCGTCGCCGCCGCCTCGTGGGACTCGGTGATTTTCGACATCCCCGGCCATGAGTCCCTGCAGCGGGTACCCACCCTCGAGCCGCTGCGCGGGACCCGCGCGCATGTCGGAGGCCTGCTCGATCGCTGCCGGACGGCCACCGAGCTCGTCGCCGCGCTGAGCGGCCAGGGCTGATCGAGGTCACGAATCAAATGTGATGTCCCGATCCAGGGTTGGACGAGCAGCTGACAGGCGAGGATACGGTTGAAGCTGCGAGGGTGCCCCTGGAGCACGGAGGTTTCGGAATGGCGACAAAGGACACCGGTGGTCAGCGGCAAACTTCCAAGCGCAGCGAGGAGGCCGAGGAGACCGCGCCACAAGCGAACGAGGACGTCAAGGAGCGTCAGGAGAAGCTCGCCGATGACGTGGACGCGATCCTCGACGAGATCGACGAGGTACTCGAGGAGAACGCCGAGGAGTTCGTCCGGTCTTACGTTCAGAAGGGCGGCGAGTAACCGCGGGCTTGGATCCGGACCGGTTCGCCGTGGGCTGACAGCACCGGGAAGCCCGCGTGCGCGCCGACCGCTGTCCCGGCAGTAGGGTCAGATCAGGTACCGGATCCGCACTACCGGAAGGATTCCCGTGGGGTCTGACTTCTTCGGCGGGCAGTTTTCCGCGGCGTGCATGAGCGCTGGCACCTCGTCCTTCGCCGACTTCTTGTCCTCCGTCGCGCCCGAGCTGCTGCCGGGCGGCGGCGCACAGGCCGCGGCCGGCTCGGCCGCCCCCCGTGACCTGCCGCACGCCACGACGATCGTCGCGCTCGCCTTCGACGAGGGCGTGATGATGGCCGGGGACCGCAGGTCCACCGCTGGCAGCATGATCGCCCAGCGGGACATCGAGAAGGTTTTCCGCAGCGATGAGTTCTCGTGCCTCGGGATCGCTGGCGTCGCGGGGATCGGGCTCGAGCTCGTGCGGCTGTTCCAGCTGGAGCTCGAGCACTACGAGAAGCTCGAGGGGCGCACGCTGTCCCTGGAGGGCAAGGCGAACAGGCTCGCCGCATTCGTCCGGGGCAACCTGAGCGGCGCCATGCAGGGGCTGGTCGTCGTGCCGCTGTTCGCCGGCTTCGACGAGGACTCCGGCCGAGGCCGGATCTTCAGCTACGACGTCGCCGGCGGCCGCTACGAGGAACACAAGTTCCACTCCATCGGATCTGGCTCGGTATTCGCCAAGAGCTCGCTGAAGAAGCTCTACCGAGACGACATGCCGGTCCGGGATGCGGTGCTGGCCTGCATGCACGCCCTTTACGACGCGGCCGACGACGATTCAGCCACCGGCGGGCCTGACATGACCAGGCGCATCTATCCCGTCGTGGCCATGGTCGGCGCTGACGGCTTCCAGCGGCTGTCAGACGCCGAGGCCGGTGAATACGCCGGAGCGGTCGTCGACGAGCGGATGCGGGCCCCAGGGGGCCCGGTAGCGCCGCTCCTGACGGGCGACGGGCCGAACGGCTAGCACCCGCGCCACCCTCCAGCTTCCGGCTGGCAGCCTCAATAGCCCGACAAGCCGACCACACGATTAGGGGTCCCAGCGGTGACGATGCCGTTCTACGTGTCGCCAGAACAGTCGATGAAGGACAAGGCCGACTACGCGCGCAAGGGCATCGCACGCGGCCGCAACAGCGTCGTGATCCAGTACGACGCGGGGATCCTGTTCGTCGCGCCGAACCCGTCCCGTGCGTTGCACAAGGTCAGCGAGATCTACGACCGGATCGCGTTCGCGGCGGTGGGCCGGTACAACGAGTACGAGAACCTGCGCATTGCCGGGGTCCGCTACGCCGACATGCGGGGCTACCAGTACGACAGGACGGACGTGACTGCCCGCAGCCTGGCCAACTGGTACGCGCAGCTCCTGGGCACGATCTTCACTGACAGCCCCAAGCCGTACGAGGTCGAGATCGTGGTCGCCGAGGTCGGGGCGGCTCCGGACACCGACCAGATATACCGGATCACCTTCGACGGGTCGGTGGCGGACGAACATGGCTTCGTCGCCATGGGTGGCCAGGCCGATCAGGTGACAGCCGTGCTCAAGGAACGCTATGCCGAGGGCCTGCCGCTGGCTAGTGCGCTCGGGGTGGCCATCGCCGCGCTCTCTGGCCAGGACGGCAATGGCGAGCGCGCGGAGATCGGCGCCTCCCAGCTGGAAGTAGCCGTGCTGGCCCGGGACCGGGTGCACCGTACCTTCCGGCGGGTGGGCGGGTCCCGCCTGGAGAACCTGCTCGCCGAGGCGCGTCCTGGCCAGGTGCGTCCGGCCGGCGAGCCGCCGGCCGCGGAGCCAGGCACGCCGACCGGCCCGGACGGCGACGCCACGCCCTGAACCACAGGCCGGCGGGGCCCAGCCAGCCAGGCGGGGCCAGCCAGCCAGGCGGGGCCAGCCAGGCGGGGCCCAGCCAGTCAGGCGCGGCCCGGCTTGGCGTGCACGACCACCCAGATGGCATGCACGTCTTCGGCGGAAGCGTTCCAGTACTCGTGCGGAATCGAGGAATCGAACGCGATCGAGTCCCCGGGCCCCAGCAGGTAGCTCTCGAACCCGACACTGGCATGGAGCGTTCCGCTGGTAATGAGGCCGTACTCCTGGCCATCGTGACGCAGCGGGCGTCTTGCGTCCGTGGAGTGCCCGCTGGGCTCGTAGATCACCTCAAGGAAGTCCACCCGGTCGTCCGGCCCTGGGGTCAGCCGTTCCCAGCGCACACCGCTGGCCAGGTCGATCGTGCGCCGCTTCCCGGCCTGCTGCACAATGGCCTGCACAACGGCCTGCTGCACAACGGCCTGCTGCACAACGGCCTGCTGCGCGACGTCCCGCGGCACGCCATCCCGCTGCATGACGTCCGGCGCGGCGATGCCGTGGCCTCCCGTGCCGTCCGCGCTGGCCCGGGCGTGCCCATCGCCGTGCGCGGTCATCAAGACGGCGTCACCGGGCAGCGCCACCCCGAACAGGAAGTCGAGCGACGTCCTTAGCTCGCTGGCCAGCGCGTACAGCATTCCCACGGACGGAGCCGAGATTCCCCGCTCGATCTGCGAGATCAGGCTGGGCGAGCAGTTGATGCGACGGGCCAGCTCGCGGGCGGACAGGCCGCGGTCCTCCCGGACCCGCCGCAAGCGCGGTCCCAGTTCCGCACCCGGGTCAAACGATCCGGCCACCGGCAGCACCTGTCATGATGGGCTATTGACAGCCACACTGTACATACGTTGAATCGTGCTGTACACAGTGCGCCCGAAGCACGGGGCCAGCGATTGCAGGCCTTCGACGTCAGGAGACCCTCATGGCCACACCTCCCCTTGCGGTAGCGCCTGCCCCGGGCCGGATGAACGTCGACTTCGAGGAGCGGGTGGACTTCTCCCGGCTCCGTGAGTACCGGCTGCGCCGGGCCATGGGGGCGATCGAGGCGAGCGATCTCGGCGCCCTCCTGGTGTTCGACAACAACAACATCCGGTATCTCACCGGGGTGGCCATCGGCGAGTGGACCCGCGACAAGCTGTGCCGGTATGCGCTGTACACGCGCACGGGGGAGCTGTTTCTCTGGGACTTCGGATCGGCGGCGGTCCACCACCGGCTGTACTGCCCCTGGCTGAAGCCGGAGCACTGTATCGCCTCCTACACCACGATGCGCGGGGCCGCTCCGCCCGAATCGGGCCTGGTGGCGCGCGCGGTGACCGAGATCAAGGGCTTCCTGGCCGACACCGGCGTGGCCGGTGAGCCGGTGGGCGTGGATTTCGCCGAGATACCCATGCTCTTCGAGTTGCAGCGGCAGGGCGTCGACGTCCGCGACGGCCAGCAGGTGATGCTGGACGCGCGGCAGGCGAAGTCGCGCGACGAGATCACCCTGCTGTCCACGGCGGCCGCCATGGTGGACGGCGTCTACCAGGACATCACCGACGCCCTGAAGCCGGGGGTGCGGGAGAACGAGATCGTCGCGCTGGCCAACAAACGGCTGTATGAGATGGGCTCCGACGACGTCGAGTCGATCAACGCGGTGTCCGGCGAGCGGTGCAACCCGCATCCGCACAACTTCTCCGACCGCATGATCAGGCCTGGCGAGCAGGCCTTCTTCGACATCATGCACTCCTTCAACGGCTACCGGACCTGCTATTACCGGACCTTCAGCGTCGGCAGCTCGAGCCCGGCCCAGCGCGACGCGTACGCGCGGGCACGGGAGTGGATGGAGAGCGCGATCGCGGCCATCAAGCCCGGGGTGTCGACCGATCAGGTCGCCCGGCTCTGGCCGGCCGCCGAGGAGATCGGCCTGGCGGACGAGAAGACCGCCTTTGGCCTCCAGTTCGGCCACGGACTGGGGCTCGCATTGCACGAGCGGCCGATCATCAGCAGGCTGACCTCGCTGGATGCCCCGATGGAGATCCACGAGGGCATGGTGTTCGCGCTGGAGACCTACTGCCCGGCCACCGACGGCGTCTCCGCCGCCCGGCTCGAGGAAGAGGTCGTCGTGACCGCGGACGGCGTGGAGATCATTACGAAGTTTCCCTCCAAGGAATTGTTCGTCACCAACCCATACTGAACGAAAACCCGTCGGTACTCCCGTCACCCCCGCGGGACGCCGTGCCCGTTGATCGACAGACCTACGAACAAGAGAGCTGCGAGGCGCCATGGACGAGGTAACCGCACTCGACCTGTACCGGACGATGACCGAGATCCGGCTCTTCGAGAAGCGCGCCTACGACCTTTTCCTGCAGAACCTGGTCAAGGGGACCACGCATCTGGGGACGGGCCAGGAGGCCATCGCGGCCGGCGTGGCCAGGGCGATGCGCAAGGACGACTACACGTTCGTCACCTACCGCGGCCACGCGCACGTGCTGGCCCGCGGTACCCCGATGACCCCGGTCATGGCGGAACTGCTGGGCCGGGAGAACGGCCTGATGCACGGCAAGGGCGGCTCCATGCACCTGCTGGATGTGTCCAGGGGGGTGCTGGGCTCCTACGCGATCATCGGAGCGCAGCTCGTCATCGCCAACGGCAGCGCGTGGTCGGCCCAGTACCGGGGCAGCGGCCAGGTGACGGTCTGCTTCTTCGGTGATGGCACCACCAACATCGGGGCCTTCCACGAGGCGCTCAACCTGGCCGCCGTGTGGTCTCTGCCGGTGGTCTTCGTCTGCGAGAACAACCAGTACATGGAGTACACGCCGATCGCAGACGTGACCGCGGTGAAGCGCCCCGCGGCGGACCGGGCTCCGGCCTACGGGCTCAGTTCGCTGGTCGTGGACGGCAACGACGTCGAGGCGGTCTACGGCATGGCCCGGGACGCGATCGACCGGGCCCGGCAGGGCGGCGGGCCGTCGCTGATCGAGGCGCTCACCTACCGGCACGGCGGCCACTCCCGCGCCGACCCGGGCAAGTACCGGCCCGCTGAGGAGGTCCGCGAGTGGATGGCCAGGGACCCGATTCCCGCCTACCGCAAGGTCCTGCTGTCCCGGGGCGTGGATGAGGCGGTTCTCGACGGCATCGACGCGCGGGCCAAGGAAGCCGTCGATCTGGCGACCGAGGAGGCGAAGGCGGGCCCGGAACCCCGGCTGGAACTCGCCTCGACCAACGTCTGGAGCGACGGAACCAGTGGGTGGAGAAACTGAAGACCAGGAGAGATGACATGACCGTTCTGCCGCAGGCGCCGGGCCCAACGCCGCATAAGGCCCCTCGGGGCCGTTGCGGTGTCCCGGCGCCGAGGACCCAGCCTCCCGAGGCGCCAATCTGCGCGCCTCCGGCACGACCAAGCGAAGCGCCCGCGAGGGAGGCAATGTCATGAGCACTGATGTGGTGATGCCGAGGATGGGCGAGACGGTGGACGAGGGGACCGTCAACGTGTGGCACAAGGCCGAGGGCGACGAGGTCACCGAAGGTGAGCCGCTGCTGGAGATCGGTACGGACAAGGTCGACTCCGACATTCCCGCCCCGGTCAGCGGCATCCTGGCCGAGATCAAGGTGGCCGAGGGCGAGACCGTGCCCGTGGCGACCGTCCTGGCGGTGATCCAGTGACCGTCATCACCTATCGCGAGGCGGTGGCCCGCGGCATAGCACAGGAGATGCGCAGGGACGACCGCGTGGTTTTCCTCGGTGAGGACGTCGCGGCGGCCGGCGGGGTGTTCAAGGCCACGGTCGGCCTGCTCGACGAGTTCGGGCCGCTGCGGGTGCGCGACACCCCGATCAGCGAGCAGGCCATCCTCGGCGCCGCCATGGGCGCGGCGATGACCGGCCTGCGGCCGATCGCCGAGATCATGTTCAGCGACTTCTTCGCGGTCTGCTGGGACCTGATCGCCAACGAGATCGCCAAGAGCAGGTACATGTCCGACGGCCAGCTCACCCTGCCGCTCGTGGTCCGCT
>WNFE01000069.1_pt1 | contig 63176 bp, 47 predicted proteins | sample 5400451 | NCBI WGS metagenome assembly WNFE01 (sample SAMN13153344, study PRJNA577476) | soil metagenome | isolation source: 200 cm saprolite under Douglas fir tree site 2 hole 2 | place: USA:California | collected 2015-04-18
CAAAAATCTATTTCAAACGCGACGGACAGACGGCCTTCGGATTTCCTCGCTGATTCGCTATTGAGCTAAGACCGCCTAACTAACAAAGCCCCACCCTCGACAGGCAAGAAGAATCACCCCACAAGGCTTCACTGCAGCTTCGCGTACTCCGCTTTGGCTTCTTTCAGGATGGGGATGTCGGGGTCGGCGTCTTTCCAGAGGGCGAAGAATCGTTACTGCGGCAAGCCCATGCGTTTCAGCAGATCGATGTAGCGCGGGTCGGAGTGAAAGGGCTCAAGATAATCTTCGGTCTTTAGATATTCCATGCGCGACGACCGCTGCGCGTAGCCCTTTTCCAGCCACTCGAAGGTGTGGTCGCGGTCTCCCATCAGCCCATAGTAACGCGCCATCTCGTTGGGTGAGAGGTATTCCCTTTGCGAGTCGTTTTTCAGCATCTCAATCAACGCTGTGCACGCCCCCTTCAGTTTCGCTTCCCGATATCCAGAAGCGAATGCCTCCGCCCATTCCGGGCGCCCGTTCTTCTTCATCTCCATGGCCCGATCCGCCACAGATGCGTCCTGGTTTCCCAACCGCCAGTACAAGTTGCCACGGGTTCCGTAATAAACCGGGAATTCCGGATTGGCGGCAATGAGCCCGTTCAACAACGCCAGGGCATCATCATAGCGGTGCATGTCAATCAGTATATCCGCGTGATTTGCATTAATCTGGGGAGAAGCAGGATCGAGCACCAGAGCCTTCTCAATCTCAGCCAATGCCTCCTTGAGTCGGCCCAAGTTCTGTAGCAGAAGCGCGTACCAATGGTGGGATGTGGTGTCGTTCGGGTTCAATCCAATCGCCTTGCGATACTCGGCTTCTGCTCCCTCCCAGTCCCAATCTGCCAACTCCTTCAGGACTGCCAGGGCAGCATGCGGCTCGGCCAGCGTCGGATCGAGTTCGATTGCCCGTTGCGCAGCACTGCGAATCTTGGGCGAAGCTTCTTCAGGGGAGATCCACCCGCGATCAAAGAGAAGGACGTACGCATATGCCAACCCGGAATAGGCCTGTGCGTAATTTGGATCCTTGGCGACCGCCTGGTTAAATTGATCCAAGGCCTTGTAAATGCTCTCGCGGGTGCGCTGCGCCAGGTAAAAGCGTCCCTTCACATAGAGCTGGTAGGCCTCGGCATTCTCGGTGGCATGCTTCTTTTCATCGCCACTGCCACTTACCTTTATACGCAACTGGCCGGAAATGTCGGAGGCAATGTCGTCCTGCAGGGTAGCGATATCGGAGGCTTTGCGCTGGTACTGCTCACCCCAGATCTGCGAGCCGTTGCTTACGTCCACCATTTCAGTTTCCACGTTGAGCGTGTCCCCGTGTTGAACCAGGCGGCCCACAATTACCGCTCCCACCTTCAGGTCGCGCCCGATCTGCAGCGGATCCTGCTGTGCCCCCCGGTAGCGGAAAACCGTAGAGCGGGCCATCACCCGCAGCCCCGGAAGCCGCGACAAATGATTGATCACTCCTTCCGTGATGCCGTCCGCGAGATAGTCCATTTCTGAGTTTGAAGTAGCGTTTGCCAGCGGCAGTACCGCCACCGAATCAATCGCACTCGACGTTCGGTGTAGAAAGTAATATCCACCCGCTGCGATCGCCGTGAGCACGAGCGCAACGACGACGCCAACCACGGCCCATGGCTTCCGCCTCGCTGGCTCGGCAGCCACAGTGGAATCGGAAGGTCCAGAGGCATCCGTTCCACTCGCCGATGTCGCTAAAACAGTTGCTGCTACCGGCTTTCCAGCACCGCTCACGGGAATGTCCGATTCCGCAGCGGCCACTACCGAACTGCGGCTGGAATCCGTGTCCCTCTTCAGGCGCTGCAGTTCCGCCCGCATATCTGCAGCGTGCTGGTAGCGCAGGTTACGGTCTTTTTCCAAGGCCCGACTGATGATGTCTTCGAGCTTGGGAGGCAGGTCAGGATTGAGACGAAGGGGCGGTGAGGGTGCTCGGTTTAGGATTGCATCAAAAATGGTTGCCGAAGTATCGCCACGGAAAGGCACAGCACCTGTCGCCATCTCATACAGAACCGCCCCAAATGAAAACAGGTCGGTACGCGAGTCCAGTTCTTTCCCCTTGGCCTGTTCCGGGGACATATAAGCCACAGTCCCGAGTGCCGTGCCTGGGCTGGTGAGGTACTGCAGGCTGACAGCCGCCGTAGCTTCGTTCAGTCCGCCTGCCGCCTCCGCTGGCTTGTCCGGCAATGACGTAACTTTCGCCAATCCAAAGTCCAGAATCTTGGCGTGCCCGCCGCGCTTGGTAACGAAGATGTTTGCGGGCTTGATGTCTCGATGCACTATACCTTCCGTGTGTGCGGCATCCAAGGCATCGCCAATTTCGATGGCTAGCGATAGCAGCGTCTCGTTCTCCAGCGGACGTCCGGTGACCATGTGCTTGAGCGTCACGCCATCCAGGTACTCCATGGCGATGAACGCCCGCCCGCCGTCCTCGCCAATATCGTGAATGGTGCAGATGTTTGGATGGTTCAGGGCGGATGCAGCTTGCGCCTCGCGCTGAAAGCGGGCCAATGCCTGGGGGTCTCGGGCGACTTCATCTGGCAGGAACTTGAGGGCGACGAAGCGATGCAGCCGGGTGTCCTCAGCCTTGTACACTACACCCATCCCGCCGCCGCCCAGCTTCTCGACAATGCGGTAATGCGAAATGGTTTGGCCGATCACGTAAGCTGGCCCTCACCCGTATGGAACGAGCATGTTAGGTCGTAGCCAGGAGCAAGTCAACGCAGGGTGGGGGTAGTATGGATAGGGGAAGAAAACTGCTCCCACCTACCTTCCTAGTCTCCCCTATGTACTCAGTAGTTAACGTGATGTGTGCTCGTGCGCGAGGGAGGCACGGCGTGCTCTGCCCTTGAGAGCGGAGAGTGCGAGCGGGGCGGCGGGGCGACGATAACCGCCTGTGTGTCCATGACTTTAACTTCCGCCATAATGCGGCGACCGAAGAGCGCGAAGTGTCACCACCCAAAGTGCGCTCGGCCAAAAGAATTCTCAAGTGGATTGGAAAAGGCAGAGCTGTGGGAAAATTACTTCCCGGTTTTAGTGAGTTCAGATACCTCGACTTTGTATTTCTCGCGAATGCGCTTCTCCAGTTCGTAGAACATCAAACAGGCTTGGTCTTTTTTGAATGCCCTCAGTTCATCGGGTGGAAAGATGACCTCTTTATCCTCGCGATTTTTCACATATTCGATCTTTACTCCAATCGTGTCGTCATAATCAGATTTCGGCCATTGATGGTACATCGTCCAAAAAACTGCGGTACCGAGCACTCCGACCTTATCTTTGAAGTCCTCTTCTAGGGCCGCAGGATTATATGGAGTCGCACACGCAGTCTCGATGACTTTGTCATTGTGGTGTTTGGCTATCTCATTTGCGTACATTTCGGATATTTCAACAGCGTTCAAGACAAGGGTAGAGTGTTTACCGGTATCTTGCGATGATGTTATGAAGCAAGCCATCGCTCCATCAGAGTGGTAGCATTCCCATTGGTCCAAACCGGATTTCGCGAAATAGTCCCCAACCTCAGCTTCTAGGGTTTTATAAACAGCGTTGGATGGCGAAGGGTTGATATCAAAGCCATCTTCATGAATTTCTTATCCGATGCGTCATTAAATGCTTTGATAATCGATGAGAGGCTTGCCACAATGGCCAATCCAATCAAGAAGCTCTTCACGCGCAGTGAGGGATCTTTAAGAAGGGTTCCGATCACAGCAACAGCGAGGGTGATAGCGATTAAAAGGATGTCAAGACTCACATCACCCATTGGTTCCTCCCATATCTTTCGATCAGCGTCTCATTTTAGCAGCAAGGTTAGCTTGAATTGAGCGTGTGCTTCCTCTGACGCTCACGGTCAAGCAAGGCTCGGCGATGAGCTTCGTAATTGGCCCATTCAATAACGAGGCCCATTTCAGCGTGCGCTATCGATGAAATCATTTCCGAAGACACTGTTTGTCTCCTTTTTCTTCCATGTTGGTAGGTCCTCACAAGTGGGGGCGTCAAGCCCTGTGTTTCGACGATATCCCGCGATTGAATCAGCCACCACACAAGATATTACTCTGTTCGTGGAGCTTCAACGCTGTAAGTCCCGGTAAGTCGAGTACCATCACTGGGAGAATCCGGCTCGCCGCTCCGCGCTGAGGTCCTACCAATCGATCGGGAGCCCGGTAAAGGCGTTCGTGATGGTCACGGTGATGACGTCGGCCTGCAACAACCAGGACGCGGCCTGTGACATACAGTCACACATATCGTCGTGCCGCCCTCCCGGGAACATTGTGATCTGGTCGACGAAGGGTCCGGCCCAAGCTGCATTCCGATCAACATGCCAATCGCCCGCCTGCCATTCGGCTGCCGCAGCAAACATTCGCGCTGTCTTTCCGCCCTGCGGGTTGATCTCGACTACGCCGGGGACATTGACCTTGAGGCGCTGAACCACGGCCGGGCCATTAGCCTTGTCCTCGACCAATACAGCACTGACGGGCCGGTGCGCATCCCCTTGTCGCCTAATTTCGGCTTCGGTGGCGGCCGCGTCCAGATGCTGGTTGACCACGTTGAGAACATACCTCTTTCGGCCTTTGATCCCGATGACGCCGATCGCCACATAATCGCTGGTGGCCAGATCCTTGAAGGCGCAATCGACAGAAATGATCTTTCGGTCGAAGTTGTCCGGAAGTTCTCATCCGGCTCCCGTCCTCGGATCGATTCCGCCGTAGTAGCGAATCTCGTTTCTCTTAATTAAGTTCCCCTCAATCGGCACCGGCCGTTGCTCATACTGACCGGCGAAAACTAAACGACGCGACCGAAGCTGCTCAACTGTCGTTGGCGGAAACCGCTCGGGCATCAATATCTCGCCAGCTTTGCGCTGAACGATCCTTCCCGAGATCGGGAAGGTCCAGATTTCGTCCTCCTCGGCCTCGAGCGGGATGCGGATGTGGGTCCAAAGACCGGGCTCTTGCTCGAGTAAGAATCCGGAGGGATCGAGTTGATGAAGGCGCTGCATCACAAGGATGATTGCGCCGGTGGCCGGGTCGTTTAGTCGGCTGCGCAGGGTGGCGTCAATCCAGTTATTTGCCGTGGCCCTCTCTGCATCGCTGAGCGCCTGATCGGCACTGACCGAGTCGTCGAGAACGGCTGTGTCGCACCCCCTACCCATGGCCGTCGCACCGACGCTGGTTGCGATCATTTGACCGCGCCTGTTGTTAGCGTATTGCGCAACTTGGTTGCGGTCTCCGGCAAGTTGGAATCGGTCGCCAAAAAGCCGCTGGAACCATTGCGACTGTAGTAAGGAGCGGCGGATCACCGAGTGTTCGCTGCTCAAGTCGACTCGCCGTCAGAAAGTTGTGTTCGGGCTCGCTGAGCCACACCCAAATTGGGTAGAGGATTGTGACGAGGGTTGATTTCAGTGTCCGTGGCGGGATGTTAATGATCAGCCTGAGTATTTGCCGATTCTTGACCAACGTCAGGATTTCGCAGAGGTAATCGTAATGCCATGACCAAATTAACGGCCGGGTGGGATGGAGGATGGTCCACGCTTTTCGCGCAAACGCTGCAAAATCATCTGCTAGACGCTCGGCGAGCACCCGAAGATCCGTCGTCGCGAGTAAAGACGCGATCGTCGGGAGCCTTGCCGTGGATGCACTGCGCCAGCAGGGCTCTGACCGGCGGCGTCATGGTCACCTGCCGGCCATCCCGATTTTTTGTAGTGCCGGGTTCGAGCCTGATGGTGCCGACGGCGAGGTTCACCTGCCGCACTCGCAGGCCGAGCAACTCTCCATGACGCCAGCCGTAGGTGTGGCCGAGTTCGAAAAGACTGCGCATCCACAAACCGGTCCGAGCGCAGGCATCGGCGAGGCGATCGCGCTCTTTCGATTCGAGGAAGCCGGTGCGGGTGTTGTTCTCCTCCAGCATCGCGATATACGGCATCGTCTTGATCTTCGGCGGCGTGCACCGCATCGCCAGCGTGAGCGCCCGTTTCAGGATGGCCAGCTCCTCGGTTGATGGAGGCGTTCGCCGCTCCCTCCTCCTTGCGAGATTTCGGTGTAGCGGACGACGCGATCACTCGTCACGTCCACGGCGCGGGCGTCGCCGAAGGTCGGCTTGAGATGATGCTTCCACCGGGCCTGGATGTGGCCGATGGATTTGCGATCGTTGATGCGGTATTTCCGCACGAGATCCTCGATCAGCTCGGCGACGGTCACCTTCTTGAGCCGGGTCGGCGTGTAGGTGTCGTCCGACTCGCCCAGGCGTTGGGCTAAGAGGTTCTCCGCCTCCCTGCGCGAGGTGCCCTTACGACCTTCCGATCGAGAGCTCTCTCGGATCGGCGCGGTCGCAAGAAAACTGGAGGTGCCCGTCACTGGTGTCATTTACACCAATTTGAAGCGTCTTCCAGATAGCCGAGTGTCGGGCAATTTACAGACGGTGTATTACATGACGAGGGAGACGAATCCGGAGCGCAGGGCAGCAGAAGAAGCGGACTGGGTTCCCTTCTTTGGTGTCGAGAAAGTTTGCACCTTGGGTGCAGCAGGCATGGCCTCCGAAGAAATGTATTCGGCTCCAGCGCAACTGGCATTGGAAGATGGAGAACGCATTCAGGCTCGGACCAATGGCACACGCACGATTCAGGACTTCTTACCTCAGGCCTCTGAGATTTTGGCGGCGCCGATCTCGAACCCAATGCCGATGGTCTTTGAACGTTGTTTTCACACGTGCCCACAACTTCGGTTTCTTCTCTATCTGAACGATCTCATCATTATCCTGCTCGATGATGCCGTCCTTGTCTGCGATAGTCACCGACTCCCTAAGAGTTTGCGAAGTTTTTCGCAGCGTACCGGGACGGAACCCGGCCCAAATTGAACAATCAAACGGCGCTTTCCGGGTGCGTGTGGCAGTTTTGCCGCCCCTTCTTCCACCCGAAGGCTTCCCTTTGGGTAAGGAACGGGTGGAAATGGATATAAATGGATATTTGCTTGCCGGCCCGCAAGAATCGGGTGAAAATGGGTAAAAATGGATATCCGATCATGCATGAGATAAAGAACATCACCATTACCCCCGAAATCCTGAAGCTCATCGCGGATATCGATGAGTTTAAGGGCCGCTGGAAAGCGATGGAGACCCTCGCCCCGGAAAGACTCACCAGTCTCAGGCGCATCGCCACGATCGAAAGCATAGGGTCCTCCACACGCATCGAAGGCGCGAAACTCAGTGACCGGCAAGTCGAGAAGCTGCTGTCTGGAATGAAGTCCAAGTCATTCGCCAGCCGTGACGAACAGGAAGTTGCGGGCTATGCCGATGCGATGGACATGATCTTCGAGAGCTTCGAGTCCATTACACCGATGGAAAATCACATCAAGCAGCTACACGGCGTCCTCCTCAAATACAGCAGCAAGGACCAGGACCACCGGGGCCATTACAAGAAGGTGCCGAACCACGTAGAGGCTTTTGGTCCTAATGGCAAGAGCCTGGGTGTGGTATTTGAAACCGCCACGCCTTTTGAAACGCCCGGTTGGATGAAGGAATTGGTTGGTTGGTTCAATCGGTCGGTTAGCGAAGAAAGACACCATCCTCTGATACTGATAGGCATTTTTATCGTGGCATTCCTCGCTATCCATCCCTTCAAAGACGGCAATGGCAGGCTCTCCCGCATCCTAACCACGCTTCTGCTGTTGCGTGCGGGGTACGGATACGTTCCCTACAGCTCCATGGAAGGCGTTATCGAGGCGAACAAGGACAACTACTACCTCGCGTTGCGCCGCACCCAGCAGACCATCCGCAAGGAAAAACAGAACTGGGAATACTGGCTAGTGTTTTTCCTCAAGACAATGGCGAAGCAAAAAGACAAGCTCGCCACAAAGGTCAGGGAAGAGCAGGCCCTGCGCTCGTCCTTACCGGCCCTATCGCGGCACATATTAGAGCTCGCCAAGACGCGCGGAGAAATCACGGTCAAGGAAATCGAAGAGTCCACGGGCGCGAACCGTAACACGATCAAAGTGCATGTGAAAAGGCTGGCCGGGGATCATTACCTGACGCAACTCGGCAAAGGCCGTGGCGCGCGGTATACCTTGAGGTAATTTAGCCTTCACAGTTCTTGTGACATCCATCGCATTTTTCTTCGCGTCTGGAAACGTGAGGATTGCGCTCCGCGCCTCAATGCGGGTTGCTGGAGCCACGCAACGATGGCACGATGGGATAATTACTTTCCCATCTTACAATTAGGCGCTATGGATGATAAGGAATTCGAAACCAAACTACTGCAAGGCATCGGCACGCCAGAATTGTGGAGACTCCGACGCAACACAGCCATGGCCGTCGGCCGTTTTTTCCATGTTGCGGGAGATGCCTTGCTCCTGACTGTTGACCCAAAACTCGCCAATCACCAGCAGATCATCGCCTTTTCGATGCTTTTGAGGATGGACGGAGAGCTGACTAGAGCTTCAATTCCGTCCCCGGGCACCATTCAACTCACTCTACCCAAACTACTTCAGTTGATTCTCCGATTTGGATCCTTGGTCGTTGGGAGATCGCTGGAACCCAAATCATGGCTGAAATCATGACCGTTCTCAGCCTGCGCCCGTTCTCGCTGGGAGATAGCGGCCGCGACATCCTTCGTATCGGTGATGGCATAGCGCTTGAACATTTCGCGCGTCTTCCATCCGCCGATGTCCATGATGGTGGACTCGGGGACCCCTGCTCTGCGAAGTTCGCGTGCTGCTGAGCGCCTGAAATCGTGGACGATTCGCCCCACGTATTTCATCCGCTTGCTGCCCCAGGCGCACTTCTCTTCGATGAGGACCTTCTCGCATTCGCGCAAACCATGCGACCTAGACCTGCTTGAACCGAGGGCCTATGCCACGTCTTGCGAAAATCTTTAACAGGTTCCCATTCACCCGCGTCAACAGATAGTCATCGGGATTCTAGGTCTGTCTTTGCTCCGCATGGATCAGCAGGAACCAAGGGAACCCCGATTCCCAGTCGGGACCAACAGTGCCTCAAATAGCGTCTCACTGAGACAAATCGCACGTAGGATTTTCCAAATCTGGTCCCTCAATAGAGAGGCGGCCCGCCACCACTCAGAAGTGGGCACGGCATTTCGGAAGAGATCCTGTTTCGCGGCGGAGCGGAGCCAAAATTCCTGCTGTACATCGCCATTCAAAGCAGCCAGGAGACACGCGCTGTTTTGACCGTCGAAAGATACGACTCGCCTCTAGCTCAGCTGGAGCCGCCGTATGGTGCAGATTGTCGCGCAGAAGATTCTTTCCCTTTACGGACCGCTAACATCATCCAATAGACAGCATGCTGAATGTGCCCGCATACCTACGCCGCATCAACTACGCCGGCCCGACCGCTCCCACGCCAGAAACGTTGCGAGAGATCCATCGCGCTCACCTCCTCTCTGTGCCCTTTGAAAACCTCGACATCCACCTCGGCCGCACAATCGTCTGCGACGGAGATGGTTTCCTTCACAAGATCGTCAACGAACGGCGGGGCGGCTTCTGCTACGAACTCAACGGAGCCTTCGCCGCCCTCCTTCGCGCGCTCGGATTCCAGGTGACGATGCTTTCCGCCCGCGCCGCTCTTCCTGATGGCGGCGACGGCCCGGAGTTCGACCACCTCACCCTTCTCGTCGATCTCGACGAACCGTGGCTGGTCGATGTCGGCTTCGGGGACAGCTTTCTCGAACCGCTACGCTTGAGGGCCACCGTAGAGCAGTCGCAGATCGGGCGCGTCTATCGCTTGACGGAGGTCGGAGGTGTCTTCGTCCTCGAAGTCATCGCCGACGACAAATGGAGACGCGAGTACTCGTTCACGCTTCGACCCCGCCAACTCTCCGAATTTGCCGCTATGTGCCACCATCACCAGACCTCGCCCAAATCGCACTTCACCCGCAAACGCATTTGCTCGCGCCCGACGCCCGAGGGACGTATCACTCTGTCGGATAAAACACTGATTGAAACACGCAACGGCGTCCGCCGGGAGCGGGTGTTATCGGGCGAGGAGGAATGGCGAGTGAAACTGCATGAACTGTTTGGAGTGACCCTGCCCTGAACAGTAGCGCCCGGCCACAGCACCATCCCCCGCTTGAGAAGATGGGGATTGAAGTCGGACCAGACACCCCCGCACGTTTCTATTTGCGGAAATCGAGCTACGCGGCACGACGGGGCTGAAGCCTGTTGAGTTCAAGAAAGCATTGCACTTCATCGCTGAGTTTCCCACCACTTTGAATCCGCCAAAACTACGGAGGTCTCAATCTGGCGTTCGGGGATGGTCCAATATTTCCTGAGCAGGCGATCCTTCTCCTCCGCGCCGACTAATTGAAAGCCGTACTTTTCGTAGAACTGGATCGCCCAAACCGCATCCGCCCATGTTCCGATTAGTACCGGGGTGCTCGTGAATCCCCGCAAGTGAGACAGCAACTGCGCTCCAATTCCTCGCTTCTGGCTGCTCGTGCGAACATAAGCGTGGCGGATGAGTGTCACATCCTGCACCTGTTGAATGCCCATCACGGCCTCCGGCGTCCCGGACTCCTCATAGCCCCAGAACACAATGCCCTCGTCGATTTGACGCCGCAGTTCCTCGTGGGACATGTACGGTTCTGTCCAGCGGTCAGCCGGGATGATCCCTTTGTAAGCCTTAGCGCCATCGTTGATGATGGCCCAAATCAGTTCAAAATCGCGGTCGTCACAGCGGCGCATCATGGATGCTTAACCTCCCGGTCTGGTCTCGTGATCTATCCTGGGTTGGTCACGAGATCATACTCATAGTCGCGGAAGTCCAAAACGTGTTTGCCCCTGTTCCGTGGGCTTACGGCGAGTATCCATCTGCTCTTAAAGGCTGGAGCGTCGAAATTACTGCAGCTTCGCGTACTCTGTCTTAGCTTCTTTCAGGATCGGGATATCGGGGTCGGCATCTTTCCACAGGGCCAGAAAATCCTGATAGGCGGCGCGGGCTTTGGCGCCATCGTTCTGCTGGGCGTGGGCGCGAGCCAGGTACAGCTGGGCCAGGCCCATCAGCGGATCTCCGATGTACGCGCCTCTCAAGTTCAACACGGCTTGAAACTCCTGTGCGGCTTGAGCGGGCTGGTGGTTCAGCAGATAGGCGCGACCGCGGGTAAAGTGGATGTCGCTCGTACCCTTGTCATACGGTTCGCCGGCTTTTAGCACCTCAACGGCTTTGGCGGCCTCGCCGTGGTTCATAAAGAGAATGGCCTGCACGACGGGGACGAGCATGGTCTGGAACCTGGTATCCAGAGGCCGACGGCGGCTCACATCTTCGATCAAACGGCGGGCCTGCGCTTCACCGCCGGCAAGCGCTGCAATTTCAGCCGAGAGGATGGCAACGTCGGGGCTGTCTGCGAGGGCCAAAGCCGCGGTTGCCTGGGAGACCGACTTGTTCTTATCGCCCGTATCGCCGAAGAGCAAATCGATCCAGGCTGGAAGCTGAACGGCAGTGGCTTGGTTCTCCGTAAGACCGAGACGCTTGGCCAGCTCTCCCTCATGGGCGTAGATTTCGCGGGCGTTTTGCCGTTGGCCGCGCGCCAGGGCCAACCCGGCTTTGCCAGCTAAAACCCATTGCAACTCGAATGCAGGCGAGTCCTTGATGAAGGCTTCTTCGCGCTCCTGCGCCGCCTTATCCCCCTGAACCAGGGCAACGTAGTACAAACTGGCATGCATAACAACCGCGCCGTTGGTCTTTTGCAGGCCTGTGTTGATCACCGCTTTGGCTTCGTCGAATCTTCCCAGCGCAGTGTAGCAATAACCCGCGTTCACGTATCCGTACCACGAATCAGGCTCCAGGCGAATCGCTTCGAGGGCATCGGTTAAGCCTTTGTCAAAGTCGCCGAGTATCTGATGAACGACCGATAGATTGACGCGTGGCGCCCAATCACTGGGATAGGTTTGGGCGTAAAGCTCCAGCGCCTGGATGGCCTGCTCCCACTGGCCCGTGCCATCGTAATATTTGTCAGTGATGTAGAATTTTTCCCGCTCGCTGGCGCGCTCTCTCAATTCAAACGCCTTCTGAAAGTTCTGGCGGGCAAGGTCTGCCTGGCCCACGGTCAAGTACTGGTTTCCCATGCGGGCATAGGCCATGGCAAAGTTGGGGTCGAGCTCGATGGCGCGCTGGTACAGCGCAACCGGCGGAAGGGCGTCGCCTCTTTCGCGCAACTCATCAGCCTGAGTGAAGGCCTTCAAAGCCTCAAGCGACGAAGTGGTAACTTCCTGCAAGGGCTTGTCAAACTTCTGAACCGACGCCATCGACTCGCCCAGGTTGCCGCGCAGCTTGTCGGCGCCCAGACCCAGAGCATTCAACACCTGCTCCTTGCTCGCGGCCTGCTCCTGTACCTGCGCCAGCGAGTCGCCGGTGGCAGCGTTGATCGCCTCCAACGTAATCACATATTCACTCCCCAGCGGCGCGATGGCTCCGGTGAGCATGGCCCTAACATGCGCGCGCTGGCAAATTTCCCGGCCAATGTCGCTGGTGAGACGTGTCTCCGGAGGTTTGCCCATCAGCTTCAGCGTCTGTTGCACCTTGGAATCTGGAACAACATTGAGATAAGGCGATTGGCCCAGGCTCACAGCCAGCGCTTTCTTGAGAGTACTGTCGAAGACCGGATCACCGGTGGTATTGGTGAAGTCGGAGAGGAGGATGGAATCTTTTTCGGTGAGAGCTTGAGTTTTGTGAGAGCGGTAGAAAAGACCGCCTGCCATCAGGAGGGCAATCATTACCAGAGCAACCGGAACCAGTACCTTCCAGCGGCTCGTCGTTTGTTCTGTCGCCATAGCTTGCACGGAGGAAACAGCGCGGTTCTTGCGCGAAGACTGGCTCGAAGACTGGCGATTCTCGGGCGACACCACCGCGGCGGGCGCTTCCTCCTCTTCTATGACGCTCGCGGCGTTGGCTCGGCCCGACTCGGTCTCTCGTTTCAGCCGCTTCAGATCGGTTCGAATGTCCACAGCGTGCTGGTAGCGTAGCTCTCGGTCTTTCTCCAATGCTTTATTGATGATGCGTTCGAAATCGCCTGGAAGATCAGGATTCAGCCGCACCGGAGTGACCGGCGCTTTGTGCAAAATAGAATCAAACAGAAGGGCGGTTGTATCACCGCGAAACGGGAGCGTGCCCGTCGCCATCTCGTACAGTACTGCGCCAAAGGAAAACAGGTCAGTGCGCGCGTCAAGCTCCTTTCCTTTGGCTTGCTCGGGAGACATGTAGGCAACCGTTCCTAGCGTGGAGCCTGGACTGGTGAGGTGCTCAAGGCTCTCCGCGGCGGTTGCCTGCGCTGAGAGTCCGGCCATTTCGGTTCGGCTACCGATTGGCGCGACCTTGGCCAAACCGAAGTCGAGAACCTTGGCATGTCCACGCTTGGTGACGAAGATGTTCGCGGGCTTGATGTCGCGGTGGACGATGCCTTCGGCGTGAGCGGCGTCGAGAGCGTCGGCAATCTCGATTCCGATGGAGAGCAGCGCCTCTAGATCCATCGGACGGTTGCCGATCAAGTGCTTCAGGGTGTTACCGTCGAGGTACTCCATGGCGATGAACGCCTGGCCGTTCTCTTCGCCAATGTCGTAGATGGTGCAGATATTGGGATGGTTGAGGGCGGACGCCGCCTTGGCCTCACGCCGGAAACGCTCCAGAGCCTGGCGGTCTTGGGCCACGCCTTGGGGTAGGAACTTTAGAGCCACAAAGCGATCGAGCCGGGTGTCCTCGGCCTTGTAGACGACACCCATCCCTCCGCCGCCCAACTTCTCGACAATCCGGTAGTGCGAGATGGTTTGGCCGATCATTCGGGAGATGCTTGGCTTTCGGGTCGCTTCATCTTACGGACGCGGCATTCGCTAGTCAACGAGTGGCGTCTCCTGTGGCGCGAACCGTCGAACCCAAAACCGTGCCTCACAACTGGGTGGTCGAGCCGATAGCTCCTGATTGTCGACAACTCTTCCATAACGGGATTGTGGAAGAGTCCCTGTGATTCGGGCGCCAGGCCAGGCCCACTGTTCACCTCTTCCGCCGTTCAACCCTAAGGGGATGAATTGCCGTTCGTGGCGTTTAGCAGGATGGTCAACGGCGCGACGGGTTCCGGTTTCACGTAGCGGTTCACCAGGAAGTGCTTGCCATGTTTAGCCGTGAATCTGGAACAGAGGCGAGGGTGCACCGGTTGCGAAAATACCTTCGCCGTTGACCGGCACGGCCACTAACATGCCGCTGGGCGCGATATGAAAAATCTCCTTGCCGTCTCCCCGCCAGCGCGGTTCGCTGCCGCCGCCGCGCGATACCTGCCATTTTCCCGCAGCGTCGGGGAACGACGTCACGTAAATCTCCCAATCGCCGGACTCATCGGAGACATAGGCCACCCATTTTCCATCGGGAGAAATCTGCCCGTTCGTCTCGCTGCCCTTGCTGGTTGGAAACCAGGTTGGCTCTCCGCCAGCAATGGACAGTAATTCCAGATGGTTGCCTGACGCAGTCTGACGTGTGCACAGAATCTGCCGGTCGTCCAAAGACCAGGAATTGGGAAGGATGTCGTCCATCGCCGACTGTGGGATGGTGAATCTCATCCTCTCGCGCTCCAGGCTAGTCGCTCGCTAAAACAGCGGTGCTGGAGCAGGGGGATCAACGCGCACGTTTCATATGGAAAACCGGGGAGGCAACTGGTAGCATCCTGCGCATGTTCAGACTTCTTGTAGTGCTCAGTTTACTTGTTTCAACATCCTCTGCGGCCGATCTGCCGTCCAAGAAATATTTGAACTTAACTGCGATCAAGACCTTGGTCGCGGGGGCGGAAGCCGAAGCCAAAAGGCAAAATGTCGAAGTAACCATCTGCATTGTGGACGAAAGCGGCAACCTGCTGTTTCTGCAGAAAGCAGATGCTGCATCGCTCAACACCATCCAGTTCGCGCAGAGGAAAGCCCGGCATGCTGCGTTCTACAGGAGCCCCTCGAAGGACGGCGCCGACGCGGTGAAGAAAGGCAACGTTGAGGTCCTCAGTTTTCCGGACTTTTTCCCCAATCAGGGCGGACTGCCGATTAAGGCGGACGGCCAAACTCTCGGTGGTATTGCCGCCAGTGGCGCCAAATCTGAGATTGATGAAGCGATTGCACAAGCGGCGCTGGACGCACTCTTCAAGAAGTGACTCAGTTGATTTCTTTGAGAGCGATCTACCACCCCACTTCAGGAGGCCCTTATGCCGTTTGCTGTGCCCGAGTCGGATCCGATGCTTCACTTCCGCTCTTTCTTGTTCTTGTTGCGCTTATTGAGAGTCGACTTATTTGGAGTGGCACTGGGCAGTTGCCTTTTGCTCTGTCCCCTGGCGAACGCATGGGCCGCTGCGGGGCCTGACGGTCAACTGCAAGTCTACTTCGTCGACGTAGAAGGCGGGCAGGCAACCCTGTTTGTTACGCCGGCGCATCAATCGTTGCTGATCGACACGGGCTGGCCGGGCAATGACGGGCGTGACGCAAATCGCATCGTTGCGGCCGCAAAGCGAGCCGGCATCAGCAAGATTGATTATGTGCTGATCACACATTTTCATACCGATCACGGCGGCGGCGTGCCTCAACTAACGGCCCGGATTCCGGTGGAAACGTTTATCGACCACGGCGTCAACCGTGAGAGTGCGGACCCGCCTACCGTGGCAGTGTGGGAGGCATATCAAAGAGTTTTGGCGACAGGAAAGTTCAACCACATCGTCGCGAAACCGGGAGACACCATCCCCATTCGCGGTCTGAATGTGACGGTCATCAGCTCCGACGGCGAATTGATCAGCAAGCCGCTGCCCGGGGCTGGACAAGACAATGCGAACTGTAAAGGTGCCGAGCAATATCCGGCCGATCAGACGGAAAACGTCCGTTCCCTGGGGACGCTCATCACCTTCGGCAAGCTGCGACTACTCGATCTGGGCGATCTGACTCACGATCAGGAAATGAAAATGATGTGCCCGGTCAACAAACTTGGCAAGATCGATATTTACATTGTTTCGCATCACGGGTGGTCGCAGAGCAGTAGTCCGGCCCTAGTCTATGGAATTGTGCCTCGTGTGGCCATTATGGACAATGGGGCAACAAAGGGCGGGACTCCTTCTACATGGGAGATTATCAGCAAGTCTCCGAATCTCGAAACGCTTTGGCAATTGCACTACTCCGAAGAAGGCGGTGCCGCTCACAACGTGGCAGCGGAATTCATCGCCAACCCGAACGGACCTGATGCAGCGAACTATCTGGAATTGATCGCGCGGCCGGATGGAAGCTTTGGCGTTTTCAATTCGCGGACGCAGAAGACCAAAGCCTATCCGGCGCGGTAGGTTTCTGGTGGGCCGATAACGAGATGGTGGCACTGCAAGACGCAGCAAGCTGCGGCTCTGCAAGTCGGGCGGCTATGTTGCTTGGATATCACTTTCCGCGGATTGCTATTCAATCACTTCGTGGCGGCCACGGCGTCCAGCATCCGGCCGATCCTTTGCAGGCCCTCGCGGAACATTTCCGTGTCCACACCCATGCCAATACGAAAATGATTTGGCAACTCGAAAAAGCGTCCTGGCACGGCTGAGGTTTCATGTTCTGCACGGAGGCGGGCCAAGAAATCCTCGGTGTCACCCTTGGTCAAACGTAGAACCGAAGTCGTACCAAATTCTGTGCACGGGGCCGAGACGGATTTCTGCTGGGCGAGAAACTTGGCTAATAGCGCGCGATCCGCTTCCACTACACTGCGTGCGCGCTGGCGAACGAGGTTAAGATTCTCAAGCGCTATGACGCTCAGCAACTCGGCAGGGTGGGCAGGGATGGAAGCAAACAGGTCGCTCAGGCGCCACATGGCGCGGGCCAAATCGGGCTGGGCCAGAATCCATCCGCAGCGCAGGCCGCTCAGGCCGTATACCTTGGTCAAACTGGTAGTGACGATAAACTCCGGACCCAAATGAAAAGAAGGGTTCGGCGTATTGCTGTAAACGGCGTCGAGATAAACTTCGTCAACCAATACGTGCGCACTTACGCTGCGCGCCAGGTCGCCAATCTCGAGCAGCGTGGAGTCTGAAGCCAGCACGCTGCTTGGATTGTGCAGGTTGGTTAGGACAATTAATTTTGTCCTAGGGGTTATGACGCGACGGACCTGAGCAGGATCGAGCGCGTACCCGCTCTCTTCGCTTCGGGCAAAGCGCTTTACTGCCGCGCCCAAATACAGGAGAGTCGAGGTGAGCAACTCATATGTGGGCTGCTCAAGCAGTACCTCGTCGCCTGGGTTAATAAGGGCGGCCATGGCAAGATGATTGGCCATGGAGGCGCCTGCGGCAGCGACCACGCAGTCCGGATTCACGCCGCATTTCTTTGCGATGGCATGTTGCAGGGGAGCGTAGCCATAGGTGCTGTCGCCATTGATCTCCAACTGCTCGATGGTGACCGGAAGCTCATACAAGGGGAACGAGCCGACGCCGCTGGTCGCGAGATTGAATTTCGCGCGGCTCTGCGTTTTTGCCCACTGCATGTAATCGGATTGTCGCTGTCTCATAGGTCTGGTTGGACCGAGTCTGGTCGGACCGAGTCTGGTTGCACCGGAACCTGGCCGCGATTAACGGCTCCAGTACAAATATACCGGGATGCCTGCCAGCAGAATAATCAGACCGATGGCAGAATTTGCCGGAAACGTTGAGATCGTAGCAGTCACAATGGCGGCGCAGGCCAACACAAAAAGACCTGTGGTGTAGGGATGACCGGGCGCCAGATAGAGTCCCGGAGATGAGGCCGGGTATTTCCGGCGGAACACGAACAGCGACGACGCGGTCAGGCCAAAGGAGATGAAATCCACCGAGATCACATAATTGAGGATCTGCTCGTAGCGCCCCGAGAGTGCGATCACGGTTGCGGTCACGCCTTGGAGGATGATGGCAACCACCGGAACTCCAGTTTTCGGCGATAGCCAGCCGACACTTTTAAAGAAGAGGCCATCGCGGGCCATCGCATAGTAGACGCGGGGAGCGGTCAGAATTCCCTGACTGAGAAAACCCAATGTAGATATGGCAATGCCGAAGGCGATCCACTTTGCGCCACGCTCACCGAGCGCCGCGCGCATAACCGAGGATGCGGGAGTGCGGGTCGCAGCCAGTCCGTCGGGGCGGAGAACACGCAGGCAGATAAAATTGACCGCGAGATAGAGTGCCACTACCCCGATTACTCCCATGATCAGTCCACGGGACAGATCGCGCCGAGGATTGCGCATCTCGGCGGCTACAAAGCTTGCGGTCTGCCATCCGCCATACGCAAAGGCGACCGGAATCATGGCCGCGCCGATCGCCCTTCCAAGTCCCAAAGAGACTGGGCGATCGAGCAGAGGCAAAGGATGCACTGCGCCGCCGCCCCACAGAATTCCTGCAGCCACCATGGCCGCGATTGCGCCCGCCTTGAGCAGCATGAGCGCGCTTTGCACGTTGCTTCCCGCGCGAACTCCAAAGCAGTTGATGGCGGTCAATCCCATCAGGATCGCGGCGGCGATCGGTCCATCCCCCGCTGAAAAACCTGTGATCTCGCGATAATAGCGGGCGAACGTAACTGCGACCGCAGCCATGCCGCCGGTTTGCGTCACCAGCAGCAAGACCCACCCATAGATGAAAGCGACGGAAGGATGGTAGGCCTCGCGCAGATAAAGATACTGTCCCCCCGCCCCCGGCAAACGCGACGCCAGTTCTGCCCAAATGAACGCGCCGAGCAAGGCGAGGCCGCCCCCAAGAAGCCACACTCCCAGGATCAGGAATGGAGTATGCACGCGCAGCGCGACTACATAAGGATTGATGAAGATGCCGGAGCCGACGATGCCGCCCATGACGATCATGGTAGCGTCGAATACTCCGAGCAACTGCCGAGGTTTGACAAGGTCCAAAAGAGCTAGCTCAAACGAAATCGTCGTTAAGCCTGCAACAAACATTGCACCGGAAAGCAGACTTGACCGGGATCACCTTAACATAGCCTGAACTACTGAAAACCGTTCCGTACGGCATGTTAGGCTTTCTCAGACCGGCAACTCATCCGGCGGGGGCTTATGAACAACAATCCTCCATCCCATTTTGATCTGCAAAGCGTGGCGAAACAAATCATGCTGGTGCACGGATTCGAGCCGGAGTTCCCTCCTGAAGTCCAGCAACAGCTAGCGGAACTGAAAGCGCATCCGCCGCAAATGGCGCCGGGCGCCGATATTCGAGATCTGCGGAATCTGCTTTGGTCTTCCATCGACAACGACACCTCGCGCGACCTGGATCAGATTGAAGTCGCTGAGCGCCTGCCTGATGGCGGGATTCGAGTGCTGGTAGGCATCGCCGATGTGGATGCTTTCGTGCCCAAACATTCTCCGATTGATGAGCACGCCGCGAGGGAGACGACAACGGTTTACACCGGTATCAGGAATTTCCCCATGCTGCCGGAAGAACTCAGCACGGATGCTTCCTCGCTGCTGGAAGACGGAGACAAACTGGGGATCGTAATTGAATTCGTAGCCGGCACCGATGGTGGTGTGCATTTCAGCGACGTGTATCGCGCGATCGTCCGCAACCGGGCGCAGCTTGCCTACGGCGCGGTGGGAGCGTGGCTTGAAGCTAAGGCTATTGCTCCCGCGAAGGTATCCGCCTCTATTGAGTTGCAAGCGCAACTTAAGCTCCAAGATGAGGCCGCGCAGGCGCTCAGGAAGCAACGCTACCGGGAGGGTGCCTTGAACCTCGAGACGAGTGAAGTGCGTCCAGTAGTACTAAATCAGCAAGTTGTGGACGTGGTGAAGCAGGAGAAGAACCGTGCCACCGAATTGATCGAGGATTTCATGATTGCCGTCAATGGCGTGGTGGCCCGAATGCTGAAAAGGGTTTCATCCCTGCGTCGCATCGTAAAAACTCCGGAGCGCTGGGACCGGATTGTCCAACTGGCAGCTGCGCAAGGCGAAAAGCTCCCGCCACAGCCCGATTCCAAAGCTCTGAATGATTTTCTGCTCAAACGCAGGGCCGCTGACCCGGATCATTTTGCAGACCTGTCGCTGGCGGTGATCAAGCTCATCGGGCCGGGAGAATATGTTCTGGAACGTCCAGGCGAACCAGAGCCGGGTCACTTCGGACTGGCAGTGCAGGATTATACGCACTCCACGGCGCCGAATCGGCGCTTCGCTGATATCGTCACGCAAAGACTCATAAAGGCGATGCTTTCCGGCGCGGCTGCTCCTTATTCTGATCATGAACTGGCGGCCATCGCCAGCAACTGCACGGTAAAGGAAGATGCCGCGCGTAAGGTTGAGCGGGAAATGTCTAAACGGCTGGCGGCAGTTGCGATGAGCCATCGGATTGGGGAGGCGTTTGACGCGATTGTCACCGGCGTCACCCCACATGGAACATTTGTTCGCATATTGCAGCCGCGTGTCGAGGGCTTGCTGGTCCAGGGGCAAGGAGTTGACGTGGGGGACCAATTGCGCGTGAACCTTACGCGGACGGATGTCCAACGTGGGTACATTGACTTTGCCCATTCTTAGCGTTGCAAATCAATTGTGCGACCGACGTTTCTGTCACGCAGCACGAGCGGGGCGCTCGCGCCTACATGGTGAGGATCGATTTCCACTAGCGTGGTATTTGGATAGTAGTGGATGAGAATTTCACGGAAGCTGACTCCCTCCTCTGCCATGGCTTTCGCACCTCGTTGGCACAGGCCGATGCCGTGGCCCTGGCCTGTTCCTGCCAGAACTACGTCCTGGGCGTTACGGCGCGCGGTGAAGTTGTTGCTGGGCACGGCATCCCAGCCAAGGCGGCGATCGATGTCGAGCCGGGAAGCCTCGCCACGTCGATGCAAATCGATGGCGTCGGCTTGCGATACCTGACGGGTCCAGCGCGACGGATTGCGCAGACAGTAATCGCAAACTACTGGGAAGTACGGGTACGCCGGATGGGACATGCCTACCTCGTCCGGCGTGCGCGTGCGTCCACCACAGCTGCGGGTAAACATTGCAGCCACAGGGTATTCACGATAGGCCAGTACCAGACCTCTTGTAGCGAAGGCGGCGCGAAAAGCAATGCTATCCGCAGCTGGGGGCTCGCGAAGAAACTGGCAGTGGGTGGTGTCGCAAAAATCAAAATCGTGATGACGCTCTCGTGCCGCGACGAAGTAAGAACGTGTTGCCACCGACTGCGCTTTCAGCCCTTCCAGGGGCGTGTCCCCGTCACTCTCGGCCTGGACGGCTGACGCCACCGCAGTCTCGAGGTCCATCCTGACGGCTGGAACCAGAATGCCTGAGAGGGCTTTCACATCGAGCACACCATGATACTGACGGCTGATTTTCGCGGGAACAGCGAGCACGAAATTGGTTGCGTCGCCACTACGACTGGCGGCGTGGATTGCAGACGCTCGCACCAACTGATTGCCGACTTGCAATATCAGGTCATCGCCAGACGACGTAATGCTGGCCGCATCCTGTCCAGAACTTCTTTCCAGGACAAAACTCTCATCTCCTGCCCGGACGATGAGTGCCTCCGCGGGAGTGGCCTTCACGGTGAGTTGACGGGGGTGAAACAGTCCGAGTACGCCAATTCGGACGTCCTGTGCGTAGCTGGAGTAAGCCGCCACCAGTACACACATGAGCAACCTGAGCATGAAAAGCACTCGCTACTCCTCGATCCGGCTTAAGATCTGCCCCGCCGTTACCGAGGCCTTCGCTCCCGGAACTCCGTGCACTCGGACCATCAGCAATAATTCCGGTTGTTCGGCTGGCACCAATGCAACCACAAAGCCGTCGCCCGGACTGTGAACAGAGTGCGTACATGCTGCGGTCCCGGTTTTTACCAGCGCACCAGAGTGCCGCAAGGCTCGGTCGACCTCCAATCCTGTCCCCTGACGCGCCGACTGCGCCATGCCGGCGATTACTTCGCTCGCCCCCGGTTGGTCGCGACGGCGATTCAGCTCCAGGTAGGCGCGTGCCATACGTAACGGGGAAATCAGCCAGCGATTTCCCACGCCGATCAGATCTGGACCTGACAATTCCGGAGCGGGCGGGTCCAGGCCGAATCTTTTCGCGGCGGGAACCACATCCGCGCTGTTCATATTCACGGTGAGCATGCGGAAGTACGAATTGCACGAATTGGCAATGGCCGAAGTCATTCCGATCTCGCCGTGGCCGCGAGGTAGCCAACAGCCACCGGCCTGACCCTTGCAAACGTGAGTGGGATAGTGAAACTGATGGGCTTCGCTGTAGGCGAGTGCGACGAAAGGTTTGATCAGTGAACCCAACGGAATCGGTTGTTGGGGATTGTCCCAACGAGAAGCCAGCAAGGCTCCAGTGCGGGCATCCAGCAAGAGGAATGAGACTTCCCTGCTCTGGAACTCACGCTGTAGAAGTTGTGCGGCTGATTGGGCATATAGCGAATTTCTGGCGCTTGCCCTCTCTGCTGAAGCTGGAACCGGCCTACCAGGTGCCGGAGCCAAAGCCAGAGCCCCGACGAACAGCGGCAACACGAGTTTTCTCACTGGGACCATTTGTAAGTAACCGTCTGCAGCACTTTGTCATCCGCGGCGCGGACCACAATCTTTTCCGACGAAACGGCAGACAGGCTCGAGCTTAGGCTGGCGATGTTCTCCGAAAGAAATTGGGGCGCTCGCTCTGTACCCTGACTACCGAGCAGGCTCAGGTCAGGTCGATCCACTGCTGTGGCTAAGCGGGAAAAGTTTTCTCTTTCGCCCTTGTGGCTTAATCCTGCTACGAACACTGCGGGCTTCATTTCGATCGTCCGATCCACGTTCGCCAGCATCCCGTTGAGCAGCGCAGCGTGGTCGGAAAATATCAAATATTTTCCGCGGGCTGCCGCCAGGAGCGTCCGAAGGCCGTCGAGCTCATAGTAGCCGTTGACTTGCCGCCAGCCCGTTCCCAGCTCACTTGTTGTCAGATTATGCCCGACGAAACTGCTTAAGGCGGTGCGAACCGCGGCTTCGTTCCAATCGGAGCCTCCGGCCAGCGCAACCGCCGAGTGAATTCTCACAAATACACCGTCGTTGGCCCGCTCCGTTGATTGCACCCGAAGGACAGCGCGGACCGGATTCTTTTGCAGTGTCTCTTTCAACCCAGATGACCCTGCGGCGTCGGACGCGAGTGAAGTGGGGGGCTGGTCGATTCGCGCTTCCAGGTCAAAGCTTGTACCAGTCTCGCCGGACCTCAGTTGGGCTTGGGGCGCGAGCTGCGCCGGCGGGGTCAGCCCGAGGTGCGGAGCCAGGAGCTTGGTTTCCAGGGGATCGAAACAGGACTTGATCGACGGGCAAGAACTCGCCTCGTAGAAACCAGCGTTTTCTGGAACCAGGCGCACGAGATCGGCAACGTCTCGGGGTTCGTCCGCTGAGGATGCGCTGGCCACGGCTTTTTTCAGCAGGACACGTTCTTCACGATATTCCTGATGGTCGCGGAATAGGTCTGAGATTGCCGCACCAAACTGTTTCATGTCGGTGACATTTTGTTGCGCCCAATAGGAGCGGAAGTAGGGGCTGGGAACAATCTTGTCGAGATTCAAAACCATTCGCAAGTCTCCGGCGGCGCCTGCCGCTGCGACTGATTGCGACCACCATGACTCGGCTTCAATGCTGCGGGTTTCGATTCCTGGAGCGTCAATCCTGCGACCAGTGCCCTCTTTGATTAACTGCAGGGCACTGGCCATCAAATCTTCGCGTGTGGATAAGATCAGATAATTTCCGCTAACGGCGAATTCGACTTCCCTCTCGGATTCGGGATCACGCCGCAGATAGAATGTTGTCCCGCCTGCGCTGCGGGTCTCAAATTTAGACCTGGTCTGCCAGAGCTGGCTTTGCATGGAATTTGCAGAGGGCAAGCGCGTGACGTACAGAAACTGCAATCGCCCAATGTCATAAAGCCCGAGCGCACTGTCGCTCCCCGCCATCTGACCCAGAAAATTCATGTCCGGCGGGAGGCCGGCAGCTGTGGCGAATTGGTTGCCTGCATCTCGTAACCGGAGAAGAAGCCGGGAACGAGAGAAGACTTGATAGTTGCTGCTACCGAGCCATTGTTGCTTCTGCGACGAACCGTTCCAATCGGCAAGTAATGACGAGAAATCTTTGGCCTGAAGGTACAAAAGGGCTCCAGAAGGGAAATATTTGGATAGCGGCGGGTCAAGAATCGGGACGGCCTGATAGGCCGTCCAACCCAGACCCACAGTGACGGCCGCAATCAAGAGCAAGAGGAAGATCGTAGTGCTCCTCGTTGTCGTTATTGTCATTTTGACTATCATTGCTTCACGTCCTTTTCAACCGCGGCTTTGGCAGGCAGTGCGGTACGGGCCAGCAGCCGGGGACGCACCAAGCGGTCTTGCTCGAGCGCTTCATGCAGGATTGGCTGACGAGCCTCATTGAGCAGCAAACGGCGCAGCTGGAAGCGCACTTCGGCGATCTTGGCGCCGATCTGCTGGCGCCGAGTGGGAGCGTTTTCCAGCTTGTGCGCGATTTGCAGATAGGGTAGCGCTTCATTTAGACGATCAAGCCTGATCAAGACTTGAGCCAGAGTCCAAGCAACCTGGGACTGTTGCGCAGGCGCCAGCTTGAATGCAGCAGGCAGCGAGCCGGGGGCATCTTCGTTCGCCGCAGCGTCGGTTTCAGAAGTGATGATTTGATCTTCTTCGACCGCGACAGGACGAACCCGACTTAGGAATTGCTGGCGAAGAAGCGGCTCGATCACGCCACGTGCGAATTCATCTGATTGCATACTGGCCGCCGCTAGAAATAATGGCATTCGGGCGTCGGCGCGGGTGGGAGTATCTGCCAGAGCGTTCCCAAGCAGTCGGAGCTTTGCGTGCGGTTCGAGGCTGCTTTGCGCGGCTTTGAGCCGGGCTTCGTAGAAGAAAGGCTGGTCGGCTGCCGAGGCAGACGATCCGTTTATGCCGGACGCGAGGAGGTTTAGCTCTTGGCTTCCGGATTCAACCTGGCCATGTTCTAACTGATGGTGAACGCCGACCAAGGTCAGCGCTGCTTGCGTCCGCACCGTGTACGGAACTTCTGGGCTTGACGCGATGGACACCACCACATCCTGAGCTGAGTTAGCATTCTTGCCGGCGGTGATGGTTGCTTTCGCCAGCCGCAGCCGGTTGCTGGCCTCCCACGGAGCTGACTTAGCTAGTTGTTCAAGAAACTCGATGGCTTCCGCGTTATGCCCCGTTTTCTCCAGAAGGGCTGCCGCCGGACCCAGATTTTCAAAGGGATTGCCTACGACCACAACCAGGCGCCGCAGCAACTCCACGGCGCCTGGCGTATCGCCCGCCGCAATGCGAATTTCGGCCAGGCCGAGAAAGTTGGCGGCGACCAGTTTGTGTTCCTCAAGCTCACGAGCAAAGACGAACTCCAGCACTTTACGCGCCGACTGTTTGTCTCCAGCCTCAAACAGTTGTCGCGCTGCTGCCCGCAGTACCTCGGAAGCGGGCGCGCTCTGCCGGTCGGCCCGATAGCCGTCGATTGTAGAATCGAGATTCCCGATCTGCGCCGCAACCTGCAATTCAAGTGGAACGAGTGCCGTCGCTTCCGTTTCGCGCGTCTGTTTGGACAGGGAAGCGATCCCGTCGCCCGCCGGCACGTACTGCCTGGTAACGACAAGGTATCTGATCCAACGCACCTGCCACGAGCGCAGACTCTGTTCCGCACGTTCTTTTTCCAATCCCTCCAGCTTCGACAGGGCATCCTGCTTTAACTCCAAAACCCGGTGATAGATGGGTGCCCGCTGCGCCACTGGAATCCAGGAGGCTTCCACAACGTCGGCGAGAACGGCAGCGGGATCGTCAGCTACCGTAGCCAGGTCCAGCACCCAGAGCGTCGCTGCCGCCGGATCTCCAGTCGCAACGTAGGCACTGTGCAACAGAAGGTTGGAGCGATAGTTGCCGTTCCGGCGAAGGTAGGCGCGGAGGAGTGCGTCCACATCAGGCTTTAGATCAGTGAAGACGCGCCGCATGCGCAGGTGTTCAGACATACGCGCGAAATCGGTCCAGAAGCTTTCCGGTACTCGGGCGCTGCTCACTTCCCGCTGCAAAGCGGCGAAAGCTTGTTTCCACTGAGCAATGGCTTCGGCACGCGCGTTCTGCTTGTAATACGCTAATGCGACGCGGTCGTGAATATCAGCCTGCCCCGGCGACAGTTCCAGTGCGTGCTGGTAATCAGCGATGGCTTGTGCGGTGTTGCCGTTGTCCACGTAGTAGTCGGCAATCGACAGGTATGCAGAGGGGCTTGCGGGACTCTGCTCCAGCATTGCGGGAACAAACTCTTCCGGGTCGCCCTGATTCGTCACGTCGAGGTATTCGCCATAGCGTGAGCCATAGAAGAACCAGCTATTGCCGGCAAGTTGTTGCGCGCGGTCAACAGGCTTGGCCAAACGCTCGGCGATCGTGTTGTCTCCAAGGGCGGCCAGGAAGGCACCTTTCACATCCGCCGCCGGTTCCGCAAAATAGAGCCCTACCAGGGCGAGGTACGCCTTTGACCAGACCGGAGCACGAGTGCGGCCGCGGGATGAAACCAGCGCATGGGCCAGTGCCGCATCGCCGTTGGCGACGACGTAGTCTGCAGCTTCTTGACCCCAAGCGTTCCAGTTCGCGCCCCGCCGTACGAGATCTTGCGGACGGCGGGTCAATAGCAGTTGGAAGAGTTTCCGCTCCTCAGCACCGTTGAGGTAAACGGGCGGTATCGCGGCCAGAATCCGCACCTCGTTTTCCGGATCGCCGGCAGAACGGTATGCATCTGCAGCCGCGATCCAAACGGAATAACGCTGCAAGGGTTCAACAATCGGCGCAAACTGCTCCAACTGGGAGCCCAACTCTGCGAATTTCAGACGGCGGCGCTGCAGCTCGATAAAGGGTTGCATTCGTGCGAGCCTGACTCCGGAATCGGTTCCGCCCTGCATCATCAATTCATAACGCCAACGTGCCTCGAGATCAGCCAAGCCCGCACTTTGTGCCAGAGGGACCGCGAAAGTCTCGACATCGGCCAGGCTCATAGCGGTGCGTTTGGATTCCGCAAATTTGGCAAAGAGAACCTTTTCTTCGGGAGTAAAATACGTGGCGACCGTGTTTCCCATCTCGCTCAGGGCGGCACGCATACTATCGCGGGCGATCCGGACACGGTTTTGTTGCGCCCTTTCCCGCCATTCTCTGTCTGTGATTGCGGCGACGCCTCCTTTTGCGAACTGCTCCTTGATCACCGGCAGAGATGACGATGCATCGTTGAGCGCACTTTGCAGCGTGGCATAGGCCTTCTCCTGCTGGCGAAGACGAGTCATGATGCGCGTGTAGAGGTTTGCGCCCGATTGCTGCCCGGATAGCAGATCAGCTCCGGCAATGGCGATTCCCTGCTCGGCGAAGCTTCGCGCCTGGGTCACCATGCCCCACGATTCCAGGCGCCGCGCAACCTCAAAGTATTGGCCGGCGGTCTCGGGGTCTACCTGGACTAGAGCAATTTTGAGTGTAGCGACCACATCGTCGGCCCGTCCCTGGCGCGCCCGGACTTCTGCTACTTTCTCCATCCACTTCGGATCTTTGAAGGCCAATTGGTAGACGCGCTCGTAGTCAGTGGCCGCGTCGTCGAAGCGCATCAGGCGTTCTTCAAGGCCGGCCCTGGCCAGGTGCAGGTCGACGCGATCGGGCCGGACGGTTATCGCCTTGGCGTAACTTTCGATCGCTTCGGGATATTCTTCGAGGCTGGTATAGAGTTGGGCCAATACCATGGGCCAGCGATAGTCACGCGGCGACTGAGCGACTGTTTTGGCGTAGAAATCAACCACTTGTTGCTGCCGGTGGTAACGCAGAGCATAAAGAGCGGCTTCGTTCACCAGGCCAGCGTCTTCGGGAAAATTGTCGATGAGTTCCACATACTGGTCAACGGCGCTGGCGTAGTCCTTCATACGGGTCAAGGCAGGGATCAAGCCGCGGCGCAGGGTGGCGACTCTGGTTTTACGGTCTTCGCCCGCAAAGGGTGCGTTGCGGAAGAGAGCGATCTTGTCGAGATAGAATTGCCGTAGACCACGATCGTCGCCCGCCTGGGCGTAGTTGTCAGCCATCGCAGCCAGGTAAGGGCCATCGTAGGGGGAATCGTTCAGCAGTTTGGTTAGCAGATCCCGTGCCTGCTGGTATTGCCTTGCGTCAGTGGATTTGCGGGCCGCCTCGAAGGCAAACTGCTTGCCCATGTCCGGATACGCGTCTTTCGCAGCTTGCAGCAGGACGGCGATTGCCTGCGGGTACATTTTCGTCCGCCAGTAGAAATCGACGGTCGAGCGGACGACTCCCAGGATCTTGGGATTTTCCCGGTAAAGAGCCTCGACAGTCCGCTGTGCCGACTGGAGATCTTTGCGACTTTCGTACAGCTGGACTAATCGGTAGCGCAGTTGCAGGCGGTTTACCGGATCGGTGGTGAGGTCGATTTCTTTTTCAAGGGCTTGCTGGCGAATCTTCTCCAGCGATTTCTGTTCGGCCAGGCTTTCCACATTTTCCGCCGCCTCAATCGACGTCGTGGTATTGGCTACTGAATCAAGGAAGCCCTCCATTTCCGACTTACGGTCTTGCGCTTCCAACACCCTCACTCGCAAATAGACCGCCGTCATCGGAGGGTTGGGGAAAGTGATCAGCCTGGCAGTTTCCTGGTCAATCAAGTCACGCATCTTCGGCCTACGGGCCAGTTCGATAAGCCTGAGGTCGGCTGGCGAATTGGCCGGCCCGGCCAGCGCACCCTTCACGTATTCAGTGATTGCGCGCGGATAGTCGCGCCGGTTTTCGTAGATCGCGCCGGCCTCGTAGCTGTAGAGATTTTCGTCGCCGAGCTTTTTGCGGCCTTCATTGAGCAAGCGTAGGGCGTTATCAAAGTCGAAATAGTCCCAGTAAATGCTGGCCGCTTCCAGGTATCCTGCAGGTTGGCCGGGGACAACCTTGGAAATGCGATCCCAGTACGGTGCGGCTTTGGCGAAGAGTTCACGATCGGCATAGATGTCACCGATTCGCGACATAATTTCCGTATTGCCCGGGTTGGCCTGCAGCAGATTGTTTTCGATCTTCACAGCTACGGCTGTTTGCTCCGGTTCGAAGTAAGCCAGCGAGCGATCGACGGCGGAGGCAGTGCGAGCCGTTTCAAAATCCACCGGATATTCTTCGGCCAAGGCGTTGAGCACCGGAGCGCTGTCTTCAAAATGCGACTGCCACAGCTCAGCCTGCGCTAAGAATTCCCCGGCGGCGGGATTGATACGTGCTAGTTCTTGCCACTGGTTATTGCCTGACGGCGTAGCATTTTGCCGCAGCCCGCCAACTTCGGATTGCAATTGTCGGCTGCGTGACAGGTATTCGAAAAACTGGTTGCGAAGATCTGCCTCTTCAAACCAGTGCTGGCGAACGAGTGCCTGCCAAGCCGCGTCGTCGTAAGTATGAGAGTCGTGATACGCAGCCAGCAAGTTGCGCACGAAGACCGGGTTGTGGGGAAACCGCTGGTGGGCAAATTGGTTCAAGCGTAGGTACAGAGCAGGACCGCCACCGTAGCCCACGTTCGCAAAGTAACGTTCCAGGCTCGTGCCGCTGAAGGTTTTGACTACCTCTTGAGTCAGGGCTTCAAATTCGGCGTTCTTTTTATAGCGCAGGTAAAAGCGGGCAAGCCGGTGGTACCACGAGCGGTCAGAAAAACGCACCATTGCACGCCGGTAGACTTCCTCCTGCTCGGCGCCCAGACGGTTCTGCTCCAGAAAGGTTGCCAGCCGTTCATAGAGGCCAGGATCATCCGGGTTGCGATCAATTTCCCGTCTGAGGACGGCCAGCGCGTCGGGAATCTGCTTTGCCTGAACCAGACGAGCGAGGTATCGCTCCAGGACGCGCGAGTATGCCGGTGAGCGCGCCCCCACTTGGGTCGTAGCTGAGGCTCTGCTCAGCTGGAACGCCTCGCTGCCCGAGCCACGCGAGAAATTGTCCCTGGCCGCTGAAGTTTCGTTTTCCGTCTCGCTCTCTGCGCCTTGCTGGGGAATCCCCAGCACAGACTCGGGCGAGTCTTCTCCTTCCCTCGCGCTCTTTCCCAAAGGCATCTTTTGTGCCTGGGCCGCGAGTTCTTGAAGGACAGAATCGTAGATGGTGAATTCTTCCTGAGTTTTTCCCGTGCGTGCGTAAGCATCCGCCATGAGCAAGGCGATGTCCGTCCGCTGCGGAGCATGGGGGAAGCTGGCCAGGAATTCATGGCCGCTTCGAATCGCGGCTTCACTCTCCCCGGAGGTTGCGTAGAAGTCCAGCAGCTTGGCGTGAAGCTCAGGTCGTCTGGTCGAATTGGGGAATTTCGTGTCCAGCATCGCCAACAGTTCGGCCGCGCGCGAACGATGGAAATACGGGATGGCGCGTTGCTCTTCCTCGGCGAATCTTGCGGCTGGAGAGGTCGTGTTCAAGATCAGGGAAAGGATGCCATTCAGATACCCAGGACCGTCGTCCATCGTGGCAATGTCGCGGTACATCGAGAGCTCACCGCTGGCAAACTGTATTGGGCTCTCCGGAGCGGTGAGCAGCAGGTTGGTTAGTGCCGCCAATGCGCGTTCCTGAGAGTCATTTAGGCCCTTGCTGTTATAGAGGGCAAAGTAATAACGTGCCGACTCGGGGTATGAGTGGATGTCTTCCAGCAGGCGCGCACAGACGAACAGCTCCTGCCCTGCCCAATCTGACTTGGTAGCTTCTTTATGTAACCGGAACGCCGTAACGGTCTGCTGTGCGGCGTCGAGCTTGCCTTGCTGCTGGTAGTAGTAAAAGAGACGCGCCATCGCGTGCAGGTCCTCGGGATTGGCGGCCAGGGCGGCCCTTGCCTGATCCAGAAACTTGCGCAGGCTTTGGGTCTGGGTGAGCAGGTCAAAATAGCCCTGGACCAGTTCCGGAGCCCAGAGCGGCTGGAAGCTCTGTTCATACACCGCCAGCCCCTGCTGGACGGATCCCTGGCGGTATTCGACCATGGCCTTCGCTTTTACCGGGAAGATTTCGTCGTTCGGGAATTGCTTGCGGTAATCCGCTACCAGTTGTGCCGCAGCAGCGTAGTCTTTTTGTGATACAAGATAGTCTAGAAAGCGCGCGTAAAGCGCCGGCTCTTGCGGATAGCGGAGCAGCCAGGCGCGATAATATGTGACCGAGAACCCTTTTGCCAGACCCTGGTTCTGAATGATGCTGAAAATGCGGTCGAAAGCGCGCCAGGACTGTTGTTCCGCCGAAGCGGTAAGTTCCTCCGAAGCCTCCGGGGGCGCTTTCGCTATGACTGCCAACACTTTGATTTCGTCCAGGGGACGAGCCCGCCGGTGATAGAACTCGGCTAACGCGATCTGAGCAGTGATTTTGGCCGAGGCACTATCCGCGTACATCTTCCAGTCTGACTCAGCGGCGCTGAAATCGAGCTGCTGCTCATCTTCCAGAGCGCGCAAGGAATAGAGATCGGCATTCTTTGGCTGCGCTTTGATTAGTTCGCTGAGGGCTGGGCGGGTCTCGGACGGCGGTCTGCGAAACAGCACCGCACCACCAGGCAAGGACATGGCGCGGAAGAATGCAGCTTCAATCTCGGTGCCTGCTTCGATGTTTCGGATCCAGGACGGCAGCGCGCCTCGGGCAGAGACCATCCACCCGGCCAGGGCAACGAACGCCGCGATTCCGCAGAGATGCAGCATGCGCCTTCGGAACGCGCTAGGGGAGGATTTCAATTTGCACCTCCTGGGTTCCGATGTTGTGGGCAATGTCTTCAGCGGTTACCGTCAGCTTGTAAGTGCCCGGAATCGTCTGCTCGGGAATGAATAACTGTCCCGCATTAATGCCCGCCCACGCGTCCCAATTGAGCGCAACCGGCGAGGCCCCTTCCAGTCGCGCGATCAGCGTCCTTGTACTTTGGGACGCACTTGCTTTCAGATTCACGGTCTGGCCCCGGTGATAGCGTTTTGCCTCGAGCCTGATCTGCACTACTGGCGGCTTGCTGGCAATGACAAACGTCTTGAACTCGCGATAGGTATGGCCAAGGCGGTCGCGTAGAACGAGGCGGACCGTGTAGGTTCCGTCCTGCATATCATCGGGCGCGAGGAAGCGGGTCTGCCACACATCTTCGCCGGGTAAATAGCGCAGCTTTTTCACCAATCCAAAAGGAAACAGCGCGGTCACAGAACGGATCGATTCGTCGGTCTTCACTCGCAGTACAGGATCGCCTGGGCGGATTACGCGCGGACGCAAGAGGGCTCTAGGTACGGCAAGAAATGAGGTGTAGGGCGTTACAAACTTGTACTGACGCGCCAGGTGAATAATTTCGTCGATCGTGGCCTGGTCTTCTCCTTCACGCTGAATCTTACCCAGCAAGGCGTCTACGCGGGCTCTGGCCCACAGTCTCGGGAGCTCCGGATGGCTGCGATCGTCCGGCGGCAAATTCGCCTTGGCTGACATCTCCAGTGGTGCCGCGTCGCGCGCGCCATGCACCGTAAAGACGACGCTTTGCTTCGGGGCCTGGTATTGTCCCACCCATGAGGCCAGCGAACCTGAAAACACAGAATCCTGTAGTGGATAAATCAGGTCCACAGCCGCCTCAGGCGCGACTGCCAGCTGCAATTGGCCAATCGGACTGCGCCCGATCTTAGAGAGGAAAGAATTCAATTTGAAATCAGCCGGTTCGGTAGATAGCACATGCTCCAGCAATCCGTCCTGACGCGCCAGCACGCTAAGCAGCGGCAAGTTGGCATCATCTCCCACTCCGAAGACGTAGGTGCGGGGACGTTGTGTCGCCGGCAAACGCCGCCAATTCTCGGCGTACCAAGTGGCGAGCTTGCCATTCTGGACCGGTCCGCGGGTGGCACCCCCGTCGCTCAGCAAGACGAGATAGGGAGTAGAGTCGCCGGACGCGGCACACTGCTGCAATGCTGTCCGGAGCGCGCGCTGCATGTCCGTGCCGCCGCGCAGCTTGCTGGCTCGGACAAAATCCAGGGCGCGCTGAACACTGGTTGGATCGGCACTGATCGGAGCAGCCTGGAACGATTGGACCTGGTTGTTGAACAACAACAGATTGAAGCGGTCAGCCGGCCGCAACGTGCGCAACAGTTTTTCCAGAGCCTGATAGCTGCGCTCTAACTTTTCCCACTGCATGGACAGAGACGTATCCAACAGGATGACGAAAGTCTTAGGAACGCCGGCCCCCACGCTTCCCGTGGCGCCCGAGCCTGAATTCTTCCCGTAGCCAAGCAACGCCTCCGCTTCAAAAAAGCCGGCCTCATTGGCACTGCGAATGGGGATGGTTTCTGTTGGAGAGGGCCTTCCGGCGACTGGATTTCTATAGGTCAGCACTTGCAGTGTGTCGGCGCCTGCCAGATCAAGATCGTAGGTAGCGACAAAGTCCTCGGTCAGGTTGACGTTCTGTCCTTCAAAGTGTCCTTTCACCAGGTGTGGCGTATTTTGATCGAATTGCAGTGGAAATACTTTGGCTGAGGCCTGAAAGTTCGTGATCCCCGGCGCCGAATGCAGTTCGAAGTTGACTCGCAAATGCCGCGCTACCTGGGACTGGTAGGCATCTGGACGGAGTGGAATCGCAAAATAGGACTTCAGAGTCTCGACCGGGATGGATTGGTGATACTCGAACTCCAGCCGCTTGGTTCCATAAGCCGGGATGGGAACGATGCGCGCGCTGAAGACCGCACTGCGCTTGGCTTCTTCCGATCCGCGTTCCCCCATTTGTAAGAGGCCGGGATCAATCCTCTGTACTCTGAGTTGATTATAAATCTCCTCCGCGCGTTTGCGTTCCAGAACCACGGCCGGAATGCGGGTTGGCCCATCCCACACCGCGAAGTCTGAGACTGTTGCCTGACTGGGGAGCGCGAAAATGTAATTCCCTTCTTCGATTCCGCTGGTGTGGTTCGCGAAAATCTGTTTAACGAAGACGCGGGCATCGCCATTGTCGATGCGGATTGTAATCTCCATCTCATCGAGAGAGAGAATGGCCGGATCTGGCTGCGCTTTGTCGCGCGGAATCAGGATGCCGGCATCTGCCAGCAGCAGCGACGGCGCGAACAGCAACGCGAAGATCGTGAGAATGGCGTGCCTCATGGATGCAGCTTCTGTTCTGGTACGCGCACCAGACCGTTATCCGTACCGACATAAAGATAGCCATTCGCGGTGGCGAGCGCCGTCACGTTGGAGGAGGGTAGACCCTGCTCGATCGCGAACCAACGTTCCGATTCCCGTTCGTACACGTAAAGCCCGTGGCCCAGTGTTCCCGCGAACACGTGGTCGCGAGTGACCAACATGGCATTGGGATTGATTTCCAGCTGACCGGTTGCGTGTTCAAACGAGTGGAAGTGGCCTAATCGGTCGAGTCCGAGAACGCCTGCGCCGTAAGTGCCAACCATCCATTCTGGTCCGACTGGAACTACCGCGGTGATCCAGCTATGTTTCAATCCTGAAGTCGCGGTGGTGTAGTTGAGCCGCACCTCACCCTTGTCGAGCAGCGAGAGGCCGCCCAGAGTCCCTGCCATCAAGGCGTCGCCGGAGACGCCGAGGGCATAGACGTGATTGTTGACCAGCCCCTGGAAGGCATACATGCTTCGCGCCCCGCCATGGTCTAGAAATGTCAGCCCCGCTGGTGTAGCTAGAGCCAAACCATCCTGGTAGGGCACAACGTCGGTCACGTGGTCAGCGATAAGGCCGTCGGCGCGAGTGAGAACCTGTTCCTGGCTTCCAGCCCCATCAAAGCGCACCAATCCGTTGGCAGTGGCAACGTCAATGGTCCCGTCTTTGGGGTTGGGGAAGATGCGGTTCACACAGAACACATGCTCGTTCTCGAAATGGGTAACCGGGCCATGATCGGATTCCAGCCGGTCAAGGCCGCGGTCGAAATATCCAACCCAGAGGCCTCCCCTGCTATCCGTCGCGAGGGCGGAGATGTTACGGTCGCTCAATGTCGCGGCGCCTGGTTGCAGAACTGGTTGCCAACCAAAGGCGTGAGCCCTCATGCGATAAAGGCCCCTGCGGGTCAGCGCATACACACCTCCACCCATGCCGAATAACTGGCGTACCTCGCCGAGGTTAAATGGGCCAGCCGAGCTGGGATTCGGGCGGCGTGCCTCAAGCTGGACAGCAATTACTCCTTGATCTTCGGAACCGACCTGGAGTTGGCTTGCGGTCGGCAGCAAGGCGGTAGCAAGAACACCCGGCGCCAGGGTGCGCGAGAAACGTCCGCGCTCGAATACGGCGACGCCAAGCACAGTGCCAACATATGTCCTATCGCCTGCGATCGCGATGGATTGCACCTGCGGATCGGGCAATCCTTGTTGTTCGCCGAAAGACTCGGTCTCGCCGGCATGCCAGTGGAGCACACCGCGACTGAGCGTCCCCACCCAGAGGTCCGACTCCGTGCCGGCGAGGGTTGTGACATACACGCCGCTCAGCGTCGGGTGGAGGACCGTTATTTTCTTTCCGTCGTAAAGAAGGACGCCGCGCTTCTTCGTCCCGAGCAGAAGGTGGCCGGAGGCCAGGGGCAAGACTGAGGTGATGGAGCGTGCACCGGCGTCTTGGGGAAGGATTTGCCGGAAGGCACGGCCGTTGAAGAGCAGCAGACCCTCCTGGGCAGTGGCAATAACGAGTTCTTGCTCTCCCGAGTCGGCCAACACCGCGGGCGCAATTGCGACCAAAGGAGACGACGGCAACTCCTGACCAACTCCATAATGTTTGACCAAGGTCCCACTGGCGTTATATTGCGAAAGCCCGGCCGAACCTGCTATGTACAGGTCGTTGTGAAACTGGGCCGCTTGGAAGAAAACCGTCGGCGTGCTGATCGGCTCGAAGGTTTGCTCCGGTGGATCAGGAAGTGCCTGCACCGAAAAGCGTATCTCGCGCTCCGATTGAACTTCGCGAGTTGCGGTTTGCAGAGCGCGGGTAGCACGCCAGCCGACAAAACCGACCAGCAAGAGAATGAGAGCTAATCCGGCCCCCACGACTCTACGCCACGACATTTTGAGACTTGGGCGCATCTTGACACTTGGGCACATCGGATCCAAAGGGTTGAGCTTTCAACCCGAACAGCAACACTTAACCACTTTGCAGGGTGGCGGCCAAACGATCTTAATTGAAACCAACGGACTTACGAGAGCCACTGGACGGAAATTGTGTCAAACGTAGCGCACGCTGTGTTAATCGGGATACTCAGCGGGTCGAGACGGAGCCAGCGGCCGTGAATCTGTTGACTGGACCGACGGGTAGACTAGGGTTTGCTGCGGGCCCCCCACTCCGCGTCGAACCGCACTCGATCGTAGAAAGACTTCTGCGTCCCAACGCCCGCGGTTGAGAGTGCTGCGTACAGGTTGGCGCGCCGTACCGCCTCGCGTTCGGGAAGCCCTTCCCCCAAGAATACGGCGAAGCTGCCAATGAAGGCATCGCCGGCGCCGGTGCTGTCGACACTCTTCACCGGGAATGCGGGCAGGTGTTCCATGCCTTCCTTCGCCGCCAGCAACGAACCGTTGGCGCCGAGCGTAATAATGACGCGGCGAATGCCGTAGCTCAGCAACTTCTCCGCACACTCCTTTGCATCTTCGAGATTTTTTACTGGCATTCCTGTAATGGTCTCGGCTTCGCTTTCGTTGGGAACGAAATAGTCGAGGCCCTCGACAGCTTTGAAATTGATGGGCTGGCCAGGAGCGGGATTCAGAATGCAGCGAATGCTGTGCTTTCGGGCAAAACCGATTGTGTAATAAACGGTCTCAAGCGGAATTTCGAACTGGAGGACGATGCAATCGACCGCTTTCAGCAAGTCTGCGGCAGCATCGACGTCGGCCGGCTTCAATTCGTCGTTCGCGCCCTTGACCACGAAAATGCGGTTTTGTCCGTTGGGCTCGACGAAGATCGGAGCCACGCCGCTGGATACGCCTTCGACCTGCTTTACATGAGTGGCATCGATGCCGAGCTTCTTGAAATTCTCGATCGTCGCCGGACCGAACAGATCACTGCCGACCCGCGCCACCATGAATACCGCGGCCCCGCACAGCCGGGACGCTGTTGCTTGATTGGCGCCCTTGCCACCGAATCCCAGGTCGAATTTTTGACCGAAGATAGTTTCGCCGGGTTTGGGGAAACGGCCGGTAAAAGTGGTCAGGTCAATATTCGCGCTGCCCACCACCGCAATTCGAGGAATTTTCGCCATGGTTCAGGAGACCCTACAGATAGATTTGATTCCAGCCACGAAGTGCAAAGGTGAAGAAGGCCGAGTCTATTCACTGGCCTAGACTGGTGTCAACGGGGATTTGGAAGCAGGCTCACTCGGTGAACGCCTGCTAAAGCCACAATTCTCGATTCCTACTTTCCAAACCTCCCGCGCTGCGGGTGCTGGCTGGGCGTAACAAAAGTTTTCGAAAGTATTGGTGGTGCAATTCGGTACTGGCCGGTAAGGGATCAGCCTTGGGTGGTTTGGAGAGAGCGGAGAATCAAAAAACGACGGTCGCGCGCATCGTTAACTAGAGAGTATTTGTTCTCATGCATGGCCTCCAACGCGGTATTTGGACTGCGAGGGATTGGGGAGATTGGACTGCGTTTCGATTGTTGCACGCCACCAGGCACCGCACCAGCACAGCGTTCGCTTCAGAAGAGAGCAACTGCCGTTAAACAGGCGTCGAAGGTCAGAACCCGATTGTGAGTAGAATGGGGATTGTTCGACCGCGTTTCATGGTCTCTTTGACGACACATTATTCGCCATACGGCACCCAGATATTCTTCACCTGGGTAGCGTGCTGAAGGAACCAGCGGCCTTCACCCTGCTTCACATCAAACCAGTCGATGGAGCGGCCTTCGTTGGTGAACACCTGCTTAAGGTTTCCGACCGAGTAAAACTTGGCGGCGGCGGCGCTGGCTTCATCCGCGAAACACCAGATTGCGTCCACGTCGTCGTGCTCCGCCAGTACTTTCAAAAGCTGAGAGGTATAGCCGGTGACGATGTTGACGGCTCCAGCGGGCAAATCGCTGGTGTCGAAGACCTGGTACAGCTCGGCGGTGATCAACGGATAAGCCTCGGAGGGAACCACGACGGCAGTGTTGCCGGCTGCGAGCACCGGCATGGCCAGCGACAAAAACCCAAGTAACGGGGCATCGTTCGGACAAATGACGCCGACCGTTCCGAGGGGCTCATTCATGGCCAGCACAACGTTGCGGAACGGAGGGTTGTGCACCGCACCGTCGAACTTGTCCGCCCAGGCCGCGTACGAGAAGATGCGCTCGATGCCGAGCGACACTTCGGCTGCCGCCTGAGTTTCTCCTACCACTGCCGCCAGGCGCCGGGCAATCTCCTTGCTGCGCTGCGAAAGATTTTCTGCCAGGTAGTAAAGAACCTGCGCGCGGGTGTGCGCCGTGCTTTTGGCCCAGGCGGAAGCCTTGTGCGCGGCTTCGACCGCGTTGCGAATGTCTTTTCGATTGCCCAGTGGGGCCTCGCCCAGAAGCCGGCCGTTCGCGGTTCGCACTTCCATGCTGTAGCCTGAGTCGGGGCGAGCCTGTTTACCACCGATGTAGAGCTTCACGGTGCGGTCGATTGCCGGCGTCGTCGAATCGGAACCGTCGGTTGATTCCTGATCTAACTTCTGGCCGGCAGGCGGCGGCAGAGCAGGCAAAGCCTTGGCATTCTTGAACCACACCGGCTCCAGATACTCCAGCAGGCCCTCCCTGCCGCCCTCGCGTCCAAAGCCGCTTTCGCGGTAGCCGCCAAATTCACAGGAGGCGTCAAACAGATTGGTGCAGTTGACCCAGACCACTCCAGCCTTGAGTTGCGAGGCCACGTGTAGAGCCACGTTGATGCTCTCGCTCCAGACGCATGCGGCCAGACCATAGACCGTGTTGTTTGCAAGTTCGACCGCCTCACGGGGCGTGCGGAACGTCATCGTGGCCAGCACCGGGCCGAAAATTTCCTGCTGGGCGACGATCGACGTCGGATGCACATTACTGAGCAGCGTCGGCGGATAATAGAATCCGCGCGAGGGCAGTTCGATTTGTGGCTGCCAACAGGTTGCACCTTCCGCGACTCCCTGTTCCACAAGCCGCTTGATGCGGTCTAACTGCACCCCTGCCACGATGGCGCCAATATCGATGGACTTGTCGAGCGGAGACCCGGCGCGCAGCGTGCTCATGCGATCGCGGACCTTGGCGATGAGTGGTTCTGCGATACTCTCCTGCATCAGCAGGCGGGAACCGGCGCAGCAGACTTGTCCCTGATTGAACCAGATGCCGTCCACCAAGCCTTCGACCGCACTGTCCAGATCGGCATCCTCGAAAATGATAAACGGAGACTTGCCTCCCAGCTCGAGGGATAGCCGCTTGTGGCCAGTCGCGGTCGCGCTGCGGATGGCGCGTCCCACTTCCGTCGAGCCGGTGAACGCTATCTTCGCGACGTCGGGATGCCTTACCAGCGCTTCGCCCGTCGAACCGTCGCCGGTAACAATGTTGACCACGCCTGCCGGCAGCCCGACTTCCTGGCAGATTTCGGCAAAGGCGAGCGCGGTCAGCGGAGTGAACTCTGCGGGCTTTAGGACAACCGTGTTGCCCGTGGCCAGGGCTGGCGCAATTTTCCAGGCCAGCATGAGCAACGGGAAGTTCCACGGGATAATTTGTCCCACCACGCCGCAGGCTATGTAGCCGGGAAATTCCTGCCCCAATAATTGTGCCCAACCGGCATGGTGATAGAAGTGGCGAATCACCAAGGGGATGTCGATGTCGCGGCTCTCGCGGATGGGCTTGCCGTTGTCCATGGTCTCAAGAACGGCCAGGCGGCGGGAATGCTTTTGCATGGTTCGCGCCAGCGCATAGAGGTAGCGAGAGCGCCCGTGTGGAGTGAGCGCCTGCCACTTCGGCAGAGCGGCACCGGCTGCGCGAACCGCAGCGTCGATATCCGCCGCCGATCCTTGTGCGACATCGGCGAGCTTCTCGCTGCTGGATGGGTCCGTGGTTTCGAAGTAGTGGCTTTCCACCGGCTGGTGCCAGGCGCCGGCAATGAAATGTCCGAAGCGGCGGCCATGATGGTCGAGCCAGCTTAAGGCTTCCTTTGGATCCTCGGGCGCGGGGCCGTACTCCATGGTGACGAATTTCTCAGCAATGCTCATTCCGGCGTGCTCGATTCCTCTGACGTTAACCCCGGACCTGCTGTGTAGAGACGTAGTTTGCTACGTCTTGCTGGTCGCGGAAGAGACGTAGCAAGCTACGTCCTACAAACCGTCCGATCAAACGCAGGACCTTCGAGGTATGAGGTCACGCGATCGGATGGCGGTAATCTGCCGAATACCGCCCGGTCACATGGTGTTCGAGTTGGCGCTCGATGTCATTCAACAAACCACTGGCTCCAAAGCGGAACAGTTCCGCTCTCATCCACGACGTCCCGAGTTCTTCTTTCATCAGCGCCAGCCATTCGATCGATTGCTTCGCGGTGCGGATCCCTCCCGCAGGCTTGAACCCGACTGCCATGCCCGTTTCCTGCGCATATTCGCGAATGGCACGCGTCATCGCAAAGCCAACCGGCAGCGTCGCATTGGTAGGCTCTTTGCCGGTCGAGGTCTTGATGAAGTCCGCGCCCGACATCATGGCAACGAAGCTGGCGCGCGCGACATTGCGCAGCGTAAGCAAATCGCCGGCGCCCAGAATCACTTTCATGTGAGCCGAACCGCTGGCCTGTTTGAAAGCGGCAATTTCATCGTAAAGGGCTTGCCATTTCCCGCCAAAGACGTGAGCCCGTGTGATAACCACGTCGATATCGTCGGCTCCCGCTTCTACCGAGCGGCGAATTTCGGCCACGCGTTCGGCCAGCGGAGAAAGGCCGGCGGGGAATCCGGTGGAAACCGCGGCAACCCGCACGCCGCTACCCTCGAGGGCCCGCACCGCCGTCTCCACAAAAGTGTGGTACACACAGACGGCGGCCACCTTGAGGTCCAATTCTTCGACTCCCAGGCGCTTTACCAGGTCGTCCTGAAGCGGGTGACGGGCTTTAGCACACAGGCGGCGTACGCGTTCTTCGGTGTCGTCGCCTGACAATGTCGTTAGGTCCATACAGGAGATGGCGCGCAACAGCCATGCCGCCTGCCAGTCTTTCTTTACGGTGCGGCGCGCGACATGACTTTGCGCCCGGCGTTCAACCGCGCTGGTGTTAACGCGAACCTGTTGCACCCAGTCGAGGTTGAGGGGAATGCCGCGATTCGAGATCAGCGGACGTCCTGCAAGCGTGGCTACGGGACCAGTGGAGTCGGGGGTGAAGGCATCCGAGGCAGGGCGGGCGTCGCGGCCATCCGCAACCTCGTAGCGTCTTCGATTCTCGGCTGACATCGACGATTCTCCGCGCAAAACCCGGCTTCCATCGAATCAGTTTCGGTCGCGTCACTGACAAAGACGAAAAGCCGTTCCGGGACTGCTGTTTCCGAATGCAATTGTACGGCAGATGAGATCGAAAGGGTAAATGGGCACCGAGAGGCCAAGTGACGTGAAGTTCCCTGCTTCAACATTCGCTAATGTGTACTTGCGATTCCCCAGTTTGGCCTTGACATGATTTCGCTCCGAAAGCTAGGCTACGACACTGTTTCCTCTCCGGAGAAGACCGATTCTGAAACATTTGAAACACCCCAGTGTTCGGGGCGCCCTCATTGCATTGCTAATTCTGATCTCGCTGGCCGGCGCAAGTCCCGTCTCTGCCGCCGCAAAAAAGATCATTTTTGATACCGATCCCGGAACCGACGACGCGCTGGCGTTGATGCTGGCACTCAACTCGCCGGAACTGGACGTGCGCGCGATTACGGTAGTTCCCGGAAACGTGACCGCAAGTCAAGGCCTGGAGAACGCGCTGCGGATGGTCTCTCTTGTCCATCGCTGTGACATCCCAGTCGCAGCCGGAGCGCAGCATCCACTGTTTCAAAAACTGATCACGGCTGAGTTCTGGCACGGCAAAAATGGTCTGGCCAATGTCGAACTGCCAGCGAGCAAGTGCAAAGTGGATTCACGCTTTGGACCGGACCTCATCATCCAACTCATTCACGCCGCACCCCACGAGATCACCCTGGTTCCGGTCGGGCCGCTGACCAACATCGCGCTCGCTCTCGAAAAAGATCCTTCGATTGTGCCGCTGGTGAAAGAAGTCATTCTCATGGGCGGTTCGCTCAAAGGCGGCAATGTGAATGCCGCTGCCGAAGCCAATATCTATAATGATCCTGAAGCCGCTCAGCTCGTTTTTCAGGCGGGGTGGCCTTTGACCATGGTCGGGCTGGATGTTGGCGACAAGACACTGCTCTCCCAACAGTATCTGGACGAATTGGGGCGAACCCATGGTCCGGTGAATGACTTCATTCATGCGGTAGCCAAATACCTGATCGATCTCTCGGCGCAGTTTCGCTCGCCAGGCACTCCGATGTACGATCCTCTCGCCGTAGGCGTGGCCATTGATGCAACCCTGGTGAGGGCTCCAGAGATGCATGTAGATGTCGAAACTCGGGGCGAATTCACCCGCGGTGAAACAGTGGCAAACCGTAATGGATACGTGGAGCGGAACGTGTTCCACGGCGATCGCTACGTGATTGAAGGCGTGGACAAGGTCACACCCAACGCGAAAGTTTGCATCGACGTCGAGGCGGATCGCTTCCTGCAGCTGTTTCTATCCAGAATCAAGGGTAAGTAATGAGGAGAGAGCGAACACGATGGTATCGGGAATTCCGGATCGACGTCAGTTCTTAGGGGCAATGGCGACCATGGGAGCAATCGCGGCAGCTGGCAAAAGCCAAGCGCTTAACGCGGCCTCCGGCGGTTCTGCGGTGCACTGGCCCAAACTCGCGGGCAGCCCTGTGCTGGATAGCCTGCATCCGGTGATTGAGCACTCGCGCGATGTGCATACCAACGTTGACAAAATCTCGGAAGTGGCGGGCTGGATGGCGTACGAAGAACTCCCCATGCCGGACTATCAGATGCCTTTCGGGGTGGGACAAGGCAGCGCCGACGATGTGATCGACTTCATCCTGACGGCCGACTGTGTGGATACAGCCTTCACCGATTTTTCGACTCACGTGAAATTCCAAGTGGACTATGCCGGGCGGCACTGGTCGGATTCCGACGGGCTTTTCGCCTGCATGAAGCGGGCGATGGACAACGGGATTCCCATCCTGGATGGCAAATTCCTGGCGCTTGTGACTCGCCCACAGTTGGAGCGCATTTTTGCCGCCAACCTTGAACTGCCCATGCTCGACGAAAAGATGGAAATCTGGCACCAGGTAGGTGCGGTGCTGGAGGAGAAATACGATGGGCGCTTTCACAATTTTGTGAAGTCGTGTCCGGCGCGCTTATACGACAACGGTGCGGGTTTGATCGATCGGCTGGTGAAAGAATTCCCACGCTTCAACGACGTCAGCCCGTACGATGGTGCGATCATCAAGTTGTACAAGCTCCCGCAACTGGGAATCTGGTTTGTTTATTCCGCGCTCAGAACGAGCGGACAGTTCCCTCTCGCCGACCTGGACAAGATGACGGCGTTTGCCGATTACATTGTTCCCGTGGCATTGCGGCTCTTGGGGATCACGAGTTATTCGCCAGAACTTGAGCACGCGATCGAGGCCTACCAGATGATTCCGCGCGATAGCCGGCAGGAAATTGAGATTCGCGCGCACTGCATCTACGCCACCGCGCTGCTCTGCGAAGAGATCAACAATCTTCGTCCCAAAAACCAGCAAATTATTCTTCCGCAGATCGATGCCCGCCTGTGGACCCACTATCACACCACCTGGTGGCCGCATCATTTGACCAGGACGATCATGTATTGAATAGGGGTTGCAGCTGTCGATGCGAAGGCGGGGGCCCATGAAGCGTTCTTTTCTCTCTGGCCGCAGGCTTTTCTCTGGTCGCACACTGCGGGCCGCGGTTGCTTTTATTATTTTTGCCATGTGCCCGGTTTTTTCCGATGAATGGAAGGCGCGCCACGCCCCTATCTCGCCGAGCGGCGTGATGAACCTTTCCGAGCCTCCGGCCCCGGATGAGGTCTTCTTCTCCGGACCGCAGGATTCTGCCGATGCCGGCGGTTGGCTCGCGGGCTTGAAGGCCTGGCGGTCCGATCGCCTTGCCCGCATGCGTTACGACGGCTCGCAATACGACCGGCCAGAGCTGGCATGGACGCAGCAGATCTTCTCGCAAATGCAACTGCTCATCTGGGACCGGGCTTTTTACGACCCGGGTACTGGCGAATATACCGTGGACCGCTTTCTATCCGACGCGGAAAGCCGCATCGGCCCCATCGATGCCGTACTGATCTGGCACGTTTATCCCAATCTCGGCGCAGACGACCGGAACCAGTTCGATCTTTTGCGTGATCTCCCGGGCGGCGTTCCCACCCTTCGAGAGATGGTGCAAGAGTTTCACGGTTGGAGTGAAAGTATTTTTCCCGATTATTGCCTGGGATACGGGGACGAGAGAGGAAGGTATTTTTCCCTGGGTAGCAGTCTCGCAGTTGCTCTAGGATATTGGCGCGGACGGCGTGAATTTTGACGCTCTCGAGAGTATTCCGGCCCAATTCAGGCAGGCCGCGGACACCACCGGGCATCCGCTTGCGCTCGAGCCGCAATTTGATATTCGCGACGAATCGATCGTATGGGCCAACATCGGCTGGAACGATTGGGTGACGTGGGAGGGCAAGGAATATCCCTTTGTGCTTATGGTAAGCAAGAGCAAGTGGTTCGAGCCGCGGCACATGGTCAACGTCACTGACCGCTTTACGCGCGACAAGACGGACAGCTTGCAGCACGCTTTTTTTAACGGACAGGGTTATGCCACGCTCGATAATCTCTGGGGCTTTTTGGTAGGGGACTACACCGCACGACGCCGAAGCCATCCTGCGTTTCACGCGAATCGAACGGACCGTGGCAGAGAACCTGTGTAGTCCAGACTGGGAGCCGCACTCCCCCATGCTGCAGGCGGGAGTATTCGCCAGCCGGTTCCCCACGGCCGAGAGCACGCTGTGGACCATCGTCAATCGCAATGAGCATGCGAGCACAGGAGAACAGATCCGCACCCCTCATCGAGCGGGAATGCATTACTACGATTTGTGGCGCGGCACTGAGTTGACGCCTGCGATACACGGGAACGAGGCGACCCTCGGCTTCAGGGTTGAGGGTCTGGGCTTCGGCGCCGTGCCTGGCTACGGAGCGGTTCCCGGCCGCTGGTCCGGGCGCTGATCCTCTCAAAAACCTTCTTTCTTATATGGCGGAGCGCTCGCGGCGTCCGCTCTCGAGCTACTCGCGGGAATGGAACCCTCTGGCGCAGAAGATGGTCGAGATCCCAGCCACCAAGCGGGCGCAGAGTGCGCCTCCGGGAATGGTTCGTATTCCGGGAGGAGACTACGACTTTCACGTGCGTGGGATTGAGATACAGGGCGGAAATGATCCCGGGGTTGATGTGCAATATCCCTGGGAAGATGTCCCGCGGCGCGCCCATCGCCACCGCAGTCACACCGCGAGCTTCTATATGGACCGTACTCCCGTGACCAATGCCGAGTTCAACGCCTTTCTGGACGCCACGCACTATCATCCCAAGGATGACCATAATTTCCTGCGCGACTGGAAGAACGGTAGCTACGCCGACGGGTGGGACAAATATCTGCTGATGTCACCCGGGCGTGACCGCGCCGGAACGATCGGCTTTCGCTGTGTGGTGGACGCGCAGTAGCCTCACTAGGGAGAGCGTTATCGAGTCAATTCCGGGGAGCCCTGCTGCGGTTCCGCTGTACAAAGGAAGACCATTCGTATAAGAATGAACCACAAAACACCGCCTCTCTCGCGGGGTTCGTGGGTTTCAGTTGGGGGAGCAAAGCTTGTACTTCAGGCCCGGGACACTCGATGAAGCAGTTCATGTGCTGGCTGCACACGGTGGTCAAATTCTGTCGGGTGGCACGGATTTTTTTCCCGCCTTGGGTGATCGGCCTCTCCCCCGTTCAGTGGTTGACGTTTCTGATATCTCCGAAATCAAAGGCATAGCGGTCGAATCCGACCAAGTGCGCATCGGGGGGCTCACCACCTGGAGTCAGGTCATTGCCGCTGCGCTCCCCCGCTGCTTCGACGCGCTGAAAAGTGCTGCCCGGGAAATTGGCGCGATTCAGATACAGAACCGAGCTACGGTAGCTGGCAACCTCTGTAATGCTTCGCCTGCCGCGGACGGCGTGCTTCCGCTGCTGGCGCTCGACGCCGAAGTAGAACTGGTTTCGGCGGCGGGTTCGCGTCGCCTGCCGCTTGCCGATTTCATTGTGGGCAACCGCAAGACGCTTCGTCGTCCCGATGAGATTCTCAGCAGCGTGATTGTTTCCCGACGGCTCGACGACGCCGCGTCCGCGTTTCTGAAGCTCGGCGCCCGACGTTACCTGGTGATTTCGATCGCCATGGTGGCGGCGATCGTAAAGACGGACGGAGCAGGCTCGGTCGCTGAAGCTCGCGTGGCGGTCGGGTCATGCTCGGTGACCGCGCAAAGGCTCACCGCCCTTGAGGCTGCCCTGGTCGGCGCCCCGGCGCGAGTTGGGTTGAGCGCGCTTGCTTCTCGAGAACACCTCACCTCGCTCTCGCCCATCGATGACGTCCGTGCGACTGCAAATTACCGGAGCGATGCTGCCCTGACTCTGATTGGGCGCGCGCTCGACGCTTGCGTGGGGAATTACTGATATGGTCACAACAACTTCTCCCCGGCCCGACACGTACGCTTCGATCGCGTTCTCGGTAAACGGCAAAAGCGTCACCGCCTGCGTTTCGCCGCTGGAACGGCTCTCCAAGGTCCTGCGCGAGTCCCTCGAACTCACAGGAACCAAGGTCGGCTGTGATGCCGGCGATTGCGGCGCTTGCACCGTTCTAGTGGATGGCGATCCGGTCTGCTCTTGTCTAGTGGCGGCGGGACAGATTGAAGGTCACGAAATCACGACCGTCGAGGGACTCTCCGTGCGCCCGCCGATCTGCGATCGTTTGCAGAAGTCGTTCCTCCGCCATGGAGCGGCGCAATGCGGTGCGTGCACACCGGGCATGCTGGTGTCGGCAACCGCTTTACTCGAGCATAATCTTACGCCCAGCGAAAACGATGTCATGGACGCGATTGGCGGAGTGCTTTGCCGCTGTACCGGTTATCGCAAGATTATTGCCGCTGTGCTCGATGCTGGCTCCCGCGACAGCCCGGAGCCCTCGCCGTTGGCTGGAAGCGCTGTTGGGAAAAGAGTCGTCCGTCTCGATGGCCACGGCAAAGTGAATGGTACGGAGATCTTCGGCGCCGACGAAATTCCCGCCCGAGCGCTGGTGGTACGAGCAATCCGTAGCCCTTACGCTCGGGCGCAGTTCCGCTTCGGCGATGTCAACGCTTTCGCAGCCGCACACCCGGGAATCGTGCGTGTTCTAACCGCAAAGGACGTACCGGGCGAGAACCGTTATGGCGTGATTACACGATTTGCCGACCAGCCTGTGTTTGCCGAAGTTGAGGCCAGGTTTCGGGGTGAAGCCGTAGCTGCCGTTGTCGGTGAGGCGGAAGCGATCGAGGGCATCGACTTCGCAAGTTTTCCCGTCGTTTGGGAAGAACTGCCCGCGCTGACCACGATTGCATCGGCGCTGGTATCGGACGCTCCGCGCATCCACTCCATGCGCGAAGGAAATGTGCTGGTACGAGGTCGGGTGGTTCGCGGTGACGTGGACAAGGCTCTGGCGGAAGCGGACGTAGCTGTCGAAGGTGAGTACGAGACGGGTTTTGTCGAGCATGCTTACATCGAACCCGAAGCAGGCTTTGCCCGGCGGGTGGGCGACGGGATTGAGGTTCAGGCCTGCACCCAGGCTCCGTACATGGACCGCGCTGACATCGCGACAATTCTAGGAATCGCTCCGGAGGCCGTTCGCATCATTCCGACGGCCGTTGGGGGCGGCTTCGGGGCCAAGCTGGACCTATCGGTGCAGCCATTCGTCGCCCTCGCGGCGTGGATTCTTGGCCAGCCGGTGCGAATGGTTTACTCGCGCTCGGAATCGATCGTCTCGACCACCAAGCGTCACCCTGCGAGCATACGTATTCGTGCGGGCGCGACTCGTACCGGCAAGCTGGTGGCGATGGACTTCGTCGCCGACTTCAACACCGGAGCCTACTCCTCCTGGGGGCCGACCGTTGCGGCACGCGTGCCGGTCCACGCGTCGGGACCTTACCACGTCCCAAACTACCGAGCGCTTACCCGAGCCGTGCACACGCATCTGGTGCCAGCAGGGGCTTTCCGGGGTTTCGGCGTGCCGCAAGCCGCAATCGCACAAGAACAGCTTTACGACGACCTGGCTGACCGGCTCAAGATTGATCGGCTGGAATTCCGGATTATGAATGCGCTGAACGACGACACGCCTACGGTCACCGGACAGGTACTCGGCCAGGGCGTGGGAATTCGGGTGTGCTTTGAGGCTTTACGGCCCAGGTGGTCAGCAGCCCGCGCCGAGGCGGCGGAGGTCAATGCGAAGGCAATCGGTCCGCTTCGTCGAGGTGTGGGCGTTGCGGGCATGTGGTACGGCTGCGGCAACACTTCTCTTCCGAATCCTTCGACTATTCGCGTGGGATTGAAGCCCGACGGGAGGATTGGGCTTCATCAGGGTGCGGTGGATATCGGTCAAGGTTCCAACACCATCGTGACCCAGATTTGTGCTGACGCGCTTGGCGCTCCCATCGATCGCTTCGATCTGGTCTCGGGAGATACATCGATCACGCCGGATTGTGGCAAAACATCTGCCTCACGCCAGACCTTCGTCACGGGAAAAGCCGCCCAGATGGCGGGAACGGAACTGCGGCGTGCCATCCTGCGGTTGGCAGATGCTTGCGAGTGCGCGGGCATTGTTTTCGAAGATGGTGGCGTTACTGTTAGAGAGGACGATAAGCAACACAATCTCACTCAGCGCACGCTTGCCTTGCGTGACTTGCCGCTGGATAAGCACGGCTACGTGCTTACCGGCGAGGCAACTTTCGATCCTCCCACCAGCCCGCTGGATGAAAACGGCCAAGGCACTCCTTATGCCGTCTTCGGATTTGGCGCGCACCTGGCCGAGATTGCCGTCGATACTGAACTGGGCACAGTGCGGATGCTGAAGATCACCGCCGCTCACGATGTCGGTCGTGCCATTAATCCGACTCTTATCGAGGGGCAAATCGAAGGTGGCGCTGCGCAGGGTTTGGGAATGGCGCTGATGGAAGAATTCTTTCCCGGCAAGGGCGAGAATCTTCACGACTACCTGATCCCATCCGCTGGCGATATGCCGCCGGTGGAGTCAATACTCATCGAAGATCCGTCTCCGATTGGCCCCTTCGGCGCCAAAGGGATCGGCGAACAGGCTGTGATTCCAACAGCTCCCGCCATCCTCAACGCGATTCACGATGCGATTGGGGTCCGCATCCACCGCGTGCCTGCGACGCCGGACCGCATTCGCGCTGCGATTCTCGCCGCCCGCAGGGAAGAAAAACGTGCCTGAAGACGACGCCATCCGATGCGATGCCTGTCCCGTCCTGTGCTACATCAAGCCGGGAAGGACGGGCGCGTGCGATCGTTACGGCAACGAGAACGGACAACTGATACGGATTGATCCGCATGTGGTGCTGGATCGCGCCGTGACGCGCGGCGATTCTGTGGTTCCGTTCCTGGATCGCGATCGGGATTGGGATGGCAGCATTGTTACCGGTCCGGAAAACTTCGTGACTGCCATCGGCGCGGGCACAACCTATCCCGATTACAAGCCGGCGCCGTTCATCATTTCTTCCACGGTGCAGGGGGTGGACTTGGTCACCGTGGTCACTGAAGGAATTTTCAGCTACTGCGGCGTCAAGGTAAAGATTGATACTGACCGTCATCTGGGGCCAGAGACGAATACAGTTCGAGCGCAAGGTGAGCCCGTCGGGCACGTCACCACCAGCGAATACGGTTCGCAGATGCTGTCGCTCGGCGGTGTGCGCCACCTGACCGGCGGCAGTCGCCAGGAAGGCACGGCGACCTGCGAGACGCTGCTGAATTTGTGCAACCGCAAGCCGGTAGAACTCAGCATTGACGACGGCGCCACCGTGATGGTGCAGGCAGGCAAGCCGCCCGCGGTCGATGGCACACAGGAAGAGCGCATGCGGGTCGGCTGCGGCTCGGCCACGATTGGCATGTTCGCCAAACAGTGGTTCGGCAAGGTTGATGAAGTGGTGGTGGTTGACGACCACATCACCGGCGTTCTCTCCGAGCACCAGGCAGGGAAGTTACTGGGCGTTCGCGAGACTGGCATTAAGATGAAGGGGCGTCGCTCCACTCCGGGCCGCTACTTCCGGGTGGCGGAGCCAGGAACTGCCTGGGGCGGCACGAATATTGAAGACCCCCTCTCAATTCTGCAGGACTTTAATCCCAAGATCGCCTGGCCAAAACTCCGATTGCTCATGGTCAGCACCACGGGCGAGCATTACGCCTACTTCGAACTGGATGAAGCTCTCCAGCCGGTGGAAAGGGAGTTGCCCAGTTCACTCCGCGAGTCGGTTGCGCGGATCAAGGAGAATTGCGAACCTGCGCTCTCCACTGTGCTCTTTGTGGGCGGCGCGGGAGGATCGCTCAGAGCCGGGGTCACAGAGAATCCGGTGCGACTTACCCATTCAGTGAGAGACGCGCTGACTCGCGTCACCTGCGGGGGGGCACCGGTATACGTGTGGCCCGGCGGCGGCATTACCTTCATGGTGGATGTGACCCGTATGCCAGAGAATGCGTTTGGCTATGTGCCTACGCCAGCGCTGGTTGCCCCGATAGAATTCACGCTGAAGATTAAGGACTATGGCGCCCTGGGCGGCTATATGGACCAGGTGCGTCCCTTGGATTCCATCATGCATGGGGAAGGACGTCGTCATGTCCCGGCCCGTCCGGAGAACCCCTGGCCGCTGTCTCAACCGAAATCGTCCAAGTCCGATCCGAGGTCCGACCAATGAGGGAACGAGCCCAGATAAGGCTTTTGCCCGACGGTCGGCGGCTGCATCTTCGCGATGGGCCCATCGATCTGATCGTGGAGGCATTCGGAGTCCCGCGCGAGATCAATGCAGGGTATCGCGGGGCGGCTGACCGATTCATGACTGTGCTCGATGAACTCTGTGGCGAACTTCGACTTTTGCGGCGGCCAGCGCGAGGACCCACAGGGAAGAGTACGCTCCCACTTGGCGTTATCGCGAGACGTATGCACGAGGCAGTTGTTCCCTACTGTCAGCGGACTTTCATCACGCCCATGGCTGCGGTCGCAGGTGCAGTGGCCGAGGAAATACTAGTCAGCATGACATCTGCCGCCACCCTTTCCCGGGCCTACGTTAACAACGGTGGCGATATTGCCCTGCATCTCGCGCGGGGAGAGCATCTTGTCGTAGGCATGGTCGAGCGGCCGGATCGTCCATCGCTTTTTGGCACCGCGGTGTTGGACTCGACGCAGCCGGTGCGAGGCATCGCGACCAGCGGCTGGCGCGGCCGGAGCTTTTCGCTCGGTATTGCCGATGCTGTGACGGTTCTTGCCGACCGGGCTGCCATGGCGGACGCCGCTGCAACCGTGGTCGCAAACGCGGTGGACTTGCCGGGGCATGCAGGTGTTGTCCGCGTTCCCGCCCGCGATCTTGCTCCCGATAGCGATCTTGGCAACCGTCTCGTGACCCAGGGGGTCGGCGAACTCTCCACTTGCCAGATCGCCGCCGCGCTCGATGCCGGGGTTGCCGTGGCAAAGTCGCTTCTATCGGACGGACTCATCCGCTCCGCGGCCTTGCACTTGCGCGGCAACACGCGCATTGTCTGCGCAGAATCGGCACGCTTAGTGGCTGCTTCAGAATCAGCCCAACCGAGCGGGAGCTTCATTCATGCCTGAGGTTCAGGTCCGCAAGAAGTTCACGGCGTTGGAGGAAATTTTCCACGAAGGAGGACCGGCTTCAATCCTGCCGTTGCGCCGTGCCGCCGTGCTGGTAGTCATCCGCAACCCCTTCGCCGGTGCATTTGTGGAGAACATTGCCGGATTCATGGATGACCTCAAGCCAATGGGCCTTGAAATGGCGCGCTCTCTAGTGACTGCGTTGGGCGGAGATCCAAAAGTAGTGCAAGGCTACGGTAAGGGTGCGATCGTCGGCGCGGCCGGCGAAATCGAGCACGGCGCCTTGTGGCACGTGCCCGGCGGCTACGCCATGCGCGAAGTGCTGGGCGACGCGAAGGCCATCGTGTCTTCGACCAAGAAAGTGGGCGGCCCTGGAACTCGGCTCGACGTGCCCCTTACTCATATCAATGCTTCCTATGTGAGAAGCCATTTCGATGCCATGGAGGTCGGCCTCGCCGACGCCCCAGGCTCTGATGAGATTCTGCTCGCGCTGGTCATGACGACCGGCCCCCGCATTCACGCCCGCGTCGGCGGCCTGAAAGCTTCGGAGATCAAGGGAGAGGACGGATTGCGATGAAAGCCCGCATTCGCAAGATTGCGACGTTTCTCGAAGAGACGCGCACGGAGATGGGACGCGTTGTTGATCCTCCAACACGACGCGCCGCAGCCGTCGCCGTAATTGAAAATCCCTACGCCGGGAAGTACGTGGAAGACTTGTCGGAGCTGATGCTGATCGGCGAAGAACTGGGCGAACTGCTCACCCAGCGCGCGGTCGCGGCTTTGGGTATTCCCGCGGTCGCCGTCGAGAGCTACGGCAAGGCGGCTGCGGTGGGCGAGAGCGGCGAGATCGAGCACGCCGCGGCGATTCTGCATCCTAAGCTTGGTGCGCTGGTACGAAAGGTTCTGGGCAAAGGCGCTGCCCTTATTCCCTCTTCCAAGAAAAGGGGAGGCCTGGGAGTGGTGCTCGATATACCGCTGGGTCACAAAGACGCTGCTTTTGTCCGCAGCCACTTCGATGGCATGGAAGTCCGAATCAATGACGCTCCCCGAGCCAACGAGATCATGGTAGCTGTCGCAGTGACGGATAGCGGTCGCCCGCTTCCGCGAGTGGGGGGACTGACGAAGGAACAGATCAAGGGTGAAGACGGGCTGCGGTAGTGAAGATTGTTAAACAGTTTGCAGAAAATAAATCCCGGCTCTTCGCCGCTGAGGTAACAAATGAATTTCTGGCGGTCTCTGCTTCTAGTTCTGACTCTTCAATTTCTTCTTCCTGCTTCTCTTTCGGCTCAACCCAAGAAAGAGAAGGTCGACCTGATCGTCACCGGCGGAACCGTCGTGACCATGGATGGAGCGCGAGCTATCTACAACGACGGAGCCGTTGTCGTCAAAGGAGACGCGATCGTCGCGGTCGGTCCGCGCAGCGAGCTCGAAGCCAGATACGCTGCCGCGCAGACGATCGATGCCAAAGGCAAGCTAGTTCTTCCTGGATTCATCAATGGACACACTCATGTGCCCATGACCCTGTTCCGGGGTATTCACGATGATGTGACGCTCAACGATTGGCTTTACAAATACATCTTCCCTGCCGAGGCGAAGAACGTCAACGAAGAATTCGTGCGGTGGGGCACACGGCTGGCGGCGGCGGAACAGATTCGCGGGGGTGTCACCACCTTCGCCGATATGTACTACTTCGAAGATGCAGTTGCGGAAGAAACCAAGGCGGCCGGCATGCGTGGTGTACTGGGCGAAACGTTGATCGACTTTCCCGCGCCCGACAACAAGAGCGGGGCCGAGGCGCTCGCCTACACCGAGAAGTTCCTGAAGAAGTGGCAGGGCGATTCCCTGATTCACGCGGCAGCCGCGCCGCATTCGATCTACACCTGTTCCCAGAAGACGCTTCAGGATGCGGCGGCGTTGGCACGGAAATATCACGCGCCCATCCTGATTCACACGGCAGAGATGAAAAAAGAGTGGGAAGACAGCCAGAAGCAAAACGGAATGTCGCCGGTACAGTATCTGGACAAGATCGGCGTGCTTGGTCCCGACGTTGTGTCTGCACACTGTATTTTTGTCGACGAGGCCGACCGCAAGACTCTAGCCCAACGGCAAGTGGGCTGCGTACATAACCCGTCGAGCAACATGATGATCGCCAGCGGCGTTTCTCCAGTGCCGGAAATGCGGGCCGCTGGGGTAGCCGTCGGTCTCGGAACCGATGGACCGGCCGGCAGCAACAACGATTTGGATCTGATGGAGGAGATGGACCTGGCAGCCAAGCTGGCGAAGATCACAAAGATGAACCCGCTGGCGCTGAATGCAAAGGCGGTCGTAGAGATGGCAACCATCGACGGCGCCAAAGCTCTGCACATGGAGAAAGCGATCGGCTCGTTGGAACCGGGGAAGAAGGCTGACCTGGTTGTGATCAGTCTTGACCGACCGAATGCAGTGCCGATGTACGACATCTACGCGCAATTGGCATACGCGCTGAAGGGTAGCGACGTGCAGACCGTCGTGATCGCCGGAGGTGTGGTGATGCGCGATCGAAAACTGCTTACCGTGAACGAAGAGGAGGCCATGGTTAAGGCACGTGAGTACAAGAAGACGATAGCCGCATCGCTGGGCCTTCCTTAACCTCTAGCCCGGCCACGTAGGCGGGTGCCCCACCCGCCCAGCGGAGCACAGCTCCGCACTTATGCGTGGGTCAGTGTTTTACGACTTCCGGAGCCGATGTTGCCGGGGGCGTGTTGCGGCTGCGTTGCGCGCTCACCAGACCGTCAATAATTACCATTCCGATGCCAGGCAAGTCTCCAAGTTGAATGCTTTCCAGCACGGTCGTCCCGGCCGAGTGCTGGGCTCTGTCGATCATCACGAACGTGGCGGCGCGACCCACAGCAACCAACCCGCAGTCGAGGTTCCGGATCTTTGCCGTGTTGCCTGTCGCGAAACACACCGCAATCTCGACCGGTATCTCTCCCAGGGAGGACAGCATCGAAATCATGCGTAGGATTCCTAGCGGCTGCACTCCCGATCCGGCTGGGGAGTCGGTACCAAGGATCACTCGATCGAGCTGCTTCAATTCCTTTGCTGTCCGCAGGGCTAGCAATGCAGCTCTCTCGTTTCCATTGTGTACCATCTCCAAGGCTCGCGGAGACTTCTCGCATAAAGTCACGATCTGATCATCCGGCAGCGCGGTATGGCCGCCGTTGATGTGCCCGATAACATCGGCATCGGCGGCGAGCACGATGTCTTTATCAATCAGGCTGGAACCAGGAATCGAGGGTCCTCCGGTGTGAATCGTGCTTTGAATCCCGAACTTTCGCGCCCACCCGACCATCTCGCGCGCTGTGGCCCCGTCTTTCACGCTTCCCAAGCCGACTTCCCCTAGCATGGTGACGCCAGCCGCCGCAAGATCTTTAAAGTCTTCCTCAACCATTCCGTGCTCGATCACCGGTGCACCGGCATGAATTCTTACACCGCCGGGGCGAAAATGAGAAAAGGCCCGCTGGGCAAAGATCGCCATGGCCTTCAGGCCGACGACGTCCTTCGGCCGTCCGGGCGTGTGCACTTCGCCGGCGGAAATCATGGTCGTAACTCCTCCGTGCAGATAGCTGTCGATCCAGCCAATCTGGTTCTGGCGCGGCGTCCAGTCGCCGGCCACCGGATGCACGTGGCTGTCGATCAGCCCCGGAGCCAGTGTGGTGCCCTTGGCGTCGATGATCAGGGTCGCACCTTCGGCGTCAACGTCGTTTTCTTTGCCAACCGCAGTGATCTTTCCGTCCACCGCGATAACGGTGTCCGCATCAAGAATTGGCTTCTGCAGATCACCGCTGAGCAGCAGGCCGATATTGCGGATCACAAGCCGTGCTTGCGCCTTGGTCTGGGCGGTCTCATCTTTCTTGTTGGCGTTGGCCATTCGGAGCACCTCTTTGCATTTGGAGAATTTGACGGGATCTTCCTTGCCAGCCAACAATGTCGGCAGGCAATGTTATAAGCTTGCTTCTGCGACGGCGGCAGGCGGACCAGGTATGTTATCTCGCAATATTGTTTTCTGGGAAGTGGACACGCAGAAGGATTTCATGCTGCCCGGCGGCAAGCTTTATGTGCCGGGCGCCGAACGATTGCTGCCCAATATCCGAAGGCTCACGGATGCGGCCCGCCACGAACGCGTCTTTCTGGTCTCGCATGGTTGCTTTCACACCAAGGATGATCCCGAGTTCGCAACATTTCCGCCTCATTGCGTAAAAGGGACTGCGGGCGCCGGGTTTGTTCCGGAAGCGCTGACCGAAAAAGTAGTCACGGTCCCGAATGAGCCTACGGCGACTCTGCCGGCGGATTTTTCACAGTACCAGCAGATTCTCCTCGAAAAGCAGACACTCGATATCTTCGCCAGCCAGCACGCCGAAGAACTGGTGGAACGCCTGGGCCACGAGGCAGAGTTCGTTGTCTTTGGCGTGGTCACTGAATTTTGTGTCCGCTTCGCGGCCAAGGGTTTGCTGGAGCGCGGCCGGAGCGTTTCCGTGGTTCAGGACGCGATCGAAACACTAAATTCCCAAGACGGGAAACGTGCCGTCACGGAACTGCAGGCTCTCGGAGCAATATTCATCACCACTGACCAGGCCCTCACCCTGCTCAACCACCCCAAATAACAAGCGTGAAGTCTCCGAACCCCGCCTTTACTAGCCACTCAACCGCGCGGGGCATGAGTTGCGGTTGACACTTGAGGGCGAATGGAAGTATCGTTCTGGCCACAGATTGTACGTGGAATCGGAAATCCCAGCTGATCAATTGTCCGCGACGACAACGTACCGCCGAGATCACTCAATTGCTGAAGGTCAGTAAGCTTGGACGCAAAGAGTCTTGAAAGGACTTGAGGTCCGGGTGCATAGTCGCGTGGAGATGAAGGATTTTCCGAACTTTCGTGGGGAAGCGCCGGGTCGCATCGCCATTCGATGCCGACCGCCGAGGGGGAGACTGATGACTACCAGAAAGACGCTGCTCGTCCTGTTCTGTTCGCTCGTATTTTCCTGTTGCCCACTTCTGTATGGCCAGGCGACTGGGAGCTTTTCCGGCACGGTCGCCGACAAAACAGGGTCGGTAGTTTCGGGCGCGACTGTAAAGGCCACCGCGCAAGGCACAGGTGTTTCTCGCGAGTCGAAAACCGACGATAGCGGCCATTACCTCATGCCTTTGTTGCCCATCGGGGATTACACGATTCACGTGGACTCCCAAGGCTTCGGGCCGGTCGAGCAGAAGGACGTGCGGCTGCAAGTGGATGAACATCGCGAGCTGGATTTTACGCTCTCGCCCGCCTCGGTCACCCAGGCAGTCGAAGTAAGTGCCACCGAGGTTGCCGTGCAAACGACCAATCCGACCCTGGGTCAGGTTATTACTTCCCAACAAGTCGCCGACCTCCCCTTGAATGGCCGTGATTTCGTTCAGTTGGCTACATTGACGCCCGGGACAGTGCAGGAAACCAATCCCAACAGCTTCTTTAATGGCGGCCCGAGCAGCGAGGTTTCTACCCGCGGGTCGTATTCTCTTTCTGTTGGCGGTTCGCGGCCACAGAGTACGGACTGGCTGTTGGACGGCAATGACAATAACGAACTGACCGCTGGCGGTATTTCGATTTTGCCCTCCATTGACGCCATCCAGGAATTCAAGGTTCTAACTTACAACTACTCTGCGGAATACGGGACACGCGCGGGTCCGACCGTACTTGTGACCACAAAATCAGGCTCGAACCAGCTGCACGGATCGCTGTTCGAGTTCTTCCGCAATACCTCCCTCGACGCGCGCAGCTACTTCGCCGCCAGCCGCGAGAAGTTCAACCTGAATCAGTTTGGCGGCGCGCTGGGTGGTCCTATCAAGAAAGACAAAACTTTCTTCTTCATTGACTACCAGGGAAGACGGCAGCGGAAGGGAGTCGCATTTAATGGCTTTGTGCCCACCGCCGCAATGCGGACGGGGGATTTCTCCTCAGACCTGTACGGCGTTCCCCTTGCCTCCGGAACCCAGGTACTCTACAACCCGTACAGCGTGGTCGGCGCCAGCGGACGGGATCCCTTCAGGTGCGATGGCGCCGGAAACCCGTCGCCGGTCGCGGCTGACGGAACCCAGGCGACGGGTACGCCTTGCAATAAGCTCCCGCCAGAGCTGATGAACTCGATCACCCAGCAGATGATCAATCTATACCCCTTGCCCACCCCGGGCGTCGCTGCGGGCTCAGGCTTCAATTTTTCCAATGTGCCCGCGCGAAAACTCGACGAAGGTGAGTTCGATGTCCGCCTGGATCACAACTTTTCCAGCAAGGACACGGTCTTTGCTCGCTTCAGCTACGATCAGGCGACCAACTTCGTCCCCGGCGGCTCGCCCGGTTTCGCTGAGCCGAGCGCTTTTGCCAGCACTCAGGACATCACCAATCACGGGCGCAACGTCGCGCTATCGGAGACCCACATCTTTTCTGATCGCACCGTCAACCAGATCAGTGGCGGCTTTAACCGCATTTTCAACCACATCCTGTCTTTCGGAGACCGCTCCTGCGAATCGGCGAAACTTGGCATTCCGGGCGCAAATCTGGACAGTAGCTGTTCCAATTTTCCTGGAGGCGCTCCGTCCGGGCTGTCCCAGTCAACCACAGATTGTGTCAGCTGTGGATTGACCACGACCAGCGTTGGCGGACCATACTGGTCGCTGGGTGATCGTGGCTTTGCGCCTTTCCAAGGAGGGACCAACGTTTTCACCATAGCCGACTCGTTTGACATGATCCGTGGCAAACACAACATCCGCGTCGGCGGCCAGGTTCGCGCCCACCAGATGAACGTTCTGACCAATGCCTTCCAGGATGGTTTTTTTGTCTTTACCAACTTGTGGACCAACAATGGTCCCACCTTTCAGGGCGGGGACAACGCAGCAGACTTCCTTCTCGGCTTGAACAGTCTGGCGATTCATGATCAGACCTTCAAGGGCGCCACAACCGGACGCCGCTGGAAACTGTTTCGCCCCTATGTGCAGGACGATTGGAGGGTGACAAACAACCTGACGGTGAACGTGGGACTAGCTTGGGCTCTGGTAACCCCCATCACCGAGGCCCAGAACCGCCAGGCGAACTTTGATTTCAATAGCACGTGTGCGACGCCTCCTGGCTGTAATTATCTGATTCCCGGAGTGAATTCGGACAGCCGCGCCGGCATCGAGCTCGACAAGACCGCCCTAGAACCCCGCATTGGACTGGCGTGGAAGCCGTTCGGGAGCACCAAAACGGCGGTGCGTGCTGGCTATTCTATCTTCCACGATTCCTCCTGGAACCAGGGAGGGCAGGGTTTGTGGGAGAACCCGCCGTTCTTCGCGGAATCTGACGCGTTCGCGTTTACCGTCGGAGGCTGTGCCTCCCCTACTGCGGCCTGCGCCGGTACGGTTGGACCTTTCGACTTTGGCTTGAATGTGTCGAATGGTTTTACCCCGATTTTTACTCAGCCGCCAGACCCGGCCACGTTCACGGGAACGATTCAGTCGCAAAATCTTAATTTCAAACAAGGCAGAGTTCAGCAGTTCAACCTCAACGTTGAACAAGAGCTGCCCGGCAGTGTTGTGTTGACAGTGGGGTATGCGGGCGCTCGCAGTCATCACATTCTGGTGGACGGCAGCAACTTGAACGTGTCCTCGCCCTCCGCATGCGGCGTTGTGCCTGGTTACACGCTTGGCTGTGGAGTTGCCGCGGCCCCGTTCGGCCCATTCACCACCATCACTGCCACCGCCGACGCCGGTTCGGCTCGGTATGATTCTCTCCAAGTGAAGGCGGAAACCAAGAGCGCCAGGCACGGACTCTATGTCCTTCTGGGGTACACGTACGCGCGCAATTTCGACTCTGGATTCAACGACGGATTGGGTTCCAGCGCTGGCGTGACCTACTGGCCCCTGCCGGGAACGACGCGAGCAGACTGGAGCTTGTCTCAAATCCAGCTCAACCACAACTTCACTGCCAGCGTGCTCTATGACCTTCCCTTTGGCAAAGGCAAACAGTTCGGCAGCAGCTGGAGCGGGCCGGTCAATGCGGTCTTTGGAAATTGGCAAGTCAATGTGATCGAAAAGCTCACCTCGGGATTTCCGATATTCGTCATCGCCAGCAACAACAGTTCCGGCGTAAACCTGACGAACAATGGGAACAACTTTGTGCGCCCCGATCAAACCTGCGGTGCCAAGGCCGATAACCAAACCTTGAATAAATGGTTTAACACACAGTGTTTCGCGGATCCCGCGGCCGGAGAACTCGGGGATGCTCCTCGCGCACCTGCCTATGGACCTCGCTTTGTGAACACTGATTTCTCAATCATCAAGCGATTCCCCTTGGCATTCCGTGAGGGCACCGATCTGGATTTCCGAGCTGAATTTTTCAATCTGTTCAATCATGCGCAATTCGGATTACCCGGGTCGGACGTAGACTCTGCTACCAATTTCGGGGTGATTACTTCCACCGTAAATAATCCGCGTTTGATTCAGTTTGCTCTTAAGCTGCGTTTTTAGGACGGGCTGCTTAGGCGACGTCAACTTCGGGCAGACCGAGCACACTGGGGCAACCCAGGAATGCTCAGTCTGCCCTTGCATTTGTGATTGGAAATTCTACCGGGGGACTGATGGATCGCTGCAAGTGGAAACTAGTACTGGCATCTCTTCTGGTTCTTTTCCTCGAGGCCACGACCTCAGCCCAGAAAATCAAAATCATCGTTGACCAGGACGCGCGCGGCCCGGGCACCAGCGACCAGCAGGCCATTCTGGTTTTCACGCAGTCCGACAGATTTGACGTCCTCGGCATCACTACGGTCAGCGGCGACCAGTGGGTGAAAGAAGAAACCCAGCACGTCTTGCGAATGCTGGAGGTCGCCGAGCGCACCGACGTCCCGGTGATCCAGGGGGCGGAATTCCCGTTGCTCAATTCCAAGGAAGAAACCGAGCGATGGGAAGCTCTGTACGGCAAGCTGGAATACAAAGGATGCTGGACCGAAAGGTTTGAGGCGCAACGTTCTACCATCTACGACGAGCCCTATCACGCGCCCGACGTTGTTCCTCCCATGAAGGAAGGTGGGCCGCACACTCAAGCCGCTCCGGGCACGGCGGCGGAATTCATTGTGAAGATGGTGCACAAGTATCCTGGTGAAGTGGTGCTTTGGGCAGGCGGCCCGTTGACCAACTTTGCCATAGCGCTAAAGCTCGATCCCGAAGTGGCCACGCTGGCCAAGGAAATCGTCATGATGGGCGGCGGATTGTATGCCGACAAGGGCGCAATCGACCCGGGCGCCATTGACGCACGCCGCGAATTCAACTGGTGGTTCGATCCGGAAGCCACACGCATTGTGTTGCGCGCGCCCTGGAAAAAAGTCACCATCACGCCGATTGATATTTCAGTCAAGACCCGCTTTACAACGGAAATGAAAGCTGCGATCTCCAAGGCCAACACTCCGGTCACGCAATATCTGGACAAGTACTCTCTACCAGGCTACATGTGGGACGAGATCGCAGGCGCGGCGTTAATTGATTCCACCATCATTACCGGTCAGAAGCAGCTCTACATGGATATCGACGTGGATCATGGAGCCAGCTACGGCAAGACGATCTTCTGGAATTCCACAGCCAAGGTTCCGCCTTATTTGCGGCTGGCAAATGTTCAATTCGATATTGACGCGGAGAAGTTTTACAAGCTCTATATTGGGTTGATGACCCGGCCGGCGCGCCCGCCATCCCGCGGCGCTGAATGAATGCACCCCTTGTCGAGAGCAGGGCGGGATACCTCGTGCCCACATGCGAAACTGGAACCCCAACAAACTGGAACCCTCAATGATGAAATACGGGAAGTTTTGCCTAGCAGTCACATGCGTGCTGCTGGGAAGCCTTTTCGCAGGAGCCCAACCGCGGCGCAAGGTGATTATCAATCAGGACTGTTCCGGGCCTGGGGGCAGCAACATGCAGACCCTGCTCACTCTGATTCAGTCGCCGCAGGTCGAGGTGCTGGGAATCACGGTGGTCAGCGGGAACCAGTGGCGAGACGAGGAAGTGGCCCACGCCTTGCGCCTGCTGGAGATCATCGGCCGCACTGATATTCCGGTGGTGCCAGGGGCGGTCTTTCCTTTGGTACGGCGGCACGAAGACGCTGAGATATGGCAGCAAGGCTTCGGAAAGGTGGCGTTCGCGGGCGCGTGGGACGAGCGTTGGTGGCACGAGCCTTTTGTCATCCCAACGCTCCCCGAAGGGCAGCCGACCACCAAGCCCGCTAACGAAGACGCGGCTCATTTCCTGATCCGGAAAGTTCATGAATTCCCGCACCAGGTGACGATTTATGAGGGTGGCCCCATGACCAACCTCGCGCTTGCAGTTTCCAGCGATCCGCAATTTCCTGAACTGGCGCAGGAACTGGTGTTCATGGGCGGAAGCCTGAGTCCACAGACCGACGACCCGGAATTTGTCAACAACCCGCGCCATGAATTCAACTTCTGGTTTGATCCGGAGGCAGCGCAGATCGTGTTGCGCGCCCCGTGGAAGAAGATCGTTTGCACCCCGGTGGACATTTCGATCAAAACTCGCCTGACTCCCGCGATGATCAAGCAAATTGAAGCGAGCGGAACGCCTTTGGCACGCTATGTTGCCCGCTTCTTCCGCACCGGCCAAGGTGGCGAATATATGTGGGACGAGCTGGCGGCGGCGGCATGGATCGATCCCTCCCTGATCACCAAGCGCGAGACTCGCTATATGAGCGTTGACCTGGACCGGGGAGCGGGATACGGGAACACGCTGACCTGGACTGAGAAGGATACAATAAGTTAAGTGGCATAGCTACGAGAAACGGATTTTTGCGGGCGTTTCTTGTTACGCGAAGTGCCGAAATATCGGTAGTGCGAAGCAGCTTCGGCGATTTTCTTTCGGATTTCTCGCGCCGGATCTCGAGTCAGATCCTCGGCAACGGGCAACAATCCAGACTTATTGCGGCTTCGCGGCAGAAGCTGGGTTCCGCAACGTGTAGACGAACTGCTGAACCTCATGCCGTTCCCGCTCAACTTCTTCGGCTGTTTGCTTTGATAGCTGATCGTAGAGCTGGAGCTCTTGTTGCGCTTTCGATTGTTCTCCGGTCCGCCGGTAGGCCTGCGCCAGACGATAGTGCGCCTCTTCCAACCGGGGACTGGCTGCGATGGCTTTTTGATAGGCGGAGATCGCCTGGGAAAAATCCTTGCGGTCGGAAGACAGAATACCCAATTGCAGATATGCGGGGCCAAGCTTGGGATCGAGGCGGACAGACTTTCGCAGCAGGGATTCCGCTTGCAGTACAGTTTGGGTGTCGTCCAGGTTTTTCCGCTGCTTCCAGAGACT